>ERZ827478.15-NODE-15-length-171546-cov-7.120193_pt1 | contig 171546 bp, 179 predicted proteins | sample MGYA00519705_ERZ827478 | MGnify/ENA primary metagenome ERZ827478 (study PRJEB31778, sample SAMEA3449318) | human gut metagenome | biome: human gut; feature: human-associated habitat; material: faeces | place: United Kingdom | collected 2010/2012 ...
ATCGCATTAGTAGTAACAATAGTTGTACTTTTAATACTAGCAGGAGTAACAATAAACTTACTACTAGATGAAAACGGAATCATTGCAAAATCAAAAGATGCAAGGAGTGGAACAAGAGCATCTCAAGTAGAAGATGAAGTAGGAATGTGGAAACAACATAACTTCATAAACAAAGAATCAAACCAAGCGCAAGAAAGTGCAGACACAATGCTAGAAAGTTTAATCTCTAGAAAACTATTAACAGAGGACGAAATAGATAGAGACCAAGAATTAATCACAATAAAGAAAAAAGATGGAAGCATAGTAAAAGAAATAAGTTACAGTAGTGTAACAATAAACATTAGCAAATTTCCAGCTACAGAAAAATCAGGGGCAGTTGTACTAACAGTAACTGCAACAGGAACAATAATTCCTAATATAGATATGAGCAATGGAAATGAAGAACTTAATAATTGGATAAATTCACTAAGTGAAGACCAAAAGAAAGAAATAATTAGAAATGGGTATATAAAGTTCGTGAATAAAGAAGATCCATCAGCAAATTGTACAAAGTTCCAAGACGCATTAGATTGGGCCAAAGAACAAGGGAATATTTCTGAGGCGACCGAAGATGCTTTTTGGACAGTACTATTAAGCGAACAAGGATTAGACGAACATCTGATAGAAATGCTTGAAGGAGTATATTCTAACAAATTTACTAGAACGATAGAAGGTTATACTGTAACAAATCCGGCTAATGAGCCCTTTAACAAATATATAGCCACAGAAAATGGCACATATACATTTAAAATACAAGATGCAGTAACAGGCAAAACATATACTAAAAAAGTAGAAGTAACAAATGTAGACGAAAATGCTAAATACTACGTTACAAACATAACACAATCAGGTATTTATAATAATACAGCACGAGCTATTACGAGATTAGCAACAAGACAACCAATAAGAATTGCAGAGCTTTCTCCATATTGGTGTGTAATATTAAAAGACAAAGAAACAAAAACTATCCAAACATTTACAGTGGCTTATATAATATATAATAATCAAAAAATAGATATCAGTTCGATTATAAGAAATCGTAATAATTGTAGCTATATTATTGGAAGCGACATATGCGATTATTTAATGACTCAATTAAACGATTTCAATGAAGATGAATTTTATAGATCAACACAACAATTCATAATAGAAAAAGATGGAACAGAATATAGAGGATATGCAAGAGTAGATATGTGGTAACTCTTATCTATGATTAATAATCTAAAAATAAACAAGCAAACAAAGATAATTTGTTAGCTTGTTTTAAATTTTAATAGCTACCTATTGATTTTATATGTGATTTGATATAAAATAAGCACATAAGTTTAAGTACAATTTTAATATGGAGATAAGATAAAATGGAAAAAAGAATGAAAACATTTAAAGGTCACGAAATGGGGACTGTTAAAGATTATAAAGAATTATTAAATAGAGCAGTTGAAAAATATGGAGACAAAGTAGCTTTCAAATATAAAAAAGATTTAAAAGCAAAAAATCCAGAATATGTTGAACATACATTTAAAGATTATAAAAATGATGTAACAAAACTAGGAACAGCCTTATTGGATATGGGACTAGAGGGCAAAAAAGTTGCTTTAATAGGAAGAAATAGATATGAATGGTGTGTAACATATATGGCTGTTGCGTGTGGAAATATGATAATTGTTCCACTAGACAGATCACTGCCAAACAGTGAAATAAAATCATTAATCTCTAGAAGTGAAGCGGAAGCAGTTATATATGACGAAAAATATGAAGAAGCATTTGATGAGATAAAAAAAGAAAATAATACAAATCTAAAATACTATATTTGTATGGATAATCTAAACAAAAAAGATATTTTGTATTATCAAGATTTATTGAAAAAAGGAGAAGATAGTTTAGCAAACAACTACAATAAATTTGATAACATAGAAATAGATAATAATAAATTATCAGTATTACTATATACATCTGGAACAACATCAGTAGCGAAAGCAGTAATGCTATGTCAAAATAATGTTTGTTCAAATATAAATGCGATGCCACACTTTGTAATGATGTATGAAACAGATTCAATACTATCATTCTTGCCATTACACCATACATTTGAATGTACGATTTCATTTATATATGGATGTTTATATTGTGGAGCAACTTTAATATTCTGTGATGGACTAAAATACATATTAGACAACTTAAAAGAATATCACATTACAGTATTTGTTGGAGTACCACAAATGCTAGAACTAATGTATAAAAAATTAACAAAGGCAATAGAAAAACAAGGAAAAACAAAGCTAATAAATGTAATGAGCAAACTATGTAATTTCTTGCTATTCTTCCATATAGACATTAGAAGGAAAGTGTTTAAACAAATATTAGATAATCTTGGAGGAAAGTTAAGATTAATCCTTTATGGTGGAGCACCAATGGATAAACCAGCAATAATAGGACTTTCAAACTTTGGTATATCTATAAATCAAGGATATGGATTAACAGAAACATCGCCAGTTATATCAGCAGAAACAGATCACTTCAAAAAGCCTGGAGCAACAGGACTTGTAATGTGCAATGAAGAAGCAAAAATATATAATCCAAATGATGAAGGAATAGGAGAAATTATAGTAAAAGGTCCAAATATAATGTTGGGATATTACAAAGATGAAGAAGCAACTAAAGAAGCTATAAAAGATGGATGGTTCTATACTGGAGATTTAGGATATATAGACAAAGAAGGATTTTTATACATAACAGGTAGAAAGAAAGACTTAATAGTATTAAAAAACGGAAAGAATGTATATCCATTAGAGTTAGAATTTTTAATTAGTAAATTACCTTTTGTAGAGGAATGTATGGTATTTGGTATGCCAAAAGATGGAGACGAAAAAGATCCAGTAGTATCTGCAAAAATAGTATATAATGAAGAAACAATGAAACAATTATATCCTGATAAAAAGGAAGAAGAATATAGAGATATTATCTGGGAACAAGTAAAAGAAATAAATCAAAACTTGTCAACATACAAACACATAAAAGAAATAATTGTAACAACAGAGCCTCTAATAAAAACCACTACACAAAAAGTAAAAAGAGCAGAAGAAATGAAGAAAATATTAGCAAAATAATGAACAAGGGATGGCAGGCTTAAAAGCACCATCCCTTATTGTAACAAACAAGGAGTAAATATGTTTGAAAATATTAAAGTTGTAAAAAGAGATGGAAAAAAAGTTGATTTTGACGGAAGTAAAATAGCTTTGGCAATAAAAAAAGGATTTGACAGTGTTGCACTTGACGAAGAAGAGCAAAAATATTCTGAAAAAGATATAAACAAAGTATATAATCTAGTAATAGAAGAAATAGGAAATCTTGGAGTTGAAAGAATAAAGATTGAGGAAATCCAAGATCTAATAGAGAAATACCTGCAGCAAGAAGGATATGAAGATGTATATACTTCATTTTCGGAGTATAGGGAAAGAAGAGCTCAGTCAAGAAAAATATTTCTTGAAGAAAAGAAACAACACAAGTTTTTAAAAGCATTAGAAGCATTAACATTAAAAAAAGAAAATAATGTTAGCCCTATGGAAATGATGATAGACTATGGAAGTACAATTTCAAAGGAATTTGCTAAGTCTTACATAGTAAAAAAGAAAGTTGCAGATGCTCAAGACTTAGGTGAAATACATATACACGATTTAAATTTTATGCCACTAGGAACAACTACATCATCACAAATAAATCTAGAGAAAATATATAATGGTGGATTTGAAACAAAAAATATACATATAAGAGAACCAAAAGATATAATGTCTTATACTGCACTTGCAGTTCTAGTAATAACATTAAATCAAAAAGAACAACACGGATGTCAATCAATTCCGGCGTTTGATTATTATATGGCACCAGGCGTTCTAAAGACCTTTAAAAAACAATTTAAACAAACTATAGATGATATATTAATATATACAGACTTTGATAAATTTGCAGCAACAAATGGAATTGACAGAGAAATAGAAAAACTTGAAAGCATAGATTTTGATATTTCAATTTTTGATAAATATAGCAGAGAATCAGAACAGCTAAAAAGAGCATTTAGAATATCTTACGATATAGCAATGAAGAAAACAAAGAAAATAGTTTCACAAGCTATGGAAGCCTTTATACATGATACAAACGTTATAGACACAAATGGAAATGAAAGAATATATCCAACAATAAATTTGGGAACAGATACCTCAGCAGAAGGAAGAATGGTAATAACTAAAATATTAGATGCCATAGACTTTGGAATAGAAAATGAAAAAGAAAGACTATCTCCACTTGTAATATTTAAAATAAAAGAAGGAATAAATTATAACGAAGAAGATAAAAATTATGATTTATATAAGAGAGCTATAGATATAGCAAGTAGAAGAAATTATCCAGCATTTTCTTTCTTAGATGCAACATATAATAAAAAATACTATGTAGAAAATAATCCGGACAGCGAAGTTGCATACAATGCTTCTAATATGAGAGAGATGGAAAATATTATAGATAGAGAAGGAAAACAAATAGCTTCACAAAGAGGAAATATATCGTATACAACAATTAACCTAGCAAGAATAGGAATAAAAAACAGTCCAATATTAAAAGAAATGTCTAAGTCGAAAGAAAAACAATACGAAGAATTCTTTAATGAATTGGAGGACAAGCTAAACTTAGTAAAAGACCAGCTACTAGATAGATTTGAAGCACAAGGAAATAAAAAAGCCTATGAATTTCCCTTCTTTATAAAACAAGGTGTATGGATGGATGCTGAAAAAGCAAAAGATGATGACAGAATTAGAAAAGTAATAAAGCAAGGAAGTCTTACAGTAGGATTTATTGGATTGGAAGAATGTTTAATTGCTTTAACGGGAAAGAAAAGAATTGATAGCAAAGAAACACAGAAATTAGGAATTCAGATAATTAGCTTTATGAAAAGCAAAGTGGAGGAATTTAGTAATAAATATAATTTAAACTTTTCTTTAATGGGAACAGAAGATAAAGAGCTTGCAGAAGAATTTATTGCAACAGATAAAGCAATATATGGAACCTTAAAGGAAATAACGGATAAAAACATATATACAAATTCTTTTTATATAGACAACGAATCTGATATAAAAGATAAAATAAAAATAGAAGCTCCATATCACGAATTAACAAATGGAGGACATTCTTTAACTATAGACATAACAGAAGCTAGTAAGGAAGAACTAGAAAACATATTAAGAAATGCAAAAGAAAATAACATTGGATTTATAAAATTTTAAGTAATAATACCGCTCAAGAGAGAAAACGTCTCTTGAGTGATTTAAAATATTAAAGCAGAAAAATAAAGGTTGCCTATTGGGTAAATTACAGTGAAACAAGCATAAAGGACAGTCGTAAAGTAATACCTTTAACAAAGGGGGATTGTTTTTTTATGAGAGTCATAACAATAAAAAAGAAAATAATTTTTAGATTATCAGCATTGGCTGTTTTTACACTAATACTATGCGGATTAACAACATCATTTGGAATGCAACATTATTACAAGTTAGATTTTGCAACAGGTTTGGTTACGGCTTCAAAATTAAATGTGAGAAGTGGTCCTGGAACACAATACAAAGTAGTAGCAACAGTTAATAAAAACGAATATATCAGAGTATTTGCGGGAGTTGGAGACTGGTATGTGGTACAAATAGAGGGAGACTATGTGGGTGCGGTTAGTAAAAAGTATGTAAAACCAATTTACCCAAAATCATCAAACGCGCAAAACAACAATAATAATCAAACTACAACAACAAATATGAATGCGGACGAAAAAGAAGTATTTAATTTAATAAATCAGCAAAGAATCAATAATGGATTATCAGCGCTAAAAGTTGATGACGAAGTCCAAAGAGTGGCTAGAATAAAAGCACAAGATATGGTAGACAATAATTATTTCTCGCATACTTCTCCGACATATGGTTCTCCATTCGACATGTTAAAGAGCTTTAAAATATCATATAATTCGGCAGGAGAAAATATTGCGGGAAATTCGAGCAACAGCGGGGCTGTAAGTGCGTGGATGAATTCGTCAGGACATAAAGCTAACATTTTAAATAGCAGTTTCAACTATACTGGAATAGGAGTGGTAAGTAGTCCAAAATACGGCAAAATATATGTTCAGATGTTTATCGGAAAATAGATGAAAACTCTTGCTTTTTAAGGATTGTGATGGTATAATTTATTCATTATATAAAAAAGGGGGACAAAGATATGAATGTACTAGATACTTTAGAAGCAAGAGGCTACATCGAACAAGTTACTGACGAAGAAGACTTGAGAAAATTATTAGATAAGGAAAATGTACCATTCTATATAGGATTTGACCCAACGGCAGACAGCCTACATGTGGGGCACTTCGTATCTATGATGGTAGCTTCATATATGCAAAAGGCTGGACACAGACCTATTATATTAGTAGGTGGAGGAACTGTAAACATAGGAGATCCATCAGGAAAAACTGACATGAGAAGAATGATGGGAAGAGAAGAAATTGAACACAATGTAGAATGTTGCAAAAAACAATTATCAAAATTTATAAGTTTTGAAGGAGAGAATGCAGCAATAATAGTAAATAATGCAGACTGGTTATTAGACCTAAACTTTATAGATTTCATGAGAAAGATAGGTTCTTTATTCTCAGTAAACAAAATGCTTGCAGCAGACTGCTACAAAAATAGATTAGAAACAGGATTGACATTTTTTGAAATGGGTTATATGCTAATGCAATCATATGACTTCTTACATTTGTATGAAACGTATGGATGTAAACTAGAAATGGGTGGAAATGATCAATGGTCAAATATTATAGGTGGAGTAAACCTAGTTCGAAAAGTTGGACATGATGACGCATTTGGATTAACATTCAAACTTCTTACAACAAAAGAAGGAAAGAAAATGGGCAAAACAGAAAAAGGAGCATTATGGTTAGATCCAGAAAAAACATCTCCATACGAATTTTATCAATACTGGCGTAATGTAGATGATAGCGGAGTAAAAACAGTCTTACAAATGCTTACATTTATGCCAATGGAAGAAATAGATAAGCTTACATCAGTTGAAGGTGCTGAGCTAAACGAAACTAAAAAAATTGCAGCATACGAAATTACAAAATTAGTACATGGCGAAGAAGCTGCTAAACAAGCAGAGGCAGCATCAAATGCGCTATTTGGCGGAAACGGAAATACAGACAATATGCCAACAGTAAAAGTAGAAGCAGATACAAGCGTTGTAGAAGCAATAGTTTTAGCTGGATTTGCAACATCAAAAGGACAAGCAAAAACATTAATTGCTCAAAATGGAATAACATTGAATGACGAAACAGTAACAGATGTTCAATTAAAAGTTACAGCAGAAATGCTTGAAAAAGGAGCGATACTAAGAAAAGGTAAGAAGAACTACTGTAAATTAGTTAAATAAAAAATGCGAGCACTAACAAAGTGCTCGTAAATTTTGTTAAAAATATTGATATAATAACTAAAATGTGGTAAAATAAAAAATGATTGATATTATATAAAAGGAGCGAAAAATATGAAAAAATTAAAAACAATAGGAATAATAGCGCTAATAATAATGCTATTTACCACAACAGTATTTGCAGCTAACGAAGATGTAACATTAGTAAAGGTAAAAGACAATGTTTGTGACATAAAATTAGGAGAAGATGGAGAAGTAATTAAACAACTAATATCTGTTGACAATCCTAAAAAAGAAGCAGTTTTACAAATAGATGTAAAAAACATAAAAAGTGAAGAAGAACAAGTAAAACCAAGTGAAATATTCTTAGTATTAGACAACTCAAAAAGCATGACGGACAACAAAGTTGACAATACAAGAACAAGAAAAGAAGCTGTATTCACAGCGGCAAAAACATTGGTAGAAAAAATATTAACAGCTCAACCAAATACAAAAATAGGAATAGTAAGTTTTTCAGCTAGCGCAGACACAACAAAAGAAGGAACACTTGAAGAAGACGCAAAACTTGTAAAACTTCCTACAAACAATTTGGAAGAAATAAAAACAGCAATCGACACAATCGAAACAATAGGATATAGAACAGACATAGACGCAGGTGTACAAATTGCAAGAGACAACTTCTCAACAGATACAAACTTAAACAAACACCTAATATTATTAACAGATGGAGTTCCAAACACAGTTGTTGGAGGACCAGTTAATCAATATTCAGGAGAAGTAAAAACCAAAACAAAAGCAACATTGCAATCTGTAAAAGACAAAGGAATAAATATAATCACAGTTATGACAGGTGTTAATTCAACATTTATGCCAGACCAAGACGGAAACGTATGTGCAGAAGCAGCCGGAAAAACATATAAAGATTTAGCAGAAGAAATATTTGGAACACAAGAAGCGCCAAATTACGGAAAATTTTTCTATGTAACAGATAGTCAAGTAGAAGATACTATTACACAAGATATATTCGAAAATGTTGTAACAATAATAAAAAATGAAATAAAAGACATTGTGCTAGTGGACTATTTCCCAAGCATAATCCTTGCAAACTACAACTTTGAGATTGTAGAACAAGCCAATATAGGAAAAGTAACAGCAGAAGTAAACACAGAAAATAACAGCATAACATGGACAATAGGAGTTCTAAAAGCAGGAGAGACAGCATCTTTTAAATATAAACTAGTTTTAAAAGAAAACTTTGATAGAACAATAATAAACGTAGAAACACCTACAAATGAAAAGGTAGATGTAACATATACTGATACAAAAGGAACAGAACAAAAAGCAACATCAGATGTTTCGCCATCAATTATGCTAAAGAAACCAAAAGACAATACTCAAGCAGAGACTCCAATCCCACAAACTGGCGACACAAATATATTTGAAATAATTGCTATAACAGCAATAGTAATTGCGATGGCAATATACACAATAAAATATATGAAAAAATAGAAAAGTAAATCACTTATAGAGAAAAATCTGTAAGTGATTTTTCTTGCATAAGAGAGCAAAGCATTGACAATACTGTAAACAATCTGTTATAATTACAAAGTACCTACAAACAAAGTAATGTTATATGAATTATGGGATAATCATGAATCATGTGACAGATGTGCCTATAAGGAGGTATCTAGCAAAATGACCACAGGATGGAAGTTGCTGCTACAACAAAAGGCAGCAACCACGACAGAAGAAGAAGGGTATCGGTTCTTCTTCCTTAATCCCGAAGAAAAACCAGTCCCGTACAACATGTTGCTTCTCCCTACGGAGAAAGAACTGCCTAAAATGCTGGCAAAGATTGACAGCATTAACCAGAACGGAAATGCGCTTTGGACACACTATCTGAAAAAGTGTATCAAAACGGCGGTGAAAAGAGGACAAATAACGGTTCACCTGAACTTGCTGTTCAGGTATCCCACCTTGGTTGCAAAGGGTGACACAATCGTTGTTACCTACGAACCCAAAGAGGTTCGGAAAGTGCTGACCAAGTATATGGAGATCTTCAAAAAGGACCAAAGGGCTATCGTGTGGCGCTGGAAAGAATAAAAGGCACTGGCCTCCGACCGATTTTTTCGGTCGGAGGCCTTTTTACAACATAAATAATTTACATAACTTGACGAAAATCGGTAAAAGTGCTATAATAAAAATATCACAACCAGAAAAAGCTAACGCATAACAGCAACACGTTTCAAATTATGTTGTTAGCAATGTGCAAAGGGAAAGGATGAGAAAAATTGACCTTAATGCAGAAGCTGAGGAAGCTGAACAAAGGAGGACGGTGTTATGTGCAGCTCCGTAATCGAATTGATTACGAGTTCTTCGACGTCTTTTTCGTAGAGAGAAAGACGAAACGAGCAGAGTTTGAGAATCTGCTCGAACTCCCCAAGATGGATGAAATTCCTGACTTCTACGGAGTCTGGAATGCCGTACTCGAAAAGCACAAGAACGACCTGGGGATGTGGTTCATCCTCGAAAAGATCGGAGAGTTCATCATCGAGGGAAGGGAAACTTTCCCGTTGGAGCTCTTGCAGGATTACACCTGTATCATCCGGAAAGAGGATGATACGCTGATCATCAGGCGCCCCGGCAAGCTCTGGAAGGGGCTGAGGAAGTACTTAACCCGCAAAGAGGCTTCATGCAGGAGCCGTGTCTGGGTCTTGAACTGGAACCGGTAGTTTGCACAAAAAGATTTCTGACTATATAGTCGGAAATCTTTTTTTGTCTAAATCAGCCAAATTTATTAAAAATGGTTGAAATAATTGTGCTTTATAGATATAATATAAAAGAAATTTTGATAATTAATTTGGAGGAAAAATAAATGGAATGGAATAGAGAAATCATGCAAAAACCTATGTGGAAAGAAGAAATATCTAATAGAGAAGAAAAAGAAAAAATAGCAAGAAGAATGGCGGAAAAAGTACAAGATGGAGAAGTTGTAGGCTTTGGTTCTGGGTCAACATCATATCTAACTGCCATAGAAATTGCAAACAAAATCCAAAAAGAAAATATAACAATAACAGCAATTCCAACGTCATATGAAATAAAAATGCTATGCACATATCTAAACATTCCAACAGCAACAATAGACGAAAAAAAGCCTGACTGGTGTTTTGATGGAGCAGATGAAGTAGATAATGACAAATGGCTAATTAAAGGTAGAGGAGCAGCAATGTTTAATGAAAAATTAAACATTAAATCAGCAGCCAAAACTTATATTTTAGTAGACAAATCAAAACTAGTAAACAAATTAGGAACCAATTTCCCAATACCAGTAGAATGCACACCAAAAGCCATAAATCTAGTAAAAGAAGAACTTTACAAATTAGGAGCAAGCAGTATAGAATTAAGATTAGCACTTAAAAAAGATGGACCTGTTATTACAGAAAACGGAAATATAATATTAGATGCAAAATTTGAAAATATTGATGAAACTCTTGAAAGAAGATTGAAAAACATTACAGGAGTAATAGAAACAGGATTATTTATAGGATACAATGTAGAAATAATCACAGGAGAATAAAGGAAGGACAATTTATATGAAAAAATTGTTATTTGCAGCAGTTAGCTTGGATGTGGGTGGAATTGAAACGGCATTAGTAACGCTATTAAATTACCTAGCAAAAGAGAGAAAATACGATATAACTCTTGTGCTAGAAAGAAAAGAAGGAATCTTTTTAGATACTATAGATCCAGCTATTAAAATTATAGAATATACACCAAATGCTGACAAAAATATAATAATTAGAAAAATAAAAAACTTAGCAAAGCAGATTAAGTTTAAGGCAAAATATAAAAACAAATACGACTTTTCAGCGTCATATGCAACATACTCAAAGCCCGCTTCTTTCGTGGCAAGAACAGCTTCAAAGAATTCGGCATTGTGGGTTCATGGAGACTATATGACAATGTTTAAAGAAGATAAGAAAGAATATATTAACTTCTTTAGAGAGCTAAAATCAAAAAAATTCAAAGAAATAGTATTTGTGTCAGAAACGGCTAAAAATGTATTCATAAAAGAGATAAAAACCAAACAAAATGTGAAAGTAATACATAATTTGATTGATTATGAAAACATTATTGAAAAATCTAAAGAGCAAATCGAAGATGTTAAAAAAAGCGAGACATATACCTTCTTAAATGTCGGAAGACATACAGAAGAGGACAAAAAATTATCTAGAATAATTGAGGCGTCGAAGTTACTAAAACAAGATAATTTGAAATTTAGAATAGTAATGATAGGAACAGGGAAAGATGATAAAGACTACAAAAAGCTGGTAAGCAAATATAACTTACAAGATCAGATACTATTCTTAGGCCAAAAATCTAATCCTTATCCATATTTTAAAATAGCTGATAGTCTTTTAATCACATCTGAGCACGAAGGATTTCCTGTTGTGTATATCGAAGCTATGACATTGGGACTACCGATATTAACAACAGAGGTCTCTGACAGTAAAAAAGTTATACAGAACAAATATGGTATAGTGACAAATAAAGATGTAGATTCAATATATAAAGCAATGAAACTAGCCATTAATCAGGGTATACAAAATGACGAAACTTTTAATTGTGAAGAGTATAATAATCAAATTAAACAAAAATTAAATATATTGATAAATAATTGTGGAGGAAAAGATGAATAAAAGTGAATTTGTATTTTCAATAATAATTCCGGTATATAATACAGAAAAGTATATAGAAAAGTGTTTAGATTCCGTATTAGATGCAATGGATACAGACTGTGAAGTTATTATAGTTAATGATGGAGCAACTGACAATTCAGAGAAAATAATAAAACAATTTATAAACAATTTACCAGAGAAGTATAAAGAAAACTTTGTATATACTAAAAAGAAAAACAAAGGTTTAGCGGACACCAAAAATGTCGGCATAGAGATGGCTAGAGGTAAATTTATAAGCGTTGTTGATTCTGATGATTACATCGACAAAAATTTTTACAAGATTGCTAGAGAATATATAAATAACTATGATGTTATTATATATGACTTATATGTTGTTTTTGAAAAAAATCCAATATACAATTACACATCAAGAGCGTATAGAGAAGATAAAGAAAACTTCTTAGAGGGATTACTAGATGGAGCAATGTCTGGATCGTCTTGCAATAAAATAATAAAAAAAGAGTTATATAATGATTTTAAATTTCCGGTAGGAAAGCAATATGAGGATGTTGCTGTAACACCATTTATATTGACTAATGCAAAAAATATCAAGTATATGCCATATCCATTTTACTATTACTTGCAAAGAGAGAAATCGATAGTTGCAACCAATACGTATGTTTCAGCTTTTTATAAAATTTGCGAAAATATATCGGAAGTTATAAGAAAACAGAATAATGAATTTGAAAAATATAAATATATAGTAAATGAATTTATTACAATAAGAATATTAGAAATATTTAATGAGGACTTTAATAAAAATAAAGAAAAATTTGTGTCAAACTTAGAAGATTTTGAGAAGAAAAATAAGAATACTATAAATTATATATTAGAGAGTAATATGCTTTATAGTTTAAATAATGGATATTCAGAACGACAAAAGAAATTATTGCAAGATATTTTTAAAACCCTATCAGAGGGAAATTGCGGAAAAGTAAAAGAAATATTAACCAAAAGAAAAATAGTGAATTATTTTAGAAATATATTAATGAGCACAAAAACGCTATTGAAATCAATAGTAAATAGATAATAGGAGGAAAAAATGACAAAGAAAATACATTATTGCTGGTTTGGTGGAAAGCCATTACCTAAGTCGGTAAAAGATTGCATAAAAACGTGGAAAAAATTTCTACCAGATTATGAAATAAAAGAATGGAACGAAAGTAATTTTGATATTAATAGTTTTCCTTTTGTAAAAGAAGCTTATGAAAGTAAAAAATGGGCATTTGTCAGTGACTATGTAAGAATCTATGCTCTTTATAATGAAGGTGGATTATATTTAGATACAGACATGAAAATTCTGAAAGATCCATCAGATATATTAAACAAAGATATGATATTAGGCTTTGAAGATAGTGGATATGTTGGAACTGCAATGATATATGTCAAAGAAGCGAAAAATCAGTATATAAAAGAAATTATGGAATATTACAATAAGATTAAGCATTTTAATCCGGAAATTATGTACAATTTTGCAAATCCAGTAATTATAACTAAAACATTACAAAAATATGATAGTGTTTTAATAAATAATAATATTACTGTGGTAAATGGTAATGTGTATGTATATCCAAGAGAGTACTTTTATCCATTGAACTATAATTATTCGGAAAAAGTCTATACACAAAATACATACATGGTACATTTATTTAAGGCAACATGGACTGACAATGGAGAAAAGAGAACGATTGGAATATATAGAACTTTTGGACCAAGTGCTGGAAAAAGAATAAATCATGCAATAGACTTTATATTTGGACTAAAAAATAAAACGATAAACTTACTAAAAAAATTATATTGTTGGTTTAGGATGAAAGCATCCATATATATAAATAGAGGAAAAAGAGTAAGAAGAATACAAGAGGAACTTTCACAGAAAAAAGGAGAATATTTAGTTATTGCTCATCCTGATTTAAATGAAGAAACTGAAGGCATAATTCCAATGCTAAAAAACGAGTGCATATATGTAAGAGAACAATATACAAATAAAGAGGCAAGATTAATAGCTCAGGCCATAGCTAATACTGGTAAAAAGACTGTAATATTTAACTCGTATATTGATGGATGGGACAAGATAATAAAAGAACTAAAAACCATAAATCAAAATATATCAATAAAAGTGTTAATCCACAAAAATCATGATTCTTTAAAAGAAGACTGCACATGGAATTACTTTGATCTATTATTAGATTTATACAATAAGAAATGGGTAAATGAATTCGTAGTATTTAAAAAGAGTTTATACGAATTTTACAAACAAAAGGGGTATAAAGTTTCATATCTTAGTAAGTATCTTGCTAATGATGAGATACCACAATTAAAAGAAACAGCAATAGAGAACGATTATATAAGAATAGGAATATACAATGCTGAAAATAAAGAAAACAAAGAAATATATAATCAAATATGTGCTATCAGTTTAATGGAACTTGCTAAATTGGATTGTATGCCATTAAATTACAAAGTTGCAAAAATATGTAGAAGATTTAATGTGAATGTAGGGGGAAAATCAGGAAAAGTATCTAGAAAAGAAATGCAACAAAAAATGGCACAAAATGATATAAATCTTTTTATAAGTGAGTTTGATGAGACGTCAATCATGCCACTAGAAAGTCTAGAGCTAGGAACTATATGCTTAGTGGATAATAATTCGGAATATTTTAGAAACAGTGAATTGGAAAAATATTTAGTACTAGAAAAGCAAAATGATATAATAGAAATATATAATAAAATAAATTATGCTCTACAAAATAAAGAGAAGATCCTAGAATTATACAAAAAATGGAAAGTGGAGTATAATGCAAAAGCAGAGGAAAATGTTAAGAAGTTTCTAGAAAAATAAGGAATAGAGAATAAAGGGAGAAAATATGGAGTTAGTTGATGAATTAAGAATAAAGAACGAAGAGTTGGAACTTGAAAATAAAATTCTAATAGAAAAGGTAAAAGAGAACAAACTTTTAAAAAAAGAAAACAAGGAAATGAGAGAACAGTTGGATTCAATACTATATTCTAGAAGTTACAAAATTGTAAATAAGATAAGTAATATAATAAAAAGGAGCTAAAAGTGGAAAAAGAAGAAATGAAAAATACTAAGCCAAGAATTGCTCTAATGATAGACAAAGAGGGGTGGGCCCTTGACAATTCGGCTAAACAAATAAAAAAATATTTATCAGATTATTATGATATAGACATAATACCAATGGATATTTTTGGAGATAATGCTATTAAAATATTAATATTAGCGAATTTATATGACTTAATGTTCTTTATGTGGAGAGGAAATATATCATGGTTATATAGTGACTTTTCTAAAGAATATATTTCTAATCTGGGCTTTGAATATGAAGAGTTTATTGAAAAATATTTGAGAGGTCAAAATATAGTTACAGCTGTTTATGATCATTTGTTTTTAGAAGAACAAAAAGAAAGAACTGAATTCATCTTCAATAATGTTAAAGACTACATTGTTTCTTCTGAAAAGTTAAAAACAATATATGATAAATATCCAAACATAAAGAAACCAAGTATGGTAATTGCTGATGGTGTGGATTTAGATTTGTTTAAACCTAAGGGTTCAAAAGAGAACGACTCAAATAAAACATTGATAATAGGATGGACTGGAAATAGCAAGTTTACAGATGCAACAGATGACGATTTAAAGGGAGTAACAAAAATAATAATGCCAGCAATAAAGGAATTAAAAGAAGAAGGATATGATATAACATTAAATGTTGCTGACAGAAATGTAAAAATGATTGCTCATGAAGACATGCCTGAATATTATAATGACATAGATATTTATGTTTGTGCTTCAAGAACAGAAGGAACACCAAACACAGTACTTGAAGCGATGGCGTGTGGAGTGCCGGTTATCTCTACTGATGTAGGAATTGTTCCGGAAGTATTTGGAGAGAAACAAAAAGAGTTTATCATTAAAAGAGATAAAAATGAGTTAAAAGATAAAATAAAAGAGCTAATAAATGATAGAAAAAAACGTCAAGAACTATCAGAGGAAAACCTAAAACAAATAAAAGAGTGGTCGTGGAAAAATAAAGCAAAATTGTTTAAGGAATTTTTTGATAAAAATTTATAAAGTAGAGGTTAGAATGATAAAAATCAGTATAATAGTACCAATATACAATGTTGAAAAACAGTTAGAAAGATGTATCAAGAGCTTATTGACTCAAGAAGATAAAGATTTACAAACAGAAATTATATTAGTAAATGACGGTTCAACAGATGACTCTGGCAAAATAGCAAAGGAATATGCATTAAAATATAAAGATAAAATCATATATTTAGAAAAAGAAAATGGCGGACTTTCAGATGCTAGAAATTATGGAATGAATTATGCAACTGGACAATACATTGCGTTTGTGGATTCAGATGATTATATAAGTGAAGAACTATATCCAAAGCTTGTAAAGTACATGATGGATGATTATGATTTAATAAAAATAAAAATATCAAAAGTAGACGAGCAAGGGGATATAATAGATCAGAATTATAGCCCGGAATTTTATAAAAAAACTGGTGAAGAAGCTTTTGAAATATTGTATAAATCAGATGTTATGACAGAAGTGGCTTGGAGTTACATATATAAAACAAGTTTTATTAAAGAAAATAATTTTAAATTTGCAAAAGGATTATATCACGAAGATTTTGGACTAGTTCCTCTAATAATTCTAAAAGCAAAAAAAGTTGCCTCAACCAATGTAGGAACATATAATTATGTGCAAACACAGAACAGTATTACAAGAGGGCAGAATTCGAAAAAAGTGAAAATGGCAAAAGATTTACTAGCACACTATGATAACATGATAAAAGAGATTGCTACTTATGATGTTTCAAGAAAATCAAAGGAAAATCTAAAAATATATTATACAAACTGTATTATATTGAATACAATTAACTTGCAAGGAAGCGACAGGAAAAACTATATAAAAGAAATACGAAAAAGAAAAATGACTCGAAATATAAAGACTAGAAATATCAAACAATTAATAAAAAAAGTAATCCTAGCAATAAATATAGAATGGTATTTAAAATTAAGATAAAAGGAGATTAAGATGCCAAAAGTAAGCATTATAGTTCCAATTTATAATGTGGAAGAATATTTAGAAAGATGCATAAATTCACTTATAGGACAAACATTAGAAGATATACAGATAATATTAGTAAATGATGGTTCGACAGACAAATCCGGAGAGATAGCAAAAAGATATGCATCTAAATATAAAGAAAAAATTATGTATTTAGAAAAAACGAATGGAGGCCTTTCGGATGCTAGAAACTATGGACTTCCTTATGCAACAGGAGAATATATAGCATTTCTGGATTCTGATGACTACATAGAAAAAGAAGCATATCAAGAAATGTATGAAAAAGCAAAACAAGAAAATGTTGATTTTGTGGAATGTGATTTTTTGTGGGAATATCCTGATAAAATAAAAAAGGATAAAAGATATGAATATAAGAACAAAAAAGAAATGCTGGCATTTGTGAGAGTTGTAGCATGGAATAAATTAATAAAAAATGAAGTGGTAGAAAAAAACAAATTAGAATTTCCAAAGGGATTACGTTATGAAGATATAGAATTTACATATAAAATGATACCACATTTAACTAAAACTGCGTACGTGGACAAATGCTTTGTTCATTATGTACAAAGAGATAATTCAATAGCTAATGTTCAAAACTCAAGAACAGCTGAGATATTCACTATATTAGATGATGTTATAAAATATTATAAAGAAAATGGATTTTATGAAGAATATAAAGCAGAGTTAGAATACAATTATGCTAGATATTTGCTATGCAGTTCATTAAAAAGAATCTGCAAAGTTCAAGACAAGGTAACCCGAAAAAAATTAATAAATGAAACTTGGAATAAACTAAATTCGGAATTCCCGAACTGGAAGAAAAACAAGATATTAAATACTGTAAATATCGGAAAAAACAAATACATGAGGACAATAAATAAATTTACATACAAGATATATGCAACAATATTTAGCATATAGAAAGGGAGTATAATGAAAAAATATAAAAGTAATATAATTTCACTTATTTTGGCGATTGTACTGCTGATTTTCATTTGGCATAATTTCTTAATTAGTGGAAACAACATAATATTTGTATTTATATTTGCTAGTGCTTATATCACAATAAAGAGAACGATTGCAAATAAAAGTTTTTTTGATAAAAATAAAATGATTAACATTGGTGTAATTGCACTATTATTTTCAATGATAGAAATTATTTGTAAGAATATAGGTACAGGAAATCCAACAAATAATATTATAAACAAATGGCTAATCGTAAATTTTATGGGATATTTCATAATATCTGGAATAATAATTTTTTGGCTTTATCATATCTTTGAAAACTTGAGATTCCAATTTGGGAATAGAGAGCTCTTTAAAGAGGATCGATATAAATGGTTGAAGAATGAAAAATTTATAACTGTGATGAACATAATAGTTATATTTGTTGCTTGGATACCTTTCTTCCTTAGATTTTATCCTGGAATAGTGACATCGGACTCGTATTCTCAAATAGAGCAGACAATAGGATTGATTGACTTAAATGATCACCATCCTATAACACATACTGCGATAATTGGAATATTTATTAATATTGGATTAAAGTTAACCAATAATATAAATGTTGGAATAGCTTTATATAGCATTTTTTCTATGATAGCAATGGCAACAATGGATGCTTTAGTTCTAAAATATCTAAGAAAAAAGAAAGTTCCTTCAATGATTCGCCTTATGGTGCTATTGTTTTACGCTCTATACCCAATAAATGCAATATATTCAATAACAATGTGGAAAGATGTATTGTTTTCGGGCATGATGTCAATATTTGTAATCCAGAACATAGAACTTGTAACTAATACAGATGAGTTTTTACAAAAGAAGAGAAACATTGTATTATATATACTTGTTTCGATACTTACAATTCTACTAAGACATAATGGCTTATATGTGGTAATGATTACTTTAATAGCTACATTTATTCCTCTAAGAAAATACTGGAAAAAGTTATTGATGATGTTTATAATAATATTAATAGTATATGAGAGCCATAAGATAATCACATTTAATGTGTTGAAAGCCGAAAAGAGTTCTGTTGCGGAGATGCTATCAGTTCCAATTCAACAAATTGCAAGGACTGTTAAATATAATATTGATGATATAAATGAAGAAACAATAGAAGAAATTAATAAATATTTTATAATTGAAAATGTTTGGGAAAATTATGATCCAACTTTATCGGATCCGGTCAAGTTTAAATTTAATACCCAGTATTTTAATGATAATAAATTAGAATTTATCAAAATCTGGATAGAATTATTTACTAAGTATCCAAAAGATTATATAATTGCAACAATATCAAACTCCTATGGCTATTATTATCCAGAAGCTAAAAACACAATGGCAAGTTGGGCAACATTGGACCATAATAATATGGGAATAAAGCAAACTCCTGTAATAAAAGGAGAAGGAGTGGAAGAAATATTGGTAACAGCTGAATCGAGAGATATTCCTGTAATTAGCCTTATCTTTAGCATTGGAGCCGGTGTTTGGTTGACTATTATAACATTGGGATATAAAATTTATAAAAAAGAATATAAATATATATTGGCGTATTTACCAATAATTGTATTATGGCTAACATTACTTGCTTCACCTGCGTATTGTGAATATAGATATGCATATCCTATATTCTTAGCATTACCAATATATATATCAATGAGCTTTATAAAAAGAAAGGAAGAACAAGATGGAGAAAATAGCAGTATTAATACCTTGCTACAATGAGGAATTAACGATTGAAAAAGTAATAAAAGATTTTAGAAAAGAATTACCGGAAGCAGATATCTATGTATACAATAATAATTCAAAAGATAAGACTAAGGAAATAGCCATCAAAAATGGTGCGATAGTTGTAGATGAATATAAGCAAGGAAAGGGAAATGTCGTAAGAAGCCAATTTAGAGATATCGAAGCTGATATATACGTAATGGTGGATGGAGATGATACGTACCCAGCTGAATTTGTACACCAATTAATTGAGCCTGTAAGAAATGGACAAGCTGACATGACAATAGGAGATAGGCTTTCAAATGGAACATACCAAAAAGAAAATAAAAGACCATTCCACGAATTTGGAAACAACTTAGTAAAAAAAGCAATAAATGTACTATTTGATACTAAACTTAAAGACATAATGACAGGATATAGAGTGTTTAACAAAAGATTTGTAAAAAATATGCCAGTTCTAAGTCCAAAATTTGAGATAGAAACAGAAATGTCTTTATATGCATTGGATAAAAAGTATATAATTAAAGAGATTCCAATTGTGTATAGAGATAGACCGGAAGGAAGCTCTTCAAAGCTAAATACAGTTGGAGATGGAATAAAAGTTGTAAAAACAATAGCAAGAATGTTTAAAGACTATAAGCCATTTAAATTCTTTGGATTAATAGCTCTAATCTTATTTATTATAGGATTAGCAATAGGCATTCCGGTATTAGTAGAATTCTTCAAAACAGCATATATTACTAAAGTCCCATCTGCAATACTTGCAACTGGATTTATGGGATTAGCAGCTGTGTCTTTACAATGTGGAATTGTATTAGATACTATTACTAGACAGCATAAAGAAGATTATGAACTAAACCTTTTGAGATATGAACAAATAGAAAAACTAAAAAAGTAAAAAAATAACAGAAAAAAATGATAAAAAACTATTCTCTCTTTCATATTTTTGTGATAGAATATAATTGTACAAAAAAGTATAAAATTCGACATGATAAAAAGGTAGGAGAGAAACAAAATGATGATAGATAATAAAAAAAATATAATAAAAGCGACATTATTTAGTGCAATACTATTAGTATTATGCACATTGACTAATGTGGCTTTTTCTGCTAATAATGGACAAGAATTGGAAGATGGTATTTATACCATTAAATCGGCACTAAATGAACAATATGTATTAGATATTGAAGCAAGCTCACAAAAAGATGGAGGAAATCTAGAACTATGGAACAATGGCAATACTGATAACCAAAGGTTCATATTGAAGTATTTAGGAGATGGCTCATATAGTATTGTAGCGTTACATTCAAGAAAAGCAATAGATGTTGAAGAGGGAAGAAAAGAAAAAGGAACTAATATATTGCAATGGAGCTACCATGGCGGAAATAACCAGAGATGGATAATCAAAAGTGCAGGAAATGGCAATTTTAATATCATCTCAAAAGGAAATGGTTTATACTTAGATATCCCAAATTCTAAAGCAGGAAATGGTTCAAATGTTCAAGTGTGGACTCAGAATGGAGCAAAAAATCAGGAGTTCAAATTCGTAAAGCAAGACGACAATAAGGGAACTAAAACAATAGACAATGGAATTTATCTAATTGAATCAAGTGCTGATACATCAAAGACACTTGAGATTCCACGTAGCTCTTTAGTGACAGGTGAACAACTAGGAGTTTGGAACAAAAATTCAACTGTAAACCAAAAATTTGAATTTACATATAGGGATAACGGATATTACACAATAAGTGCTATTCATTCTGACAAATATCTAGATATAAGTGGAGGTTCTAAGAATGATGGCGCAGAAGTAATACAATGGAATTACCATGGTGGAAACAATCAACAATGGAAGATACAGGATGCAGGTAACGGATATTTTAATATAATATCTAGATGTAACGGATTATACTTAACTATTGATGGAACAAGTGTAAAAACGTGTAAAGAAAACACATCATTAATTCAAAAGTTTAAGTTTGAAAAGCCTGGAACAACTATAACGGGAGAAAAAACAATAGAAGATGGCAGATATATAATTGCTTCAAAAGTAAACACATCATATGTAATAGATATACCAGCTAGCTCAACAAAAAATGGAGAAATCATTGAGATATGGAGAAATAGATTAACAGACAATCAGAGATTTGATGTGAAATATTTAGGAAACGGCTATTATACAATTAAGGCGGTACATTCAGGAAAGGCGTTAGAAGTACCAAATAATGCTATGAAAATAGGAACAAAAATTACTCAAAATGCAGATAATACATCTGATTCTCAACAATGGATAATAAAAAAGGCAGAAGGCGAATATTATTATATAATATCTAAGTCAAGTGAGTTGTACATGGAAATAGATAAACAAGAAGCAAAACCTGGAGTTAATTTGCAAATACAAAACCACACAGGTTATGATATGCAAAAATTCAAATTCTGTAATCCTAACACGTTGATAGATATAGATGACAATAAGTATCCGGGATATAAGGAAAGTTTAGAAAACTTAAAATTAGCACATCCAAATTGGAATTTTAAATTCTTGTATACAGGATTAAATTTCTCAGATGCAGTATCTGGAGAATATGAGGTGCGTTCGGCTAACTTAGTTCCAACTTCATATGGTGGAGAATGGATTAGTGGAACAGCTTTATATGACACAGGATGGTATGGAGCTTCAGAAAAAGCAATCGCTCGTTTTATGGATCCTAGAAATTTCTTAAATGAAGTAGATGTATTCCAGTTCCAAGATGTAAACGACTATTTATATGGAGTATGCACATTAGAGGGAATACAAGAACAAGTAAATAATTCATTCTTAAAAGATTACGCAACAGATATTGATATTGCTTGTAGAAATGAAAATGTAAATCCATATTATATAATAGCAAGATTATTCCAAGAAAACGGAAGAAATCCAAGCAATGGTACATATAAAATGAATGGAGGAGATGGCAAGTATTATTACAATCCATTCAATATAGGAGCAACAGGAAATTCAAAATCAGAAGTATATAACAATGCATTAGCAAGAGCAAAAAGAGAAGGTTGGGATACGATGGTAAAAGCTCTTCAAGGAGGAATATATTTCTGCAAGAAGAACTGGCTTGAAAATTATCAAAACACGTTATATCAAAACAAATTTGATATAGACTCAACAAATGGAACCTCTTTATACTCTCATCAATACATGCAAAATCTATTTGGCGCATACAATGAAGCAAAATCTTTACAGGGTATGTATGATAAAACAGGCAGACTAGATTCAGACTTTACTTTCATAATTCCATTATATGAAAATATGCCAAAAGATATTTCTCCAGAGCCTAAAAACAATCAAGAGAGCTATATTATAAATGTAAAAACAACAGGAACTGAAATTAGAATAAGAAAAGAAGCTTCAACAGATTCTGAGATATTAAGAGAAATAGCAGACAAAGGAACAGTTCTTTTATCTGTACAAAGAGGAATAAACTCAAATTGGCATAAAGTAGTCACAAAGGATGGACTAATCGGATATGTTTCTGGTGCATGGTTAGAACAAGTTGATGATGTAAAAACTTGTAATTATTCAGCAAGAGTAAAGACAAATGACGGAAAAGGATGCTACATAAGAATTGGACCAAGTACTAGATTAGACATGGCAGGAAGTGGCTTATCTGATGGAACATATGTTACAGTTATAGATGATTCAACATACAAAAATATAGATGGATATGACTGGAGCAGAATAATGTTATCAAATGGAAGGCAAGCTTTTATGCCAAGCAGATATTTAACAAGATAAATATAAGGGGCACAACGACATATGCCCCTTAAATAAAATAAAAAGAGGAATTATATAATGAAAAATAAAACAAGAAATATTATAATAACTTTAACAATTATCGCAGGACTACTATTTACTAACACTGTATATGCATCATTTGCAGAAATGGATGATGCAACTTCGGACAAACAAAGAAATGAACAATTACAAGAACAAGAACAACAAGATAAAGAAAATCTTGGCAAATCAAGTAACAATTATCTAAAAGGAATATCAGTTAAAGATTTAAAATTAACTCCTCAATTTGATAAGCAAACCATTGATTATACAATAGAGGAAGAGTTAGATGTTGACGCAATAGAAATAAGTGCAGATTTAGACGATTCGAGAGCAAAAATATCAGGAGCAGGAATAATCAAATTAGAGCCTGGAGAAAACAATATAAGAATAGATGTTACTGCAGAAAATGGAACAGTAAGAACGTATAATATAAAAGTAACTAAAAAAGGACAAAAGGCTACGACAGAAAACAAAGAAGAAAATGTAGAAGGTACTGACTTACAAGAAAACACAGCAGAAACAGTAGCAACACCCGCAAAAAAGAGTAACCAAAATACTTTTATTACAATAGTAATAGTTATTGCAGTACTAGTTATCTTATATATATTAGCAAATAAGTCAAAGGGCAAGAGAAGAAAATAAACAATTAGAGTAATTATCACAAAAATCATGAACAAGGAAAAATAAATATGCAAAAAGAATTATCAAAAAAGAATGAAATAAAAAACAAAAACCATTGTAGAATTTTTACAATGGAAAATCTTTTATGCTTACTTATAATAATATGTCCTATATTAGACGTATCTAGCTTTATATTTAGGAACTTTTTTAATACCAATTTCTCGATATCAACATTTGTAAGACCGATTATACCAATAGTTGCAATTACATACATATTTTTTAAGGATAAAATTAAACCGCAAATAATAATTGCAGGAATAGCATATCTTGGATATGCTATTTGCCATGTTTATATTTTTTATAAAATAAAAACTGGATGCGCTTATGGAAATGAATTAAGAGAAATCCAGTACTTGGTAAATTATACATTTATGATAATGAATTTGTTTATATACATATACTTTTTTGCTGTAAAAAACAGAGAAAAAGAAATAACCGAACAGACGGTAGGCAAATCTTTAGAAAAAGTAAAAAAAGCTGTATTAATAGCTTTGACAATTTATATAGCGTTGATGTATTTGGCATTAATTACAAAAACATCATCATTTACATATGGCGAAACACAAGTTGGCTATAAAGGATGGTTTGAATCTGGCAATAGTATTGGAACAATAATGTTGTTATCACTATTTATTGTATTGCCAATGCTAAATAAGGAAAATAAATTAGCGATAAGAATATGGGGACTTATGATAACGGTACTAGTTGGAGCATATTTATGCACACTACTAGGAACAAGAACAGGGTTATTTGGATTTATAATTGTTGTGATGGCTTACATTGCTTTTACAGTACTTTATAATTTATTAAACAAAAATAAATTAAATAAAAAAATATTAACGATTGGTGTTATAATATTAGTACTAGTAGGAATTGCAGTAACCATATTTGGCTCTAAGACTATAGAGCGCAGAAGAGAATTAAAAAATAAAGAAAATGAAATATATGACACAATGACTAACCAGACTGCACATGTTACAGGAGACACTGTTGAATTAGTGAAAAAAATAAAAGCAGGTCAAATGGATGAAAACTATATGTCTGAAAGTATGCAACAAGCATATTTAAATTTATATAATATTGCAAACGAAAAACAAATATCGAATACGAATATGAGAACCTTACAATTAATATATCATTCAAATTTGATAAAGGAGCAAAATAGTATACCAATGTTGTTATTCGGTAATGGCTATATGTCACACTACTATGAAATGATATTCGAAATGGAAGTGCCAGCATTCTTGTTTAACTTTGGTATAATAGGATTTTTCTTATATTTCACACCATTCTTGATGATTGCTGTATATGGAATTTATGTAATACTAAAAAAAATCAAAGTGGCAAAAGTAGAATTTGCAATGGCACTATCTGGATTATGGTTTGCAATAATAATATCATTCCTATCAGGATACACATTCTTTAATTCGTCAACTATGATGATAATAATTGCACTATCTGTAATTGTAATAAACCAAATAAAAGATATAGATGATAATGAAGTAAAAATATATAATCCGGAGAAAGGAAACGATACTCTATGAACAAAATAATATTTGGTATAACAGGTCTTACACTAGGTGGCGCCGAAAGGGTCTTAGTGGATATAGCAAATGCTCTTGTGGACAAATACGACATTACTATATTTACACTATATTCAAAAGGTGAACTTGAAAAAGAACTAGATAAAAAAATACATTTGATAAGTTTGTATGATTTTAAATATACTGAATTATCTAAATTCAAAAGAAAAATGATTCCGCTAAAAGTATTATTTAATCAAAAGAAAATATTTAAGGAATATATAGAAAAAGGAAATTATCACGCACAAATTGCATTTTTAGAAGGACCGATTACAAGAATATTTAGTACAAAAAGCAATGCTAAAAAAATAGCTTGGATACACAACGATATTTCCAAGGTGTTTGGAAAAAGTGTTAAGGCCACAATAAAAAGAATATTAGATAGAAATATATATGAAAAATATGATACACTAGCTTTTGTTAGTGTGGACAACCTAGACAAATTTAACAAAGTATATGATGATATGGATTTGCCTCATGAGACAGTAATACACAATTATATCAATGCAGAAAGAATACTAGAACTATCTGAGAAGGACGAAGAAGCAAAGAAGACTTTTAACTCAAGGGAATTAAATTTAGTTCAAGTTTCAAGACTAGTAGAACAAAAAGCAGTAGATAGATTAATTGATGTGCATGCAAAATTAATAAAACAAGGATATAAACATCATATATATGTAATTGGAGATGGTCCTTTAAGAGAAAAGCTACTGAAACAAATAAAGGAAAATAAAGTGGAAGATACATTTACAATACTTGGAGCCAAAAAGAATCCTTATCAATTTATGAAGAATGCTGATGCAGTATGTTTATTTTCTAAATTTGAAGGCTATCCAATGGTGCTAGAAGAAGCTAAAATATTAAGAAAATTTATATTGACAACTAATACTTCATCAAGAGAAGTGTTAATGGACTATTCGGGCAATAGTATAATAACAACAAATGATGAACAGGGAATAGAAAATGCAATAAAAAGCATAACAAAAAATAAAATGCAAAAAAATGAAAAAAATAATCAATATGTCTATGAAAATAATAAAATTATTGATAAAATAGTAAAGACAATCGAGCAGACAAAAAAGAAGGAAGAAGTAAAAGTAATGTGGAGGCAAGAATAATGAAAATATCAATACTAACTCCGACTTACAATAGAGCAAATCTCTTGGACAAACTATATGCAAGTATTTTAATAAATAGCAACAACTGTGGAGAAATGCAAATAGAATGGCTTATAATGGATGATGGCTCTACTGATAATACCAAAAGAGTAGTTGAAGAATATGTAAAAGAAAGAATAGTAGAAGTGCAGTATTTTCATCAGGACAACAAAGGCAAAATGGTAGCAATAAATGAACTCGTAAAAAAGGCTACAGGAGATTTAATAATAGAATGTGATGATGATGACTTCTTTACAAAAGACGCATTTAAAATAATAGAACAGAGTTTGAAAAAATGTAAAGACATGGGAGATATATATGCATTAGTCTTCTTAAAATATACAACAAAAGGCGAGAATATGGGAAATAACTTCATAGAAGATAACTACCCAAGTACTATGTTCGACTTATATTTTAAAGAAGGAATAACTGGAGAAAAAGCGCTAGTATATAATGCATCAATTAGAAAACAGTTTCAATATGAATTAGAAAATGACGAAAAGTTTGTTACAGAAGCAAGATTACATCATAAAATGGACTTAAAATATGAAGTTAGATGTTTTAATAAACCAATAATGATATGCGACTACAAACCAGATGGATACACCAAGAACATAAATAAGATATTTAAACAAAGCCCATATGGATATTTTGAATATTTTAAGGAAATATTTCATCAAGATATGCATGGAGTAACATTAAAAAAGAGAATGTATGTGTACAAGCATTATATCTTATTTTCTGTGCTAACAAACCAAGAACATCCGATAAAACAGGTAGAAGGACTAGGAAACAAAGTGATGGTAGCACTTTTATACTTGCCAGGCAAATTGGCAACAAAAATAAAAATATAGATTTTGACAATAATAAATATGTGTATTATAATATAGAAATCTAATAATAGGAAGGAATAATAAAATGGCAAAGTCAGATAATAGAATTGTTGTTGAGCATGTATATAAAACATTCAATATATATATGGACAAGGCAAACAGCTTAAAAGAAAAATTGTTGTTTTGGAATAGAAATAAAAAAGAAAAAAGAGAAGTTTTAAAAGATATTAATCTAACAATAAAAAATGGAGAAGCAGTAGCTTTAATAGGAGTAAATGGAAGCGGAAAGTCAACACTTCTAAAATTAATGACAAAAATTATTTATCCAAATAAAGGGAAAATAACAACATATGGAAAACTAACTTCATTACTAGAGTTGGGAGCAGGCTTTCATCCTGATTTTTCTGGAAGAGAAAATATATATTTTAATGCTTCTATATTTGGACTTACCAAAAAAGAAATTGACGACAGAATAGATAAAATAATAGAATTCTCTGAGTTAGGAAGTTACATAGACAACCCAGTAAGAACATATTCTTCAGGAATGTATATGAGACTTGCTTTTGCGGTAGCTATAAATGTAGATGCAGACATCTTACTAATAGATGAAATTTTAGCGGTTGGAGATCAACATTTTCAAGATAAATGTATTGCAAAAATGAAAGAGCTAAAAGCACAAGGAAAAACCATGGTGTTTGTAACTCATAGTATGAATACTGTAAAAGAGTTTTGTAGCAGAGCTGTATGGTTGAGCAATGGAGTCATAAAAATGGATGATGAACCAGACAAAGTAATAGAAGAATATTTAAAGGAGACTTTATAAATGAATATAGCAAAAGATTTGTATAATTATAGAGAACTATTAAAAACTAGTATAACAAAAGATGTTGGAGGAAAATATAAGCATTCTTTCTTAGGGGTAATTTGGTCATTTGTGAATCCACTTTTACAAATTGCGGTATATGCTCTAGTATTCCAAGTAATATTGAAAAGTAACATTGAAAACTATGCTGTGTACTTATGTTGTGGATTAGTTCCTTGGCAATACTTTTCCAGTGTTGTGCTAAGGGGGGCGGCAACGATAATTGACAATGGCAACATTATTAAAAAAGTGTACTTCCCTCGAGAAATTCTACCAATATCGGTTGTCGCAAGTGAAGGAGTAAATTTCTTAATATCTACAACGATTATTTTAGGTTTTGTAATATTTGGAGGAATAGGCCTATCTTGGAACATATTGTGGTATTTTTTAATACTAGCAATACAAATTATTGTTTCTATAGGTATAGCATTTATAGTTTCTAGCTTAACAGTATATTTTAGAGATTTGCTACATTTATTGGGAATATTAATGCAACTACTATTCTATGCTACACCAATAGTATATTCAATGGATTCCGTACCTGCAAGCATGAAATGGCTTTTAATGTTAAACCCTATGTCATATTTAATAGAAGGATATAGAAACATTTTCTACAACAAAACAATGCCTAATTTTAAAGGATTGTTAATAGCTCTAGTAATGGGAGTGGTTTTATGTGTTTGTGGATACTTTATATTTAGAAAATTAGAAAAAAGATTTGCAGAAGAATTGTAAAATACTCACGAAATAGATAATATAAAAATGGTGCAATAAAATTTGCATCATTTTTTTTATTTTTGTTGAAAAATGACTAATATATGATATAATCATACAAGTAGAATTATAATTAAAACAGAGAGGAAAAATCATTATGTGGGGAGATATAGCGATAGCGTTTTTACTAGCATTTATAACAGCATTTGTAATAACACCATATACTATAAGGTTGGCTAAAAAAGTAGGAGCGGTAGATATACCAAATGACAGAAGAGTCAATAAAAAACCGATGCCAAGGCTTGGCGGATTAGCGGTAATTGCAGGGTTCTTAGTTTCTGTAATTTACCTTGTAATTAGTGCTTCAATCGAAGGAAAAATAAATTTATTAGAAGACAATTTAAATATAAAACTATTAGGAATCTTGGGTGGAATGTTAGTCTTAGGCATTGTGTGTTATATTGATGATGTCAAAGATATAAAACCGCTAGTAAAACTAGCAGGACAAGTCGCAGCAGCAGTAATAGTTGCAAGCTCAGGAGTCTTAATAGATAATTTTACAATACCTTTCAAAGAGAATAGTTTTGTATTAAATGAAGTATTTAGTTTTATCCTAACAGTGGGATGGATTGTAGGTATAACAAATGCAATTAACCTAATAGATGGACTAGATGGTTTGTCATCGGGAATTACATTAATATCTTGTCTTTCACTAGTAGTTGTATTTGCACTAAATGAATCTCCACTAATAGCGATAATATTAATAACTGCGCTAGCAGGTGCTATTGTTGGATTTTTACCATACAACTTTAACCCAGCTAAAACTTTTATTGGAGATGTAGGCTCGAATTTTATGGGCTTTGCCCTTGCAATAATATCAATATTAGGGGTTGCAAAAACATATACAGCAATAGTGCTTATAGCTCCTATTATGATATTGGCACTTCCAATATTTGATACCATATGGGCAATAATAAGAAGGATTGTAAAAAGTAAATCGATAAAAGGAGTATTTAAAGCAGATAGAGGCCATCTACATCACAGATTAATGGCAAAAGGATATACGCAAAAACAATCAGTCTTAATTCTATATGGAGCAACAGCTACTTTGGGTATGACTGCAATAATATTATTAGACAGTGGAATTTGGAAAGCCGCTTCGTTCGCACTATTAGTAATTGCAATAGTGGCAATAGGATATAGAGACTTTGTAAAACTAAGTGTATTTAAAGAAGCAGAAATTAAAAAGGAAAACAGAAATAAAGAAGGAGAAGAAAAGTGAAGAAAATAACTATATTAGTACCAGCATATAATGAAGAAGAAGCATTACCATTACTATATGAGAGAGTAAGCAAGATAATGAATGAAATGAAGAACTACGAATTTGAATTGTTATTTGTAAATGATGGTAGTAAGGATAATACATTAAATGAAATAAAAAAATTAAGAGAACAAGATAAAAGAGTAAGCTATGTAGACTTTTCAAGAAACTTTGGAAAAGAAATAGGAATGATTGCAGGACTTGATTATGCAACAGGAGATTGCGTAATCATAATGGATGCAGATTTACAAGATCCACCAGAGCTAATTCCGCAAATGGTAGAATTATGGGAACAAGGATATGACGATGTATATGCACAAAGAAAATCAAGAAAGGGAGAAACTTGGTTAAAGAAATTTACATCAAAAATGTACTATAAAGTATTACAAAGCTTAACAAGAGTTCCAATACAAAAAGATACTGGAGACTTTAGATTACTAGATAGAAGGTGTGTAAACGCATTAAAGAAAATGAGAGAAACAAGCAGATGCTCTAAGAGTATGTTTAGTTGGATCGGATACAACAAAAAAGCTATATTATATGATAGAGACCCAAGAATAGCAGGAAAAACAAAGTGGAATTATATGAAACTAATTGATTTAGCCATAGATGGAATAACAGCATTTACAACATCACCACTTAGAATATCAACATTTTTAAGCATACCAACATTTTTAGCATTACTAATATACTTTATATATGTAATAGTAAAATGTTGTAGACTTCATATTGCAATACAAGCATTCCAAGCAACAATATTACTAATATTATTCTTTGCAGGAGTTCAAATAGTGCTAATTGGAATTATGGGAGAATATCTAGGAAGAATATTCAATGAGTCTAAACAAAGACCATTATATTTAGTAAATGAATACAATGGAGAAAAAGAAACTAACGAAAAATAGGGAGAACTTTTTATATGACAGCAAATGTGCTTAGTTTAGTAGCATTAATTGCTATAATCTTGGTAAGAGTGATAAATCTAAAAGATAGTACCAAAAAACAAGAAACAGACAAAACAATAGATAATTTTATAGACAAGCATTACAAGAAAATATTGCTAGTGTTTCTACTACTAATATTCATAACGAGAATCTATAAATTCGGAGAAATCCCAAACTTTATAGGTGTGGATGAAGCAGGGGCTGCATATGATGCCTACTGCTTATCTGAATATGGAGTAGACAGATACTTAAATTCATTCCCACTATATTTAATTAATTTTGGTGGAGGACAGAGTGCATTATATGCATATGCAACTATACCATTTATAAAATTAATAGGTGCAAATATTATAGCATACAGATTACCAGAATTATTATTTTTCTTAATGGGAATTGTAGTATGCTACATACTAGCTAATAAAATGAAAGACAAAAAGATAGCTCTACTATACACGCTTTTAATAATAATCTGTCCTTGGAACATAGAAGCATCTAGACAAGGATTAGACTGTAATTTATTAGCACCAATGTTTATGTTAGACGTACTTTTATTAGTAACCGCAAATAAAAATTGGCATTATATAGTTGCAGGTCTAGCAATAGGAATGACACTATATACATATTGTTTAGCATGGATACTAATTCCGGTCTTCTTACTAATCTATATAATTTATATGTTATGGGTGAAGAAAATAAATTTTAAACAAATAATATTATTAGGAATACCAATCGCTTTGCTAGCAACACCTTTAATATATTTAATATTGTTAAACAAAGGCTATGCTACAAGGACAAACTTTGGAATATTTACAATACCAAAATTGTTCTTCTTTAGACAAGGAGAAATAAGTATTAAGAATTTATTAGAATATGGAGGATATAGCCTAAAAACTATATTTACCGATTCAAGGGGAATTTATCTTATAGAACTTCCATTTCTTTTAGTAGGAATTGTAGTTGGAATTAAAGAATTTATAAAAAGCATAAAAGAAAAAGATTTTAGCTTTACAGGATTTATGACAGTAGTTTTTATTATATTGCTAATATGTAATTTGCTAGTGGTAGTAGGAACTTTAAATAGAGCTAATATATTATATTTGCCAATGTTATACTTGATTACAATAGGTATTAGTTATCTATCAAAAGGCTCTAAATGGACGATTATGTCGATACTTGGAGTTTTAACAGTACTATTTGTTACTTTTGAAGTATCATATTACAATGAAAATTTAGAGCAGAGAAGAACAAGACGTTACGAGGATATAGAACTTTATCAAATTACAGAGAAACTAGAAAATGATGAAAACTTAAAAAATATTGCTAAACACTTTATAATAACAAATAAGGCAGAACCATATATTTTTACAATGTTGGCAACAAAGCCATCTCCATATGATTTGAACTTCTTATATGAACAGAAAGTGAAACAATATGGAAATTATTTCTTTGAATATGATAAGTTGTTAATAGAAGATATTACAAAAGAGAAAACGATTGTGGTTGTTACAAAAAGTAGAGAAGATATTGTAGAAAGCTTAGAAAATTTAAACTTCTCTAAAGAAGAAACAAATTTATACTGTATAATGAAAAATTTCTAAAAAGGGAACATAGATGAAAAATATAAAATTAATTTTTACATATATATTAATATTTGTAGTCCTAATTTGTATGTATTTTGCAAGTCTTATACTATCAAGCTTAATACCATCATCTGCAATAAAAGAAAAGGTAATTAAGAGCTCTGAATTTTTAAAACAGTATGGTGAAAAAGAAATAGTAAATCTAAGATATAAAGAAGAAGAAATATTCTTATTCACAGATGCTCTAATGCTTAATACAGCATATTCCATCGACTCTGAAAACCCAATAGAGAGTGCTCTGTTGGCGAGAAAGAATTACATCCCCGGACAGACTCAAACAATAAGCAAGGATAGAGAAAAAAATCTAGGAGCTTCAAAAAGTCATACTGATAAATATGGAAATATTTTTCAAGTGGACGAGTTATATGGACTTATGCACGGAGAGAATATAACTGAAAGCTTTGAATATGCTAGATATTGGCACGGATATTTGACGTTTTTGAGACCTTTATTACTAGTGGTAAGCTATGAGCGGAATAAGAATATTAATGCTAGTAATTACAATTTTGCTAATTGCGTATATGAGTTATCTAATAATTAAAAAGATAAATTTTGAAACAGCTGTATTTTTTATAATTGGATTGTTGTCGGTTGAAATAATACTAACTACTAGAGCTTTAAATGAAATAATAGATTTTATAATAGCAATATCCGCTTCAATAGCAATACTTCTAAAAAAAGATACAAATAAAAATGTAGGAGCTATATTCTTTATAGTTGGCTCAATTACAAGTTTTATGGACTTGCTAACAGAACCACTTATTACATTGGGCTTACCACTAATTATATATATGCTACTAATGCAAAAACAAAGAAGCTCGATAAAACAAGACTTGATGGATTTCGCTAGAATATGTTTTTTATGGGGGATGGGTTATGCACTTACATGGCTAATGAAATGGATTTTAGTATCACTGATATATAATAGAGATATAATTCACAATGCTTTGCAACAAGCAAAATTCAGATCAACAGGAATGAAACAATACGGATATTTAACTGTAGTTGAAAAGAATTTGAGATTCTTATCTCCAACTGTTATATCAATAAATCTAGCGTTAATTATAATATATTCAATAATCAAGCTAATAAAAAATAGAAATGGTAAAATAAACATTAAGCAAAATTTATATACTACAATACCATTTATATGTTTAGGAATACTACCATTTATCTGGTATTTAGCACTAAGGCAACATTCTTATATACATACATTCTTTACGTACAAAATATTAATAATAACAATAATAAGCATATTTATAATTGTAGATAAAATTTTAGAACCAGAAAATAAAGGAAATGAAAATGAGAGAAGAAAAGATTATTAATCCAGAGATTCAGGATAATGCAGAAGAGAACTTAGAAAAAACACTAAGGCCTCAATTATTAAATGAATATATAGGACAAACTAAAATTAAAGAAAGCATGGAGATTTTTATAGGTGCAGCTAAAAAAAGAAAAGAAGCACTAGATCATGTACTTTTATATGGACCTCCAGGACTTGGAAAAACAACACTTGCAAACATCATTGCAAATGAAATGGATTCGAACATCAAAATTACAACAGGTCCAGCGATAACAAAACCAGGAGACTTAGCAGCAATACTTACTGCACTTAAACCAAACGATGTTTTGTTTATAGATGAAATACATAGACTAAACAAGAACATAGAAGAAATATTATACCCTGCAATGGAAGACTTTAAGCTAGATATAATATTAGGAAATGGACCTACTGCAAAATCAATAAGAATAAATTTACCTAAATTTACATTAATAGGAGCTACTACAAAAGCAGGCTCCCTAACAACACCTCTTAGAGACAGATTTGGAATAGTCCATAGATTAGAACTGTATGAAGAGAATGATTTAAAGACCATAATAAAAAGATCTGCAAAAATATTAAATGTAGATATAGATGAACCTTCTTGCGTAGAACTTGCAAGAAGATCTAGAGGAACTCCAAGAATTGCAAACAGATTGCTAAAAAGAGTACGCGACTATGCTTTGGTTTTAGGAGATGGAAATATAGATTTAAAGATTACAAAATTAGCATTAGGCAAATTGGAAATAGATGAATTGGGATTAGACGAGATAGATAGAAGAATATTAGAAACGATGATTCTAAAATATGCAGGTAGACCAATAGGAATAGAAACACTTGCTACAACAATAGGAGAAGATTTGGATACAATAGAGGATGTGTACGAACCATATCTAATACAAATTGGCTTTATTGCCAGAACACCAAGAGGCAGAATTCCGATGCCAGATGCGTATAAACATTTAGGAATAGAGGATAGGAGAGACTAATGGAAATATTGTATTGCTTAATTGCATTAGTATTATTTCTAAGTTCAATATTAGTAAAAAAGACGGACAAAAAAATCAGCATAATTACTACGGTAGCAATAACAGCTATATTAGCACTGTGCTATAACATCTTTGTTTGCTACATATTAGATAAAATTAAAATACCGATAACGTTGTTATCGCTAACTATTATAAACTTAGCAGTTTCTGCTGGGTTTATAATTAAAATAGCAAAAGATAAACAAATCCAACAATACACTATAGGAAAAAGAGATATAATCTTCACTATAATATTGCTGGCAGTAATTTTATTGATAGCATATAAAGAATTTGGATTTCCGCTTCAAATAAAATACTTTAGCACAGACGCAGCAATGATGCATTATGATACATCGTATAAATTCTATCAAAAGGCAGAACTGCTTTCGGTAGAAGATTTTAAAAACATAATGCCAGGATTATATATAAATGTAGGAATACTATTCAAAATATTTGCACCGTTCTTAGGAGAATTCTATTTATATAAAATATTGATACTATTTGATTTATCAACATTATTTCTAATGGGATTGTTATTTTATTCATTAGTACGGAAAAACAATAAAGAATACGCCGACATATTTATGCATCATAGCTTTTTCAATATTTTACACAATAGGGTATCCGCTAAATAACTTGATTTGCGGATTCTTCTATCTTGGGCTTGGAATAGCAATTATAAATGCAATAATACTTATAATAAATAAAACAAAAGATGTATTGAATACTAAAACTATAGTAATGATTTTATTTCTATTAAACTTGGGCTTATTTTTTACATATTACTTATTTATACCGTTTGTATATTTAGCAGAATTCATATATTTCATTATGGTAAATAAGCAGAAAAATAAAAAAATACTGACAAAAAGGCTAATTGTATTTATAGCAATTACATTAATGCTTCCTTGCATATTAGGATTTGAGTTTAATGTGTTGCAAGGAATGATACATCAAAAGACATCAGGAACAATGGCACCAACAGATATAATGAAGGACGAAGGATACATATATAGAAATTCATATTCTAATTTTATACTATTCTTACCCTTTGTTGTGTTGTACTTTTTCAATCGCATAAAAAAGAGACAAATCGACTTCAACATGATTTTCTTTACAACACTGATTTTATATATAGGATTTATATTTGTATTATACAAAGCAAATTTAATTTCAGCATATTATATGTTTAAAAACTATTATGTATTATGGCTAATAATGATATACATTACATGTGCAAGTATTATAGAAGTGTCTAGCACAAAAAGAGGAGAAGACGGAACAGCAATTTATACACTAATTTATATCTTAATCTTTGCAATGTGTTATTTATTTCAAAATGTGAAAATTACAAAAGAAACATTCAACAGCAAAGAAACAATTTTTGATGTGATGGATATATATGGAATGAACAAAACAATGATTACACAACTGGATAAAGATCTAAATGAAGAACAATTAGAACTAATAAAATATTGTTACGACAATTTGGATGTTAATATAGAAAATACAATTTTGTTAGTGCAAGAAAGACAAATATTTTGGATTAATTCTATTATAGACCAGTTCTCAAATGAAAAAGATATAAGATATCTAAATAGATCAAATGTAAAGAAAATGAAAAATCAAGAGAAAGATTTTGAATATATAATAGAATTAAACAAACAAAATCAGATAATCGAGAATGCTACAGTAATTTACCAAAATGGCAGTGGAACAATATATGAAATAAATGAAAGGAACTAATTATGAAACTATTAATGCATACCTGCTGTGCACCTTGTAGTGTGTACTGCATAGATACTTTGAGAAAAGAAGGGATAGAGCCAACCTTGTATTGGTATAATCCTAATATACATCCATACACAGAATATAAAGCAAGAAGAGATTGTCTAAAAGAATATGCAAATAGTATAAATGTACAAGCTATATTTGAAGAAGATTATGGACTAGATGAGTTTTGTAGAGAAGCGGTAAAAGATTTAAAGGCAAGATGTACAAACTACTGCTATCCAGTCAGGTTAAGAAAAACATTTGAATATGCAAAAGAAAATGGATATGACACAGTAACAACAACTTTATTATATAGCATATATCAAAAGCACGATTTCATAAAAGCGTATATGGAAAAATTGAGCAAAGAATTTGGAATCGATTTTCTTTATAGAGACTTTAGAGTGGGATTTTGGGAAGGACACCAAAAAGCTCATGATATAGGATTATATATGCAAAAATATTGTGGTTGTATATTTAGTGAAGAAGATAGATATAGTAATCCAAATCAACCAAAGCCAGTATTACCAGAGAATTTTGAATCATTACCAGTTGAAAGAAGTATAGTTATAAAAAAAGAAAAAGATAATAAAGAACAATATCTGGATTTGTTATTAGAAGCAGATCCAAGTGAAAAATTAATTAGACAGTATTTAGCAGATGGAGATTTATTTGTTTTAACTTATAAAAATGAAGTCGCCTGTGTTGCTGTTGTGACTAGAGTAGATGATGATATATGTGAATTAAAAAATATTGCAACAGAAGAAAAGTACAGAGGCAAAGGTTATGCTAAAAAAATGCTAAAATATTTATGTGATAACTATAAGCAAAAGTATGAAAAAATGATAGTAGGAACAACAGAAAATAATATTCCATTCTATGTAAAACAAGGTTTTGATAAGTACGAAAAAACAATAAAAAATTTCTTTATTGATAATTATGAAGAAGAAATAAAGGATGGAAATTTGCACTGTATAGATATGTATTATTATTCAAAAGATTTAAAGAAAATACAAAAAGAAATCTAACTATTAAGATAATATTTAACATATAGGAAGTTAACTTAGAAATAAGTTGGCTCCTTTTTTATTGTGAGTTATATCGTTTTTTACAATAAAATGCATTTATACCTAATATAAAAAATAAGTATTTGACTTATTAATGGAACAATGATAAAAATAAATAAAAAGAGTTGGATGTACCCAACTATATATTAAGGGTGGTAATATGAGCTTTGTTGTAATTGAAGGAGACAATGGTACAGGTAAAGATACATTAGCACAAAATTTAAACAAATTCTGCAATTATAGAAATATAACTGATGAGTATAATGTAAAAGAATTGAACAGAAGTGCTAAGAAATATGATGGGAAGAAAAGAGTAAAAGAATTTCTGAAATATGGAAAGGTATGTAGTGATATTGTTAAAAAGTCAAAAGGGAATATAGTATTAGTAAGATATTGGATTAGTACATTAGCAGCAGCTTATGCAGATGATATTTATAACTATGAGGAAACATTAAAAATCGAGAAAGATATGTGTTCTAAATTCTATAAACCAGATGTGATAATTTGTTTATGGTGCAGTTTTGAAAAAAGAATAGAAAGAATAGAAAAAAGAAGATCCTTAGATTTTGACGATATTACAAAAATAAGAAGTGATAAATATAAATGCTTTCTAAATAATTTTCAAAATAGAACAGATATAAAATGGATAAACATAGACACTACAAATAAAAGCAAAGATGAAGTGTTTAATGAAGTATGCAAGTATATAGAAATATAGGTGGTAATAATTTAATTATTATAAAAATAAAAAAAGGAGGTTAAAATATGGAAATTGAAAGGAAATTTTCTATATTAAAAATGCCAGAGGATTTAGAAAAATATGAAAAGGAGGAGATAGAACAAGGATATTTGTGCATAAAACCAACGGTAAGAATACGAAAGGCTAATAATGAATATACGCTAAATTATAAATGGAAACAAAAAGGATTAGAAGAAAAAATCGCTATTCAAAATATAGAGTATACAATGCCATTAACGAAAGAAAATTATGAAATTTTATTAAAAAAGATAGAAAATAATTTAATAAAAAAAGACAGATATAAAATTCCAATCGAGGATGGATTAATTGTGGAATTAGACGTATTTCATGGAAATTTAGAGGGATTAATATTTGCAGAAGTAGAATTTTCTAATTTAGATGTTGCAGAGAATTTTAAAAAGCCAGATTGGTTAGGAAAAGATTTGTGTTTTGATAAAAGATTTGATAATACGTTGTTATCAAAAGTTGAGCATTATACATCAGAATTAGATCCGAATAAATAAAAGGGGGAATAATAAATGGACAATAAAGTAAAAGAATTCGTTGATAGAAAAGAAGAAAGAAAAAATAGTGCTAATGCGAAACTAAAACTCTTGATTTATGGAGTTCAGGATAATCAAGAAGTATTTAAAAAATATGAGAAATACTTTAAAGAAGAACATTATGCATATGATAATGGAAATTGGAATGTAGACAAAAATAGATTAACGCCGTCAGAAATATTATTACCAGGAGGAATTGTTTCAAAATTGCATATTAGACCAGAGTCACCTCTAACCTTGTGTACAGATAATAATAAATTATATGTAAAGTATGAAGATAAATATCTAACTGAGTTTACATTTATTCCACGACCTAATTTTTGGAATTATTCAACTAGTAAAGGAACACCAACAAAGAAATTAGCTCAGCTATATGGATTGAATTGTATGAATATTAATATTTTTTCGGGTTGTGAATTTCATGATGTTGGGAAACCTTGTAGGTTTTGTTCAGTAAAAAGTGCTGTAAGAAGAGATGACCCTGTTGAAATAGTAAAAACACCTGAAGAACTTGCAGAAACTTGTGAGCTTGCAACAAAATATGATGAGTTTAATTATATAATTATAACAGGTGGTTCGCATCTAAATACAGACGAAGAGTTTGATAAACATATAGAAATTGTAAAAGCTGTAAAAGACAAGTTACCATGGAATGGAAAAATAAAAGGAAATGTAGCAATGATGCCACCAAAGACAATGAGCAAATTAAAAGAATTGTATGAAATTGGTGTAGAAAATCCAAGTTTCAATATGGAAGTTTGGCCGAAGAGCAATTTTGAAAAAATATGTCCAGGTAAAAATGAATATGTAGGTTTTGATTATGTAGTAGAATCATTATTGTATTTAAAAGATATATATGGACCAGGAAAAGTATGGAGTAATTTTGTTGCAGGAATTGTTCCGATAGAAGATATGAAAGAAGGCTTTAAATTTATGGCAGAACATGGAATTGTCCCAGGAGCAAATATTTATCATGCAGAAGTAGGTTCTTGTATTGGAAAGTCACTTGGAAAAATAGATGAGAAATATGTATTAGACTTATATAGATATGCTTGTAAATTATATTATAAATATGATTATAAACCATTTTTTGATGCAGGAGTTCTAAGAAATAGCCTAGCAAATGAAGTTTATGAAGGATTATTGTAATGAAAAAGGAAAAAATTTTATATTGGCCTGGCAGAGGACAATCTTTAGATATTTTAAAAAGTTTTAGAGAAGAATTTGAAAAAAATAAATTTGAATTTGAGTACATTAATGTTAATTATGACATTGGAGAGCTAAATCCTATTAATTGGGAGCAAGTAACAAACAATGATTCTGATTGGTGGATAGGTATAAGTTTGGGAGCATCACTTTTATATTATAGTATGAGATTTGCTAAAAAAAACAAGCCTAATAGAATTACTTTAATTAATCCATTTTCATCAAGAGAAGTACTTTCAAAAGAAAAGCAATTTGATTTAAGTAATGGATGGAATTTTGCACCAATTGACTATAAATGTGAGGCAAATAGTTTGGATATGGTATTATCGATTAATGATAGTAAAATTCCAATGTATCATGGTGCAAAATTATTAAATAATACGATTTGTAAAAATAAAAGAATTATTTTTGCAAATGAGAATCATACAATAGACAATGAGAAAGCTCAAATTGAATTAGCAAAAATTTTAATAAATAGTAAAAAGTTAGGTAGGAATAAATATGGATATGAAATGTATAACTATTGCAACATTTATAAGTAAAAACGAATATGAAAATAAAAAAATTTATGAAACAATAAATTATCTAAAAAAGTATTTTAGAGTTGATGTAATTATTTTTAGTGATAATGAAATGGAAAATAAAAATAAGGGTATAAAAACTATTATTACTCCAAAAATGACTAAATATAGAAGAATACAGATCTTATTAAATGAAGCGGAATCAAATGATATTTTATGTATAGATAATGACATAGAACCAAATAGAGAAAATATATTGAATTTTATTAATAAATGTTTAAAAGTAAATTACTCTATTGCATGGGGAAAAGTTAAAGCTCAAAAAACAAAAGGAGTGATACCAAAGATTATCAATATTGACAAAAATTTGTCTCACGATTATATAAGACCAACTTTATGGAAAATGAATATAGGAATAAGTTTGCCAGGTCAAATATTTATGATAAATAAAAAATATTTTAAAGACAAGTTGCCCAAAATTGATACAGTATATGATGATTTAATGATTGGTGCTGTAGCAAGAGAGAAGCATTATCCAATATTTTTTGTTAAAGAGATATTGGGATATGAAAAACCAAAGAAAAATATTATTGAATTATTGCAGCAAAGAATTAGATGGGCTAAAGGATTGGCGGAAACAATAATGTATAATAGAAAAAATAAAGTTTTACCATTTATACTTCTACATGGCTTTTTTTTTCAATCTTTTGTGGTTCCCAATATATCTAATAATATTTACATTAATAAAAATAAATTTACTTTTAGGACTTTTTATGATCGCATTAATTTCATATTTATTAACAGAAAAAGATATAAGAGAAATAATATGGTCAATTATGTATATGATAGTTTTTCCATTAGTATATGTAGTGTGGGGAATATCATTAATTTATAATTTAATAAAAATATATATTAATAATAAAAAAGCAAAGGGGTCAAGATTATGGACGGCGAATTTGATAAACTATTACAAGAAGCAAAAAAATATGCAGGAAAAAGAATCTTAAGCGATTATACATATTGTGGACATGTGTCTTGTGCCTTAATGAGTAGTACAGGAAAGATTTATTCAGGAATTAATATTAATTCTAAATGTGCCTTAGGAAATTGCGCAGAACATGCTGCTATATTAGAGATGTTAAAAAATGGAGAGAGTGAAATAAAAAAAATAGTAGCATATTCTGTAAAAGGGTATATATATTCTCCATGTGGTAAATGCAGAGAATTAATTCGCATGGTAAATAATAATAATTTAAAAACACAAGTTTTGATATCGGAGAATAAAATTTGTACAATAGAAGAACTATTACCAGAGATATTTAATAGAGAAGATTGAAATTGACAAAATTATGTAAATATGTTATAATTTCATGCATAAGAAACGGAGGAATTTATGAGCAAATTAGAAAGAGAAGTAAAAGTACTAGATATAGATATAGAGCTATTAAAAAAACAATTGGAAAGTATAGGAGCTTTATTAAAAAATGAAGGAATTCAAAGAATTTATGTGTATGATTTGCCATCTATTTATGCTAGGTTTTATGATTGCATGATGCAGTTAAACCAATGCTCTAAATCGTATGATATTGATATCTGCAAAAGTAAATTAAGAACATTATTTATGGAAATAGATAATTTAATGTCAGTAGAACAACAAGAAAGCACACAAGAATCTATTGGTTATAGACATCTAACAGATACGTTATCAATATGTAATGCTAGTAAATTAAAAAGCATTTTGCTTACACCAGAAATAATTAGAATGATAAAAAAGTTTGGTATTAATCCTAATAAATGGGTTAGATTAAGGGAAACTGATGGAAAGACCACGATAACTATAAAGCATATATTAAATGAACAATTACAAGAAAAATATGGAACAAAAATGCAACCTGTATTAGAAACAGAAATGGAAGTTCCATCTATTAAAAGTGGAAATGCAATTTTAGAACAGTTAGGTTTTTCATTTAGAAATTATCAAGAAAAAAGAAGAACTACTTATGATTTGGATAGCGTGGAAATTGATATAGATAGTTGGCCATTAATCCCTCCATATTTAGAGATAGAAGGAAATTCAGATGAAGAAATTAGAAAAGTAATTGAAAAATTAGGATTGCAAAATAAAGATATAGTTTCTTGTAATACGGCAGATGTGTATAAAAAATACGGCATTGACCTATATCAATTTAGAGAATTACGATTTAATGAAAAAGGACAAGACATAGAGTTATAAAGGCGGAGAAAATGGAAAAAAGATCAATTTGTTGGAATATTACATCACGATGTAATGAAAATTGTAAATTTTGTTATAGAATTATTGCTGATAATGAAATTAGTTTAGAAAAAAATATGGAGATTTTAAAGGTACTTATAGAATTATCAGTAGATAAAATAAGCTGGACTGGTGGAGAGGCACTTTTATATCCTAATCTTATAGAACTTTTAAAAGTTGCAAAGAAAAACGGGATAAAGAACAACTTAATTACCAATGGAAGAGAATTGTCTAAAGAAAACATATGCGAGATAGCCTCATATATAGATTATCTAACATTATCTTATGATAGTAATAGTGATGATATACATGGGTTAATGGGGAGAGGGATTAACCATGGAAAACATATTATTGAAATATTGGACTTTATAAATGATGAAAAAATAAATATAAGAATAAAAATAAATACATTAGTTAGTAAAATGAATAAGAGCGGAATATTAGATATTGCAAACGTATTAAAAAAATATCAGATAGAAAGATGGAAGTTATTTAAGTTTATCCCATTAAGAAATTATGCAATTGAGAATAAATTCAATTTTGAAATTAGCGATAAAGAGTTTAATAGCATTATTTTAAATTTAAAGGAAATTTATAGTAAAAGTATAAAAATAGTTGATTGCGATGAGAAAAATATACAAAAGAACTATTTATTAATAAATTCATTAGGAGATTTTATTATTACTGAAGGTTTAAAAGATAAAAAAATATATAATATTAATGAAAATAATATAGACATTTTAAAAAAGTATTTATAAGAGGTAATAAAAAATGAATTTTAATTTTGATCTGAATTTGTATAAAGTGTTCTATATGGTTGCAAAGAATAATAGCTTTTCTAAAGCTGCAGAGGAATTGCTTGTAACGCAACCATCTGTAAGTTATTCGATAAAACAACTAGAAGAAAGGTTGGAAATCAAACTATTCCAAAGAAATCATAAGGGAATAAAAATAACTTCAGAGGGAAAAGAAGTATTAAAATATGTAGAAAAATCATACAAGGATATTACAGTTGGAGAAAAAGCATTATATGAGAATAGAAATTTAAAAAGTGGCAAAATTTCTATTGGGGTCCAATCACATATTGGGAGATTTTTCTTGTTTCCTTATTTAGAAAAATTTCACAAAAAATATCCTAAAATAGAAATGAATATTTCTAGTAGAAATACTGCTGAATTAATAAAATTACTAGAAGATAATGATATTGATTTTGTTATAGATACATCACCAATAGAAACAAAATATAATAATATAATTACAGAACCATTAATGGAGCTAGAACATTGCTTTGTTGTATCCAGTACTTATAAAATTGAAAGAAAAACTTTACAAATTCAAGAATTAAAAAATTATAGTTTAATATTACCTGTAGAAAGAAGTACCCCAAGAAAACAATTAGTTAAAGAACTTAGAAAGAAAGATATTGAGTTGATACCATTTATGACAATTGAGACAACGGAGATGCTAATTGATGCTGTGAAGAAAAATATGGGAATAGGGTATGTAATGAAAAAAGCGGTTGAAAATGAATTAAAAAATGGAGAACTTTATGAAATAAAAGTTGATATAGAATTACCAAAGTTATTGTTGAATTTAGTATATATTGAAAACGATTTGACTTATATTCCAAATTTTTTTATTAAAGAGATAAAAGAAAAATATTTATAATTTAAAGAGACTATAATATAAAAATAAGAATCAAAAACAAAGTACTAAGGTTTGCTTAAACTATGAGAGAGAAAATTTGCTCTCTCTTTTTTGGACAAATTTATGGAAAATATTTTACTAATATGATATATTATTCAAAAGATTTAAAGATGAGTAATAGTAAAAAATAGTAATTTGCTGAGGAGGTAATAGAATGAAAAACAATAAATGGAGAATATTTCAAGTAATTCAGCTTATCTTATTTTTAGGCATTAGTGTATTTTTATTTTTTAGAAAAGTTGATGGAAGTGGAGCAGAAAATACAGCAGATGTAAAATTAATAAGTTTGGCTATATGGCTAGGATTTTATCTATTCGTTTTAGCTATTGAATATGGAGTACGATTTTTGAAACACATGAATTAGAAGAAAATCGAACTATTCGAAAAATTCGAACAGTTCAGAAAGAAGGAAACAGAGATGTTTCGAGAGAAATATCATTTTATAGTTTAGATGCAATTATAGCAGTTGGATATAGAGTAAACTCAAAACAAGCAACGGATTTTAGAATATGGGCAACTAATGCATTAAAAGAATACATAAAAAAGGATTTGTTTTAAATGATGAATTACTAAAAAACAGACCAAAATTTGGAAAGGACTATTTCAAAGAATTATTAGAGAGAATTCGTTCAATTAGGACAAGCGAACGAAGAATATGGCAACAGATAACAGGATTTAGTGGAAAGAGAAAATACCTTTACAATGGAGAAATTTTCTAAAAGTGTTAATGAATTTTTAGAGTTTAGAAAATATGATATTCTAAAAGATAATGGAAAAATTTCAAGAAAACAGGCAGAAGAAAAGGCAGAAAAAGAGTATAATGAGTTTAATAAAACACAAAAAATCACATCTGATTCTGATAAATTATTAGAAGAAACTAAAAGAATAAAAAAAGATAAATAATGCGGTCTTAATAGTTTATAGCAGAAGAAGGTAGATATAATAAGCAGATTATGAAAGACCAAAGAAAGTAAAATTTTGATAATATACTTTGCTGTTCATAGAAATATATTGACATCAAAATAAATCTAATATAAAATTTGATTAATAGTTTATAAGGAGCAATAAATATAGGTTAATAGTAAAAAAATACGCAGTAAGAACTAAATAAAAAAGGAAAGGCGGTATTTTTTTATGAATGATTTAGAATTTAATTTTTCTGAAATTATTAACATGATTGAAACAAGAAGACAAAATGCTTACAAAAAAGTAAATGAAGAGCTAATCTCCTTATATTGGGACTTCGGAAAATATATAAGTGAAAAAGTTAATGATAGTAATTGGGGAGATAAAATTGTAAATAAACTTGTAGACTTTATGAAAAGAGAATATCCTACAATGAAGGGATTTACTAGACCAGGTATATATAGAATGAAACAATTTTACGAGACATATAAAGATAATGAAATTGTCTCAACATTGTTGAGACAAATTAGTTGGAGCAATAATGTTAAGATTTTAAGTTCTACTAATTCTATAGAAGAAAAAGAATTTTATATAAGAATGTGTATAAAAAACAATTATACAGCTAGAGAATTAGATAGACAAAGTTCAAGTGGATATTTTCATAGATATATGTTGTCAAATGATAAAGCAAATCAAAGTATAGAAAAAGCTACAGGAGAGGAAGATTATCCTAATACTAGAATATTAGATACGTATAGTTTGGAGTTTTTAGATTTACCAAACCAATATTCAGAAAAAGACTTGAAAAAGGCAATTATTTCTAATATGAAAGATTTTATATTAGAAATAGGAAAAGATTTTACTTATGTAGGCGAAGAATATAGAGTGCAAGTAGGAAATCAAGATTTTTATATTGATTTACTATTCTATAATAGAGCTTTAAGCTGTTTAGTTGCTTTTGAACTTAAAATAGATGATTTTAAGCCGGAATATATTTCAAAGATGGATTTTTATTTAGAAGCATTAGATAGACAAGAAAGAAAAGAAAATGAAAATCCAAGTGTAGGAGTGATTCTATGTGCAAGTAAAGATGAACAAGTTGTTGAATATGCAATGAGTAGAAGTATGTCGCCAACAATGGTATCACAATATACATTGAAATTGATAGATAAGAAATTATTAGAAGAGAAATTAAAAGAGATTAAGAACATTGTAGAAGAAAACAAGAATAAGGAATAGAAAATAAAATTGTGGTCTTAAGTAGATGCTGCAGAAGAAGATAGATATAGTAAGCAGATTATGAAAGATTAAAAAGACAAATAATGTGGTCTAACATTTTTGGTCCACTTCATGGGTAATTATCTACTTTTATGATATAAAATAACATAAGATATACTGAGATATAATTGAAAACAGAAAAGGGGAAAAGGTAATGAGTTTAATATTAAAAAATGTATCAAAATCGTTTGCAGGTAAAAAAGCGGTTGATAATGTTTCATTTAGTTTAACAAAGCCAGGGGTATATGGTTTACTTGGAACTAATGGAGCAGGAAAGACGACAACAATTAGGATGCTACTTGGAATTATAAAAAAAGATAGTGGAGAAATTACTTGGAAAGGAAAGCCAGTGGATAGAAAGGCTGTCAGATTTGGATATTTACCAGAAGAAAGAGGGGTATATCCTAAAACAAAAATATTTGATCAATTAATGTATTTTGCAGAATTAAAAGGAATGCAAAAAGATGAAGCAATAAGTTCAATAAACAAATGGGCTAAAGAACTAAAGGTGGAAGAATATTTACAAATGCCAGCTGAAAAATTATCAAAGGGAAATCAACAAAAAATACAATTTATGACAGCAATTATACATGATCCAGAATTAGTGGTGTTAGATGAACCTTTCAGTGGACTAGATCCAGTTAATACAGAAATAATTAAGAATATTATAATTGACTTAATAAAAAATGGAAAATACATAATAATGTCAGCGCATCAAATGGCAACTATTGAAGAATTTTGTAGTGATATTTTAATACTAAATAGAGGAAAGACTGTGTTACAAGGAAATTTAAAAGAAATAAAAGAAAAATATCCTGCAAATAGGGTGGAAATAGATGTAAAGCAAGATATAAAGAAATATATTGAAGAGTTTAACTTGGAGACAGAAACAGAAACGAACAATAATTATATTATAAAAATATCAGATGAAGAAAAAGCACATAAGCTATTAAATAAACTTATTTTGGATGGAATTAGTGTTGATAAATTTGAAATTAAGAAACCTACACTAAACGATATTTTTATAGAAAAGGTAGGGGAATAAGGATGAGAGATATTTTTACAGTAATGAAATTTACAATGAAAGACATGATTAAAAGAAAATCATTTACAATATCAACATTAATTATTTTGATTTTTATAGTAATTGGGTTTAATATACCAAATTTAATTAAAAGTTTTAACGGAGACAACTCTGGAGATAAATTATTAATAATAGACAGCAAGAATGCATTTGAAGGAACATTAGAAAACTTAAAAGAAATGAATTTGGGTTATGAATTCGAAATAACAAATGAAGATTTAAAATTCGAAGATGTAAAGAAAAAAATAGAAGATAAAGAAATAAAAGAAGCGATAATTATAAATCCAGAAAATGAAAAAATAAAAGTATCATATATTGTAGAAAATACAACAATGATGCACGATGTTCCGGAAGAATGTGTGAATGCTTTAACATCATTATACTCTAATTTAAAAATATCTAAATTAGGACTAACAGAACAACAATTACAATCGATTACTCCAAACTTTGAGTTTGAAATAGAGCAAACAGCAGAAAAAAGTGCGAGTGGAAATGTTTTAGCAATGATGCTAATGTCAATAGTATTATTTTATGCGATATACTTTTGCGCATACCAAGTATCAAGTTCGATAACAACAGAAAAAACTTCAAAAATAATTGAAACACTTGTGACATCTACAAGCCCTAAAACAATAGTACTTGGAAAAACAATAGGAATTGGACTAGTTGGATTAGCTCAGATGATATTAATAGTTGCAACAGCTTTAATAAGTGCAAAAACGTTTTTAGAACCTGGCGTGTTAGATTCTATTTTGGATATGTCTAATATTACGCCATATTTAGGTATGATGACAATAATTTATTTTATACTAGGATATTTATTATATGCCTTATTATACGCACTGACAGGTTCTACCGTCAGCAAGCCAGAAGATATACAATCTGCTAATTCTCCTATTGCAATACTAGCGGTAATTGGATTTTACTTATCATATTTTACTATGATGAATCCTACAAGTGAGCTTAATTTATTTGCTTCATTATTTCCAATATCATCACCATTTTGTATGCCATTTAGAATCATGATGGGACTTGCAAGTTTTACAGATGTAATAATATCAATTATAATTTTAACTGTTACAATAATTGTTGTTGCAAATATTGCTATAAGAATATATTCAAATGCAATATTAAACTATGGTTCAAAGATGAGTATTAAAGATATTATAAAAATGTATAAAGAAAAGCAAAGGTAATTTGGAGGACGTTTAATGAAAATAATAACATTATGTGGAAGCTTAAAATTTCAAAAAGAGATGATGATAGTTGCTGAAAAGATGGCTTTAGAGGGATATTGTATTCTTACACCAGTATATTCTGTATTAGAGAAAATAGAGATAACCAAAGAGCAATTAATAAAATTAAAAGAGGCACATTTTAAAAGAATAGAATTATCAGATGCTATATTGGTGGTAAATATAAATGATTATATTGGAGAAAGTACAAATTTAGAAATAGACTATGCAAAAAAATTAGGTAAAGAAATTATATATTATACCGATGCTTTAATAAGAACAAAAGAAAAAGAAAATTGTGACATAAAAAATGGAGAGTAAAGTATAAAGAAAATGCTCCGGGGAATTACCCCGGAGCATACTCTTTTGCGCAAAAGAGTTATTCTGCCGTGACTGCTGTTGAATAAACGCTCTGCATGTTGTCGTCATCAAAGATGACTTCGTAAGGAAGACTGATGTCGGTCAACTTTTGCAGTAGCTTGTCAAGCTTCGCAAGTGCTCCAATTTGCTTAAGGTTCAGCTCTTGCATTGCTGTCATGTGCTCTGAAATGAATGGAACAAGATCTACTTCACTATCAGAAACTATTGGAGTTTCCTTAAGAGGGCTTTCGATTTCGATAACGCCGTTGGCGTAAACCCATACGATAGCCTTCTTGGAGTCCTCGATGTTCTGACGTAGAGCCTCTAGCTCCTTCTTGTGATCGCGTATTCTCTCGGAAAGTTGTGTCATTTCTTCTGCTTTAAGATTGAATTCTGTAACGATTCGAGTTGCAGAAGATTGGCACTTCTCAATCATTTCTTGTAGAGAAGCAAGCTTTATTTCAATCTCTCTTAGATTGTCAATAAGCTTATGCCGGTCTTTCTGAATTTGTTCGTGAGCGAGCTCCATATGAATAAGCTCATCACTCATCACAGACTCTTTCTTCTGCATTTCTGAGAAGGTCTCAAAGGAACTTACAACGGAAAAAGTTGTTGCTTCAGAAGCTTCGGAAGTAACAGGTTCTTCGGATGCAGATTTATCTACATCAGTCGAAACAGACGTTTCGTCGGCCTGTACTACCTCAGATTTCTTAGACTTACGAGAAATAGTTTTCTTGCCGGATTTCTGAAGCTCTTTAATGAACATTCTGGCTTCACCAGGGGTTATCTCCCGAATCAGGGAGAACAATTCTTCTTGAGAAGAAAGTCCGTAGCGGGCCAAAAGCTCATCTGTTGTTACGTGTCTCTTGACAAGGGTGTGTAGGTCGCGAGATGTGATTTGTACATTAGTAGGCATTATTATTCCTCCTCAAAACTGGCAATGATTTGTTTGATTTTTTGTTGTGCCTCGCTTATGCTATTTTTCGCATTCTCTAGGTCTTTCAACAACTTTTCGGCGTCTACCTTGAAAGCAGCTTCTTCTCGACGAATATGGGTTTTAGAAGATGTTTTAACAACTTTCAAAAGTTCTTCCCGAGTTGTGCCGTTTGCTTCAGCGATGTCTTGCAGATGATAATAGATCGTGGCTCTATGGATGTTGAATTTCTTCGCAATATCAGGGATCGAAAATCCTTGATAATGAAGGTCCATAAAATTTTGCTTCATTTGTATGACTCTTTCGCTGAGTCGGGGTGCTTTGACAGGTGTAGTCGTGCGCAAAAGAATTACCTCCTTTAAAAAAATATTTTCTAGGATTTACTAAGGGACTACTATGTATAGTATACCATAAAATGGAAGATAAATCAAATTATGTAAAGCACGTGATAAGGATAAATTAAGATTAAATAAAAAACAAATAGACACAGATAAAAAAGCTTTAAGTAAAACAATTTTCATTACTATATTTTCAATAAATCCTTGACATTTAAGCTATTAAAAAATAAAATATAGCTAGAAGAAAAGCAATACCAAAACAGCTACAAAATTAATAAGAAAGTAGTGATAAAATGAAAAGTAATTATAAGTTTGAAAATAACAAGGTAATTGAACAAGTAAATGTAAATGGAACGATCTACACTAAAATAAGAGAAATAGAATTTGCAAATGATACATATGTGGAATTTAGAAATAATGAGCAAGGCAGAATAGTCTTTATGCTACAAAAAAAGGGAGAATACGAAGAAATAACGGACGAAAGAAAACTAAGAAGAATGCTAGAAAACAATTATATAATCAAAAATAATATAGATATTATATAAACTAAGGAGCATAAAAAAATGGAAGAAATACTAAAAATACTAGAAACTAAACATTATAGTAAGCAAACACAAGACTATATAGTCATGTTTATAGATGCATTTGGAAAAACTTATGGGGATTATATAACAAAAGAAGATGTGGCAAGAAGAATTACAAGAAATCTGGATTCAGACATAGAGTTTTCTGATAAAATGGAGAAAAATGTTTCTGGTACATATAATCCAATACTAAGAAAGATTACAATATCTAGCAAAGTAGACGAAAAAGAGAATGTAATAATACATGAATTAATCCATTGTATAACAAGGTACAAGTCTTACAAAGGAATTTCAAAAGTTGGATTCTCAGATTCAATAAAATATGTGGATGGAGAATTTATTAATTTTGGAGAAGGAATTACAGAAGCTGTAACAGAGTTCATGACACAGGAAATCTGTACTAATTGCAATATAAAACTCTCGAACAATGGATATACTCGATTAATGGAGACAGTAAAAGCGCTAATGAAGTTTACCGGGAAAGAGACACTAGTTAGAGAGATCTTAAATCCAGATAATGATATAAATGAAATTATTGACGAACAGGGACTAAACCCAAATTCTTTTATATATTATACAGACAAAATAAGACAAGAAGAGTTAAATCAAAAGACGATATTGGATGTGGATAATTCTGCTGTTCAGTACACTGCGATGGCATTAGAGGAATTAGAAAGAATATACCCACAAGCTAATAGTGTGGAAGAACTAATCCAAAAATATGAGTTCTACAAACAGATGACAAAGCAACTGTATGTGTCAAGCGAATACGATATATACATTTATTTGGTGGAAGATATTAGAAGACTTCGTATGCAAGGAATAGATGTATCAAGGATTGCATATATGATGGAAGATGAGGATATACAGCAAACTTGTAATACAGACAAAAAGATTAGAGAATTGCTATCTCAAAAAAGAGAAGATGCAATAATGAATTTAGAAAGTGTGTTATTTGATGATGAAAATGACGAGAATAGCACCACTGTAATAGCAAACAAAGTATTTCCGTATTTAATGTATAGAGAAAATAGCACAGCAAAAGGTTTTCCAGACGAGTTTTACAATTTGTTTTCTGTAAGAGAATACTTGGAAGAGCATCCCGAAGTGGATTATAGAGAAATTTCATTTAGAGTTTTCCCACATTCGGAAATTTGTGTTGCATATGATCTAAAAGGAAGAATAATTAATATGTTCGATCTTGCTAACGGGGAAAGTATGGAAAGAATCAATGACGAGTTTACAGATATAGAAGGAAGAAAAATCCATATAAATGAAGACGAAACACTTTGCATAGAAAATATTCCAGAAGATGGAGAGTCAACGTACTTTCAAGGGGTACTAGAATATATGGAAGAACAAACAAAGGGACAACAGAAAAGATTAGAAGAATTTGAAGAACAGCAGGCTCCTGATGCAATAATTAATAATGCAAAAATAGTATTAGAGGCAAGAAAAAATAAAATAAGAAATTTGCAAGAGGAAATATCAGAAAGCAAAAAAACAAGACAAATGATTAAACAACAAGGCCAAGATCAGAGAGATGAAAGATAAAAGAAAGAGGTATAGATTTGAAAAGTAATAGATTATTAATAATAGATGGAAACAGCATAATGAATAGAGCTTTTTATGGAATTATGAACACAAAAGCTTTAATGTCAGCAGATGGAACATATACAAATGCTATTTATGGATTTTTAGCAATATTATTTAAAGAACTAGAGGATTTAGAACCAGAATATATAGCAGTAGCTTTTGACTTAAAAGCTCCAACTCATAGACACAACATGTATAAAGAGTACAAAGGTACAAGACATGCAATGCCAGAAGAGTTGGCTCAGCAAATGCCTATTATTAAAGAAATATTGAGAGATATGAATATAACCATAATAGAGAAGGAAGGTTATGAAGCGGATGACGTATTAGGAACAATATCAAAACTAGCAGAAAAAGAGGGAATAAAAACAACTATACTTTCAGGAGATAGAGATACTTTCCAACTTGCAAGTAAGAATATCACTATTAGAATCCCAAGAACAAAAATGGGAAAAACAGAGACTGAAGATTATGATGAATCAAAAATAGAAGAAGAATATGGTATAAAGCCAGTACAGCTAATACAGGTAAAGGGACTAATGGGAGACGCGTCTGACAATATTCCGGGAGTACCAGGAGTAGGAGAAAAAACAGCTTTAAAGCTTATCAAAGAATACCAAAATATAGATAAATTGTATGAAGAATTAGAGAGCGGAAATACTACAATAAAGGGAGCTCTAAAGGAAAAACTAACTAATAACAAAGAATCAGCAATTCTTTCAAGAACCCTTGGAACAATATTACTAGATGCTCCATTAGATGTAGAAGTAAAAGATTTAGCCGTAAAGGATTGGAACAAAGAAGCAGTAACAAATAAATTTAAAGAGCTTAGATTTAATAGGTTTATAGAAAGATTTGACTTAAACGGTCTAGGAACAGCGAAAGTTAATAAAAAAATAGATGATTTGTTTAAAATAGAAGAAGCGGATATAAAGAAAATACTAGAAGTAGCTAAAGAAAGCAAGGAACTTATATACTATTTTGAAAAAGAGAAAATGCAAACAAATGGTTTGATAATAAACGAGAGTATTAAATCTATTAGTATATACGACAGGAAAGCGAATACAGTGTATTACTCAAAGAATATAGATGTAACTACATTAAAAAACTTATTTGAGGACTCTCAAGTAGAAAAAGCAAGCTACAAAGTGAAGACAGATTATATTTTACTTAAACAAGAGGGAATCGGATATAATAATATTAAATATGATGCAGAAATAGCGGGATACAATTTGAACCCTACTGATAAAAATACAATAGATGAAATGGCAAAAAAATATTTAGATATAGACATAGAAGAATATATGGAAAACGAGTTTGAATCTTCTAGTAACAATAATAGTGCGCAACTAAACTTATTTGATACAAATACTAACAATGAAGAAGAATTGAAGAAAGAAAAGTATAAAAATTCATTAATATGCTATATTATAGCAAAACTTCAAGAAGTTACGATAAAGAAATTGGAAGAAGCGGGAGCTAGATCTTTATTCAACAATATAGAAATGCCGTTGGCACAAATACTTGCTGATATGCAGTATAACGGAATGTATGTCGATGAAAAAGAATTGAAAAACTTTGGAAATGAATTAAAAGCCCAACTTCAAACATTAACAGAGGAAATATATAACTTAGCAGGAGAAGAATTTAACATTAATTCTCATCAACAGTTAGGAAAAATATTGTTTGAAAAGCTACAATTACCAGTATACAAGAAAACAAAGAATGGTTATACCACAGATGTTGATGTGCTAGAAAAATTAAAAGGTCAGCATCCTATAATAGAAAAAATACTAGAATACAGAACATTGATGAAATTAAATTCAACATATGTAGAAGGATTGATTCCATATATAAATATTAAAACACACAAGATACATTCAAGCTTTCATCAAACTATCACAGCAACAGGAAGAATCAGTAGTACAGAGCCAAATCTACAAAATATTCCGACTAAAACAGAGCTTGGAAAACAAATAAGAAAAGCATTTAAACCGGCAGAGGGAAATGTGTATATAGATGCAGATTATTCGCAAATAGAATTGAGAGTGCTAGCACACATTTCTCAAGACGAAAATATGATATATGCTTTCAATCATGGAGAAGACATCCATAAGCAAGCAGCGTCTAAGGTATTTAATATTCCAATAGAAGAAGTTACAAAAGAACAAAGGTCTTCTGCAAAGGCTGTAAACTTTGGAATAGTCTATGGAATCAGTGATTTTGGATTAGCAAATCAAATAGGAGTAAGTAATAAAAAAGCAAAGGAATATATACAACAATACCTAGAAAAATATAGTGGAATAAAACATTTTATGGATGAAATAGTTGAAAGCGCTAAACAAAAAGGATATGTAGAAACACTGTTTGGAAGAAGAAGATATATTCCAGAAATAAAATCTAGCAACTATATGGTAAGACAATTTGGCAATAGAGTTGCTATGAACACGCCTATACAAGGAACTGCGGCTGACATTATGAAAATTGCGATGATAAATGTTAAGAATGCATTGCAAGAAAGCAAAATTCATGCTAAAATTGTATTACAAATACATGACGAATTGTTATTAGAAGTTGCTCTTCAAGATAAAGAAAAAGCAAAACAGATATTAAAAGAATCTATGGAAGGAGCAATGAAATTATCAGTACCTTTAGAAGTTGAAATTTCAGAAGGAAACAGCTGGTATGAAGTAAAATAAACAGAAGAGTGGTGCAAGGAGAAAATTTTGAAAAAGACATATAAGGTTATACTTGTAGTAATAGTTTTTATAATATTACTAGGAGTACTTGCAAAAGTATTTAATTTAGAAGATAAAATCTTAAAGAAGATATATCCAAAAACATATGAAGAGTATGTAGAAAAATATGCAAAAGAGTATAATGTTGATCCGCTTTTGGTATTCTCAATCATAAAAGCAGAAAGCAATTTTAAAAAGGATGCAAAGTCAACAAGCAAAGCAAAAGGCTTAATGCAAATAATGGATTCAACGGCTGTTGAAATTGCAAATAAAATCGATGAGCTGATTGTGGATGAAACATTATTTGATCCAGAAAAAAATATTATGATTGGCACAAAATACTATTCTGAACTATTAAAATTGTATAATGGGAACATGCTATTAGCACTTACGGCATACAATGCAGGGATAGGAAATGTAAAAGAATGGATTGACAATGGAATAATAAAAGCAGATGGAAGTGACATTGAAAACATACCATACAAAGAAACAAATATGTATGTAAGAAAAATTATAAGAAACTACAAAATCTATCAAAAGCTAGAAGAGAAAAACTAAGGAGTAATTGAAAGGAAGAAGTATATGAAAACTAGAAAGGTCAGTATTAGTGTATTTCAGATATTAATTTCAATAATTGTTATAATAGCAATAGTGCTTGGAATTATTGCAGTTAAAAATTTAGTACCAAAAAAACAAAATGCCAATAAAGAGCAAACAACTTTTTTGGGGAAGCGGAACAAGTGAAGATGCATACAAAATATCAAAAGTAGAGGACTTAATAAAATTATTATTAGATATCAATAAAGGAAGAATTTATGACAGCAAACACTTTGTGCTAGAAACAAATCTAAATCTTCAAGAAGATTCATCTTATAATAATCCTAATGATAAAAGCTTTGGTGATTTAAATAATGATGGAAAAACAGAAGAAATAAAAAAAGAATTAACTACTGGAGATGGTCTTAGGCTGATAGGAAAAAAAGACTTAAATAGCAAGAAAGACAGAGAAGTAATCTTTAAAGGTGTATTTGACGGAAATGGAAAAACCATAAGTAATTTACAAATAAAAATATCAGATGATAATACAAATCAAAATATTGGACTATTTGGAGAAAATAAAGGAACAATATTAAATTTAAGAATAATTGAAAAACTAGAAATAACAAATATAGAAAAATCTAACTTAAATATAGGGTTACTTGCAGGAAAAAATTCGGGAATAATACAGAAATGCAAAGCTGAGGGAGAAATTAAATTAGTTACTGACAAAGAAACTGAGATATTAGTGGCAGGACTAGCAGGAGAAAATGTTGGTAAAATAATAGACAGTGTAAATGAAGTAAATATAGAGTCGAATTGTACAAAAGCGGGAGTTACTGCAAAAAATACTAAGATAGAAGGAACTGAAGATAGTGGAGTAATAACTAATTGTACAAACAATGGCAACATTAGCGAAGAAAAAAGCTATAATAAATATACAGCAGGAATTGTTGCACTAAATGAAAAAGGAACAATAACTAACTGCACAAACAACGGAAAAATTTCTGGAAAGAAAGTCGGAGGAACTATAGGTTCTTCAACAGGAGACGTCATAGCTTCAAAAAATACAGGAGAATTAAATAATATAACCGAAAATCTAGATAACAACGAAATAGCTGGAGGAATAGTAGCAACATTAGAAGGTGGAACGATTGAAAATTGCAAAAACACAGGAAAAGTCACAGGTGTAACTTATATTGGTGGAATTACAGGCCAAAACAAAGGGGTTATAACTCAAAGTCGAAATGATGGAGAATTAAAAAAGATAGACCAAACATCTATGGGAAATGTTTATCTAGGCGGAATAACAGGATACAATTATTCAGGTTCTAGAATATCGAACTCTAAAAATTATGGAAATATAAAATCTGACCAAGATAATTTGGTAATAGTTGGAGGAGTATGTGGCTACCTTGAAAACAATTCATTCATAGATTATTGTGAAAATAATAGCTTTATAACAGCAGTAGGAAAGATAATTACGCCAAATGAAGATACTTCTCTAAAATGTACTTCGTGTGTAAGCAATGGAGGAGGCAAAGCAGGAACATCTGAAAGTGGAGAATTATATATAGGACTAATTTATGGTAAATGTTCAATAGAAAGTGAGGAAGAATAAATGGCAATATTAGTAACAGGTGGAGCAGGCTATATAGGTGCTCACACAGTGGTAGAATTATTAAACAAAGGAGAAGAAGTAGTTATAATCGACAATTTCAGCAATAGCAAACCAACAGTATTAAAAGCTATTAAAAAAATAACAAATAAAGACTTCAAGTTTTATGAGCTAAATTATTTAGACAGAGACAAGCTTGAAAAAGTATTTGAAGAAAACAAAATAGACTCAGTAATTAACTTCGCTGGATATAAGGCTGTTGGAGAATCAGTAGAAAAACCATTAGAATATTACGAAAATAATGTATCAGGTTGTATAATACTTCTAGAGACAATGAGAAAATACAATGTGAAAAAATTTGTATTTAGTTCTTCAGCAACTGTATATGGAGAGCCAGAAAGAATACCAATTACAGAAGATTGCAAGATAGGTGGAACAACAAATCCTTATGGAACAACAAAATTGATGATAGAACAAATATTACAAGACCTATATAAATCTGATAATTCGTGGGACATATGTATCTTGAGATACTTCAATCCAGTAGGAGCACATGAAAGTGGACTAATTGGAGAAGAACCACAAGGAAGACCAAACAATTTAATGCCATATGTCGCAAGAGTTGCAACAGGAGAACTAGAAGAATTGTCAGTATTCGGAGATGATTATGATACCCCTGATGGAACAGGAGTTAGAGATTACATACACGTTGTAGATTTGGCAAAAGGACACCTATACGCATTAGATAAACTAAACAAAGAAGGAAAAGGATTATATATTTACAATCTAGGAACAGGAGTAGGTTACAGCGTTCTAGATATGGTAAAAGCTTTTGAAGAAGTAACAGGAAAGAAAGTACCATACAAAATAGTGGCCAGAAGACCAGGAGATATAGCAACTTGCTATTCAGATCCAAAAAAAGCAAAAGAAGAACTTGGATGGTCAGCAGAAAAAGGAATTAAAGAAATGTGCCAAGACTCATGGAATTATATGATTCATAAAGAGAAGTAATTTAATGTAAAAGGAGAAAATTTTATGCAAAGTCAAATGCTAACTTCCAGACTGGGTGGAGAGCTAATAAGCTACAAACTAGATGGAATAGAGAAAATTCACCAAGGACAAGAGTGCATAGATGAAAATGGAAAAGTATATTGGAAAAGACATTTCCCAGTATTATTTCCTATTGTGGGAAAACTAAAGCAAAATAAAACAATTATCAATGGTAAAACATATGAAATGTTTCAACATGGTTTTGCCAGAGATATGGAATTTGAACCTATAACAAAATTGAACGATTTCCATTCATATGTGTTGAGAAGCAATCCAAGTACTTTGGTTAAATATCCGTTTGACTTTGCTCTGTACATTACATACAGAACAGATGGAAACAAACTAACTACAATATACAAGGTAGTAAATGAGGGCGACAACAATATGCCTTTTGGAATAGGAGGACATCCTGCATTTAAAATTGACCAAAAAGCACTATTAGATAAAGAATATTATTTGGAATTTGAAGAAGACGAAGAAAAAATACACTTTTTATATTTGGTAGACGGATTAGTGGGAACTGAATATGCAAAAAATGTTATGTCGGATTCAAGAAGAATTCCAATCGATGGTAACACTTTCAAAAATGATGCATTGATAATGAAAGGTATAACATCGCATAAGATCAGTTTAAAACAAAAAACAGGAAATAAAACATTACTTACAATGGATTTCGAGGGATTTCCATATCTTGCTGTTTGGTCAAAACCAAGAGCACCATTTATATGCATCGAGCCATGGTACTCAACAGCAGATAATATTAAAACAACCGGTGTATTTGCACAAAAAACAGATATAATCACACTTGCACCAAAAAAGGAATTTGATTGCAGATTTACAGTAGAATTTTTCAATTAAAAGGATGTAGAAAAATGGGAAAATTAATTTTAACATTGCTAGGTGCTCTAATTATTATGATTGGAGTTACAATGCTATTTGACGCAAGAAAAATAGCAACTAAAACCTTTAGCTCAGGAGAAACAAATGAAACAACAAAGATACTAAAAATATCAGGAATAATAATTTCTCTTGTGGGGTTAGGAATTATATATATAATTAGATAAAAAAGTCTTGCTAAATACGAGTTTTCGTAATATAATAACAAGGTAAAATATACAACAGTCGAAAGGAAGAATATAAATGGGACTATTTAAAACATATAGTGAAAAAGAAGTAAAAAGAGTAATGCCAATAGTGGCAAAGATAAACAGTTTAGAAGAGGAGATTTCTAAATTATCTGATAGCGAATTAATAGCGAAAACTCCTTATTTCAAAGAGCAATTAAAAAATGGTAAAACTCTTGATGATATATTACCAGAAGCATTTGCAGTAGTAAGAGAAGCTTCTAAAAGAGTATTAGGTATGCGTCACTTTGATGTACAATTAATAGGTGGAATTATCCTACATCAAGGAAGAATCGCAGAAATGAAGACAGGTGAGGGAAAGACACTTGTTGCAACACTTCCAGTATATTTAAATGCATTAACAGGTGAGGGTGTTCATGTTATAACAGTTAATGACTACCTAGCAAAAAGAGATAGCGAATGGATGGGAAAACTATACAAATTCTTAGGGCTTTCAGTTGGATTAGTTATAGCAGGAATGAATCCGGCAGAAAAACAAGTAGCATATAGTTGTGATGTAACATATGGAACAAATAATGAATTTGGATTTGATTATCTAAGAGATAACATGGTTATATACAAGAATCAATTAGTACAAAGAAAACTAAAATATGCTATCGTAGACGAGATAGACAGTATCTTAATTGATGAGGCTCGTACACCACTTATAATATCTGGTAGAGGAGCAGAATCTTCAAATCTATATCAAAAAGCTGATCGTTTTGTTAAAAAACTACAACCAAAAATAATAATAGAAGAAGACGACAAAGATTTAGAGCAAAGTGAAGATAACGAAAAATACGATTATATAGTAGATTTAAAATCAAAATCTGCAACACTTACACAAAAAGGTATTAAAAAAGCAGAGCAAGAATTTAACTTAGAAAACTTCAACGACTTAGAAAACTCTGAATTAGTACATGATGTAAACCAAGCATTACACGCAAATGGAATAATGAAGAGAGATAAAGATTATATCGTAAAAGACGGACAAGTTCTTATTGTAGATGAATTTACAGGAAGAATTATGTATGGAAGAAGATATAACAACGGATTACATCAAGCAATAGAAGCAAAAGAGCACGTAAAAATAAACGATGAATCTAAAACACTTGCTACAATTACATTCCAGAATTACTTTAGAATGTACGAAAAATTATCAGGTATGACTGGTACTGCTATGACAGAAGAAGCAGAATTTGAGGAAATATACAAATTAGATGTTGTAGAAATTCCTACAAACAAGCCAATGATCAGAAAAGATAATCCAGACATTATCTACAAAAACGAAGACGTAAAATTCAGAGCAGTTATAGAAGATATTAAGCAAGCACACAGCAAAGGACAACCAGTATTAATTGGTACAGTATCAATAGATAAATCAGAAAAACTAAGTAAATTATTAGACAAAGAGGGAATTCCTCACGAAGTATTAAACGCAAAATATCACGAGAAAGAAGCTCAAATCATAGCACAAGCTGGTAAGTATGGAGCTGTTACAATAGCAACAAACATGGCTGGTCGTGGTACCGATATTATGCTTGGAGGAAACAGTGAATATTTAGCAAAACAAGAAATGAAAAAGCTAAAATATTCAGATGAAGAAATAGAAGAAGCAATAGCTCACAACGAAACAGACAACAAAGCAATACTTGCAGCAAGAGCAAAATTTGCAGAATTAGAGAAAAAATATGCAGACGAAATCAAAGAAGAAAAGAAGAAAGTTATCGAAGCAGGTGGACTAAAAATAATTGGTACACAAAGACATGAATCAAGAAGAATTGATAACCAGCTTCGTGGACGTAGTGGACGTCAAGGAGATCCAGGAGAATCAAGATTCTATATTGGACTAGATGATGACTTAATGAAAATCTTTGGTGGAGATATGATAACAAGAGTATACAACACTCTTGGAGCAGCAGAAGATTTACCAATAGAATCAAAGACAATTTCAAGAGCAGTTGAAAATGCTCAAAAGAAAGTAGAAGGAAGAAACTTCAGCATCAGAAAGAATGTATTACAATACGATGACGTTATGAATGTACAAAGAACTGTAATATATGCTCAAAGAAGAGAAGTTCTAGATGGAAAGAACTTAAAAGACAGCATTTCTAAGATGATGGATTCAGTTGTAGAATTAGTAGTCGCAACACATTTTGTAGACGGAGAAACAGTAAACAAAGAAACTCTATTACAAGATATACAAAATACATTTGGAATATCAGAAGTAGAAGCACTAAAATCAGACAACTTCACACAAGCAGACGTAATATCAGAATTACAAGACAGAATTCATGAAATCTACGATGCAAAAGAAAAAGAATTTGGTGAAGAAAATCTAAGAGAACTTGAAAGAGTTGTAATGCTTAAGATAGTTGACCAAAAATGGATGGATCATATAGACAACATGGACGAGTTAAAGAAAGGTATTGGACTTCGTGGTTATGGACAAAAAGATCCGGTTGTACAATACAGACTTGAAGGAACAGAAATGTTTGACGATATGATAGAAGACATCAAAACAGATGTTGTAAAAATCCTATTAAACATTCGTAAAAAAGAAGGACCTATTCAAAGAACAGAAACAGCAAAAGTAACAGGTGCAGGACTTGAAGATACAGCCATCAATCTAGTTGATGGAAACCTATCTGAAAAAGAAGGTGGAATGAACAAAACAGTTGTAAATGAAGGCCCAAAAGTAGGAAGAAATGACCCTTGTCCTTGCGGTTCGGGGAAAAAATATAAGAATTGCTGTGGAAAGTAATATAAAACAAGGAAAAACTTAAAATTTGAAAACTAGTAAGTTGGTTCGAGTTTTATAACTTGTCCACGTAATGCGGTGAAAACCTAAGTAAAATAAGGATGTAGACAACGTTTTAAATGTGGACATCCTTTTTTCTATAATTAATGGTATAATATATGTAGGAGTTGATAGTATGCTTTATTTAAAGAAAATAAATTTTGAAGATGTTGAGGAAGAATATAAAGCAATAAAGTCCATGCCAGCACAAGAAAATGGATTTGAAAATAAATATCATGATGTTACAAAAGAAGAATTTATAAATGAAGTAATTCCTAAACTGTTAAAAAATTCTGAAGGATTAGATTTACCTGATGGATATGTCCCAGATACGTACTTCTTTTTGTGGGATGATGATAAGATAGTCGGATTATTCAAAATAAGACATTATTTAAATGATTTTTTAAGAAAAGGTGCAGGACATATAGGATATGGAATATTACCTAAATATAGAGGAAAAGGTTATGCTAAAAAAGGATTAGTTTTAGCAATTGAAAAATGTAAAGAAATTATTAAAGAAAACGAAATATATTTATCTGTTCATAAAGATAACCCCGCTTCGTTAAGAATACAATTAGGGTGTAGAGCTTTTATAGTTGGAGAAACTGAAGAAGAATATTTAACTAGAATAAAATTGAAGTATAATAATATTACTTTTGGATTTAGGGACTTAAGAAGAGATGATTGGAAAAGAATTACTGAAAAAGAAGTAATAGTTGAAGATGAAAAAAATGATTTTTTTGAAGGAAAAGTATGCTTTTTAGATATGCAAAAAGTTGAATCTCCTTTATCAGTAGACTCACCAGTTGGTAAAGTTACTATAGCAGATAATAACTATAAGAATTTGATATTCGCCCCTAAAGGAAAAAATTGGTGGCTAACTGTTATGTTTGATGATCAAGATAATTTGATAGAAAGTTATTTTGATATAACTAGAACTAATGATTTTAGTAATCCAGAAAATCCATATTTTGTTGATATGAAATTAGATGTTTGTATACCTAATGGACATGAACCAGCAATAATGGATGAAGATGAATTAAAAGAGGTATATGAACACGGTTTGATTACAAAAGAAGATTATGAAAATGCATATAATATAGCGAACAAAATTATAAGCACATATAATTCACACAAAAAAGATTATTATGAATTTATATATAATTTATATAATAAATATAGAAATAAAGAATTAGGAAATATTAAAAGTAAGTAATATTTAAAAGTATTGACAGTAATTGTTAATGCTTTTTTTGATGTAAAATATTTTTAGAAAGAGGAGGAATAAAATATGATAAACATACGTAAAAGAAATAATCTGTATGAATATAGATTTGAAGTAGGAAAGGTTAATGGTAAAAGAAAACAAATATCAAAATCTGGTTTTAAAACAAAAAGAGATGCATATATAGCAGGACAAAGAGCATATGAAGAATTTATTAATGGAGAAAATACAAAAGAGTGTAATATGTTATATTCTGAATATTTAGATTACTGGATGAGGGAGTATTTTGAAATAAACTATAAATATTCTACGGCAAAGAGATATAAAGAATCTTTTAGCAATATCAAAAAGGAATTAGGTAATTACAAGTTATCAGTTTTAACACCATATATTCTAAATCAGGCGTTATTAAAGTTATATCAAACATCTGGTACAAGGGATGCATTAAGAAATTATCAGAAGGTTATTAAGAGTTCGTTGAGGGATGCAACTTACTATTTTGGATTTATTAAGAATAATCCGGCTGGTGATTTGGAGATACCTAGAGTATTATCATTTGAATTAAAAAAAACAATATAGGTCACATCTATACTAAAGAAGAAATGGAAATAATTTTAGGTAGATTTAAAAATAATAAAGTGTTTATATGTGCATTTTTAACTGCTTGTTATACAGGCATGAGAACTGGTGAGGTATTTGCATTAACTTGGAATGATATTGATTTAGACAATAGAATTATCAAAGTTAATAAGACTGTTTATGCAAAAGATAAAGAAGAAAATGGCAGATGGTATTTAGGTACAACAAAAACAATAGGCAGTAGTAGAGAAGTTTATATTTGTGATACTCTATATTCAGTATTATCTGATTATAAAAATCTGCAAGTTAAATATAAAAAAGAATATTGCAAAAAGTATAAAAGATATACCTTAAAAGAAATAAAAAATAAATATGGTAAGTTAGTAGAATATAAAGTTATAGAAAGTCAATCTAGAAATAATAAAATTCAAATGGTATTTACTGGGAAAGATGGAACTTATTCAGGAACAGATATTATTAGATATCCATTTAGAATAATTCATCATGAATTAGGAATTCAATGTAGATTTTATGATTTAAGAGGAAATTTTGCTACTATTTGTTTAAGAAATGGTTGTGAGATAAAAGATATTGCAGAAATATTAGGGCATAAAAGAATAGAAACAACTCAAAAATATTATATATTAAGTTTAAAAGAAAATAAGAAAAAAGTTACTAAAGTTTTTGAAGAAAATATTAGTCTAAATGATGTTTAAAAAGGGAAAATATGCTATAATAAAAGCAAAAAAATTACATATTAAAGGAGGGTAGAAATGAGTTTAAAAGAAGTTTTAATAGATATAATTATTCCGCTAATTTCAGGTTTTATTGGAGGCAGTATTGGTAGCGTTGTAATTATAAAGAATAAATATAGCAGTATTGGAACTATAAAAAAAGATAATAGAAAAGTTAATAACAAAAATGCACTATATAATAATATAGGAGAAGTTTATAATGGGGATAGAAATAGATAATAGAAAAATTAATAATTCAAATGCAACATATCAAAATATTGAAAAAGTAATTAACGGAGATGAAACAAACATATATAAAACTACAGTTTTTCAAATAAATATGAATAGAAGTTATGAACTTTTAACAAATAAAGTTAATTACAATGAGTTCTATAAGAAATATCTTAATAAATTTGATGAACTAGATAATTATGCTTATCATTTAACTTTTCCATATTTTAATGACAAGAAATATGAATTTACTAGTAAACCATTAATATTAGGAAAAAAAATAGTAAATTGGATATTTGGATTGAGTGACTTTCCTGATAAAGAATTAATAGAATTTTATCACAATTTAAAATTAGAGTTTGATTTAAGTGATGATAGTACAATTTGCAGACGCTGGAAAGCCAATTTTGCATATTTTCGTGGCGATTTAAAAAAAGCATCAAATGAATATGATAAATTGTTTGATTATGCTGTTAATCTTAATGATTTTCCAGAATGGTATTTAGATGATATTTGTATTGATGGCAGAAATATATTTCAGCAATATGAAAATACAATTAATAAGTTTACTTTTGACAATAAATACCAAAGAAAAATTGACGCAAATAAGCATAAGTTATCATATCCTGATGTGGATAGAATTAAATCTGAAATTTTTGACAGCTTATCAAACACTATTTTTAGTAATAAAACAAAATCAAAATATACAACTATTTATGGAATCGGATTAGAAAATTGCTTCAAACAAATACAGCAACTTTTATATTTAACAGTTTTTTATGGATCAATAACACACATGAGGCTTATTAGAGAGTTAATATCTAATATAATGTATATGTATGCTGAAACATTTGAAGACGAAGAATTTTATAAATTAACGTTAAAGATGTTATTCCTAAGTGGTGAATTTAAAAAATACAGAAATTTGTATAATAAGATTAAATTAAAATATTGTTTTGTGAATAGTGAGGAATTTATAAATAGTTTAATCGAAGTTCGAAAATCTTTATTTAGATTTGAATTAGACAAAAATAACATATTTTTGTACGACATATATGGACGATATATTAATGATTTGTTATTTGATGAGTTAACAGCCGATATTTATTCGATTATTGATATAGATAAGGAATATCAAATAAATATAATTAGTGATGCTTTTAAGGCAATTGGAAATAATATATTAAGAAATAAAAAAATAAGTGAATTATTAGCTCTTCTTGCAATATATTTAAAAAAGGAATATTCAAGATTTTATATTGATTTTGGAAAAATAGTAAATGAAATTAGAGTAGAAGAATTATCTGAAAGTGATTTTAATTCTTTTCAATTTATAATAGATTCACTGATAAAAAATAAGGAACATATTAATTTTGACTTTTCAGACTGTATTATAAAAATAAAACAGCGAAAACCAAACATAAAAAAATATGATAAGTTATTTAATAATAAGGATAGTACAGAAAATATTTTATACAACGTTGAAATAAGAGATAATGAATTAGAAGCAATTAAAAGTATAGTTAATATTTATAGGCAAAGACATGAAGAAAGAGAAAAGAATCCTGGTGTTTTTGTCGGATATTGGAATGATTATAATATTGGTACAAGTATATTTAGTTCAGAAAGGTATAAAGATGAAAATAAAAACTTTATTTTAAATAAATATCTACCACTAGCTAAAGAGATAATAACTTCAAAAAATGAAATTTTATATGAAAAAATAAGACATATAAGATTGCTAGCACATTTATTGATGGTAGAAAAAGATGAAAAAATTGTAAATGATATTTACTTAATGATTCATAGCTCAATTGAAATCCCTAATCCACATAAATCGTTTGATTTTGAAAATATTCACCATAAAGATAAAAATGATTTAATTGTTAATGTAATGATGTGTGACGTTATTTTGAATAAAATAGAATGTGATGAGGTATTAAATAGATATATTGAAATGGCAATAAATAATTATGATAACATTGAAGAAATACTTAATTGTGTTGAGATTATCAATGAGTATTTAAAACCAAAAACAAAGTCAATAATTGAGAAACAATATGTATTATTTAATATATGTTATAAAATAGATGATATTGACATTAGAAATAAGACAGTAATTTTAAGTGATATATTTATAGGAGTTGATAAATATCAAGATCAAATTTTTGATATATTAAAGCAACGAATAGAAAATATAACATTTGAGGAATGTAAAGGATATTTAAATTTGATTAGGAAACAAGAAAACAGAAATTTATTTAATGATATAATTAGCGCATTAAAAAATAATAGAAATTATTATATAAAGCACATTTCTAATAAATATTTATAGAAAATAATTTGCGCATTTTATAAGATAAGAAAATATGATATACTTATATTAGTGAACGGATGTGGACAATGTCCACAATAAGTCCACGTTAGAGAAATACTTATAGTACAGGTAATATAATAAATACAAATAATATAGATGTTACCTAGTCTGATAAACAAGGAAATACGAATAATACTATAAGTATAAATAATACTGATAATATGGGAACACCCACTACATGTGGAAGTGGAAAGAAATATAAAAATTGCTGTGGTAAGAACCAGTAATAGTAATAACTGAGTAGTTAATAAGAGAGTTAGCATTTTATAATGTTAACTCTCTTTGTTTACTAAGTAAAATGTTTTATTGTAAGATAAACTGTGCTAAATATACCAACAAGAAGAGAATTTTAGTATAAAACTAATAAACAAAGTGTATAGAAGACAGCATTGACATTAAATAACATTTTTTATATAATTATAACAACTGGAGAAGCTAGGTTAGATTTATAATATGGAAGGAGATAAATTTATGACAAAAACAAGTATTCAATATCAATTATCGAATAATGTTTTATTTAATGAGGTTTTTGGACATTGGAGTGAATTTAGTAACGTATTACGACAGGGTCCAGATGAAATGAAAAAATATTTATACGAAAAATGGAATTACGTAAAAGACGAATTGAAGAAAAATACAGAAATAGAAATCCAAGATTTGGATAAGATAGTTACTGCTGACGACTTTAATGTCACATACAATAAAACTGTAAATGGAACAAGTGTATTCTTTTTCACTTTTCCTGATTATGATTACAGAGATGCTGCATCAAAATATGTTGCATTAGCTTTAACGAAACAAAGACCTAGATATTTTACACTCGAATATGCGGATGATTTCATTACCCACGAACCATATTGGGTTGTTGGAGAATTTGTCATTGAAGGAAATGGAAAAGCACACAGAAACTTAGCTCACGCTGACAATCAAAGACTTACATGGTTTGCTGGCCATATAATAGGATTTCTAGAAGCCGAAGGTTTATAGTAACGAGGAGAAAAATTATGAAAATTATATTTGGAACAACAAATAAAAGAAAAATTGAGGATTAAAAAAATATAATCCAGCAAGCTAAATTAGAACTTGAAGTATTAACTTTAGATGATATCGGATATACTGAAGAAATTGAAGAAAATGGCAAATTTGATGATCTTATAGAAAAAAATGGAATGTTTAGCGATATGTATTATGGAAAATTAAATTAAAATTTAGATAAGTTTTTAGATAAGTTCTGCTAGGTTTGCCGAGTGCTACGGAGTGCTCTGGGGTGCAACCAAGTGCCGAATTAACGAGCCAAGTGCCCATTAAAGCTCTCAAAATTCCTAATACAAAGGTCCTTGTGGTAGCGGGAAAAAGTACAAACAATGTTGTGGTAAATAATTAAAAGCCCGTAAAATAAAGCTTTATGGAGCTTTTTTATTGCATTATTTAATTTAGATACCTTCCCAAGGGTATCTAAAAGGTATCTAATTTCATTTATATAGGCAAGAAGCCCTTTATTTTCGAGCATTTTTAGACTAAGCGACCCATGTCTATATGACAATGGTATTTTATGATATAATGAATTTGGAGGGGATAACAATGGATAATTTTATATGCAAAGTTGCAAATAGAGATGAATTATTAAAAAGATGGGAGTATTTAGTAGAAATACATCTTGGTAATAATAAATGGGAAGAATTTAAAGAAAATGCACTTAAACACTATGATGAAGAAAGTACAATTTCATATTTAGGATTTTTAAATGATGAGATTATATGTGAAGCTACTGCTTATATTAAAGATTCGGCTTTTATTGGTGATATAAGTGAACCTTCAGGTTTATTAAGTGATAGTATGGCTTATTTAGCTGCATTTAGAACGAATAAAGAATATGAGGGAAAAGGATATTTTAGTAAGTTATATAAATTTGTAGAAAATGATTTAAAGGGTAGAGGCTACAGTGAATTATCATTAGGCGTTGGTCCAGAAGCTGTTAGAAATATTGAGATTTACTTTCATTTAGGATTTAGAGATTATATAAAAACAGTTATCGAATATGAGACATCAAAAGATGATCTTTCTAAAAAAGAAGAAGATGTTATAATTTTTTATAAAAAGAAAATATAATAAGGAGTTAATGTATGGGAAAAATAATATTAACATGTGGAAAAATATGTAGTGGTAAAAGTTATTATACAAAACAATTAAAAGAAGAATTGAATGCAGTAATTATATCTCCAGATGAAGCAACATATGAATTACTAAATAATGAACAAGGAGAATTCTATGATATTTTTTCAAAAAGATTAAGTAAGTATTTAACAAAAAAAGTTGGTGAAATTGCTCAAGCAGGAGCCAATGTAGTTTTTGAAAGAGGTTTATGGTCAAAAAAAGAAAGACAAGAAGTTAGAAATTATTATAAAAATTTAGGCATAGATTGCGAAATTCATTATGTGTATGTTGATGATGAAACATGGAAACAAAATATTGCTGAAAGAAATAAAAGAGTTCAAGAAGGAAATGGTGGATCAGATTTTTATTTAGATGAAGGTCTTATGAAAAAGTTAGAATCACTTTGGGAAGAACCGACCGAAGAAGAATATGATATTTTATATAAGGTAAATAGATCAAAATAATTATAGATTTTAGATACCCTTAGCCATTGATGAGCAGTGAAAAACAGTGAAAAGGCAGTAATTTAAAAAATATTAAGTATTTATGGTATAATTTATATAGGAGTTGATAACATGACAAGATATTATTGTAGTGGATTTGATATTAATAATGCTTTTGGACATGGATTAGGAGATATGTTCTTAAGTGATTTAAAAGATAGAAAAAGTATAGTATATATTCCTGGTGGTGCAGATAAAATGCAAAAAGTCAGAGAAAAATATATTCCAGTATTTATTGAACATTTTAAAAATGTTGGAATAGAATTTGAAACAAGTACTATAATTACACCTGATATGTCTCCTGCAGAAGCTCAAAAGGCAGTTAGTGAAGCTAGCTTTGTAATGTTAATGGGTGGTAATCCCTTTAAGCAAAAAGAAATGTGTGAAAAATTAGGATTATTAGAGGTTTTAAAGAAATATGATGGAGTAATGTTAGGTTTTAGTGCAGGTGCAATGTTAATGTCAAAATACATTATAATTACACCATGTAGTGAAGAGTATCCAGACTTTCATATTGAAGAAGGTTTAAATTTAGATGGTATTTCAATTTATCCACATAATAATACTAATGATGAAGAATATCCCGATACATTAGTAGTTGGAGATGAAACATACAAGAAAGAAGATTTAATTAAAGTAGCTAATCAATATGGAGATTATTATTTGTTACAAGATTATGTAAGAGAAGATGGACTTACTGATGTTAGTCTTATTAGAACAACAAATGGTAGCATAGGAATATATACTGAAAATGATGGTAAAATATGGACTGTAAAAAATAGTGATATTTTTCTTTCAAATAAAATAGAAATGAATAATGTAAGAAAAATATAAAAATTGTTGTGAAAAATAAATTTTGTGTACTTAAAGCATGGAACATTAAAGGGTTAATTAACAAAAATATAGAACTAGATAGATAAAACTATCTGGTTCTATTGTCTTTATAACCAATTGTTGTCAGATAAAACTTGTTTTGTTATATCACTTAATTTTCCTAATTTATCTAGTTCTTTGATTTCTTCTTTACTACAAAATTTAGCATCTACTAAATCAGTTGCTGATTGTACTGAATTTTTATCATAATCTGCTGACCAGTAAATAATAATTCTATGTTCATCTGGTTTATTAATAATTTCATAAGTTTTCAATTGTTTAATATTTGTGATTTCTAAACCTGTTTCTTCCATTATTTCTCTTTTTACGGTATCTTCCATTCTTTCAAATAATTCAACACCACCTCCAGGTGTAATTATCATTCCTTTATTTGGCTCTTTATTTCTAATTCCTAATAATAATTTGTTATTTGATTTTATCAGAACAGAGCAACCGACTCTTATATTATTCAAAATATCGCCTCTCCTTGTATAAAGAATATAATAAGAATTATATTTTGTCAATATATTTAATAAAACAAAAATTTGAAAAAATATTATTTTTATGATATTATAGCAATAATTATAACAAAAAAACAAGGAGAAGGACATGAATAAAAATACAAAATTAGAAATTGCTGTTGAAATTATAGCAGCTAAGATTGCTAAAGCAGCTAAAGAAGGGTATAGTGCGAAGAACGAAAAAATGAGAAAACTATTAGATGAAAGAAACAAAATGTATATTGGAGATGAAGAAATTATTAATAAAATATTGATAGAATATGGATCGGAGATAAAATGCGAATATGATAATATAGAAGGAGAGTAGCATATGGAACAAACTGAAACATTAGAGCAAGTATGTGCTGAATACAAACTTTCAGAAGAGGAGCGTAGTAAAATAGGGCGTGAGATAAACAATGTTATGTTAGAAGGAAAAGAAACAAGCAGTAATCCAATAGCGATAATTGATATTGCTCCACCTGGTTCAGGAAAGACTGGATTAAATGGATATGCTTGTGCTCAATTTACTGATAATAATGTTGTTATTATAAATAGCGATGAATTAAAACCATTTCATCCTAGAATTAATGAGTTAGCAAAGAGATACCCTGAATATTATACAAAAGTAACTAACCAAGAAAGTAATTTTTGGACGGACAATTTATTTGATGCAACAGTAAATGGCAGATATAATATTATTTTTGAAGGAACGGGTAGAAACTTAAAGCTATTAGAGAAAATGATAGCGAAAATGCAGGGATATAGGATCATTGTGAGAGGAATGGCTGTGAACGAATTAAATTGTCTAATGTCTATAATTGAAAGGTATGAAGGTCAAGTAAAACAAAAAGGTTGGGGAAGATTAGTAGTTTTAGAACATTTTTATAAAGCATATAATGAAATGTTAGAAAACATACAAGAAATAGAAAGATTAGGAGTAGCAAATTCAGTTGAAGTTTATGTAAGGAGTGATAATCCAAATAGACCTATAAGAATTTATAGTACTAAAAATAGGGAGTTCAAAGATGTAAAAACTGCTGTAATAGCAGGAAGAAATAGAGATATGCAAATTGCAAAACAGTATTATGAAACAGTTTTCAGTAAAAGAAAACCTGAGTCAATAGGTTTGCAGGAAAAAGCAGAAATATTAGCAAAAATAGTACAAATATATACTAGAGAGAAACAAAGTGAAAGAGAAATAACAATATAAATATCAAAGAGAGATGTAATATATGGAAGAACTAACTATAAAAGAGGTTACTGAAAAAGTAGAAAAAGCTTCAACAATGTATGAAAGAACTAATACGGACGAAAAAAAGAAAATTTATGTTATATCAGATAGAAGCATTTAATTTAATTGCTTTATCAATAAAGTGCAGTAAGGGATCGTTTGGAACAGGATATCCTTTTTATGTATTAAATGAAAAATTAGAAGGAGAAATCCCGATTATTTCAGAGCAAATTAGATATAATAGACAATTAGTTAGAGATGGACAACCTTTTCAAAAATCAATATGGCTTTGCAAATCTTGTTTAGAAAGAAATTATAATACAATGCCAGATTTAAAAATAAAATGCAAACCATGTCCAAATATGAAAAATGAATTAAAACCGAGAAAAATAATAAATAGATTACCTGACTTGGATATGTGGTTAGTCTGTGCTGATGGACATATAGAAGAAGCAGAAACGGAATTAAGTGCAATGCTAGAAAAATATAATATGCGTACGTCAGATGTTGCACCATTACAATCTTTAAGTGATATTGTAAAAATTGCAAAAACTCTGAAAAAAGGAGAAATTCCAAAAGTATTTTTACCAATTGATACACATATTATAGAAGAATCAACATTGATGAAATTAATAGAGGATGTACCAAAAGAATTACATGAAGCTAAAATAGAAGATAGAATACCATATTTACCCATCATGCCAAAATCACTTAGAAAACATTGGCAATATGATGATGAAGCATATAATTTTATCTATGACTATCTGTCGGCATTTACACCATTTAATTTTTCTAATGGGATGATGCAAAAACTTCAAGATAGTAGAGATAAAGTAATAAGGGAAAATACGCCAGGTAAATTGTTTGAATTCCTCATAAATTCAGCGACTCCTGCAAACTTTAGGAGATTCCAAGAAGATGAATTAGAAAAAATTTTCTACCAAAGAGTGAAAGGGTGGTATAATAGAGAGCGAAAAGAAGAAATAGAAGAACGTTAGAAAGAAAGGGAAAATTAGAATGCAAAAAAGAATAGATTTACATATTCATACTACAGTTTCAGATGGTTGGCTTACACCTAAGGAAGTGATAGATGAAGCATTTAAGAACAAAGTATCTATAATTGCAATAGCAGACCACGATACGGTAGATGCATATAATGATAAATTGTTTGAATATGCAAGAAGTAAGAATATAAAACTAATTCCTGCAGTTGAAATTTCTACGAAAGCAAAAAAGGCAGGAGTACATGTATTAGGATACAATATAGATTTGAATAATAGAGAATTCAAAGAGAGATTAAATAAAATTAGAAATGCAAGGCATGATTATTTGCATGATGTTGCTAAGAAATTAGAAGAATTAGAGTATTATATAAATGTCGAAGAATTAGATAAAATAGATGCTGTAACAAAAGCACACATAGCGCTTGACGCAGTAAACAATCCAAAAAATAGAGAAAAATTATTATCAGAATTTGGCCACATACCAAGTAAGGGAGAATTTATAGAAACAATAATGAATGAAAATTGTCCTGCGTATGTAAAGAAAAAGAGCGTAACACCAAAAGAGGCGGCAGAAATAATACGAGCAGCCAATGGAAAAGTTATTTTAGCGCATCCTGTAGCATATGTACATGAAGATAACTTTACAGATGAAGACATTATAGAAATTATAAATGATATGAAACCGGATGGAATAGAATCTAACTATTTGTATGTAGATAGATTTGATAAAAAAATTAATGAAACAAAAAAATGGAATCAATTTGCCAAAGAGCATGATCTATTCGTGACTGTTGGCTCTGATTTTCATAATAAAGATGGAATTAGACCAGAAATAGGTTTTACGAATACTGATTTTCTTTTATCAGAAGATACAATAGAAGAAATTATAGAAAATTTAGAAAAATAGGAAAATTCGAAGATGTGAAAGAAACAAAAAATAATTAAATAGCATAACTAATAAAAAAGGAGGAAAATTATGAGATATTTTAAAAAACTTGTAGGAGATAGAATATACTTATCACCTAGAAATAGTGAAGATGTAGAAATTTTTACAGAATGGCTAAATGATTTTGAAACAACTGATTATATAGGAAGAAGTAGTGCGATTGTTTCTCTGGAAGGAGAAAAGAAGTACTTAGAAGAACACAGCTTTGTGGAAGCAGGATTTGTAATTGTTACATTAGAAGAAGACAAAATGATAGGAACAGTTTCATTAGAAAAGATAGATCATATTAATAGAACTGCGACACTTGGAATATTTATAGGCGATAAAAATTTCAGAAGCAAAGGATATGGAACAGAAGCGATAAAATTGATATTGGAATATGGCTTTAACTATTTGAATCTAAAAAATATTAAATTGGATGTAATGGAATTTAATGAAAGAGCTTTGAAATGCTATAAAAAATGCGGATTTAAAGAATACGGAAGAAGAAGACAGAGTAAATTTGTAGATGGAAAATATTATGATTCAATTGAAATGGATATTTTAAACGAAGAATTCAATGAAAGTGTCATAAGGAATAAGAATATATAAGCTAATATAGGAGAAATAAAATGAAAACTCTAAGGGAACTATATAAAATTGGAAACGGTCCATCAAGTTCACATACAATGGGCCCTAAAAGAGCGGCTGAGTGGTTTAAAGATAAAAACCCAGAAGCAAACAGATTTGATATTTATTTGTATGGCTCGCTAGCTTTTACAGGAAAAGGGCATTTGACAGATAAAATAATTAAAGAGACGTTAAAACCAATTAAAACAAATATAATCTTTGATACAAAATTTGTGTGTGACAAACATCCTAATACAATGGATTTGATAGCGTATAAAGATGATCAAAAAATATCCCAAGCAAGAGTGTACTCGGTGGGAGGAGGAGTAATAGAAGTTGAAGGCCAAAAGAGAGCCATTGTCCCAGATATATATAAATTAAATCATATGCAAGATATTAAAGACTATTGTAAGGAAAATGATAAAGATTTGTTTGACTATGTTGTGGAAACAGAAGGCGAAGATATAATCGAATTTCTAAGAGAAATATGGCATACAATGTATAATTCGGTAAAGACTGGAATTGAAAAAGAAGGTATAATTCCTGGAAAATTACAGTTACCAAGAGAAGCAAAGATGATTTATGAGAATACGGCCGAAGATCAAAATCCAATATTAAAAAGAACTAGACTACTTACAAGTTATGCTCATGCAGTAAGTGAAAATAATGCATCTGGAGATATAATTGTGACAGCTCCTACTTGCGGAGCTTCCGGAGTTTTACCAGCAGTCTTAACGTATATGTATGAACAATATAATATCAAAGAAGAAAAAATTATAAAGGCATTAGCTGTGGCAGGTGTAATAGGCAACTTGGTAAAAACAAACGCATCAATAAGTGGAGCAGAATGCGGGTGTCAGGCTGAGATAGGAACAGCTTGCTCTATGACGGCAGGAGCGACAGCTTACTTAATGGATTTGGATTTGGAAAAAATAGATAATGCGGCAGAAATTGCGATGGAACATCATTTGGGACTTACCTGTGATCCGATATACGGATATGTTCAGATTCCATGCATAGAGAGAAATGCTGTTGCAGCGTTAAGAGCTGTGGATGCTGCTAATATGGCAAAAATTGCGACAGGAAAAAGATTTATATCATTTGACTTAGTGGTTGATACAATGTACGAAACGGGAAAAGATTTAAATTCTCATTACAGAGAAACAAGCAAAGGTGGACTTGCAAAGAAATATTGTAGAAACAAATATATAACAAAGCAGCAGGATGTAATCGAAGAATAAAATGTTTGACAAAAGTAAAAGTTCTGTAGTATAATAGAACACAAGTGAGGAGATATAAGCTGAAAAGTGAGCTATCTCGGGTAGAATACTTACACGTAATTAAAACACGGAGTCACGAATAAGTGACTTTGTGCTTTTTTATATAATAATATATGCTGTCAATATTATAAAATAAATGGGAAAGTCACAATAAAAAAGAACGGGGATGAGATTATGGCAATAATCGAGGTAAAAAATTTATCAAAAGATTTTAAAGTAAAAATTAAAGAGAAAGGATTAAAAGGGAGTCTTAAAGCTTTTATTAAGCCAAAACATAAGATAATAAAAGCTGTTAAAAACATTAGTTTTGAAGTAGAAGAAGGAGAAATGATTGCGTTTATAGGCCCAAACGGAGCAGGGAAAAGTACGACAATAAAAATGATGACAGGAATATTGTATCCGGGAGAAGGAGAGATCAGAGTTCTTGGAATTGACCCTACTAAACAAAGAAAAAAGCTTGCGTATGAAATAGGAACTGTGTTTGGACAGAAAGAACAATTATGGACACATTTGACAGCATATGACAATTTTAAATTTTTCGGTGCGGTATATGATATTCCAGATGAAGTGTTAGACAAGAAAATTGATGAATTAATAAAGCTGTTTGAACTAGAAAAGTTTATAAATACACCAGTTAGAAATTTAAGTTTAGGTCAAAGAATCAGATGTGAAATAGTGGCTTCTTTAATACATGAACCAAAAGTTTTGTTCTTAGATGAGCCAACAATAGGCTTAGACCCTGTTGTAAAAGAGAATATTCGTAAGCTGATTAAGAAAATGAACAAAGAACTAAACACAACAATATTTTTAACAAGTCATGATGTTTCGGATATAGAAAAATTATGCAAAAGGGTAATAATTGTAAACAACGGAACTATTGTATTAGATGATTCTATGGCAAATCTAAAATATCATTATTTAAACAAGAAAATAGTTGAAGCAAAGACAAAGGAAAAAATAAGTCTAAAAGATACAGTTGGAATTACAGTTATAAAAGACAAAGAATATAATTTAAAGCTTGAAGTTGATACAACAAAAACAAGCGTTGCTGAGGCGATAAAACTATTAAATCCAGATAATATCGTAGATATAAACATATCGAATATTCCTTTGGAAGATATTATAAGTAGTATCTACAAGGAGGTTCAGCCATGAAAAAGTACTTATACATTTTTAAATCTGAACTGATGAGCAATTTACAATACATTGGTAATACTTTAGTAGGATTTATTGGATATTCTATTATGATATTCATATTCCTTAATCTATGGAATTATATTTACAGCGATGCAAGTGAATTAATAAACGGATACACTAAGACGCAAATGATATGGTATGTTATCATAACAGAAATAATCTGGAAATGCACAAGTGGCAGAAGTTTTTGTAAGAAAATAATTGACGATGTAAAAAGCGGTAATATTGCGTATAATTTAAATAAACCATATAGTTATGTTGGATATGCGCTTTCAAGTCACCTTGGAAGTTCTGCAATAACAGCAGTTTTGTACATACCACTTGGACTAATTTTGGGAGTATTATTTTTGAAGAGTATTCCAGTATTAAATCTACTACAAGTAATCATAATACTAATTTCTGGTACGCTTGCAGTGGTAATTAGTTCGCTACTAATAATTTTAATAGGTCTATTTTCGTTCGTAATAGAAGATGCAAACCCAATTTTCTGGATACACAGCAAAATTATTCTAATTTTGGGAACATTATTTCCAGTTGAATATTTCCCAGCATTTTTACAACCACTAATTATAGCTAGTCCAATATTTGTAACATGCTATGGCCCAGCAAGATTATTTGTAAACTTTACCTGGGAAACATGTGCTTCAGTAATAATGGCACAGATAATTTACGTAATTGCAATATACTTATTATGCAGTCTAATATATAGAAAGGGAGTGAAGAGAATTAATGTTAACGGAGGCTAAAAATCAAATAAAAATATCAGTGTTATCAGTTAAATATGCTTTAATGAGAGAAATGCTTAATAAAGTGACTTTTATATCTAATGTATTGTTTATGATATTAAACAATGCAAGTTTCATTGTTCAATGGATCATACTTTTTGCAATAAAAGACAACATTGCAGGCTATGGAATAAAGCAAGTTTTGTTGCTATGGGGAATTGCCTCTGGAACATATGGAATATCACATTTCTTTTTTAAGAAAGCATATAGTTTATATGATACAATAAATAATGGAAAGTTGGATGCTTTTTTAGTACAACCAAAAAATGTACTTCTATCGGCAATAACAACAGATGTTGAAACATCAGCAATAGGAGATATATTATATGGATACATAATGCTATTTATATGTGGATTTTCAATATCAAAGTTTGCATTATTTACTCTATTTATAATAGCTGGAGGAATTATGATGACAGCAATCACAGTAATATTATCAAGTTTGAGCTTTTGGCTAAATAAATCGGATATTATAGCTGAAACAGGAATTAGTATGATGACGCATTTTGCAACATATCCTGATGGAATATTCAAAGGTATTACTAAGATATTACTATATACTATAATTCCTGTTGGAATTATAAATTATATTCCTGTAAAACTATTAATAGAGTTTGACATAAGATTGTTCTTGCTGGTAATGTTGGCAACAGTAGTCTTAACAACACTTGCTTTTTTGGTTTTTAACAAAGGATTAAAAAGATATTCATCAAGCAATTTGATGAGTGCAAGGATTTAAAAAATATGTTATATAAAATTAAGAAAAATGATAGACATTTTCCTCTCGTTGTGCTAAGATTAACACAATGGGAGGTTTATTTGTTATGGACGAAAACCAAAAGAAAATAAATGACTTAATAGAGCAATATACAAGTATAGACACGTTTTTAAAATACTTAGATAAAGAGGAAAAAGAAAGCCTGAAGTTAGGAGAAGAAAATGAGTAAATTGTTAGAGAAAATTGAAGCTGATAAAGAGATATTATCTACAATGCCAAAAAATAATAAAAAAAATATAGCAAAATATATTCAAAAAGTACAAGAGCTAAAAAAAGAATATGAAACAGAAAAAGAAAAAACATATAAAGAAATAAGTAAAAATTATAAAAAAATTGTTGAAATTGCAGAAAATACAGAAATAGCAAAACTAAAATCTGAACTTGAAGAAATTTCAACTTTTCTTCAACTATTGGACGAAATACAGACTTCTTATGAAAAAATGGGATTGGACAAAAAAATATATAAGCTTAATCGATTCTACAAAGAAAATTTGGAAAGTGTTAATTCGGAAATATTATCATGCATAAATAAATTTGCAGAAGCAGGAGTCACTCTTACTAAAGATGATTTTAATTACAGCATATATGCTCACGAATATATGGAAACTTTTTTCAAAGAAATAAATGATATTAACTCAGATACATTAAAAGAAAAATTTGAAAATATGTATTGGAAATGCCCAGATTTAATAATACATATAGAGTTAAATCTAAGACATATCTATATGAACAACAAAAAGAATATAGATAAATATTATGAGAATCAAAAGCAAAATGTATTAAACAAATTAAATGCAGACACTGCAAAAGTTTACGAAAAATACAAAGCTACAAAGATTAAATTATACGATATAATAGAAACAGATAAATTTACTATAATCAATCATTTTTTAGATGGACAACTAGTAGAAAAAGATTATGAAGAAGATAAAATTAAACAAGAATATAATAAAGTTTTAGCAAAGGGAATAACTCAAAGTACTTCTAAGAAAGCAATTAAAGAAATAAGTGAAAATGCCATAAAATTCATAAACAGCTTGGAAGAATATAAAAACTTCTTGAAATATCAATTCATATATGACGATATAAAATCAAAATACAAACAAAGAGAAGACCATAAAAATAATTATGCTACAACGAAGAAAGAAATTACATCTAAAGAAAAACAATTAAAATCATTGAATAAAAAAATAAACAGTAAAGGTATTTTCTCTAAAAAGGAAAAGCAAGAGAAACAAATAGCTCAATATAATGAAACAATAAATCAAATACAAGAATTGTATAAAAAATTGGATGAAGAAGAAATATACCAAAAAATTATTGCTAATCTAAACGATGATTCAACCATTTTTGATGCACTTTATTTTGCAAGCAAGTTCACTAACTATTTAACTGAGTGCATTATAAACAACAATAAAACAATAACACAACCAGAAATAGATGAACTTATAGACGGACTTAGAGAATTCCTAAGTAATCCATATATAATAATTATCAAAAATATAACTATTTTAGAAGATAAGAATATACCGATGATAATATCTGATAGATATAAACTGCTTAACTTCAAAATAGAAAAAGAAGATATAACTGACTCAAATATTGATACATTGATTTCTGGACTTCAAAAGATTAAGAACTATTATAATTTTCAAAAAGCAGGAATTGATTTAGAAAAAATGAAATTTATTTGTGAAGCACAGAAGGTTTTGGCATAATAGATAAAATAAAACAAAAGGAACTAAACAATGAAGAAAAAGAAAACATATTTGATAAATAAAAAGAGAATATTTATTTTAATATGCTTAACATTACTAGTAATATTTGAAGTTGTTGCTTTGCAGAGATCAAAAGCTGCAAAGGTAATTGAAATAACAGCAAATGTAGAAGACAATGAAAAAAACATACAAAATGTTGAAGTGATGTTAGAAGCTACAAATTCAGGAGCAAGTGGATATTACCTTGCTCTTCCTGAGTATGTAAACGGAAAAAGAATTGGACAATATTATATTGTTGAAAGGGATATACACAACAAAAAATCTGATAAAGAAGTGACGAAAAATGAAACATTGCAAGAAAGCGTCAATGAAGAGTTCTTAGTTACCAATGAGGAAGTTCTAACTAATACAAATCAAGAAGAAATGACAGAAAATACAGAAATAGAGACCCCAAAAGAAGAAACAGAACAAAATATAGCTATTATGTATCCGGGAGAAAAGTTATTTTTGACAGATGATGAGATTGCAGATAAAAAAATAACATTAAAAGTTGGATACAACACTCTTACAAAAAATGAAAAGGTTTTATATGAACAAAAAATCGAAGCACAACTGGATGATGATAATGATGGACAACCAGATACAAAAATCATAATAGAAGGTTTTATGCCATTAGAGTCGACAATTTCTGCAACAAGAGTTGAGATAGAACAAATACAAGACTCAATAGAAGAAATGCTTTCAAAAAAAGTCTCTTTTAAAAAGGCTTATGATATAAAAATTATAGCAGGGGAAACTGAATACGAACCAACTGAATTTGATACAAATGTCAAGGTTACAATCTCAGGATTAGAAAAAATTGATGAGAATAACCAAAAATATAAAGTAGTTCATATTGAAGATACTGCACAAGATACAGATAAAGCAGCAGTAACTGAAATAGATGGAGTTCAAACAATAGAGGACGAGATAAGTTTCCCGGCGGAAAGCTTCTCAACATATGCTTTATTGTTAGAAGATGGATTAGGAAATGTTGCAACATTTTCTTCTGATTTAAGTCAGGCAAGCGTTTGGGACGGAACATCTGCAACAGAGTTTAAGTTTGGCAGTGGAACACAGGAGGATCCATATTTAATAACAAATGGAGCTGAGTTAAGATACTTAGCAAATCAAGTAAATAGTGGAAATGCATATGATGGATCGTATTTTGAACTTATATCTGATATTAACATTAATGATAAAGAATGGACTCCAATAGGAAACTACACAAATCCATTTAAAGGAGCATTTAATGGTGCGGGACACACTATTGCAAACTTAACAATACCAACATCTTCATCACTTCCAACATCAATTGCTGCATATGGAATTTTTGGAAGCATTGGGGATAGTAATAGCAAAACGATAATTAAGAACTTGCAAATTGACAATGCAAAAATTGAAATTAATGCAAGTGGAACAATGTCGAATTCTTCAACAGAAAAGGGTTATACAATAGGAATCGTAACAGGAACAATATTTAATAATGCTGAAATAAAAAATGTAATAGTAAACAATAGTAGCATAGTAGATAACTATACAATAACAATCAGTTCGAATTCTGATAAAGTAAATGTAGGAGGAATCGCTGGCTATGCAGTAAATTCTAGAAACTCAACTTCTGATCCAGGGACGGACAAGAGATACAAAATAGAAAACTGTTATTCAAATACAAATATTGAATTAGATATGACTCTTACCTCTAATGGATGGAACACAAGTTACTATGTAGCCGCACAATATAATGTAGGAGGAATCATAGGATTAATAAGAGGACAAGCTGTTTGGCCAGAAAATTGCTTATATACAGGTGATTTGAATGCAACCAATGGATTCACTGGACCTATATTGGGAGCTCTACGAAACAACACTACGCTTGGAACGCGAAATAATTACATTTCTCAATTTAACACTCTATGGCAAGGAAATGATGCAGGAAATCTTACAATGAACAGTTATTACACATCATACAGTACAAACAATAGATCTTTTACAACTACTGTTGCATCAGGAACTTCTTCAAGCAGAATAACTACATCAACAAGATATTTTCGTATAGGATATGTACAGGGTGTAAACAAGGGATTATATACAAATAATGTACAAAACATGTTATCAAATTTTAATAATTATGTTACAAATGGTTCAACAAGCAAATTATTAACATGGCATTATAATTCAAACACTAAATCTTATTATTTTGTTCCAGAACTAAGTGTTACAGTAGAAAAAGATAGTCCAAGGTACATATTGCATGTACATGACTCAGCTTCGACTGGAAATTATTCATATATTTGGTTTATAGATGGCACGTTAGATTCAAGTATTACAGGAAATATCGCAGTAATAAACTCAACTTGGACAGAGGGACATGATGTATCTGTATTAGTAAGCAATGGACAATCTTATACAATGATAAACTTTGAAGTCCCATTACTAGAGTTACATGTGTCATTTGAACACAACCAACAAACAGGAATTCTAACAGGAAATATAGATGGAACAGGATTAGTAGATCCTAATTTTAACCTAAATGACTATACATACAAATGGTATAAAATAGATATATCTGGTACAGAAGAAGAAATAGATTCAACAACCAATCAAATTTCTGATCTTGAGAATGGTTTGGAATACAAACTGATTGCTACAAATGCAAAATATTCATACATGTCTGCTAAAGGTACATACATGTTCGGAGAAAGAACAGTAATATATTGCGATTATAGCAATGGCTCAGATTATAATGATGGATTTACTCCAGAAACAGCAGTAAGATCACTCTCAACTGCATATGGGAAATTTACTAGCCAAACAACAAGAAATGAAAACGTAATAGTGCTAATGGGAACATATACAGACACTAGTTACTTAAATTCTGCCACCTCAACAACATATAGAAAAAACGTTACAATAACAGGTAAATATAACGGAACAGATTATACAGGAAAATTGAATTTTGAATCATATGACAACTATAAGTACTTAAATGGAAATACCACATTTATGTATATGTCGTTCATAGGAAGTGAATCTAGTTATTGGGGAGGAAGTACGCCTGGACAAACATACTTCTATTTACAAGGTTATAGCCTTACAATGGGCGAAGGCATAAAAATGGAAGAGTATGCTACATCAAATGTAAACCAAGGGTTAATAGAGGGAAATGCCCCAGCGTTCCACATGTTTGCCGGATGGATGCAATATGATGAAACAAGCCTTCCAAGAACAGGTGCTGAAATCGTAATAAAGAGTGGCACTTATGGAAGAATACTTTTAGGTGGAAGTTCAGGAACTAGTAGTGCATCAAGTATAACAAAATACAATTCCCATAATTTTATGGGAACATCTCTAACGGATGATTTATACAAATGCAAAGCAATTATTGATATAAAAAATAGTACGACAGATTCTACTTATGCTTATGACATAAATCTCCTTGGTGGTGGAAGTACTTGTGGTAATATCTATGGAGATATAGAGATAAATATAAAAAATGGAAAAATAGGACGTCTATTAGGAGCAAGTATCGGAGACTCGAGTTATAGGCCAAACAACTGGCAATACCCAATAAATACTTTTATTGGAACAGCGACAATAAATATGTATGGCGGTTCTGTAACAGAAATGTACGGTGGTTGTCTTGGAAGAAATATGAGCGCCATAGGTGGTAGCTCATATAATCCTATAAAATGTGACTCATATTTCTATGGAATTGTTAATATAAATATATCTGGCGGAACAGTCAGCCAAACTATTTATGGCGCAGGAGCTGGAGGAGTTTCAGGATATAGCACAAATTCTACTGACGCATATAAGAGTTATGGACAAAACATTGATACTGTTATTAATATAAATATAACAGGAGGATTAATAGATGCTGATATATATGGTGGTGGCTATGGATATACTAACTACTTAACTGCAGACTCTACACAAACTGATGGTGGCACACTGTATGGAAACAGTAATATAAATATATCAGGTTCGCCAACAATAAATGGAAGTATTTATGGTGGAGGTAGAGGTTACGATTTAGCAAGTAATAAACCGGATTTAGCGCAAATGGAAGGAGAATCAACTCTAACAATATCAGGCTCACCAACAATAAATGGAAGTATTTATGGTGCGGGAATGGGACTTACAAATTACGAGAATATGGCTAAGTTCACAGGAACGACCAACATAAATATCAACACAGATTTGTCAATTAATGCATATGGTGGCGGAAATATAGCAAAAACAATAGGAACTGCAAATATTAATATTAATAGTGGAACACACACACAATCAATATTTGGAGGAGGAAATGTAGGAGTTCTAGAAGGAACTTCAAATGTTCAAATAAATGGGGGAATTTCTAGCCAAGTATATGGTGGAGGAAACCAAGCAGAAGTTACAACACCAACTGTTACGATTAATGATGGAAATAATGAAAATGTGTATGGCGGTGGAAATCAGGCCGAAGTTACAGATTCTACGGTTACAGTTAAAGGTGGAAAAAATCAAAATATATATGGTGGTGGTAACCAAGCAGGTGCACAATCTACTAAGATAGTTGTATCGAGTGGAGACTCAAATGCTATATATGGAGGCTCTAATGCGAGTGGAGTAGTAGTTTCTTCAAACATATTGATGCAAGGTGGAAATACATTAAACATTTATGGTGGAAACAACGAAGGTGGAACTACACAAACATCAAATATTACAGTAAGTGGAGGAACCTCAGGAAATGTTTTCGGAGGAGGGAACAAAGCAAATACAACAACTTCAAATGTTACTGTCAATAATGGAAAAATCACAAATGTATATGGTGGCGCAAACAAAGCTGATGTTACAACTACTAATGTCATCATCACAGGTGGAAATATAGAAAAAGCATTTGGTGGATCAAATCAAAGTGGAACAGTTACTCAAAGCAATGTAAGTCTAGAGGGAAGTAGTGGACAATCTGCCCTGGGCGGAATAAAAATGGAAGTCGACTACAAAGCTGTTGCTATGGAAGATTGGAGAAAACAGCAAAATCCAGGATACGAAACATATGTGACAGTTAATATAAAATACACTAATAATACTAATACTACAATAAACAAATGGAGTTCATATATAAATGCTCCGGATTCAAAATTGCTTGATAATTATAGCTCTGATAGCAATATAGTAGAAGAAAATGGAAAATACACTATAAATCAAGACAGTAGATGGTCCTCAGGAAATATACACTCTTTACCAGCAAATGGTACATATGAGATTAGAGATGTGCATCTAGCTTCAAAAGTTGTTGCTAGCGAATTTTCACTAGTATATAATTTTGAAGGACAAGGAAATGATGGCAATCAATATCAAGATACAAATACAGGATTTACAATCTTTGGCGGAAACAATCAAGGTGGAGAAACGACAACTAGTAATGTGACTATAAAAGATGGTTATTGCTTTGCTGTATATGGAGGCAACAATGCAGGTGGTACAAACCCTACAAGTAATGTTACAGTTGATGGTGGAGAAGCAAATGAAGTATATGGTGGAAACAACTTAGGCGGAACAAACTCTACAAGCAATGTCATAATAAATGGTGGAAAAGTAACAAATGTATATGGTGGAGGTAATAAAGCAGTAACTACTAAACCGAACGTTACAATACAGAATGACGCAAATATATTAGAGTCCGTATATGGTGGAGGAAACCAAGCAAGCATAAGAACAGACACAAATGTTGACATCTTAGGCGGAAATGTTGTAGGAAATGTATATGGTGGTGGAAATGAAGGAACAGTCATTGGAAACACTTATGTACATGTAAAAAATGCTAATGTACAATCAAGCGTATATGCAGGCGGAAATGGTATTACAGCTATTGTTTATCAAAATGCTAATGCAACAGTAGAGGGAACTTCTACTAAAATTACGGGAAGTGTATTTGGTGGAGGAAATCAAGCTGCAACTGGAACAATAGATAATAACAATTCGCTAAGTAAAGTAAACATTGTAGGAGCAAGCATAGGCAAAAATGTATATGGTGGAGCAAATACATCAGTAGTATACGGAAATACTCTTACAAACATAGGCTATGAAGCAGTAGGAGATACTACACTTGAACAGGGAGATATAATAATAGAAGGAACTGTTTTTGGTGGAGGAGAAGCTAACGCTTCTGGTTCAGAAATATATGATTTCTCATTTATAAGTGTTACAGTTGGAATAGACATAAACATTAATGGAACGGGACATAATAAATGTCAAATAAAAGGAAGCATATTTGGTTCGGGAAATGCTTCAAGTACAAGTGGTTATAGCTATATAAATATTAAGAACTATGGTTCAGTATATGCACCACAAAAAAATATATCAATTCAAAGAACAAATGTAGTGACATTAGATAATTCTACAATAGCACTTTCTGGTACTAAAGATAGAACAAATGAATATTCAGATGTAGACTTCACATTAAGTAGAATTGATGAACTAAAAATAAAGAACAATTCTATATTATACTTAGATTGTGGAGCAAACTTATTAAAGAAGTTTACAAGTTGCGTAGATGAAAATGGGGAAGAGGTAAAAGCTTCTGCTACAATAGATGAAGAAACAGGAAACACGACAAGAAATGTAGATAACAGAATATATATGCTAGAAGGAAAGAACCTAAACATTGCTACAAACGAGCAAGTAACAGCTTATGGAGAAGTAAGCGGAATGACATTCTTTGGAATATATACAAATTCAATGAGCCCAAGCACAAGCACAGGTTTGTATAATAAAGAATATAACAATGGTGACAAAATCACAAATGCAGGAACATTTTCATCTAACTCATATGTAAGAGGATTACACAAAACAGACCATGACATTACAATAGACGGATTTTATTCAAACTATGACGAAAAAGAAAATCAAGGATATATTAGAACTAGATATATAGAACCAAGTCCAAAAGATGACGTTTACTATATTTGGTTAATAGGTTTAGATATGGATGTAACAACATTTGAAGTTGCACTAACAGCTTCGAAATATGCTACATTAGGAACATATGAGCTAGGATTAACAGGATTTTCGGAATCAAATATCAAGTTCTCACTAACAGGTTTTTCGGCAGGACTTACTGATGGTGTATCGTTGGTAGATCCAAACACAATAGAGAGTGTTGCACTAAATCTAGATACTGCAAATAATGTATTTGGATTAACTATGAGAACAGGTAATAATGGCTGGACAAGTAATAGCCAAACAACATTCTTAACTGCAAATGGCGGAACATACACCGGCTCTACTGCGTATGATAGCGATAACTCTACATCCACTCCAGCATTAAACTTATGTTTTTATCACTCTGAAAATATTACTATTGCAAGAAAACTTGGAAGTGTAAAAATAAGACTACAAGCACAAATTCCGGAAGATGACTTAAATGTAAGAATTGCATATATAGATATAATCATAACAATGTCGACAGCACTTTATCAAAACGATTTCTATGAAGCAGCAATTACACCAGGAGAAGAATTTGGATTATTTACAACAACAGAAACAAATATAACAGATTCAAGTGTTTTCTCAACGTATTATTCATTATACATTCCAGAATTTTCAACATCTGATTATTATGATAAATACAAAGAAGATAAACACGTAATAGTATCAAGACTTAGAACCGGCGAAAAATATGCATTCCCAGAGAAAACAAAAATAACAATGATTGACATGGTAACAAATCAATATTATTATTATGTTGTTACACAAGATGACGAAAATCAACAAAAATATGTATACAATCTATCAGACTTTGTTGTAATGGGAAGTGATAGTACATATTATGATGAGATTGCCGCTTGTGACAAATATTATAATACAGATCAAGATTTAATCTATGAGAATTTTATATTTCACATAGATTTTGGAGAAAATGATATTCCTTCAAATCTAGATCAAAATTCATTATTAATGGAATTGAGAGATAGTGAGGGACAGACGCTTTTAGGAGTACTTGGAATTCAAAGAGATGCAATGGTGTACAGCGTTTACAAAAATAAAGATGCTAAAATAAATGTTACAGCAAGCGTAAACAAAGACTTAGTTTACAGGGGAAAAGACTTTACATTAACTGTAGAAACTGACTTTACACAGGATATAGTACAGTCAAAAACAGTATATGATACAAGATTCTTTGACAATAAAATGGGTATTAAAATATCAATATATGACAATAATGGAAATAGACTAAACAGTGATTCACTACTTGGTGTGAATTTTACGCTAAATGGCACAAAATATTATCCAAGAATAGATGGAACCGTAAGAATTTGTACTGCTGAAAAAGTTTCAAATGTTTTATCTAGAATTAAGGTTGATACAGCAAACAATACAGTTTTAGCGACAGGGGACTACACGATAAAGATAGAAAGTTTTGGATCACCAGACGGAATTTATTATGGTATCGAATCATCTGATACTGCTGAGGTAAAAATTACCATTGTAGAATCAACATTTGGTTTGAAAGTAACAACAATAGACCAAGAAAAGATAATAAAAAAAGATACAGGAAGAAATGAAAATAATAATACAAATTTGGATGTTAATATAGAATACTCATCTGGATTAGATAATCCAAACCTAACAATGTCTTTATACAGAAGAGACTATTCGTCCGTATATTCACAAGTTTATGAGCTAGTGGATTTAGCCGACTATGTAAATACTGTACCATCACAAACAAAAAATGAAAATGAGTATGTAATAAATCAGGTTCCGTCAGGAGTGATGAAATACTCTTTGAGTATGAAAAACGCATTAACATCAGGAACGTATAAAATAGTTATCAAACTGTATGATGAAGATGAGTATATTGGCGAAGCTTTTGACTATATAATAATAAAATAGAGGAGAGGAGGAGTAGAGATGAAATATGATATTGATGACATACAAAAAAGAAAAGAACTTCATGCAAGAATAAGAAAACTAGTTTACATCTTCTTGGTAATAATTTTATATAATATTGTATTACTATATATGTCTTATATAGATAAATTCGATACTCCTAGCTTCTACATTTATAAGGCTTATGTTATTACAACAAATAGCATGGAGCCAGAATTAAAAAAAGACGATGTGGTTGTAATAAAAAAAGCAAAGGCAGACAACTTAAAACAAGGAGATATAATCACATTCAAGCAAAATGGAGAAACAATAACTCACAGAATCGTTCAAATAGACGATATAGAAGATGGCAAACTATATATAACCAAAGGGGATAATAATAATGTCCAAGATGAGCAAGGCCTAAGATTTGATCAAATTGAAGGAAAGTTAGTTATAAAGATTCCACAGTTAGGTAAGATGGTCGCATCATTTAAGAATGGTATAATTATTGTTTTGGTATTGTTAATCTCTGCGATAATTTACTTAAATAGAATTACAGCTAAAGAAAGAAGCAATATAAGAAGAGCAAAGAAAAAGCTAGAAGATAATAAATATATAAACGAAAATAATAAGTAGTGTTTCGCTACTTATTATTTTTTTACCTTACTCACAACTGGTAAAGATTGATATACAATTTTGAAAAAGCGGAAATCGTCTAATTCGTTAAACTCTAAACAAGAAAGATAAACATCTAACTCGTTTAAGTTTTTACAAGCTGTAATTATAGCTGGATGAAGGCTATAATTAGAAAATAATTCAACAGCTAATTTTAATGCTTCTTTTTTAGTTCCATGTTCTCTATCCATTATAAGTTTGTAAGCTTCTTTAAATCTTGCGACAGCCGAAACTTTATAGTTGCTCAAAGGAATAGTATATTGATCTAAAATTATATCTGATAAAGATGTATATTTTTCCGGATTTTTTCTAAGAATACGTTTAAGGTCTGTAACTTTATATGGAAGAGTAACAGTTCCATCTATTTCAGAAATAATTAAAGTGTCATCTGTTAATTTTGAAGTTGACTTTCTCTTTCTAGTAGTTTTAGTAGGTTTTTTTGTATCTTCCGGTTCAACAGTTTCAGCAACCTTATCTAATGCATCAATAGAAATATATTCTGATACATCAATAGAAGACATTGAATGAATAAATTTTTCTATATCCTCATTGTTATGCATGATTTGAGTAGTATTATTACTTAATTCTTTATTGTATTTAGTTATTTCACTAACAGTGATATTATATTTTACAGTATCAAGGTTGTTTTTTATTGATTCTAATTGCTCTAATAAATTAGTATAAATTTCTATGTTTTTATTTATTTTAGATAAATATTCGCTAGCATCTGAAATGAAATTATTAACATCATTAGAAAAAGTTGAATCAATATCCACATTACCTAAAAAATTCTTTAAAAACACCAAAATTTGCTTAGAAAAAGCCTTTTGTGAGCTTAATAAAGAATGAACAGAAGTGATTTCCATATCTATAAATTTGATAACATTGTCTTGATTTGTTTTTGAATTTAATTTAATCATTTGTGTTCCTCCTAAATCTTAACAACATTATAAAGGTTTTTTGAAAAAATAGCAATCAATTTTAATAAAAATATTGAAAAAAATAAAAGCGTATGATATATTATTTACAAATGTCGGAAAAGACTAAAATTTATTTGACCATGGAGGCAAAAAATGAAAAAAATAATTCAAAATATCATTATTATAATTTACACAGTAATAGCTGTTTTTACAACAGTATGTCTATTATCTTATAATGAATATAAAGTTAGCACTTTTGGAGATCACTCATTAATACTAGTTACGAACGATGAACTATCACCAGATTTCAAAAAAGGAGATTTGGTTGTAGTTACTGCGGGAAACAAAAGTAAAATTGCAGTAGGAGAGAAAGTTTTCTTCTATAACACTAGAGACAAAAAAGTAGAAGTAGCGTTAGCAGAAGTTACAAATAGAGAAATAGTAACATCAACAGAGATAACATTTACAGTAGGCAAAGATCATGATGTATCAAGCCAGTATGTTCTTGGAAGTTCAAAAGATACTACTGTAATTCCAGTAGTTGGACAAATTTTAAGTGTATTAGAATCAAAATGGGGATTTTTATTCTTAATAGTCTTCCCATCATTAATAGCATTCCTTTATGAATTAACAGTTGTATTTTCAGGAATTAAAGAAGAAAGAAAAAAAGCAAAAGAAAATTCTAAATAAGGAAATATAATGAATAAGAAAATAATCAAGAGAATCTTAATTATAATATTATTATTTATGATTTTTGTAGTGGCATATAAGTTAGTAAACACGTATGCCCTTTTTTATAGTGAAGGGAACGGAGTAATTGAACAAAAGAATGCTACATGGAGAATTTATGTCAATAACCAAAATATAACCTCTAAAAACAGTAATAAATTCACAGTGGACACTTTCAATCTAGAAGAAAATAACCATGTTGCACCAGGGAAAATAGCACCAAATACAACAGGAAGTTTTAATTTATTAATCGACCCTAAAAATACAGATGTATCAGTTAAATATTCAGTTAAATTGGATAAGACAAAATTGATAAATGATAGAATCAAAATAGTATCTGTACAAGAGACTACTGGAAACGCAAGCTTGATAATGACTGACGAGGATACTTATACAGGAGTAATGAAGTTAGAAGAGATTAAGGCAGGAAAAACAAATAACATCAAGGTAATAATAACCTGGGAAAATGATGAAAGCAATAATAAAATGGATACAGCCGTTGGAACAGTAAATAACTACAAAATAAGTATTCCAATAGAATTTATAGCAACTCAATATCTTGGCGAAGACATAAAAGAATACATACCATAGGAGCAAAAAATGAAGATATTAAAGAAAGTAATATTGCTAATATTAGATATATTAATTGTATTTATATCAGTTTTAGTGATAATAGCAATTACATATGTATTTCAAACAAAAATACTTCATAAAAAATATGCAGACATAGTAGGCTTTACAGCATTTAGAGTTATAACTGGAAGCATGGCGGACACGATAAATATAGGGGATATAGTAGTAATAAAAATAACAGATAACGTAAAACCAAACGATATTATTGTATATCAGGACAATGACTATTTTGTAACACATAGACTTGTTCAAGAAAGTGGTGAGAGTCTGATAACAAGGGGAGATGCAAACAACAGCGAAGATGTACCAATAAGTAGGGACCAAGTTTTAGGAAAAGTAGTTATGAATATATCTTCATCAAAAAAGAAAATAGAAATTACAGAAGGAAAATAGAATGAAAAAGAGAATAATTCAAATATTAATATTAATTTTAATATTGATTTTATTAATAAGAATAATATCTTTAACTATTTCAAAATATGAAAGCAGTGCCATATCAGACTCTGCAATACAAGTAGCATTCTATGTATTAAATAGGGATTATCAATCTATGAGTCTAAACTTGGAGTCATTATTTCCTAGAGATGAGCCGTATGTATATTATTTTTCTGTATCAAATTCAAATGGTGATAAGACGTGTGAGACAGACATGGAATATGATTTAACAATAAGGACAACAACAAATTTACCAATAGAATACGAATTATACAAGAATGAACAATATACAAACGATGCAGCACAAAGCATAATAAAATCTGATGATATAGTGCAAGATGATGACAATACATATTTTAGAGTTATTACAACTGAAACAGAGACATTTTCGTACAATGAAGCAAAGAAAAATATATATCAATTAGTTGTGAGATTCCCAGCAAAGTATAACACAATCAATTATCAAGATATAATCGAAGCGATTGAAATAACAGTTGATTCGAAACAAATAATATAAACTAAGGAAGGGAGAAGTATGCAAAAAAAGAGTACAAGAAACAAAAACTTGAATAGACGAAAAACAATAATCTTGCTAATTTTAATTTTAATTTTTGCAATAGCGACTCCAACTCTTGGAAGATATGTAATTACAGGTATAAACAACTTTTTCCTTAGAACAAAAGAATTTTATTTTTATAGCGACAAATTAAAAGATATAAGAGCTGTGTATCAAATAGATAACTGGACGGGAGTAGACCCATATACAATTACAGTACATATGAACAGCATTGAAAACAACTTAAAAAAATCAACATATGATATAAGTTATTCGATTTCATATACATGTTCGCGAAATGCAACTTGTCAATTAAGCAAAGAAACTGGAATAATTCCTGCAAATAACAATGACGATTATTTCAATATAATAATCACACCTAATATAGGTTTAACTACGGGTGATAAAGTTAGTGTTGAAATCATAGCGAAATCAACATCTAAATATCAAAAGAAACTAACTGCAATGTTTGTGTTGGTCGTAGGAAAAGAAAAGACATCTTATGAAATTGTAGACTCTGTTAATAGCAAATATTTGGATTTGAATATAACTAATACACTTTCATATTATAATGTAGAAACAGCATTTGGAAATTATAGTGTAGGGGATAGAATAGATGTTGATACATATCTTACACTTCCAGAAACAGATAAGCAAAAGTGCTATTCTGCTTTAATAACACTTAAGTTTGATCCAAAAAAAGTATTGCTGGATATGACAAACACCAATTATTTAAATGCGATATATACTAGAACAACAAACATCAATGGTAGCAATTACATTAGTGAAATAACATTTAAAGTGGAGCCAATTTCTAGTGCAGTTGTTCGATTTTATAAGCAAGACGTCACAAAAGATTACACATATCCTATTATAAACTCAAATTCGATAATAGACTTTGAATCAAGATAATGGATACCATTAATAGAAAGGTAGGAAATATAGATGACAATAAACGTAATGAAGGAATATTTAAAGATAGTACAAGAAGAGCTCACAACATATATGAAACTAATATTTGAAAAAAAATATAATAGAAAAATCACACTAAGATATTTAGACGCATATATGAATGTAAGATTCTATAATTTCTACATAAAAGATGAGAACCTAACCTTTCGAAAAAACTATTTAAATGCGATAAAAGAAGAAGAACAAAAAATTCTAGCAGACATGCCTAAAAATAAGAAATTAATAGAAGATATGGGATTATTCTTCTACTATATACTTTACTTTGATAAAATTTCATACCGTGTTGATACAGAAGAAATAGTAGAAAAACTATATAAAATAAGAAAAAGAATTCTTAAAAAAGACAATCCAGAATTCAAAAAAGATTTTTACAATGCATATAGAATATATACAAATAGAAAGAATCAGTTTTTAACAACTTTTGACACAGACAAATTTATATTAAAAATAGCAGACTATGAAGGAACTAATAACGCCAATAGAGTTGTTCTACGATATATCATAGAAGAGCCAACTCTTTATAATACACAGGCATATGAAACAGCTTTCTCGGAAGGGGTCGTTTCTGAGGACAAGCTTTTTGTAGAATATTATTTAATTACAACTCAAGTAATACAGGATATTTTAAAAGGTAACTTTAAAAAACAATATATAGTTGAATTCAATCCTAGTTTATTAAAAAAGAATAGAAAATTAAATCAATTACTAGAAATAATAAACAATTCAGCAATACAAGACAAGGTAAATATAAGAATAGAATATGCTGATTTTATAAAAAACAAAGACAAAGTTTATGATTTGATGAAAAACGGTTATAGACTAGCAATAGTGTTAGACAATACATTTGAACCAGAATATTCAAATTTCCAAAGGCTGAACGCTTTTAACTATATTTTGGCTAGTAAAAAACTAGAATATTTTGACAAAATACTACTTAATGAACAAGAACTCAATGGATTAATAAAAATATAAAACAGTGAGGTAAGAAATGGAAACTTTTACAAAATTTTTATATGACTTCCTTGGACAATTCTTTTCTGGAATTAGAATAATTTTTCAAGGATTAGGTAAGGGACTAAAAGAAACGGTAAATATAGGTTCTTATTCTAACATTATACAAAAGTACAAAGGCGACTTCTCAATGCCAGAATGGATATTGGTAGCAATCGCTGTTGGCCTAATATTATTGATTTTTGTCCTTGTTGGACTATTGATATTTTTAACAATTAGAAAATATGGAAAGATTCGCAAAAAAACAATAGATCAAGATGCAATGTTACAAGAAATCGCATCACTAAATGGACAAGTTGCAAAACTTGTAAAGGAAAAGGACGAAATACTTGCAATGAAAGTATCTCAATTAGGATTAAAACCACTAGAATCTGCAGAAGAAGAACAAGAAGAAAACAAAGAAGAGGAAGATACCTCAGGACAAGGATATAGATTTGCAAAATTAATGACAATAGATGAAGAATTTGCAAACTATAAAAAACAAAATTATGGAAATACATTTACACTTCCAGAATTGTGCGAGCATTTTAGAAATTTTGCAGCATCCAAATTAAGACTATACTATACTATCGACATGATGAGACTATTTATATCAGCTCTTGCATCAACGAAATTAGTTATATTGCAAGGTATTTCTGGAACAGGTAAGACATCACTTGCATACGCTTGGGGAAAATTCTTAAAACATGACTCTTGTGTTGCATCAGTTCAACCATCATGGAGAGATAGAACAGAGTTATTTGGATACTTCAACGAGTTTACAAAAAAATTCAATGAAACCGAAGTTTTAAAAGAAATGTACAAAGCTGGCTATACAGACGATGTTTATACAATAATATTGGACGAGATGAACATCGCACGTGTTGAGTACTATTTTGCAGAAATGCTATCAATACTAGAGATGCCAAACAAAAATGAATGGGTTATAGAAATTGTTCCTAGCAGTTGGAAAACTGACCCTAAAATGTTAAAAGAAGGAAAACTTAAAATTCCACCAAACATGTGGTATATCGGAACAATCAACAACGATGACTCAACATTCATGGTTACAGATAAGGTTTACGATAGAGCAATGCCAATCGATATTAATGATAAAGGTAAAGTCTTTACACCAATAGAAATGGATGCTATGGATATTAACTATTCTTATCTAGACCAATTATTTTCAACAGCTATGCAAGAACATCAAGTATCAGAAGAGACATTGGCAAAAATCGAACAAATGGATGACTATACAATCAAACATTTCCGTATTGCATTTGGTAACCGTATAGTAGCTCATATGAAAAAATTTGTGCCAGTATTTGTTGCCTGCGGAGGAGACGAAATTGAAGGCGTTGACTACTTTATGGCAAAGAAAGTATTAAGAAAATTTGAGCAGTTAAATATATCTTATATAAGAGATGAAATAACTCCATATATAGATTTCTTAGATAAAACATTTGGAAAAGGTAAAATGAAAGAATGCATAGATTACATGATGAGATTGAAGAAACTTACTTAATAAACTTTGGAGGAAAAGAGTATGGAAGATTCAAAAATATTAGACATATGTCAAGGCGCTACTGGAAAAGAAGAATCTCAATTCAAAAAAAATCTAGAATCTAAATTACATGTAAAAACAGATTATGAAAAAGTAATAAAAGATATAGAGTGGATAGAAATTATGGAAGAAACAATTCCGTATTTAGACAACATTTTTAGAGCCCCTAATAGATTTATTATAAATGAAGAAGAAATAGTAAAAATCGAAAGAGCAAGAAGAATAACTGTAGAAAGTATAAAAAACTTGTCGAAAAATACTAGTTTTATTCAAGAGGTCGATAAGAAAACAGGAGACGTAAAACCATCTAAAATACTTAACATAGATAAAGAAGAAAGCTATGACACCTACGAAAATAGATTAATTTACACTCTTATCCAAAATATGAAATTCTTTTTAAGTCAGAAGAAAAAAACATTGGAGCAATTTCAAAATGTGAATTCTAAAAATGATAAATATTTTGACTATAATGGAAATTCTTTAGTAAATGGACAAAATGTCAACATAAATCTTTCTTTAAACGCTACAACCATGTGTGGAGACCCAGGAGAAAATAAAGCAGATGACGTACTAGACAGAATAGCACAGTTAGAAGTCAGAATACTAGACTTAACAAGTAATGACGTTTATAAAATAATAGACAAAAAACATATTTCGTTGGTAAGAGAACCTATAAAAAAGACAAACGTAGTATTGAAAAACGTTAATTTTCAATATGCTATGAAATTATGGACATATCTAAGAGAAAACATGGATGACAAAACAAAAAAGACTAGTCAAAATGAAGACTATGAAGATAACAGTAATTTAAAAGAACTAATGGACGATGCGTTCTTTATAGATTATCTTGTTATGCAGACCATAGACAAAGATAGAGAACAAACAAAAGAGCAAGAAGAGGAAAAGAAAAAAGAGAATCAAGAAATAATCATAAGTAAAATGCTAGAAAAAGTAGTAGCTATGGATAATAACTTGTCAATAAAAGATATAAAAGACATTATTGGCGAAAAATATGCTGTTATCAGATATAGAAATCAAGCTAGCATAAAAGAAGTTCAAAAAATATTTAACAAAAATATAGATGAATATCTAACTAAAGTAAAAAATAATATTGGAGGAAAAAATCTTGGAGAAAATAAAAAATAATAAAGCTTTAAAAATAATTGGAAATATTTTATATTATTTATTAGTAATTTTTGTATTATTAATACTACTAGTCGTAATCTTTCAAAGAGTAACTAAAAACAGTGCAAGTATAGGGGGAATCAGAATCTTTAATATTGTTACTGAAAGTATGGTTCCGGAATACAATGTAGGAGATATCTTAATATCTAAAACCACTTCACCAGACAAAATTAAGGTAGGGGATGATCTAGTATATTTAGGAAACAAAGATTCGTTTACAGGAAAAATTGTAACACATAGAGTAATTTCAATAGACAAAAACGAAAATGGACAATATGAATTCCATACAAAAGGAATCGCCAATACTGCAGAAGATCCTGTAGTATCAGAAAGTCAAGTTTATGGAACAATAATATACAAAACACGTGTCTTAAGCCTTATTAGCAAAGTAATAAACAATTTATATGGATTCTATTTCTTAATATTTGTTCCACTTACAGTTCTTATAATTGTAAAAATAATTAAGATTCATAGAGAAAAAAATGATGATAATGAAGAAATAGAAGAAGACAAATCAAAAAAAGAATAGAAGAGGAAACTAGTGGAAGAAAAGAAGAAAAAAATAACTTTTAATAAGTATTTAACTTTAAAAGCACTAATAATATTAGTTGTATTATTAGCTTTTAACTCATATGCTTGGTTTGTATTCGCAACAAAAGTTTCTGGTGGACTTACCGCCAGTGTAGTAGCCTGGGACATTACCTTCCAAGTAGGTGACAGCGAAACAATTACAAACATAGAGATAGATGTAAGCAAAATATATCCGGGAATGGAAACATATATTAAACAAATATCTGCTAAGAATTCAGGAGAATCAGAGGCTACTTTAGCATATGAATATAAATCATTAACACTATTAGGAGAAACATTTACAGTAGGAGAAAATATAACACGAGAAGAATTGGAAAATAAAATCCAAAACGAGTATCCTTTTAAAATATCAGTAACAGTTGATAAATCAGAGCTAACAACAGGATTTGAAGAAGCTCATTTTACAATAAAAGTAGAATGGGCATATGAATCAGGAGATGATGATGCAGATACATACTGGGGAGAAAAAGCTTATGAATTTAAAAAAAATCACCCGAGCGAAAGTTGCTTAAGATTAGGACTAGTCCTATCAGCAGAACAAAAAGATAAGAAAATATAAAAAAAGTTGGATTTTCCCAACTTTTTTTATTATTTTATACAACTTGAGTAAGTGCAATTTTGACATTTAAAATTGCTGAATTAGTCGCTTGTAATGTAGAAGAAGTATCATCAATATTATTCATTGATGAAGAATCTGGATCATCGTTCCACATAATAAATATACGCATACTTCTTGTTCTTACCGCATCAGAAAGACTTATTGTATCTGTAAGTGGAGTGCTAAAATCTGAAACTGTAATTTTGTCCCCGCCATTTATTGAATAACCAGTTATTACAAGATCAGAAACGGCACTTTCTTGAGCAGTCTCTATGCTAATTTCATACTTAAATGAAACATCTACATTAGTATAGTCGAGATTTAAATCAAAGTATCCTTCGGCTGTTGGCGCAATAACATTACTAGCAATATTTTCATTTCCAGGAAATACTGGAGTTATTTTAGAAGAAATATCCTGATTATTTTTAATAGATGCTCCATTTAATTTTATATCCCATCTAGATATTGCAATCTCAGCTCTTCCGGAAACTGCGGTCCTATACTTTGCATAAACCTGAGAAACAAGAAGTGCTAAAATCGCAAGTAAACTGCAACAAATAAGTAAGAAACTAATTCTTTTAAAAATTTTCATAAGTTTACCTCTTTTAACTTGATTTATATCTATCATATATATTATAATAAATTGTACTATAAAATAAAAACTAAATCAATATATTATAATATTTTCAAAAGAAAAATAGGAGAGACAAGATGAAAAAGAAAGAAAATAAAGAACAAGGTCAGAACGTGCCGGAAAAAGATAAACAAAATAAAAAAGAAGATAAATGGAAAGCAGAGTTGAACTCGGAAAAACTCAAAAAAAGAGAGAGAATCATTAGAATAATAAAAATAAGTTTATTAATCATTGCATTATTTTTAATAATAATATATTTCTTATTAAGGCTATTCTATGACGGGGGAGCGTTCACAGTTGCATTAGATGATGCTCTAGCAAAAAAGAGTGGATTAATAATGTATGAAAAATTAAACGAAAAAGATGAGAGAAAAATATTAAAAGTAGATCAATTAGAGTTTGTCGACAATATATCAATAAACTGGCTTCCTGCAGACATAGATTCACAGGGAGAAGGAACACATAACGGTCCAAATTATATTGCCTATACATTTTATCTAGAAAACAAAGGTGCAGATTCAATTAACTATTGGTACAAAATTGTCGTAGATGATGTAGTAAAAAATGTAGATGAAGCAATAAGAGTAATGATATATCGAAATGGCGAAAGAGAAGTTTATTCAAAGAAAAATTCAAGAACAGGAGAAGCAGAAGCAGGAACAATAGCTTTTAAAGATGACATAACCGTAACAGACCAACAAAGAACAGGTTTTAATCCAGGAGATATTGATAGATTTACAATAGTTATTTGGGTAGAAGGAGACGACCCTGATTGTGTAGATGCTTTAATAGGTGGAATGATGAAAATGCATATGGATATAACAGAAGAACATACATATTAAGCAACAAAATATTACATTATATTACAAAATGTTACAAAGATTACAGTTAAATTACAAATTAGTCGTATGTATTGACTTGATATGAAGAATATGGTATCTTTGTATTAACACAACAAATAAAGAAAAGAGGAAAAAATAATGAGTAAAAAAAATCAAAAGAAAACAAGTTTAAAATCAGCAATACTAGTCTTATTGCTAATAGCCTTATTGCTAATCACATCATCTTATGCATGGTTCACAGCTAACCAAACAGTAACAGTAAGCCAATTACAAGTAAATGTTAAAGCATCGAATGGTCTACAAATATCAGCAGATGCACAAAGCTGGAAAACAATACTTGAAAAAGCTGACTTAGATACAGCAGGAACAGCTTACAATGTATTAATAAATCAATTACCTGAAGACAATTTAGAGCCAGTATCAACAACCGGAAATGTGTCAACTGGAAAAATGGATATGTTTTATGGAGTAGCAGCAGCAAATGATGCTGATGGTGGTAATTTCTATATATCATCTACAAAAGAAACAGATACAACAGGAAAAACTGGAAAATATATAGCATTTGATTTATTCTTAAAAGTAGATCAAGATACAACAGTTTATCTATCATCTAACTCAAAAGTAACAATAAATGGAGATACTGATTTAGGATTACAAAACGCAGCACGTGTAGCATTCGTAAAAGAAGGAACTCTTACAGCTGATAAAGACCCAGGAAGCATGAGGGAATTAGCACTTGCTACTGGAACAGCAGATATATGGGAACCAAACTATGACACTCATACTGCAAAAGGTGTGGCAGCTGCCCGTGATACATATGGTGTAACAACAACTACAACTAATGGCGCTAAAATACCATACTTCGGAATAAAAGATATAATTCCTGTAAATACAGTTCCTATGAAACAATCAACAACAACAAATCCAAATGAAACATATTTTGATTCAGTTACAACAAAATGGCATACAGCAGCAGCAAATTCAACAAACTTTGAATTTGGAAAATTAACAGCTGGTGTTACAAAAATCAGAGTCTACATGTGGGTTGAAGGACAAGATGTTGACTGTGAGAACTCAGCATCAGGAGCAACAATCAACTTTGACTTACAATTTACAACAAATAATGGATAAATAAAAAATTAAGGCCATCTTTAAAAGGTGGCTTTTTTTCTGTTCTAAAATAGACAAGACCTGAATATAATAAAATATACAACAAACAAGAAAGAGGGAGTTTTCTATGGAAGACAGAAAAAATGTTGTTCAAAACAATAGCAACAATATAATCCAAAATTTAATACTAGAAAATAGAGAAAAACTTACAATAACAGGAGTTGTGGACGTACTAAGCTTTGATGACCAAATAGTAATTGTAGAAACTCAACTAGGTTTGCTTACAATAAAAGGCGAAGAACTTAGAATAAACAAATTAAGCTTAGATAGCTCAGAAGTTATAATAGATGGCGAAATCTTTAATTTAGGTTATAGCGAAGCAGGAATGAATAAGAAAAGCAGTGGAAGTATATTAGGAAAAATCTTTAAATAAAAAAGAGATGAGGAATTTATGAATAATAATCAAATCTATTTATTTTTGATATACATGCTTTGCGGAATTGTAATTGGAATTGGATTCGACATATTTAGAGTATTGAGAAAATCATTTAGAACATCTGATATGGTAACATATATAGAAGACATATTATTTGGAATACTTACGGGAATATTTCTAATAATAATGCTTTTCATATTTAATAATGGCCAATTACGATTTTTCATATTTGTAGCCATATTCTTAGGACTGCTCTTATATTTATTAACAATTAGCAAATACTTTATAAAAATAAATGTAATAATCTTAGCTTTCATAAAAAAACTGGTACACATGATGTTATATCCTATTCAAAAACTTTATAAAATAATGACTAAACCGTTTTACTTCCTTATAATCAACTTAAAAAAGCTTCATATAAGAAAAAGTAAAAAACTGTCAAATAAATAAAGGATTTTGCAAATTTATGTAGAATAATATATTATATGAAAAAATAAAATATTTTTTTGGAGATAATCAGATGAAAAAAATTTACAGAAATGTCATAATAGCAATATTTTTAATATACTTTGTTGTAACATTAGTTTCTCAACAAAAAACTTTAAATCAATATAGCTCAGAAGCAGAAATATATGCAAAACAATTAGAAACTGCTACTGAAGAAAATAAAGATTTAAACAAAACAAAGGAAGATGTAAATTCAACAGAATATATTGAGCAAATGGCAAGAGAAAAATTGGATATGTATTTACCTAATGAAAGAGTATATATAGATATGAACAGATAAGAGAGATTTTCTCTCTTTTTTATTGCCTTTTTACAGAAAATAGTATATAATAATTAAAATTTATATCAAAAAATTAATTAATCTTAAAATTTCCCAATAAATGAACTAATAAAAATTAAAATAATAACGGAGGTATTGTATATGGATTTAACCAAATGTACATTAGTAGAATTGCGTCAATTAGCAAAAGAACAAGAAATTAAAAATGTAACTAAATTAAAAAAGGAAGAGCTAATAGAATTGCTGACAAAGCTTGAATCAGAAAAAAATGTCGAAGAAGAACAACAAAAAGAATATCCAGCAATAGACAATGATACAAAATATCAAATAGGAGAAAACGCAAGAGACGATTCTGATTTGTCATATAAACTTACTAATCCAGACGATTTTATAGCAGAGGGTGTATTAGAAATCTTACCTGATGGATATGGTTTCTTAAGAGGAGAAAATTATTTATCGAGTCCAAAAGATGTGTACATATCTCCTACTCAAATAAAAAGATTTAAATTGGATCAAGGAGACAAAATAAAAGGAATTGCAAGATTTCCTAAGGAAGATGCAAGATTCCCAGGGCTTATATATGTAGGAGCCGTTAACGGAGAACTTCCTGAAAAAGCTTATAAGAGAAAGAAGTTTGATGATTTAATACCTATTTATCCAGACGAAAGAATTAGATTAGAAACAGTTCCTACCGAATATGCTATGAGAATGATAGACTTAGTTTGCCCAATAGGAAAGGGACAAAGAGGAATGATAGTTGCACCACCTAAAGTTGGAAAAACAACATTATTAAAGAAAATTGCAAATAGCATAACAGCAAATCATCCAGAAATAGAATTAATAGTGTTATTAATAGATGAGAGACCAGAAGAAGTAACAGACATGAAAAGATCTATAAAAGGAGAAGTAATTTATTCTACCTTTGACGAACTACCAGAACATCATGTAAAAGTAGCTGAAATGGTCTTAGAAAGAGCAAAAAGACTAGTAGAACATGGCAAAGATGTTGCAATTCTCCTAGATAGCATAACAAGACTTGCAAGAGCCTATAACTTAGTAATACCTTCTTCAGGGAAAACTCTATCTGGAGGAATAGATCCAGCAGCACTTCACAAGCCAAAAAAATTCTTTGGAGCAGCTAGAAACATAGAACATGGTGGAAGTTTAACAATATTAGCAACATCGCTTATTGATACAGGAAGCAGAATGGATGAAGTAATCTTTGAAGAATTCAAAGGAACAGGAAACATGGAAGTACATCTTGATAGATCACTTTCAGAAAAAAGAATATTTCCTGCTATTGACATTAATAAGTCAGGAACAAGAAGAGAGGAGAAACTACTTTCACCAGAAGAACTTGCTACAATATTTGCATTGCGCAAAGCACTATCAAGTATGCCAGTAGGAGAAGTTACAGAACAATTCATAAATCAAATGCTTTTAACAAAAAACAATGAAGAATTTATAATTAAAATGCAAAGGATATTACCTGGATTAAAATAAAAAAATAAGCAAAAGTAAAATTTGTACCAAAATGGGGAAAAGGCCAATACCACATAAAATACTTGAAAAAAGTGCATTTATGTGGTATAATCATATTTACGGGAGATTTTCTCTTGTTTTTATATAAAGAATTTCCAATTTCATTCTTGAAAGGAAGGGGAGTTGAAAGATGACAGACGATATGGTAAAGGATTTGAGCAATGAAGAGTATCATACTCTTCGGAAACTGAACTGGGAAAAAATCGGTGTTGTAGAAGGAGTAATGAAGATCGAAGGAATTACTCTTGATACTCTATCTGAGGCCACAGGAATTTATCCTACGACACTGGAGATGTGGCTGGATTACCAGATTCTGCTCGATAAGTTGCAGTTAGATAATATCTCTACTGCGCTCAATATTCTTGCTTAAAAGCAACCATATTACATTTTCAACAACAGAAATAGAGAGGTGTACAGTAACCTCTCTATTTTTGTTTATAATAATTCTTTAATTTTTGCCTCTAATGTAGTTAAATCATAATAACTCTGAACGGGAATTCTCAATAGTTTAATGCCTAAATCATTAAATAATGTTTCTATAAAAATATCTCTTTTTTGTCTGCTATCTTTCAAGTGAGAAGCATCGTCCAACTCTATACAGATTTTAATTTTACAATTTAAATCTGTAATAACAAAATCAATACTTTTACTTTTTATTTTATTAAAATCTTTTATATCTTTAGCTTTTACAATTTCATAAAGCGCTACTTGAGTAAAAAGGTTTAACTCATTTCTATTTACTATGGGCTTTAATAATTTATAAAATTTTAATTCATCAGATGTCAATAAATAAATTTTCTTGTCATAAAGAGAAGAAAGGGTAGGGGGAGCTTGTATCATATTAATATTATCTGAAGTCTTAAATTTATTATCCTTTTTGGTTTTTATAATATACACTATTAATATAAGAACAACCCAAGCTAAAACTGTTTCCATTTCTTTCCACCTCAAAAGAATAATAACATATTTAAAGGGAATAAGTATTTTTTTAAAACAAAATGTATATTAATGAACAAAACAATATACAAAATTTCTTTATATAAGAAAGATACAATTTGATAACAATTAATTGCATTAATAGTGTATTGACAAAATAATTTTTTTGGTATATATATTTATAGGGTAGTATAGGAGATTACCTTTTATAATCGATATATAACATTGCACAAAATCAAAGTTTTGTGCAAAAAGGAATAGGAGTAAAAATATAAGCCTATCTTTATGGCTCTACCTCGAACTATTGATACTCCTATGTTTAAGCTCCTTTTATATAATATTATAACATCAAACTATATTACTTATTTATAAAAATGTCTTATAATTGATTTTCACGATCAATTATAATCAATTTATTTTTACATACTTATATAATTTCATTATATTATAAATTTCTGTTTGTAATTCTAATTTTTATTCATTATAATTTTTTTACTATATTATTTTATATAAAATTTCTGCAAATTCTCTAAATTGCCTATATTTCAATATTTAGCTTATTTTACAGACAACAAACTATATGTCTTAAAAATAAAAATGGCTTAAAATCGATTCTCACGCGTCGTTTTTTTGGCACTTTTTCAGCATTTCCTGGTTATTCGTATATTAGTATAAAATTAGCTGATTATTCTTATAAAATTTGTAAAAAACCAATATAATCAATAAATGTTAAAATATAAGACAACAAGTTATATGTTTTAAAAATATAAGTGGCTTAAAATTGATTCTGGTGTGTCGATATTTTGAACAATTATCGCCAAAAGCCAAAATCACTTTTTTAATGGATAATTTTATATGTTTATAAAGAAAATTGCTTAAAAACGATTTTCGACTTGATGAATAATAAATTCTAATTACAATATAATATATATATTTATAAGTTTGTATAAAAATTTATGAATCAACAAATGTTCGTTTTTAGATTTTTATAAATTTGTATAATTAAAATTAAATTTTTTAAATTTTAAAATTTTTCTAAGTTTATAATTTTTTAAATTCAAATTTTAAATTAAATTTAATTTAATTTTATTTTATTTTATATCCTTACAATTTTTAATAAACAAAACTTTGCACAAAATATTTTTCATAATTTTATAAATATTAAATTTCTTGTATGTAAATAATCACTATTAAATTTTTTAACCATTCCCCCCTACTTCGCCTATTTTTCCGTAATTTGAAAAATTTTATATAACATTAAATTTTCTTTCTTGTGAGATATTACTAATATTACTATCTTTAATTAAAATCTTACCTAGTTTTGGTAGATTATCAATGTTATTACTTTTACTATCTACTTGTTCTGCTTGTGATGCCAATACTTGTTCATAAGTATATTTTAATAATGCTAGTTTTTCTTGTTTTGTATCATCTGTAGAATCTGTACTATTTAGCATATATTCTAGGTTATATCCGTATAATTCTAATGATCTTAAAATTATTTCAATTTGTCCATCTAATAAATTTAGTTCAACAGAATGGATATTGTTTATATCAAAATTTGCTTCTAATTCCTTTTCTTTCATCTTTTCCTCCTATTCTATTTTTATTATTCAGTACAATACATTAACGCATCTGCCATTTTGAATTGTGATAATGGATGTTCAAACATTGCTTTCATAACATCTTCATTATGCAAATGAGTATAAATTTCTGTGGTATCTATTCTTACATGTCCTAAAACTTCTTTTATAATTTTTATATCTATACCATTTTTATACATTAAGGTTGCGCAAGTGTGTCTTAAGGTATGAACTGTATATACTTTTTTATCTAATCCAGCTTTTTCGTAAGCCTTATCTATCGCAAGTTCAATGGCTCGTGTGCAAATTCTAACTCGTTTGTTACTTAAAAAAAGTGCATCTTTATCTTTTTGAGATTTTGGTTGTATAGTTTTCCTTATATTCAAATAATTTTCTAAAGCTTCTTTGGTCGAATTATTCAAATATCCTGTTCTTTCTTTATTTCCCTTTCCAAATATAATAAATGTATTATTATTGAACTTAAAATCTGAAATATTTAAGTTTTTAAGTTCTGAAACCCTAAGTCCACAATTTAGAAATAAGTGTAAAATGGCATTATCTCTAATTTCATTAATTTTGGTACTATCAGTATATAAGTTTAAAAGTTCTTTAGATTCATTAAGTGATAAGTAACTTGGAAGTTGTAAATAGATATTTTTTTCGCGTTTTATTTGTTTAAAAGGTTCTTTAAAAATGTTATGCTTTATTCTAAATAAATAGTCAAAGAAAGTTCGCAAATGTTCGGTCTTTAAAATTCTAGAGCTAATTTTATAATGACTTTCTGCTAAAAAAAATATAAAACTATAAATATCACTATTACATAAACATCTTATATCGTTCAAAGTAAAAGAATCTATTGAATCATACTTATTGTGAAATTTATGAACATTTATAAAATCTAAAAATTGCTGTATAGTTATAATCATATTTTTTACATATATTCCAGAAAAATTTTTAATTGCAATTAAATAATTAGAAAATTCTGTTAGAAATTTAGGGGTATTAGTTTCTTCCATTTGCCATTACCTCCTCTTTTCTTTCTAAAAGGCTAGAAATAGCACAATTTTCCATTATGTCCTTCAACTTCTTTGGATCAACATGAGTATAAACCTCTGTTGCAGCAATAGACTTATGCCCTAGAACTTTTTTTAATACAAGTATATTAGTATCATTTTCATTATACATTAGAGTTGCACCTGTGTGCCTTAATGTATGAGTATGAAGTCCATCTTTTGCTTCATCAAAAGTCATATTGAGTTCTTCTTTAATTATACTTTGCACAGCTCTTTTTGATATTCTTTTGTTTCTTGAGCTTATAAATAAAGCATTATAATCAATATTATCTTTTCCTAATGATGGTCTAACTTTCAAATATTCTGTTAGAGCTTCCAATACTGCATCATTAAGATATACTATTCTTTCTATATTGCCTTTACCATGAACATTCAATGTTCTCTCATCTAATTTTAAATCTGTTAAATCTATTTGTATTAATTCTGAAAGTCTTAAGCAACAATTAAGAAATAAGCAAGTAATAGTATAATTTCTAATTTTATAACGTTGGTCAGAATTCAATGCTGTAGATAATAATTTTTTACTTTCGTTTAAATTTAAATGTTTTGCTACTCTTTTTTCTACTGTTGCAGATTTCATACCTATTGTAGGATTATATGAAATTAGGTTGTTTATATATAAATATTCAAAAAATCTTTTAAGTGTAGCTAATTTTTTATTTCTTGATTTCGGGCAATTATCTAAAGTATATTTTAAGAAAAATATAAAATTAGTAAGAGTTTTTTGAGTTACTTTGTTTATATCTTCAATGGTTATATCTTGTATTGTAATACTTCTAAATTGCTCAACATCTATATCATTCATAGCGTTTTCATTGTAAAATTCTATTTTTATGTATCTAAAAAGCGTTCTTAAATCGTAATAAGATTCATCAACAGTAGTCCCAGCACTAAAAGTGATATATCTTTTATATTTTAAATAGTTATTCAAAAATTCTGGGCTTTGTTTTTGATATGTTAAAAAAGACATACTTAAATTCCTCCTTCAAAAATTATTTCGTATAAGCAAAAATACTTTTTGCTTATGTCTGAAGTTTAGCATATCTTCTTTTGTATAAACAAAGGTACAAAATCTCATTTTTTTTGGATTTTGTACCCTTGACAAATTGTTATTTTTTTATTATTCTAAAATTTATACTCTTTTACTATATTTATCTGCTTGCTTTTCAATTTCATCTGGAGAATATAAATCAATAAGTGTTAATATATATTTTCCAAATTCCTCGTTTGAAATCTCTAAATTGCCAGTATGTTTCAAATTTTCCCTAGCTACTATGCCATAAGATGCTATTTGCTTTCTTGTTAAAAATTCTGTTTTTTCTTCAATTCCTTCTCTATGAGGTACTTCTTTCTTTACTCTTTCAAGATCTATTCCTAATGAAATTATAAGTGCCTTATCGACTTTTCTTAATTCTCCAATATCTAGAGCTCCAATATAATATCTTAATCTTTGCTTATCTATTGCTCTTATTTGCTCAGTTAATATAAGAGAATTTTGTTTTAGCCTATTTTTATACCCTTTAATATAAACATGAGTCGGTATTATAGACTTTGAATTTACTTTGCTTGTAATTGGTGCAACTATAACGGTTGGACTATATTCATTTCCTATATTATTTTGTAATATAATTACAGGTCTAACTCCTGTTTGTTCACTTCCTACATAAGTTTCATCTAGTGCTGCATAAAATAAATCTCCTCTTTTTATTTCCATATTATTATTTTCCCTCATTTCTCTATAATTTCTTAAATATTCCATTTGTTCTTGATCTTCAATCATTCTTTCTTCATTTGTTTTGCTCATACTTGCACCTAAAATAACTAAATATGTAAATATTGCAATAAGTACAAGTATTATAAAAAATATAATTAGACAAATATTCATAATTTCAGCTCCTTTTTTATAGAAAGGCTATCTAAATATTGTTTTATTGAATAGATAGCCTCTTTATAATTATTTTCTATATTTCTATCTTTCTCCTAATTCATTAAACGGCAATTAGCTAAATTGCTCCGCTGGAATTTCACCAACCTGCTTTTAACAGATTTGCACCCATTGCTTGGGACGGTTTTATCACGCTCGAACTGTGGCTATGCAAGTGTATCATTATACCTACTATCTGTTATCGCCTTATGAGTGGCTATCTCATATTTAAGTAAAGTAGTTTGTAAAGTTACTTTTTAACTAGCTCTAAATAGTAGGAATGTATTTAATGAACGAATATTTAATTTTCAAAGTTCAGATTTTATAGTGGGATTTATAAACCCCCTTACTTTTTAAAAGGAAAAAAAAGGGGGTTTGTAGGATAAAATTATTAAATTTTTAAAAATTTTTTTAATTTTTCTATAGCTTTATTTTTTATATAATAAACAGTAGTATAATGTTTTCCAATAATTTCAGCATATTCTCTTAAACTTTTTTGTTCAAAAAATAAAGCTTTAATCAATTTATATTCTTCATCATTTAATTCGGATAATGCATTTTTTACTTGCTCTATTTCCATTTTTCTTTCTAGTTCAGCATTAATATCAACGTTTTCATCTGGAAGTATTATTGTTTCTCTAATATCTTTATCATCATCATCTTTTGCCATTTTATTGATAGAAATAAAACTAAATCTTTTGGATTCATTCATGATATATTTATTTCTTTCAAAATCCTTGTAAAAGTCTTTATATTCGTTTTCTGTTACTTCTAATAGCATACCGTCTATTGGTATAAATTTTTTCATGTTATATTCTTTTTTTAATTTTCTTCTTTTTTCTAATTCTTTATATGTAATTTCTTCAAATATTCCTTTATCAATTCTTATAAAACATTTTGCATTTTCTTGCATTTCTCTTTCCTCCAATCAATTCAATTTTTTTGAACTGATTGGAGGTGGGCTACGGCAATGTTTTTCTTTTAGAGTATAAAAAAAATCAAATGCACATGATTTTACTGCACATTTGATTTTTATAAATAAGCACAAATATTCAATAGTGTTTTTTATTAACACTACAAGTATATAATTACATTTTGAACTATTTGCACTCCTCCACATAAACAAAACTCCCTTGAGAAATTTTGCTTAAACAAATTCTTTAAGGAGTTTTACAAACAATTTAATCAAAGCCTATAAAAAGTTATGCTACATCTTTCGTTTTCTAAAATTCTTTTGAAATAGCCTCCTTAAAGACTTTGATTAAGCTGTTCGCATTATATAAAGTTTTGTATGTCTTATGGTGAAAAGGGTGGAAAAAGGCTAAAAAGGGCGAAAAAAGGCTAACATTTTTTGGAATAATGGGTAATTTTTCCATTTTTCTATTGTGTTTACATAAATTTTATGATATAATAATGGCGAATTGAATACAGCGGAATACTTGTGGGAGGTTTTACAGATGCAAAAAGTTCTTATTGCTAATCAAAATGTTGAGCAAAACAACGCATTTTGCCAACACCTTTCAAAGGATAAAAGGTTAGAAATAATAGGAATAACTGATGGAACGACCACTCTAGAAAAATATCTTGAAATACAACCTAATATTTTAGTTATAGATTCTTGTATGAAAGATATAGACTACATTGATTTAATTAATAGATTATCAACTAACATTAGAGAAAAAAGAAATTGCAATATTATACTAACTGCAAGAAAAGATGAAAAATTGAAAATATCTCATGTTTCGAGAATTTATGAAGTAATCTATGATAACGAAAATAATTTGGATGATCTATCTAAAACAATTAATGAAATGTATCTTTACGGAGAATATGAGGAATTAACATCTGATGAACTTGATTTATTTTTACTACAATTAAAAATTCCTTTAAATTAAAACGGAACAGACTATATTAGGGAAGCAATTTTTGAATGTTATTACTACCCAGATTTGCAAAAAAAACTTATAGATATTTTCTCTATAATTGGAAAAAGGCATAATAAAACTAATTCAGCAGTACGATCAGGATTTAGAACAGCATTGGAAAGATTAAATATGTATAAAGAATCTATTGATTGTCCTATTATGCAATATTTTGATTTAAGTCAAAATATTACTCCTAAAGAGTTTTTGGAAATTGCCGTAATGTACTTACATCATCAAAAAGGAAAGAAGAAATAAGTTTATATGTATAATCATATATAACCTATTTCTTCTTTTTAGTTTATTGATTTTCTTTGTATTGCTTGTAGTTTGCCATAATATTGTCTATTTCAATATTATCTACTGGTTCAGTTACAAAAGAGTTTAAATTTCTTCCAATAATGTTATATGCTTCTTTCATGTATTCATCGCTAACACTTTTATTTGTGATAAAATTAAATACTGGAACATTCTCTCTTAAATCTTCTTTTGATTTTTTTATTATTTCCATGCTACTCATATTATCCATATCAATTTTAGCAAAAACAACTTCTGGTTTTAAATCAATAATCTTATTATATGTTTCTTTCCCGTTGCTAGCTGTTCCTACAACTTCGACATAATCTAAATTTTTCATATTATTCACAATATTATTTGTAACATTTTCATCATTATGAGCTATTAAAGTTCTTATTTTTCTCATATTATTATACCACCCTTTCTTGGTTTTGATTTGGTAATCTTAATCCTAATATTCCATGTTGTTTTATAGATTCTGTTGCCATATCTACTGCTGTTCTTAATGCAGATTCTTCACTTTCTCCATTTACTAGAAGATTAAGAAAAACACCATTTAGGCAATCCCCTGCTCCTGTTTTATCTACTACATTATCTATTACTTGTGAATGTACTGGAAATTGCTTATCTTTTGAATAATATAAGCATCCTTCTTTGCCATATTTAATAATTTTAGTTTTAGCTTTACAATCTAATAATGGAGTATATTCTTTGTCAATAAAAGCTATATCAACACTATCAAATACTTTTTTACAATTAGGCTGTTGTGCAAATTCATCTATTGTATCAACACTAATTGTCGCATTTGTGCTGCTTCTTAAAAATTCAATAAGCTCTAATTGTTTTTCTGGAGTCGCAGTCGTTAAGTGAAAATGTTTCGCTCCTAAAAAGTTTTTAGGTATATCCCCACTCCCCACTTCCATTTCTGGTTTTACATTTCCTGTTACTGTTCTATCTTGCCCATCAGCAGTATTCCATATAGTATAAAATCTTGTTGTTGGCATATCTAATGTCTTTACACCAGACAAGTCAATATTATAACCATAAAATTGAGAAATATCAAGGTCTTTTCCAATTTTTCCTACCATTCCTACTCTATGGAATAAACTTGCTGGAATTGAAGAAAATACACAAGCTCCGCCAATGTCAATTATATTAGGTCTTTTTTCTTCTAATTTACTAAAATCAATTATGTCATAAGCGATATTTCCGATTATAACTAAATTAGGAGATTTTGGTTTTATATCTATTTCTTCCATACTCTTTCATCCCCTATTCCATAAAATCCATTAAATTTTGATATAGTGCATTTCCTTTTTTTACATCTTTTCCGTTCTCTGTTTTTACTATATCTCCATTTGCAACAAGTAAAACATATTTATCTTCCATGTCTTTTTCTTGTCTATAATCAACCTTGCCTATATTTTCAAATTTTTGAAATACTCCTTTTTTACTTTCAAATTCTGCATCAGATATTTCAAATTGTTCTCTATTTTTTTCTGCTGTTTCTCTTAAAGGCATAAATTGAAATACTCTCCAAGAATTTATTTTGTATTTATTTAAGAAATTTCCTAAATCATCTAATTGATTTATATTCTTCTTGCTAACAACAGTATTTATATTCAATTTCAATTCTTTATCTTTCACATATTCTAATATTGTTTTGATGTTATTATAATGGTTTACCCCTCTACCCAACTCTGCATTTATTTCATTATCAGTTGAATCTATTGATAATGTTAAGCTATCTAAATAATTGCAGATTTCCTTTATTTCATCATTTTGAGCAAGTAACATACCATTTGTTATTAGTTTATTATTAATTCCGTTCTCTTTTGCTTTTTTCAATAAACTAATTAAATTAGGATATAATAATGCCTCTCCCCCTGTCCATGTTATGTCTGTTATTCCATCTTTAATAAGATTATCTAATATTCTTTCGTTCTCCTCATAGCACAAATCATTTATTCCTAAGAATCTATGACAATATTTACAGTTTTGATTACATTTTGTGGTTATATTCCAACACACTTCTTTTTTCTGCATTTTAACATCCTCTTTCTCATTTTTTAAGACACTAAAATTATATAATCATTTCCAGAAATTGTCTATCGAAAAAAAGTTGGTCAGCCACCAACTAAAAGTTTATAAAACAAAAAAATAACACTATAACTTTATAGTTATAATGCTACTCTGATTTTATATCGCTTTATATTTTCTTTTTATAATATTTGCATTTTTCTTCTAACAACTTAAAATCACAACATAATTTGATAAAAAATTCTTTCTTATCAATAGTAACAAATTTATATAATTTTTCTGCTGTTTGTCTTATATCGTCAGCATTTAATTGAATAAAATTATTTTGTTGTATTAACAAGTTTTTGTATTTTTTGTCTTGAATATCGTTAAAATTTATGTATTTCAAATTTTCTTTATTTACTGGTATCATGTTGTTTAATTTAATCATCCCTAAATTTTCACCTATTCTTATATGCGTTGCATTAGCCTTATATTTGCTATGCTGTTGCTTAGGCGAAAACATAGGTGCAAAATAAGTTATTCCATTTATTTCTAATATTATTCCTATATATGGTCTTTTACTATTTTTATTGAATGGCACTTTTTTATCAAATTGATATAAGTATTCTATGTATTGATCATCTATATTATAAAATTTTAATCTATCCATTATTGCTCCTTAAATAACAAATTGCAGAGTACATTTGCTGCACCCTGCATAATTTTTTCATTCCAACTTATGGCTTGGATACTCCAATTTTTTCATTCCACTTATGGTAGGATACTCCAACTTTTTAATTTCAACTTAAGGCTTGAATACTCCTTATTGAAGTACATAAGTACCTCACTTCTAGTATATTCATTATACTAAAAAAATATACTTTTGTCAATTTTTTAGATAATTTTTTATAAATTTTTTATCTGACTGAGTTAATTGTTCTTTAATATAGATTAAGTTAATCTTTGATATAGGTAATTCTATCGGTAATTTAACTTCATATAGTTCTTTATTCTCTAATTCGTTTTTTACAGCCTCTTTCATAACATACCCTATACCCAAACCTCTTTTTACGGCATTTATTCTTAATTCTGTAATATCATATTGCATATTTGCTTCTATTTCTATGTTATTCTGTTTTAGTATATTTTTCAATTTCTTTATAGTAGAACTATATTCAAAATTTAAGATATATTTTTGATTTTCTAGTTCTTTTAATTCTTTAATTTTAATCGGTTTATTAGAAATGAATATGTTTTCTACTTCTTTTAGTTCTTCAACTATAATGTTATTGTAATTTGTATCTACTTGTGTTGTGTCTATTATAAAATCTATTTTGTGTTCTTCTAACATTTGAATCATTTTATTAAAATCTGCACCACTAATAAGATTTATTTTTAAATTAGGATAATCACTTTTTGATTTTTCTATGCAATCCATTAGGTAAAATGTTGTCAAATGTGATGGACAACCTATTGCTATTTCTCCAGTTTCTAAATCGTTTTTTTGCATTATAAGCTTTTCTCCTAAATTTAGAGTTGCAAGTCCTTGTTCTGCATATTTAAAAAACTCTTGTCCTGCTCCAGTTAATTTTACTCCATCTTTTTCACGATAAAATAAAGTTGTTCCTAATAAACCTTCTAATTGTCTTATATTTTTACTGATAGCAGTTGTAGAGATATGTAATTTATTACTTGCATCAACATAGTTTTTAGATTGTGCTACTACACAAAAAGTTCTATACAAATTTATACTTATATCATACATAATTAACACTCCTACATAGAACATTATACCATATTATGTCAATTTTATCAATAGTAAAATTCAAATAATTATAGAAAACAACGGTTTTCAGAGTATCACAATACAAACTATTCTTTATTTTATATTTAATAATCTTTTGAAAAATCCTTTTCTTTTTAATTCTTTTCTTGTTTGCTCTATTTTCTCTTTTCTTTCAATACTTTCATTTTCAAATCTATTTTCTTCAAAATTATTTATATATTCATTTATGCTTTCAGCACTTATTGGTTTATATACTATATCAAACCCTAATTCTCGTGCTTTTACTATTAATGAGCTGTCTCTATCAGCTGTAACAAGTATAAATTTAGGCTTTTTCATTATTGACAAATTTCCTTGTATTTCTTCTATAACCTCTAAACCTGTCTTTTTAGGCATTTGCATATCTGTAAATACAATATCAGGTTTTAAATTCATAATCTTTATTACTTCATCTTCTCCATCAAAAGCCGTCAAAACTTTTTCTACTCGTGGATTTTTTGCTATTACTGATTGCATATTTTCAGCTATTACTTTTACATCATCTGCAACAACGATTTTTAACTTTGTTTCCATTAATATTACCTCCTACAATTATTTCAGTTATTTTCACATTCAGTTACCACTTGTTCTATAACTTTAAATTCTTCATTTAATTTTGATAATTTATTTTTTACACTAATTACCGAACCTCTTACTGCACTTGCAGTGCATCCATATATTTTAGCTATTTTATTCAAATTTTTAACATCTGGACCAAATTCATTTAATCCATAATATAAAATAAACCTTTCTTTTTGTGTTTCCGTTGTTTCATTTAAATTTTCTATTATATGTACTATTCTTTTTTTCTGTTCACTATTCAATTTTGATTTCTTTGCTAGTTCTATAAATTTATCAATAATTATACTTTTATCTTCAAATTTCATAAAATTTTATTTCCTTTCTTTTCTAAATTTTTTGCTCTATGGCGAACTGGGTTTGCCAGTAAGGATAAAAAAATATTATAAAATGTATAAAATTGTTAAAACTATGAAAGGAGTAGAGTTTATGGGAAATATAAGAAAATTAGATGATAATGTTAATATAGTTCGGCATTAATTTAAAACGAATTCGTGAAAGTAAAAACTTATCTCAAACAGATTTATGTTGTAAATTAGAATTACTTGGTGTAACTATGTTTAAATCTGATATATATGAAATTGAAAATAATAAAAGACTTGTAAAAGATTTTGAATCTAAGGCTCTTTGCATTGCTTTATCAATTTCACTAGATGAATTATATGCTGATACAGATAAATATTTTGAACACTAATATTATGTTAGTGTTTTTTATCAATTCTTATTAACTTATATTTTAATTACTATTATTGACTATTTCATTAGTTTTAATAATATACAATTTCTATTATATACATTTTAAATTTGTTCTTTTTCTAATATTTATGAAAACCTCCTTTTTTTATATTTATCATATCTATTACTATTTATTTATTTTTCTATTATTTATTATTATATTTTTTATTTCATTTTCTAAATATGACATCTTCCTATATTATAAGTGTTTCTATAATTTTAGTCAATCTGTTTAACAGTCATTTTTGTTGCTTTTTTGATGTATCTAAACAAAGAAAATTTTGCGACATTTTTCTACATTTTTCAACAGATTTACAAAAAAAGAACTAGATTTTTCTAGTCCTTCAAATATTTTAGCTGTTAACTGCATTGTAAATTGCAATATTCACAAGTTTATAAATAGATAGATGATGTTTATCACTTAATCTTTCAAGTTCTTTATAAGCACTTTCTCTAATATTAAAGTTATGTGATTCTGAAACTTCTTTTTCTGGTCTGTCATAAAGATTTACATTATTTGTTTCTACCATTTCCATAATTGCGACATTAACCAGTTTATTTATAGAGGCTTCATAAATATTAGACAATTCTTTTAGTCTTTCATACAAACTTGCATCTATTTCAATTCTTCTTTTTAAGATATTATCTCTTTTATAAAAATACTTATCAAAAACCACTTTTTTCACTCCTTTTTGCAACATTATTATATTTCACAAAACGGAGCATTTTAATTCCTTTGCAGCACCACTTTTTGACTGTTTTTTGGAGCAGATAGTAAATATATAAAAGGGAACAGAACTTCTGCTCCCAAAAGCACAAATTATAATTAATGTTAAGTGAAATAGTTACACAATTCTTGCTCCAAATGGTGCTAAAGATAATTTAGCAATTTTGAAAAATTGAAGTCCAAAGGGAATTCCCACGATTGTTATGCACCAAATACAGCCAAAAAGCAAATTTTCTAATGCCATAGGAATCCCAAAAAGTATAATCCATATAACATTAGCAAATAATGATGGTACTCCTCCTCCATATTCAATTTCCTTTCCAAATGGTGCAAATGACATACTTGCAAATTTGAAACATTGTTTTCCATAAGGTATTCCTATAATGGTTATGCACCAAATAACTCCTGATAAAACCCATGAAAGTCCACTAAAGAAACCTCCAAATATAAACCAAAGTATATTGCCTAATAAACTCATATATTATGCTCCTTTCAATTATCAATCACATTAATTATAATAAGTGTGTTTTTCACATCAATTACTTAATTTATTGTGTAATCATACATTTATATATGAGAACCACCATTTTTAGTAGTTCTCTTGAAAATAAAAGGGGATGTTTTGTGCTAATCGCTTCACTACAATTAGCACTGTAGTTTTATTCTGCTTGTTTTAATATTTTATCTGCTTCTTCTTGTGTTAAATAATCATATTTTATCATTTTATTCATTACTTGCTTTTGCCTTTGAATTGCTAATTCTGGATTCTTTGTTGGTGCATACACACTAGGTGCATTTGGTATTCCTGCTAATAAAATTGCTTCATAATCTGTCATTTCCTTTGGCTCTTTTCCAAAATATTTTCTACTTGCTTCTTTTACTGTATAACAACCATCTCCAAAATAGCTTGTATTCAAGTATAATTCTAGTATTTCATCTTTATTATAGTTCTTTTCTATTTCAAAAGACATAAATACTTCAGCAATTTTTCTTGTTATTTTCTTTTCTTGTTATTTTCTTTTCTTGTGTAAAATAGATATTTTTTGATAATTGTTGTGTAATAGTACTTCCACCTTCTACAAAGCTCATTGCTTTTATATCATTTATAGTTGCTCTACTAATTGCTATTATATCTATTCCATGGTGTTTATAAAATCTATGATCTTCAACTGAAATTACTGCTTTTATATAGATTTCTGGTACTTCTTCAATTTTAGTATAGTTTTCTTTTTCTTTAATAGTTTCCACTTTTTCTGTAAGAGGTATCTTAGAAATTGCGTCCTTATACATATCATATCCATTACCTACTACTAATAATCCTATACTTATTGAAAATACTATTACTACAAATATTATATTTTTTATTACTTTCATTTCAACCACCTCTTTTTTTGTGGCATTACTTATTTTGTATAATTTGTTTGAACTTTTTCAGGAAGTTCATCATATTGCACTTCTTCCCAAGAATGTACTCCTAAAGTTTTTACTTCTAACTTTAAAAAAGCATCTTCTTTTAGTTCTCTACTTGTTTTAAATTTTAATTCTTTTTTCTTTCCATTTTCATTATAACAATCTAAAGTATATTCATATTTCATATCATCTGTGCTAGATAGTTTTTCTATTTTAGTATTATCTATTTGAGTATAGTAAACTGATTCATAGTTCTCAAAAAAGTACAATGTTGCCACACAAATTGCTATTGCTACAACTACTGCTATAATCATTGGTAATTTTTCTTTCAAACTTTCCATATCATTTTCTCCTATTCTGCTATAATATCAATATTTCCGTTGAAATTCTCTAATTTTATTGTTAAATAATAGCTAATACCTTCAATATAAATATTATCTTCATATTTTCCTGTGTCATCTATTAAAGTAGTTTTATTCTCTCCTAATTTAGCAATTACATTGATATTACCGCTTTGTTTTTCTACTTTTATTTTTAGTTTTACATGATCTCCATTTTTTCTATTTAAGGCTGTTCCTCCAAATATATCTTCTGTTCCTGTATAATTATCATATTTTGCTTTATATGTTCCTACATATTTATCTATTCCAAAATTTCTTTCTCCTTTTAAGTCTTTATCTTTTGATAATCCTACAAAGTCAAAACTTTGTAAAAATGTGTTATAAGTATTTATAAGTTCATCTTTTGGAAAATCCCAATCACTTGTTGCAATAGATGAAACTATAATTATTATGAAAGCTATTATTCCTATTATAATTAACTTAAAGAATCCAAATATAAACATAAACTATTCCTCCTCTTTAATAATATTTTTGCTTTCAAAATAAGTAGCCAAGAAATATGTTCCATATATTACTCCTATAATTATAATTGTTGCTATAATTGATGGTAGCAAATCTTCTGATTTTGCTAATCCTTCCATTAGTGCCATTCCAAATTTTATTCCAAAAATTGAATGAATGATTGCTAGTACAAGTGGTAATCCAAAGAATATTGCTATTTGTCTAAATAATGCTTTATTTATCATTTTTTCATCACAGCCAATTTTTCTTAAAATTGTATATCTTTGTTTATTATCAGAACTTTCTGTTAGTTGTTTTAATGCTAAAATAGCTACACTTGCAATTAAGAAAATTATTCCTAAATAAATTGCTATAAATGTTACAATTGTTGTAATTCCTATACTTGCTTCCATAAGAGATATTTTTGTTACTCCATCTACATCAATTCCTTTGTTTGTTAGATTTTGAACAAGTATAGAATCATTACTTGTAAATATTTTTTCTATTTCTTGTTTTTCTTCATCTGTTTGTGCATTATAATTTGCAACTAATAATTGTTGCTCTTTCATATCATCAGTTAAATTACAACTATCTGGGACTAATATAATTCCTGTATTTACATGACTTGTATTCATCATAACAAATCCAGATTTACATTCATCGTATTTAGATTTATATTGTTTTCCTGCTATTTCTAATATATTTTCTTCTTTTAGTGCTTGATTTCTTATTTCTGTCATGCTGTCAAAATCACATAATACTATATACTCATTTTCATTTAATTCATATTGTTCTATTCCATAAAGTGAAGCAATTTTATTATAATCAGATATTTTTATTATCATCTCAGCTGTTTCATAGCGTAAATTTGGAAATTGTGTTTTTGTTTCTTCAAGTCTATCTCCTAAAAAATCTCCCCAAGCTAAATCATTTGTAGCATAAATAGTAATTTCTGTTACATCTTTTAGAAGACTCATATCAAATCCATTATTTTCTAATGTTTGCGTAATTGGTATTTTAGAATCTTCTCTTGCTTCAGATGTTGATGTTAGTTCTTTTCCATAAGTTCCATATTGTAAATATTTTTCTGGCAAATTAGCTGTTTTCTCTAAGTTTATATCTACAGGTGTCATTTCTATTAATTCATTTTGCATAGTAGTTCTTAATGCTAAACTAACAGATAATATACTAATTGTCATAAATAACATTAAGCAAATAACACTCATACTTACAATTGTTGTGTTAATTTTATTATTAATTTGTCTTAACACAAACATATTTGTACCTTTTAAATAAGTATTTTTCATTGATTGAACTACTTTTAGTACAAATCCTGATAAAGACCAAAAGACGGCTACTGTGCCTACAATTCCCATTAAAATTGGTGGTAAGATTTTGTCTGCTGTATTTAATGATCTAAAATTTCCTGTTACTTTCCAATATGCCCATCCCAACATTATACAAGCTATTATAAATACTAGTACACAAATAATTGGATTTTTTATTTTTACTTTTTCATTTTTCTTACTTGCATTTAATAAATTGATTAGTTTATATTTTGATACTGTAAATGTGTTAAAAAACATTACTGCAACATACATTACTGCAAAATATATACAAGTTTTTATACAAGCATCTTTTGAAAATACAAATTGAAATTCTGTCATATCTGCTTCAAACATTTTAGCAACTAATACAGACATAAATTGTGAGGCAAATATACCAATTATAAGCCCTGCTATTAATGATAATATTCCTACTAAAATTGTTTCAAATAATATAATTTTTGATATTTGCCTTTTACCCATACCAAGTGTCATATATATGCCAAATTCTTTTTTTCTTCGGTTAATTAAGAAATTATTTGCATATACGATAAGCAATCCTAATACTACTGCTACAAATACCGATACATATCCTAGCATACTTACCATAAGTTTGATGATGTCCCTTGTTGAACTAGATACTTGTAGCATTGCTTCTTGACTATCTAATGAATTGAACATATAGAATATTGCAACACCTAATACTAATGTTAAAAAATATATAGCATAATCCTTAAAGCTCTTTTTCATATTTTTAATTGATAACTTAAATAACATCGTTCAAATCACCTCCAAGAAGTGTTTGCACCTCAATTATCTTCTCAAAGAATTGTTTTCTTGTATCATTTCCTTTAAATAATTCATTAAAGATTTTTCCGTCTTTTATAAATATAATTCTATCTGCATAACTTGCTGTAAAAGCATCGTGCGTTACCATTAAAATAGTCGCATTTAATTTTTGATGTAAGTAATCAAATGTCATCAATAATTGTTTTGCTGATTTACTATCTAATGCACCTGTCGGCTCATCTGCTAATACTATTTTAGGATTTGTTATTATTGCTCTTGCAGCTGCACATCTTTGCTTTTGCCCTCCAGATACTTGATATGGATATTTGTTCATTATTCCTAAAATATCTAATTTTTTTGCTATTTCGTGAACTCTATTGTTAATTTCAGTAGCATTTACTTTTTGAATTGTTAATGCTAAAGCTATATTTTCATAAATCGTTAATGTATCTAATAAATTAAAGTCTTGGAATATAAAGCCTAGTTCCTCTCTCCTAAATTTGTTTAATTTATTTCCTTTAAGTTTTGTAATATCTTCTCCGTTGATAATGATATGTCCTGCTGTTACTCTATCAATAGTAGATACACAATTCAAAAGTGTAGTTTTACCAGAGCCACTTGCTCCCATAATTCCTACAAACTCTCCATTTTTTACATTAAAGCTAATATTGTCTATTGCTTTTGTTAAATTAGATTTGTTTCCATAGTATTTTTCTATGTTTTTAACCTCTAATACATTTTCCATCTAAAAAACTCCTTTCAATTCTTTGTATATCTACATTATAAATTCATTTTAAAATATTTGCCATCGATTTACCTTACAATAACATTACATTTTTTGTAAGATTTCTCATTTATGAAAATAAGCCCATAACTAATATGGACTTACAAATTCATAAAACTGCTTTTAGGGAATATAATTCTTACTTCTGTTCCTATATCTTTTTCTGAATTTAATTCTATTCCTAAACCTAATTTATCGCATAATTTCTTACATAGATATAACCCTATACCAGTAGATTTCTTGTTTATTGTTCTCCCATTTTCTCCTGTAAAACCTTTTTCAAAAACTCTTGTTATTTCTCCTTTTTTTATTCCAATTCCATTATCTTTTATATATAATACAACATTCTCTCTTTTTGAAATAGCATATATCTCAATCTTTCTATCTTTAATTTTTGAATACTTAATTGCATTTTGTATAATCTGATTTATTATAAAAACTGCCCATTTGCTATCTGTATATACTTCTCGTTCTAAATCGTGTAATTCTATACTTGTCTTACTTGAAAGTAATGCACTTTTATTTTTCAAAATTGCTCCATTTACTATTTCTTGCAAATTTGATTTTGTAACAACATAATCTTTGTTAGCGGTATTACTTCTAGCATAAAACAATGCTTGTTCTGTATAATTTTCTATTTCATCAAGTTCTTCATCAATACTTTTGGTTATTTCATTTTTGTTATTTTCAATAATCAATTTAGATGTAGCAATTGGTATTTTTATTTCGTGAATCCATAATTCTATATATTCCTTATAATCTTCTTGTAATCTCTTATAAGTATTTACATTTTCTAGCATAGATTTTCCAGCTTCTTGCATAGATTTTTTTAATAATTTGCCCTCAAGAAAATCTGGAGTATTTATTATTTCTGATATTAAGTATTTATCCTCTAATTCATCTAAATTACTTTTTAATTCATTATAAAAATTCTTCTTTTTTCTATATTCAATAGCAATATCAATACCAATTATTAAAATCGGACATATTGCAATATAAAGCCTTGTAAATACTCCAATTTGTGTATAAGGTAGTAATAATATCTCCGAACTTACTATTACAAATAATACTAAAAAAATCAATAATATCTTTTCTTTTATAAAATCTTTAAATCTCATTTTAATAGATACCCCTGTCCCCTTCTTGTTTCAATTTGATCTATTAGTCCTAATTCTTCGAGCTTCGTTCTTAATCTTTTAATATTTACATTTAATGTATTATCATCAACAAATTCTTCACTTTCCCATAAATAGTCCATTATTTCATCTCGAGATATTACTTGTTGTCGGTGTAAAACTAAATACTCTAATATTTTATATTCGTTTTTTGTTAGTTCAACCTTATTATCTTCTTTTTCTATAATTCACCCTGCTGTATTTAATACAAACTCTCCACAGTCTATTTTATCTGGATTATTTCCTGCATTTTGATTTCTTTTTAATAGTCCAACAATTTTGGCAAGAAGTATTTGAATGTTATATGGCTTTGTTACATATTGATCCGCACCATAATTTAATGAAAGTAATTCATCCATTTCACTATCTCTGCTAGTTACCATTATAATAGGCACATTAGATATTTTTCTTATTTCTTTGCAGATAAATTCTCCATCTGTATATGGTAAATTTATATCCAATAATAATAAATCTGCTTTTTCATTTAGTATATCTTCTACTGCATTATCAAACTTTTTTAGACTTGTTGCTACAAATCCGTTTTTATTTAAAAATGTTTCTAACTCATTTCTTAATTTTTCATCATCTTCAATTATCAATATTTTTTGCATTTTGCTAACCTCCATTAGCATTATATCATATTTTGTCTAATTTGTATCTTACATTTCATGTAAGATTTCTCTTTCTATAAGAAAGATTAGTTATATTTCAAACTAATCTTGCAAATTATATCTTATTTGTCTTTCTTCTCTTTTCATGTTTTCTTGTATTTTTACTTAATACTATTTATTGCTTCTTTTGTTATTTTATCTTTATCTAATTTATTAATAATAAATACAAATATTGCTACAAATATAAGTATTATTCCATATAACACAATACTCATTTTCCAATCTCCAATAGCAAGTTGTTCTCCTGCTAATGTTGAAGTAATAACAGATGGAAATCTAGCAAATGTTGAAATCAAAATAAACTTTAATGGTTTTATTGGTAATAGTCCAGCTACATAAACTAATAGATCTTTTGGTGTACCTGGTATTAGAAATAGAATAAGCATTATAAATTCAATTTTTTTTGGATTCTGAAATAACTTGCTATTTTCTATTTTTTCCACTTTCTTTTCATCACAAAAATCATATACAAACTTTCTACCAAATTTTCTAACTAAAAAATATATTGCTATTGATATAATAGAAGCAGATACCATAATAAATACAGTTCCCCATAGTCCACCATAACACATTCCTGATAATATTTCTATTGGTTCACCAGGAACTATTATTAAAAATATTTGTGCTACTTGAAGTCCAAACAATGAAAGCATACCCAATATGCCTGAATTTTCAACTTTTTCTTTAAAGGCTACTTGTCCTTCTATTGTTGATAAATTTTTCATAACAGGAAATAAGTATATTATTATTCCTAAAAATAAACTTAAAACAATTATTGTTAAAAATATTTTAAAAATTTTCACTTTATTCTTTCTATTCATACTATCCCTTCTATTTTTATATGACTTAATAGTTTTTCTTTTAATTTCTCATTTATATTTATAGTAGATGATTGATAATTTCTTAATAATCCATCATATATTATACTTGAATCTTCTAATTTTTTAAAATCTTCTGGTCTTATCATTTCTGGTAAATTATTTTTTATATCTGACTTATCAAGAACATATTTAACAAATTCAGCACAATAAAATGAATTTTCAAAACTGATTTTCATGTTAAAGCCAACTGCAAATAGTCCTATTACATTAAAATTATGTAATTGTTTTGAATGTTTTATATACTCTATAATTCCTTTAACATTATCAAATTGTTCTTCTGTAACATCTAAAGCATATATTCTACATAATGTTTTTTTAAACCTTTTAAATGTTCCAAAGTTTATTCCTTCATGCACAAATCCACCCCAAAAAGGATTGTATGGATTTAATCTTCCAAAACTATACATTTCCTTTAATTCACTATCTAAAGAAATGGATACATGAGAGAACTCATCTTTTGTATAGTTCTTAATTATTTTTGATAATGTTGTTCCTGTATGTGTTAATACAATATATATTTTTTTCATAATTATCAATCTCCATTAACATTTCTATTAAACTGTACATCTGTTGCTATAAAATAAATTCCATAAACTAATATAAGCATACCAACTACTATTCCTATATTTTTAAATATTTCTTCTATTGTTACGCCTATAGTAAATATTTGACTTACAATTAATATTGTTGGAATACTAATTATTATAGGCAATATCATAGGAATAGCAAAATAATATAATAATTGTTTAAATATAGTTTTATTTATTTCTTTTTCACTCATACCAAGTTTTTTTAGAAGTTCATATCTATATTTGTATTTTTCTGAATCACTTAATTGTTGTATTGCAAGCATAGTAGCTGTTGCCATTATAAATATAAGTGCAATATAAAAAGCTAAAAATGATATAATTGCATAAAATGATTTTGCTTGTGCCATTCTATTTCCTTTAGTTAATACATTTCCGTAAATATGTTATAGTAGATACTTCTTGCTCTTCTCCATTTGTTTCTACAGTTATTTTTTTCTCTTTACCTATAATAAATCTTCTTAATTCATTATAAAAATCTTCATCTGTTGTTTCTTCAGTTTGTACAACAAGTTTATAATTAAAATCAAAAGTGTACATTTGATATTCATTATTATCTTGCTTTCTTAATAATTGTTCTTCAGCTTCTGCTAGAGATATTAATTTGTCTGGAACTACAATTCCATAATATGAACCATTAAATCCAACTTGAGCTAAATTCTCACTTCTAACATCTTTTATTTTCATTTCTTGTCCTAAAATATTTATGTTATTATTATCTTTAACATATTCTTTAAAAGGTTTTTCTAAAGTTTTCATACAATTTATTATAATTTCATTATCTTGAAGTTCTATTTTATCGTAACCTGCCATTTCTCTTAGTTTATTATAGTCAGTTAAACTAAATACATTTTCAATATTTCTAGTTGTGCCATTTAAAACTGTATTTTCTAGTGCTTTTGAAATTCCTGTTTCTTTGATATAATGCAATTTATATTCATACATAGTTTTTACTTTAGCATTTTTCTCTATATATTCTTTATATTTAGAAAAATCCCCATCAACTGTGCTTATCATAATTTCATACGGATAACCCATTTCAATTTCATTATTTAGCATATTATTCATAAGTAATGCTACATTTCCACCTATTAATATAATTGTGAACATAAGAGCTATTGTAGCTGTTGTAAAACTCATTGTATTTATTTTAGATGCTAAATTTCTATATAAAAACATATTATTATTCTTATATTTTCTTTTTTTATTATTGATAAATCTTTTTATTATAAAACTAGATAAACTAATATAGAATAGATATATACCCATAATCAAAAGAATAATTGCTATAAAAATATGTTTAGCACTCATTTGATTTACATCCGAAAATTGTTTATATGTTATTAATAAAGCACTTATTAGCAATATTATTGATGCAATAAATACAAATATATTACCTTTTGATTTTTTTACTATGTTGTTTTCATTCTTTTTACTTGCATATAACAAATCATACACTTTTGTTTTCTTTATTTTTCTTCTACAGTTTAATAAAACTAATAAAAATATTCCAAAGAAATATAATGCCGTCATTCCTATTGCTTTTATATCAAAAGATATTTTTACTTCATAAATTTGATTAAATAGATTCATAATTATTGATGTAAAAATTTGATATAAAAATGTTCCAACTATTATTCCAACTATGAAAGCTAAGAAACCAATGATTAAATTTTCTAATGTGAACATTTTACTAATATCTTTCTTTTCTAATCCTAAAATCTGATATGTTCCAAATTCTTTGCTTCTTTTTTCTAACATGAATTTCATAGTATAATTTATAAGCCAAGCCATAACAAAGATAATTATTATGCTAATACCTGTAATAGATTTAGAAAAATATTGCATAGAAGATGATAATTCACTTATATCTTGTGATGTTGCAATAGAGTTAAAACTAAACATTAATGCTACTGATATTATTACAGTTATAAAATATATTATATAGTCTTTTGCCTGCCTTTTAGCATTTCTTATTGATAATTTACCTAACATCTCTTGTATCACCTCCAAGAAGTGCTAATACATCTAATATTTCATTATAGAAATCTTTTCTTTGTTTTTCTCCCTTTTCTATTTTGTTAAAAATCTTTCCATCTTTTAAAAATAAGATTTTACTACAATAACTTGCAGATAATGGATCATGCGTAACCATTAAAATAGTTGCTTTTAATTTACTATTCATACTTTCTAATGTTTCTAGTAGTTGTTTTGCAGATTTTGAATCTAAAGCTCCAGTTGGTTCATCGGCTAAAATTATCTTTGGTGAATTTACTATAGCTCTTGCTGAAGCACATCTTTGTTTTTGTCCTCCTGATACTTGGTAGGGATATTTATTTAATATATCTTCTATTCCTAACTTTTTAGCAAATTCTTTTACTTTATTATCAATATCTTTTTCTGGTATTTTATTAATTGTTAAAATTAGTGCAATATTTTCCTCAATTGTTAAAGTATCAAGAAGGTTAAAATCTTGAAATATAAATCCTAAATTTTCTCTTCTGAATTTTGCAATGTTTTCTTCTTTTATTTCTGTAATATCTTGTTCTTCTAAATAAATATGTCCACTACTAACTGTATCAATTGTAGATATGCAATTTAATAATGTTGTTTTACCAGAGCCTGATGCTCCCATTATTCCTATAAATTCTCCTTCTTGTACATCAAAACTAATTCCATCAATTGCTTTAGTTAGATTATCTTTATTTCCATAAAATTTTTGTATTTTGTCAACTCTTAATATTTTTTTCAAAATAATCACTCCTTTTTTTTCTTAATTATAAGATGAATTTTAATTTTGTTGTATAGAAGTAGTTTGCATTTATCTTACAATTTTGTAAGATAAAAATTCCCTCTATGTTATAGAGGGCTATTGGTTGTTTATCTTCTTTGCTCTTGGAATAATAATCACAATTTCTGTATATTCATTTTCTTTGCTATTTGCATCAATTTCCATTCCAATTCCTTCACATAATCTTTTACATAGATATAATCCTATTCCTGTTGATTTTGTTTGATTTCTCCCATTTGTTCCAGTAAAGCCTTTGTCGAAAATTCTGTCTATTTCACTCTTTTTTATTCCTATACCATTATCTTTAATCTTTAAAATAATATTTTCTTTATTTTGGATTCCAGTTATTTTTATCACAGCATTATTATCATTTCTATATTTTATTGAGTTTGTAATTATCTGATTTAATATAAATTCAAGCCATTTTTCATCTGTATAGCATTTTATATTTACATCTTTTAATTCTACTTTCATATTATTTTGAATCATTATTTTCTTATTTCTTGCTAAAACATTCTTTATTACTTCGTTTAAACTAATTTCTCGTATCATAAAATCATTTGAAACTTGATCCATTCTTGCATAAAATAAAGCTTGTTCTACATAGTTATTTACTTCTTCTATATCTTCATCAATTTTGTTTGTAATGTCTGACTTATTATTTTCACATAATAATTTTGCTGATGTAATTGGAATTTTAATTTCGTGTACCCAACTTTCTATATATTCTTTATAATCTTTTTGTTTTTCTTTTATGTCAGTTACATTTTCTAGCATTGATTTATTCGCTCTTTTTAAAATTCTATAATATGCTAATTTTTCTGCACTTCTAGGTTTTTGTAAAATTTCTGTTATTAAATACTTTTCAGGAAGTTTGTCCATAGTTTTTTCAATATTTCTCAAATATTTACTTGTTTTATAATAAGATAAAAGAAATGCAAGTATAAAAAAAGTAAAGGTAATAAATATAACTATGAATATAGTCAAATATGTTAAGTTTATTGCTTTTAAATATGTTGATATTATTATGAGATATATGGCAAGAGCTAATATATAGTTTATTTTATCTTTTATATATTCAGATAATTTCATAATTTATACCCCTGTCCTCTCTTTGTTTCTATAAAATTGTCTATTCCTAATTCTTTTATTTTTTCTCTAATTCTTGTTATAATTACACTTAAACTATTATCATCTGCATAAACTTCATTATCCCATAAATAATTTATAATATCAGCTCTAGGTACTATAATATCTTTATGTTGTAATAAAAAATATAATGTTTTTAGTTCAGTTTTTGTTAATTCAATTTCTTTTTCTTGATATTTTATAGTTGATTTTAATATATCTAGAACAATTCCCTTATATTCTATTATGCTTTCCTTATTTTCTTTTTGATAAGTTCTATTCAGTAAATTTTGTATTCTTGCAAGTAAAATCGGCACATTATAAGGTTTTTCAATATAATCATCTCCACCTAGCATTATACCTTTAAGTTCATCCATTGAGTTGTTTCTACTTGTAACAAATATTATTGGTATATTTGATTTAGTTCTTATTTTACTACATATTTCATATCCACTCTTATTGGGTAAATTTATATCTAGTAATACTAAATGGGCTTGTTCATCAATAATTTTTTGAGGGACATTTTCAAAATCTGTTACTAATTTTACTTGATGACCACTATTTTCTAGTAATATTTTTAATTCTTCTCTTATTTCTTTATCATCTTCAACTATAATTATTTTAAACATAATAAACACTCCCATTATATTATATCATTATTATTTGAATATTAACAAACATCTTTTTTATTATTAAAAATCCTATTCATATATTCATCTGGATAATTTTCATCTAAAAATAAATCTAAATGATTCTCTGGTTCTATATTATTTTTTCTTTCCGTTTGTCTGTCTGCAGCCATCCAAGAAATAGATATATCAAAAACAATAAATATTGAAAGAATTATCGTAATTAAATCAAAAGCTTTCATATTTGTTTTATCAATCAATTTGTTAAGTAATGGTTCTATATATGTTATGTATAAAACACCACCTATTCCCCAATAAATACAATGCAATAAACTTGTTCTGCCATAGATATTAAATGGTAAATAAGAGTAATCCCATGATATTGTTCCAAATGCTTTTTCTTGTATAAATGAACAAAGATATTCTGTTATTCCTCCTAGAACCATCGTAATTAAAAATATTTGGACTTTATTTTTTATTTTACTAAGTACAATATAATAACACATTGCTCCTATACCATAAACAGGTATAAATGGACCATATATTAGCCCTTGTCTAAGTTCAAAGTGACCTTTTTGAAAAAACACTACTGTTACTTCAAATATAAAGCCTGCAATACTTCCTATAATAAATGACCAAAATAATATTGTTAATTCTTTTTTTACATTTTTTTCTTTCATTGTTTACTCCATTTTTGTTTTATTATATAATACATTATTTTATTTTGGTATTGTTTTATCTTACATTAACATTACAATTTTGTAAGATAACTTTCTGTTCATGTACTTTCCTTCTTAAAATTATTTAACTAGACTGTTACTACACCTATATACTAATTGCGATTTGCAAGTTATAGCCTATTCTTCTTTATTCTTATATATTTTATAAGACACTATATAAGAAATATAATAAATAATTAATGTTGCTAGTATTAATATAATTGGTAAAAAGTCATTTATCATTTTAAATATATTATTTACTGGTAAATTTAAATTAGCATCTTGACCTATAAGAAATATACCACCTAATAGTAGCAAGATAATTGCAGCTACTATAAACATTTGAATCCTGCCTTTTTCTGCTCCCAATTTATAAACGCAAGGTATTTGGATTGCTTCAATAAGTCCTACTCCTAATATTCCTCCTAATGCTACATTAATATAGTCATATAGACTTGGTAGTTGTTTATCAATTATAAATACTATCAAGAAACTTGCAATTATTCCTACTATCGCCCCTATAATAGTTGAACTTATTATAAGAATATACTTTGATATTAAAATCTCTTTTTTAGTAAGTGGAAATGTTAAAATATATCTATCTGTTTTTGATTGCTCATCATAATTAAAAGTTGCCATTCCAAACATTCCAAACCCAAATGTTAGCATAACTGCTATCATTACTCCTACACCTTTTGTTGTTTCTTGTTCTATTCCAGTAAAAACAAATATAAGTATAAATATAATTAATGTTTTTCTATAACTTTTTAATTGTAATAAATCCTTTGTAATTAGACCACTAATAATTTTCATCCGATTTTTCCCCCTTTATATAAATTAGCATAATATCATCTAATGTAGGCTTATCTATAATTTTAAAATCATATTTTCTTTTAAATTTTGATTTATCCTCAACTAATACATCATATTCGTATCTATTAACTTTAAATTTCACATAGTCATTTTTATTAATTTTTTCAAATTCTGATTTACTACATTTTACGATACCATACATTTCTAATAGCTAATCTCTAGTTTTAGATAGTACAATTTTTCCTTCATTTATAAAAGTAATATAATCTGCTATATGCTCTAAATCTGAAGTTATATGACTAGATACAAATATAGAATTATCTTCATTTTGGATAAAATCTTGGAAAATATCTAATATTTCACTTCTTGCAACAGGATCTAGTCCTGATGTTGGTTCATCTAAAATTAAAAGTTTTGGGTGATGTGATAAAGCTACTGCAATTTTAAGTTTCATTTTCATACCACTTGAAAATTCTTTTGATATTTTATTTTTTGGTAATTTAAAATCTTCTAAATATTTAAAATATAGTTTCTCATCCCAGTTTTTATACATTTTTCTCATTATCTTATTTATATCTGCTGGGTTTAAATATTCTGAAAAGAAGCCATCATCTAAAACAACACCAATATCTTCTTTAATTTTCTTTTCATTTTCTTTAATATTTAACCCAAATATTTTGATTTCTCCTTTGTCTATCTTGATTAAATTTAAAATTGATTTTATAGTTGTTGTTTTTCCTGCACCATTTTCTCCTATTAATCCCATAATCATTCCTTTTGGTAATTCAAGATTTATGTCTTTCAATTCAAATCCATTGTATTTTTTACGCAAGTTTTTTACTTCTAAATTATTTTCCATTTCTTTTTATTCCTCCTCATATAAAATATCTAGCATTTCTGTAACTTCTTTTTTAGAAATATTGCTTATTTTAGCAATAGATACAGCTGTTTCTATTAAATTTTCTACTTTTTGTAGTTGTTCTTCTTTTATTAATTCAGTATTTTTATTTGCTACATAAGTTCCCTTTCCTTGTATAGTTTCCACGTAACCTTCTCTTTCCAATTCATCATAAGCACTTTTGGTAGTTATTACACTTATTCTTAAATCTTTTGCCAAACATCTTATAGATGGTAATAATTCTCCAGCTTTTAGTTCGTTAGAAACTATTTTGTTTTTAATTTGTTCTTTAACTTGTTCATATAAGGGGACATTACTTGAATTACTTATTATAATATCCATATCCATTCCTCTTTCCTATACTGTATATAAACAGTATATACTGTTTATATACAGTTGTCAATAGTTTTTATAAAAATTATTTAAAATCTAAAAAAGAGTCACTATCTCTAGTGGCTCTCTATAATAAAAGGGGATGTTTCGTGTGCTTCAAGGCACTTTTAATGTAAAATTATAATATCCTTTATCCATTTTGTCAAATTGTATTTATTCTGATATATCAATAACTTTTTTTAATAATTTCTTTACAAATTTTGTTTTCATTAACAGATATACAATAACTGCTCCTATTGTATTTAATATAACATCATCTATATCAGTTGAACCTCTAAAAGTTATAAATTGTAATACTTCGACAATTAAAGCAGATACAATCATTAATATTGCAAATTGTTTTATATTTTTTATCCTATCTGAATATAAAATAGATATAAAAAATCCCATAGGAGCAAATAAAAGTAAATTTGTAGCAAAATTAATTATTACTATATTTGTATTTATTTCATTCGATACTAAACTACTAATATAATCTGTTATTGTAGCAAATGGAATAATATTACTCATTTCAAAATGTTCTTTTGAAAATGTATTAGTATTAATATTTTGAAATGCGTGCATTCTATATTCATTATTTAAAAATAGGACTGTAATCAATAGTAAGCAATAGATAATAAATAATACCTTTAGCCAAAAATTTCTTATTTTATCTTTTTCTTTCATATTTTTTGATTTTTTTATTTCTACTATCATTGTAGTAATTATCAAAAAAATTGGTATTGTAAATCCACATAATGTTACAATTACATTTAAAACGATATTAGGTAATAGACTAAATAAAATTACAAATCCAATTAGTACTATACTAATACTTATAATAACGCCGTTAATTATTTTCTTCATTTCTAATTTTCCTTTCCAAACAAAAAATTACTATAATTTGTTTACTTATTTATTGTATCAACAACAATATCAACTGCTTTACTAATAAAGTTTACTTTTCTTTGACTTATTATTTCGCCATTAGAGTATATGCTAATAACTGCAACAGCGATTTGATTTTTTTCTGTAAAATTTGTATCTCCCATTATTGTTTGCCACTCTATATTTATATCATTTTCTGTTATTTTATTATTGTTTTCTATTACATAACTAATGTCTTTAGAAAATGATGAATTTGAACTTGAAACTACTCTAATTTCATTGTTATTTTGATATATCTTAATTGTGTAAAAAACTTTATCTTCTTCTTTTGAGACAAAGTTTTCATTTGGTGATATAGTCTTTTCATAAATTAAATTTTCATTGTTTACTGTATCAACAGGAGTAGAACTAATGTTGTCAACTGTATATTTAAAGTTTTCTCTATTTGTAACACTTTTTTCAATTACTTTATATACAACAACTACACCGATAACTATCAATATTGCAATTAAAATTCCAATAATTACTTTCTTATTCATTTTTACTACCATTTTGACCTTTTATTATTTCATTAGAATAATACCTTTTATTATTGGATGCAAAAGTCTTACAAAATCAATTGCATCTTGCTCTGTTCCTACCACGCTTCCATAATGTGTTGGTATTGCTATTTTAGGTTTTATTTCATTTATTAAATATGCTGCTTCTTTAAAATCCATTGTATAAGTTCCTCCAACTGGAACAAAAGCAACATCACATTTAACTTTTTTGTTTTCTTCAGTAATATCTGTATCTCCTGCTATATAATATCTAATCCCTTTTATTTCAATGATGTAACCAACCCATTCATTTTCTTTTGGATGGAATTGTTTATTTGTGTTATATGCAGGTACAGTTTCAAATTTTATGCCTTCTGTCATATATTCTTTGTTTGGCTCTACTGTAATTATATAGTCTTGCCTAAATCCTTTTCTTAATAGTTTTGTTAATAATTCTTCTGGTGCTATAATTACAGTATCTTCTTTTTTAACTTTGTCTATATCTTCTTCTGAATAATGGTCATAGTGATCGTGTGTTATAAATATTAAATCTGCATCATTATATTTTTTTTCGATTTTATATGGATCTATATAAATTATTTTTTCTTTATTAATTCTAATGCTACTATGGCATAATAATTCTATATTATCTAACATATTTAGTAGCCTCCTTATTTTTTGTTTCTCATAGGCATTATAGCATAAAAATTTTAAAAAAACACAAAAAAAGCCAAAATAATCTACATTTTATTGTAAATTATTTTGGCTTTAAATTTTTTATATAAACTGTTCTTAATACGCTGGTGTCCCATAACCTAAAATGTCTAAACTATTTATTTCATAATCTCGTCTGCAACAACTATCACTTGAATTTCCTTCTATTGTATAAACTCTTCCATTTTCTGTTTTTTCTACTATTCCTACATGATCAGCTTGTCCATTTCTTATACCTGTATTTTTATCTGCCCAGTCAAAGAAAATTATATCTCCTGCTTTAGGGCTAAAACCTCTATCTTTCCATAGCCCACATGTTTTAAACCAATCTACTCCTTCACTTTGACAACCTGCAAATTTAGGAATAATTCCCGCTTCTATATAGCCACATTCATTTGCACACCAACTTACAAAGCAAGCACACCATTCGACTCTGGAACTAAATCCATACCAACTCCAATAAGGTTGTCCTCCAATATTTCCTATTTGTGCAACTGCTACTGCAACAATATCATTACTTCCAACTGATGAGCCATATATTACTGACGACCACATACTTGCATATTTCTCGTTTGTTAATTCTGCTAGTTGTTCCCTTTGTGCTTGATTAAAGTTGTATTTATCTGCCATTTCGTTTGCTGTTTTTCCTGTTACTTTAATATGCAATTTGACTTTTGTTACTGTTTTTGTTTCCGTTCCTGTCAATATATCATATGTCGTTTCTTGATATGTTTCTTCATCTTTGGTAAATGATACCTCGTTCATTTCCCAGAAGATTTGTTTTAATAAATTTACTTTTTCATCATTCAAAGTAATAACATCTGCTTCATTGTTTCCGTTACTTAATTTCACCGAATAAATTGCTAAAATATCTGTCCATTCAGCTTTATTAGAATTTATATCATATTCATCATAAGGGTTATCTTTTTGTATTTGTGTTATTTTATTCATAAATTCTGTATTTAAGTCTGATATAACTTGATTCATTGTAACTACTTGTTGTTGACCTTCTATTGTTATCATACTACCAGTATCTTCACTAGAAAAGAATATTCCAAATATTGAACTAACTAACATCGCTATTAAGCAAATAACTATAATAATGACAATCACTACCCAGCCACCTGCAACTAAAAATGCTATTAAAGCTTTTGTAGCAAGTATAATTCCTTTTATGGCTGTAATCGTTGCTTTTATTCCTGTTTTTATAGCTTTTACTGTTGCTTTTGCTGTTTCCTTTGCCATTTGTATTGCTCTTTTAGTAGCCTTTGCCGTTGTTTTTACAGTTTGTTTTGTTGTCCTTACTGTTCTATCTGCCGTTTTAATAGCTTTTTTAGTATTTTTAGCTGTTGTTGTCATTTTTTTTGCCACTTTTCTTGCATGATTTTTCTTTTTTATACTTTTTATTTTTTGATTTGCATTTTGCATATTTTGTATTGTTCTATTAAAATTTAATTTTCCGTATTTATTAGCTCTATAAATATTATTAGGGAAATTGCTAGTTGTTTTTGATATTTTATTTATTGCATAGTCAGTTCCATTATTGCTAGTTTCTTCTTGGTATGTTTCTTTTGTCTTGTCTTTTGCTTGTACCAATTTATCTTTCATCTTTTCTGTACCAACTACAGCTTTATTTAGTAATTTTATTGTTCCTTTTTTACTTTGTTTAACTTTTATATCTACCAAGTAAGCACCTCCTAATTGTTTATTTCTCTTGCCATAACAACTAATCTCCCATTTTTATTGCTATATTCACAAGTAGAAAGTGTAATCAATTTATCTTCATACTTTGGTTTTACATTCGTTTCATAAAATGAAAGTTCTTTACACTTATTTATGAATGTGTTAAATTCATTTTCATTATTAAAATTGATATATTCATAATATTTAAAACCATTTTGATTATATGCAACTGTTTTGAATACTGCAAAAATCTCATATTTTTCTTTTTCCTCTAATGTTATAAAATCTATTATTTTATGTGCGTCATAAAATTCTTTTGATTTATAATTTTCTAATGCTCCAAACATTTTTTCATTCTTCATGTGATGCCCATAAATTATTAAGTTATCACTTATATTTATATTACATTGTTCTGATATATAAGGTGTACCATACGAAGAATATTTTTTATAAAAATCTCTATTCAAATAATAGTTAGGATTATTTATTGATTGCATAACTGGATAGTTTATACTTGTATTTTCTATTTTAATCCAACCAACAATATCATTGTTAATTGCATGTAATTGCTGTAAATCTATATTTGTTTCTTCTTGTTCATCTTTTGTATTATTTTGTTCTACTATCTCTATTAATTCTTCAAATGTATTTTCTTGCTCTTTAGTTTGCTTTAATTCTTTATAAATACGATAGCTACTAATAAGCATTAAACTTATTAGTAGCATAATACATAATATATAGATTATTCTTTTCATTAAGCAGCTGCTCCTTCTCCGTGGCTTTGTTGTCATCAATTTATATAATTCAGTATTCTTCGGAAATTTATTAACAAATGGTATCAGTGAACTTCCAATTTTTATCAAGCCTTCTCCTGCATTTACATTAGTAATATAGCTCATTTGTAAATCTGATATATTTAACAATTTTGCAAGTTCTACTCTGTCCGTACTTGCTTGGTTAAGCATTATAATAAGCTCACTATTCGCAAGCATTGTTCTCGCTGTATGGCTTTGTAACATATCTTCCACATTTTGAGTAATGCCGTGTGCAATATGCTCCGATATTTTCTTACCCTCTTCCATAATGTAAATAAGAAATTAGCTGAATATTCATATTGAAATAATAAATATATTTCGTCAATAAAAATAAAGGTATTTCTACCTTTTGCCCTATTTGCTGTTATTCTATTTAATATTGAATCTAATACTACTAACATACCAATAGGAAGTAATTGTTTTCCTAAATCTAGTATATCGTAACATATCAAACGATTACTTGTATCAACATTTGTAGATTTTGCAAATGTATTTAAACTACCATTTACAAATAATTCGATAGCAAGTGCAATTTCTTTTGCTTCTGGTTCTTTTTGCCTTAATAATTCCTCGTAAAAGTCTTGTAATGTTGGTGGTGTCCCTTGATAGTTTCCTTGCTGATAGTATCTATAAACACTTGCTGTGCATCTATCTATTATAGATTTTTGCTTTGCTCCTAAATTATTACTTCCAACTAATTGTTCGCATAGTGATAAAATGAACTCTGATTTTAATATTACTGGGTTTGCTCCATCTCCATAATCTTTGTTCATATCCATAGCATTTATATGATTACCACTTGTCGCTGATATTTTTATAACTTCTCCACCCAAAGATTTTACAAGAGAACTTGCCTCGCGTTCTGGATCTACAATTATTACATCTGCGTTAGGGTCTTTTAACATGATTGATACAATTTCCTCTTTTGCTATAAAACTTTTTCCACTACCCGATACACCTAATATGAAACTATTTCCGTTTAATAATTGTTTTCTATCTGCTATTATCATATTTTTGGATATAACATTTTGTCCATAATATATTCCATTTTCATGTCTTATTTCTTGTACTCTAAAAGGCATAAATACTGCAAGAGATTCCGTTGTAAGTGTTCTTAAAGCATCAATTTTTCTACCTCCAAATGGCATAGCGGTATTTAATCCATCCATTTGCTGAAATTTTAATATTCCAAATTGGCATAAATGCTTTCTTGCTATTGTTAATAATGCCTCTGTATCATTATCAAGTTCTTCTTTGCTATTTGCTGTATGCACCATTGTAAGAACTGATAAAAACATTCTCTGATCACGGGTTATTAAGTCATCTAAAAATTCTTTGCTTTGTTCTCTTTGTTGTTCCATATCATAGGGAATAATAGCTGAAAAATTATTATTTGCATTTTGTCGCCTTTGCCAGTTTGTTATATTTGTTTCTATTCCTAGCCTACGATTTTCCGCTTCTCTTACTGCCTCATCCATGGGTACTGGTATAACATCAATACTCATCATCATATTTTTATTTATGTCTGTCAATTCTGCTACCATACTGTCTTTAATATAACTTGCATATTCTTTTAAGAATATAACTCTACCATATCTATTTCCAATTTTGAAATAATCACTTTCAAATTCCATAGTATCTGGGCATATAAAATCTTTAAAGCTGTGTCCTTTTCTCATATTGCTAATCATGTCAAAATTAAAATAAGTTTCTTCTCCTACTCTATAAAAATCATGGAATATTCTTAATCTTTCTACTGCATCTAATTCAATACATATAGAGCCTAACTCTTTAAAGTGATTTATTAAGTCTGTTCCAACTCTTGCAAAATAACTTCTAGCTTCTTCAATACTTTTTTTATCAATAGATATTGTTATAAACTTTTCTTGTATAATTCCATTTGAATCTGTTGCTTTATCTAAAAGCATTTTATTGTATTCTTTTCTAAACTTATCTAATTCATCTTCTGCCATAGGTAGCATAATAGTTTTTTCAAAGTCTATTTTATTTAATCTTCTATTTAATATAGTAATTTTAGTTGTAGCACCTGTGTCAAAAGAATTTAATAACTCCGAATATTCTAAAAACATTGCCTCCTTATCTTCTCTACTTGCTACTGCATAGTTTATATCACTAAACTTATAGCATTTTGAATATTTATTTTTTGAAACTAAAAAGATGCCATCTTCCCATATTGCTTTTACGGGAATGGCATCTTGTACACTTCGTGGTATAACAAATTTTTCTTTGTCTTGCTTGAATATTTTATTTAATGTCTTCAATACTGCGTAAATCCTCCTTTTGCTTTCTTTTATCTCTTTTTATACTTTTTGATTTTCTGCTCTCTATATTTTTCAAATCTTCATAATATAAATTTACTGGTTTAAATGTTAATTTTTTTGGTGTTAATATTTCTGATTTAATCCATGCAGAAATAAACTTTTCTGCTGTCATTCCATTGTATTTGACAAAACCTAGTACAGCAAAAGGAACTGCACCTAATATACATACCCAACTTAATGTTTCTATTCCAAAATATGGTTTTAATATAAAATATAGAATAACAGCCACAAAACAAGCACATACAGAAAAAATGAACTGCCTTAATGACAGTCCAAAAAATATGCTTTCTGTGTAATCTCTAATCTCTCTATTTATCTTTACCTCCATTTTCACCTTGCTCTTTCTTTTTTATTTTTGATAATATCTTTATTAAATTCTTTTACTATTTTTACCTTTGTATCTTCATTTATTGGTGTGTCTGGTTCTCCATAAAAACTATTATTACTATAAGTGCATAATGCAATCTCTCCAATTCCCAAATTTGTGTCCTTTAATATTCTTCCGTTTTCATCTTTATAAACAGGTCTGTCCCAATTATCAATTCCAATGAATTTTATATTTAAAACTTTCTCACTTAAATTAGGTTTTCTGATTGTTATTTTTATATCTTTTGCATCACATTTATTTTCTTGTGCTAGTAATTCGATTGTTGAATCTCTTTCTCCAGCAAATTCATTTAATAAGTCATAAGATAATATCTCTTTTCCATTCAAAGAAAATACTACTTCTTTATTTATTTCTTGATAAATTTGTTCAAATGTCATATTTTCATCAACATTTCCGTCAAAAATATGTTCTCCATTTTTTGTTACTTCACACCAAGTACCTTCTTTACATATCAAATAACCATTAATTATTTTATGTTTTTTCTCATTTTTCATATTTTGTTCATATTTCTCATACCATTTTTCAAATTTTCCCCATCCATCTTCGTTATATAAAATGTCATCTAGGAAAACTATTCCATATTTTTGTTGTAATTTTTTCTTTTCTATTTCCCACTCATTTATTTCTAAATTATCAATTTTCTTTAATTCCTGTTTATATTGATTCCAATTTTCCTTTGGACATATTTCTTGTAAATAAACATCAATGGCATTGTACTTATTCTCTCCTATTTTTCTTTTTGCCATTTCATAATCTTGTAACAAACTCATTATTTTCTCCTATCTTTCTCTAGTTATTCCTTGCATTTGTTTTATTTTACTTTTAAAACTTTCTTTATATTCTTCCTGTACTTTTTCAAGAATCTTTTTTAAATAAATCCCCATTTTTGTACTACATTTCTTATTTTTATCTGTCATTTTATAAAAACAATCTCCAGTTTTAAAATTATAGCTTACTAATCTATTGTTTATAAAACCTTGTGTTGCCAAAGGGATTTCTATTCCGTATTGTTTTGCTAAATATAAAATATTATTTTGCATTGTCAAGCCATTTTCGTATTTATCATCTTTATAAAACTCAAAGTTTTCTACTGAAATCATTTCTCCTATAAATATTTTATATTTCATTTCTTTTAATGAGTTCTTAAATTTTTGATTTATTGATTTTACTTTTTCTTGTTCTTTCTGCTCTCTTTCAATTTTTTCTTGTTCATGCTCATTTTTTATATTTTCTTCAAATATTTTTCTACTGTCTTTTGCTTGTTCATAAATATCTGGAAAATATCTTTTAATATACTCTAATTCACATTTATTAAAATATCTTTTTTCATTTATTTTCTTCTCCCAGAACGCTTTTAAATCTAACTTTTTATATGCTTCCGTTATATCATCTCTATACTTTTTTACTACAAATGGATCTGATAAATATGAATCTAGTTGCCCTATAAACATATTAAGTCTTATTGGGGCAATCCCTAATTTCCAATATTCATTATTTTTATCTTTAATCAAAAATTCCTGCACATCATAATCTCTTTCTTCTTTTAAAGTAGCTATTTCAACATTATTATATGTTGCTAATACTACCTTTTTATTGCTACATTTTAGTTCATTTCTATAAATGTGCCATACTTTTGCAATTTTTGTTTCTTCTTTCAATTTTTACCTCTCTCTATTTTTGTTTTTTACTATATTTATTTCATTTTTAATAAAATCATATAAATCATTTGATTTCATCTTTGCCATATCTCTTGATATTTTGATATACTCTTTTTGAAAATCAACTGTCATAAATGCATTTGGCTTTTCCTCAACACTTTTTAACATTGCATCATAAAAATTATCATTTAAAATATTTTCTCTTCCTTTTTCCAATAAAAGTGTTAATGCAAGCCCATTTTGTAAAGGATTATTATTTCCTAAAATTTTTTGATATTCTTTCAATTTTATCTCCTCCGTTTTTTATAAACCTAACATTTCTCTTACTAATCTATCTGATATTTTAACCGTGCCTACCAGAACTAACATATTGAATATAAGTTCTCCAATATATTTCCATACCATTGTTACTGCCGCTACATTTGTATCTACCACTGGTGGACTTCCTGCAAATAATGAAAATATGATACAAGATAACATTATGATCACACCTTCTAAACAAACGGCACTATATCCTTTTATAAAGCTTTTCCCAATATTTTGCGAAGGTTCTCCACCAAAACTTGCAAATGCTATTGGCGATATTGCAGTATATAGATAAATTTTGAAGAATCTACCGATAAACTGTCAAAATCATTACAAATGATAATACTGTTATAAATAATCCACCGTATTAAAGTTACCGCCCATAATGGTATGCTTTCAAAGAAATTACACGCTTCAACTGCTGATATTATTTCATTAGGTAACACGGTTTGTGTCGCTCCACCTAATCCAGTTGCATTCATTATTGTACTAGCTACACCTTGAACAATTTTAAATATTGCCATCATTAGTTCTAAGCCATAAGTTATTAAACCTTTTGCTATGGCAAAACGAATAAATAATTTTAATGCATGTTCTGGTTTCTTTACTTCTGCAAAACTTCCACAAGTTTTCATTACTCCTACAACAAAAAACAGCACAAGTAATGCTAATGCTATTGCTTGTACTGCACCATGAATATTTGTTATAACATTCCAAATCGTTCCACCTTTAAAATCTACTGGTGATTGTGATACAAGTGTCCATATTTCACTTAATTTTGAATTCCATGTTTCTATTGCGTTTTGTAAATTTCCAACCACCCAATTATCACTCAATATCTACCACCTCCTAATTTCTTTTTGCATATTTTATATATTCCTTCTGTTTTTTATTTCTCTTATTGGCAGTTTCCTCATTTTTTAATTCTGGATATCTCTCTTGCAATTTTCTACGACATCTTGTTATACTTTCAAAACTTATCCCTTTATTTTTGGCATTAAACATTACTGTTGCAAATTGTTTTCCTACCTCATACGGATATAATTTGCTTACAACTTGTAATATTAAATAACAATCATCTTCCCTTGATAATTGATCATTTCTTAATATTTTTTCTACTACTGTTTCTAATTTCTCTAAATGTGCTATTTTTCATCATCTCCATATCTTAGCAAATCAATATCACTTTCTACTTCATTTCCCCAGGAATCCCAACCTTGAACTTTTTGTCTTGCAAATAGTTCTATTCTAGGTATATCTCCTAATAATTCTACAATTCTTTTCCTTGTTTCATCTGGCTTTTTACTATGTTCTTCTACTGGAGATATAATTACTTGATGCACTTTTGCTGAAACTCTTTTTGGGTTACCTTTTGTTGCTAATATACATATTTCTGCATTAGCTCTAGTCCAAAATCCTAATCCCCAAAATAATGATGGAGCTTTTTTATTTTGCTTAATCCAAACAAAAGCAACTGTTTTATACTTAAATCCCCATGATTCTAACACCTTTAGTCCCTCTACTAATGTCGGAAAAGTCATCCACATAAAAAGCACGCAATCTTTGTCTGCTATTTTATCTACTGATAAATTGCAAATATCTTTTATACTCATTGTCGGATAATGATTTTCTGCTGAACGACCTTTTCCTTTATCTGAATATACTTTGTATTGCCATGGTGGATCTGCATATATGATTTGATATTTTTTATTTTCTTCTATAAAACTACCTCCTTGATATTTTCAAAAAGAAGTAGATTATTTTATTTTAATAACCTACTTCTAAAAATCTTTATCCACCTGTTATAATGTTCAATATTTCTTTTGCAAAAGTTATAACAACTCCTCCCGCAAGTGTCATAAAACCATTTGCTCTTTGGCTTGGATCATGAGATTTTAAAGACATACCCACTTGTACTACTCCAAAACCTAAAATTATCATTCCAACTGCTCTTATAAGACCAAAAATAAAATTTGAAAGATTATTTATTACAGTTAATGGCTCTTCTGTTGCAAATACATGAGATGCTTGTGCTACAAATAATGCAACAATTATAAAAGCAATTTGGAATACCTTTTTTATAATACTTTTTAAAGCTTTTTTTATTTTCAATTTATGATACCTCCCTAATGATTTGTTCTAATTCTTCATCAGATAAAAGTTCATAATTTTCTAGTAATTCTTGTTTTTCAATATTGTCAATTTTGTATTCTTCTGACTCCTCATCTAACACAATAACTGTAGCTGTAGCTCTATCTGTTCTTCCATGAACATATGGTTTACTTTTTCCGTCAGTAGTCAAATCAATATTAGGGTGTTTTAAAATATCATATTTAAAATCTTTAATTGGTCTTTCTCCACGAATAAAAAGAAGTGCATATTTATTGTCTAATAAACGCACTTCATCTGGTGTCATTAGCTCTCGTCCTGCAATTTGATAATTTGTTGAATAATTACCGCTTCTACCTGAGCTTTTTCCATGTGTATCTAAATCTATTGTTTCTTTTCCGTAAAAGTTCAGAAACATATTTATGGGTACTTTGCTCGTTACCGCCCGCAAATAAAGGAATTCATCACAGTTGCCGACAATGCTTTCCCATTGTTTTTCAAATAGAGCTTTTAATTGTGCTAAATTTTGGAGAATAATAGATACTGATACTGACCTTGACCTCATGACACTCAAAATTTTGTCAAAGTCATCTGGTAGACTTACATTTGCAAACTCGTCCATTACAAAGTGGACATGGGTTGGCAAACTTCCACCATACTTATGGTCAGCAATATAGAATAATTGTTGAAATAATTGTGTATATAATATACTTACTAGAAAATTAAAACTTGTATCATTGTCTGGAATTAGTGCAAACAATGCTACTTTTTTTTCGCCTAAACTAGGCAAATCTAATTCATCAATTTGTACTATATTAGCAAGACTCTCTAAATTAAACTTTTCTAATCTTGCTGCTAAAGTAATTTGTATTGATTTTAATGTTTTTGCAGAACCTGACCTATAATTTCTATAATATTTTAATGCTATATGTTCTGGATTTTCATACTCTAATTTATCAAATAAAATATCTAGTGGACTTATAGGATTTTCTTGTTCTTCATTTACATCTCCAGCTCGGAGCATTTCCATTACCATTGGAAAGTTCTGCTCATCATCTGGTGCTTCATATTTCAGATAAAATATAAGTGCCAATAGTAACATACTAGCTGCGGTATCCCAAAATGGGTCTTGGCTTTGGCTACCGCTTTGGTGTTGTACTTTTAAAAAGGTTTGTTACTAATCTTTGGACATCATTATCTGTTTTTAAATATTTAAAAGGGTTATAGCAATGACTTTTTTCCATATTTATTAAGTCAAGAACTCTTACCTCGTACCCTTTTTCCTCTAATAAATTCCCCGTATCTCTTAAGATTTCACCTTTAGGGTCTAAAACCACATACGAACTTGAGCCACATTGCATTACATTTGGCTTTCCGATAAAATCTTGTTTTACCTGCACCGACTTCCGCCCACAGACTAAAACATTTAGATTTCTTCTATGTTTTCTTCCATTTAACCCTATTGCTACATTTTGCGTTAATATTTTATTATCACAAAATGGCTTTTGCCTATATTTTTTATTTACTACACTTGCAATTCCCCATTTGGCAGAGCCATGTTCTTCTCTCCTACGATAGTTCTTCTTTGTGGATTCATATATACTTATTGCTAATATATAAAAACATATAAAAATAAGAATTGTTTTTAAGCTATTTTCACACCATATAAAATTAAATGGATTATTTGTAATTTCTGAAAAGTTATTCATTATTCCTACTATTCCATCATTTATATATGGTGCAATTAAAATAGCTATCCATACTACAGGTATAATACCTAATATATACAAAAGACCATTTGTTTTTTCATTATCTCTCGTTATTTACCCTTTCTCTTTGAAATAGAGTTCTCTTTTTTACGGGGATATTTAATAATCTTAATAATAATTCATTTACAATTTCTGTTGATTTATTTTCTCTTATTAACTTTGTACGAAGTTCATTTAGTGCATTTATTATAAGTCCATATTCATACTTATTTAATATTACAACTCTTTTTTCTTCCAATAATTGCCCTCCTTATCTTGCTTGCTCTTTTTCTCTATTTTGCTTTGCAATTAGTTCTAAACAATGACTTGTTCTTCCACTTATATTTTCCATTGCATCATGGATTGGTTCAAGTTCTTCTCTTATCTCTTTTGCTGACATTTCTCTTAATTCATAAGGAATATCTGTTATATTATAATTTGAAACGTCTATACCATATTTCTTACATATCATATAAGAAACACAATTAGCTTTAAAACTATCTAATGAACTATCTTCTCCTATTTCTTGTTTTGCTAGTTCTTGTGTTACTTCATGGAAAATTTGTGGTACTTCTGCACCTCTTGCAACATATAATACATCTCGTTCTTTATCATAAAACGCACTTCTATCTGTGCCAACAATTTCATTAACTACTTGAACTTCTGCTTGACTACTATTTAAGAATACTCTTAAAAGCAATTTGTTATCATATTTCATTGGTCTTTGCTTTTGTCTAATATTTACTTGTGATAGATCTGACACATATTTTACATTGTAATTTGTTCCTATACTTCCATCATCCCTCATATAAGAATCAGCTGGCTCTAATATTTTTACATCCTTACGATTTTTCTTTGGATAACCTCCTGCATTTATCCAACTTTCATAATCTCGTAACATCGTTGCCTCTGGCATTTGGGCTGTTACCAATAAAGTATTACCAACTGAATATTGTTCAAATTTACTTTGTGTATCTAAATATTTCTTAAATTCTTGACCATCACTTACAATTTTTTCTGCTGTTGTATCAATAAGTGCATATACATCTTGCTTTTCCTGCTTTTTAAATTCAATCCATTCTTCTTTATTATATTCTCTATTCTTCTTATTGAAATTTTCAAATACTTGGTCTAATTCTCCCATTTTCATTTACCTCTTTCTTTATTTGTTATTTCTAATTTGGGTGTTTGTGTTGTTTGTTGTTGTGGCATTTCTACAATAATGTTCTCTTTTGATTTTTGAGCTTTCTTCAATTCCGTTTCAACCTTTAGCTCTGCTTCTGCGTCTTTTAATTTTTTCTTAACAGATTCTTTTTTTACAGGCTTAGTAACCCCCTCGGAATTGTTTTTGCTCTTCAAGGAAGGCTCTGACGGAGGGCTTTTTTCCGTTTTTGCTACTTCGGGGTTTTGATTTGCATTTTGTTCTTTATCTGGCTTTGCAAAAATATCATCTACCATAGCTTCATTTACTTTTGTTCTTTGTTCTCCTACATCTGGTATATTCTCTGACAAGTCTTTTCCTTTTGTGATATTAGCTTTTTCTTTTTCAATTTCGGTTTGAATTGATGCTTTGTCAAAAGTAGTTAAATTATATCTCTCTACTATTCTATTTACTTTTGGAGCATCTTTAGCTCTAACCATTATATCTACCATACCATCAATGTTCTTATTTCTTCTATTTATTAAAGCACAATATAATATTCCATAGCTTTTAGCTTCTCTATAAAATGTTTTTAAATCTTCTTTTTTTATAGAAAAGATTTTTAATTCATTATCTGACTTCAACATACTGTTTAGTCTTGCTTTGCCCTTGGTCTTCTTTTTGTCTTGAGATATGGTATATAAAGCTACAGCAATATTTTTTACAGCCACTCCACTTATTTTAGCTACAACTTCCATTCCTTCTAATGTAAGTCTAATAGTTTGTTCTGCTGAATCACTTGATATACTCACTATTTTGTTTCTCCTTTTCTTTTTCTTGATTTTTATATTCTAATTCATCAACTTTTTCTTTCATCTTTGGTATTCTTGTTTCAATATCTTCTACTAATTCAATTTCTTCATTTAGTTTCTTTATTTCATTTTGAAGTAATTTTATTTCTGAATATATTTCTTGTTTTTCATTTTCACTTTTAGCTTTCTTATTTTTTCGCCATAAGTTTTCAACTTTTGTTTTATATTCTTTTTTATCTAGAGTTAATGATTTCTTATATGCCAAAAGCTCTTGTACAGTTTCAATATCTTTTCTGCATAAGAGCCTTACTTCATTTGAAATTTTGTCCATTTTTTTAATTTCTTCTTTCATTTCTTTTGAATATATTATTTTCTTATTATATTTTTTAGGGTACACCTTTAATAAAAAACAATAATGCAAGTATAATGCTTTTATTCCTTTGGCTTTCTTCTTGTTTTTGATATTTTGTTTCTTTAACATTTTATATCTTTTAGGTTCTGCTCTTGCTTCTGGAAATGGCTCTTTTGTTGCTTGTGTTTCATATATTTTTTTCTCAATATTTTCAATTTTATATTCATCTCCAAAAGCTCTTTCAATTCTTATATTTTTCTTATATGGTTCTTTTCGTACACTTAATTTTCCATAACGATTTTCTACTGAATAATTCATTTTGCTTAATATTGATAAAAAATCTTTGTATGAAAATGCTTGTTCTATTGCATAGTCAATATCTTCTTTTACAATAGTATGATAGTTAGATTTTTTTACTTGCTCTTTATAATATTTTGTATAGTCTATATTGTGTTTGCCACATGGCTTTTCTTTAAGAACGCTTAATTTGTATTCCTCGCAAAGCCTATCTGATGTTTCTCTCATTAAAGCATAAGTATGTCTATTATTATAATATTTTTTACCATCCTTGCATGAAACTGAATTTAAGCAAAAGTGATTGTGTATATGATCTGTGTTTAAATGTGTTGTAACAATCACTTCAAATCTATCTCCCCATAATTCGTTTGCTAATCTTACACCAATCTCATGAGCAATTTCTGGTGTAACTTCTCCTTTAGCAAAAGATTGAAAAGCATGATAACCTAAAATACCATCTGTTTTGCTATATCTTCTTTTTGTTCTCATCATATCTTCATATATTGAATCTTTATCACAATTTATACTTGTAACATATAATTGTTCCTCTGTCTTATATGAGGCTTTCGCATATTCAATAACATTGTGAAGTTCGCTATATGATTCTTTAGTTGTTTTGCTTGGATTAGTTGTATAGTCTATAACATGGTCTAATCTTTTTTTAATTGCCCATATACTTGTAGTCGCCATACAATTTATTTCTCCATATCAAAAAAGTCTTTTTTTATATTTTCAACTAGCTTACTCCATTTCATATAAACTTTTTTATAAAATGGAGCATCAACTAAATTTAAAGCATTTGCTTTTCTTGCAATTTGATTTAAGTTTATACCAATCAATTTTAATTGGTTTATTATTTCATACATATTTTCTGTTGGTTGCTCTTTTGGTTTATACCCCATAATAAGATTTCTAATATAAGTGCTTTCATTTAGTCCTGTTTTCTTTGCATTTTGTTTTAAAGTCTTTAGTTCTTCCTCATTAAGCCAAACTTGCTTTTTTATATCTCTTGTTCTCAATAAAAATATGCACCTCTTTCCTAAAATTGATTTTGTTTCAAAATGGGGTTTTTGGGGTTTCCCCAAATTTTGAATTTGTGCGGGAGTACAAATTCATTGCTTGCTAGGACAAGATTTTTTCATTTCTAAAATAAGCTAAAATAAAACTATATATTTTTTGTTGTTTTTTAGGCACGATTTTATAAATTTTCTTCTTTATTTTCCTCCAAAACTTCTCTCATTTCGTCTAAAATTTCTTCCATTTCATCTGCCAAATCTTCAAGGTATTCAATATCATCTTCATCTAAAATTATTTCGTTTTCTTCTAAATTTATTGAATTATCTTCAACTTTTTCATTATTTTTTTCAACAATTTTTGTTTCAATTTTTTCTAAATCCTTATAAGAATTGTCTAATAAATTTGTTTTTAAATATGCTTGTTCTACAATGTCCATTGCTTCACTTTCATCTTCTGCAAATATTGTTATTTCCTTTTTAAATGTTTGTTTAAATTCAATTTTATATTTATTCATATCAATTTTTTCCTCCATTTTTTAGTTTATCGTGCTACTTCGCAGACCTTTTCTTTTGCATTTTTATTTAACTTTTTTATACCTAATACATACTTTAAATAGTCATTACAATCTTTTCCTAGTGGTGCTGGTCTATCTAAAACTGTATATTTTTTTGATAAAACATCTTGTAAAGACTTGCTTGCATTTCTTCCAACTTCATCATTATCTAAATGCAAATGTATTTCATTTATATTAGGATTTTTTTCTAAAAACTCTTTAATTGCTATTGGTATTTTATTATTTTCATTTATCTTTGATGGATTATTTACCCCTCCAAGTGAGATCATATTTTCCTTATGCCAATCAATATTTTTCATTTTTAATAGTGTTGCATAAGATAATAAATCAATAGCACTTTCAAATAAATGCACTCTAGTACATTGCGTTTTTGCCTCTAATCTAAAGGTGTATTTCTTATCACTTCCTTTCGCTTCTCCCATAAATCTTGTTTTGTTCGTTCCTCTATAAAAAGCATATTTTGGACTTTTACTATCATCAAAACCAATAAAGACAACATTATGATTTGGTAAACTTTCATAAATCAAATTATCATTTATGCACTCATTTATTATCTCTGGAGCAATCCCTCTGCTCATTAAATATATTTTTGCACGCTCTGAATTGTTTGATTTTTGAGGTAAAACCAATTCAATGTTGTCTTGTTTTTCTTCTTTATGAATCACAGGTTTCTTTACATTAACATTGCCTATAATTGTTTCTACAGCCTCTAAAAAAGAATAATTCTTTACTTTCATAAGATAAGAAATTGCATTTTTCCCTCCTACACCTTCTGAAAACCAGTTCCATAAACCATTACTTATTCTTATACTATCGTGTGTTTTTGTAGTGTATGTTCCATTTCCTACCTTTACTAATTCCTCTGGTTCATAGTTTTGTAAGTATGTTAGTAAGTCCATTTCTTCTGCTCTTTTTACTATTTCTGGTGGTATATAAGGCATATTTTTCACTACCTTTCCAACAAAAAAAAAGAGATACTAATTTCTTAATATCTCTCAAATTTGTCTGCTATTTTTTTATTTTAGTCATCTATTTTAAGCAATCTTAAAAGTAACTCATCTATTACAGATGTATTTTCATTTGCAGCAAGCATTGATTTTCTTTTTTGATCTAAGCCATTTATAATAATTCCCAAATCATATTTATCTACTTTCATTTTGTTTTTTAATTTAGGTATTACTTCATTAACTGCATCTGCATATTTATTTTCACTTAATAATTTATTTCTAAAATCATTTAATGCATAAAGTACAATTCTTAGTTCTTCATTATTAAATTCTATTTTCTTTTTACTATTAAACATTATAATACACTCCATTACTAATTATCATCTATTGAGTGCATTATATCATAATTATTTATAAAAATATATAGAAGATATTAATATTTTCTTAATTTTTATTTACCTTTCTTTTTCCTTTTCTTTTTCGTTGTTTTCTATTTCATCATTAGAAGTATCTAAAACTTGTTTTTCTTTCTCATCTAATTTCAATAATATATTTAATTCTTCTAATCTTTTCATTTTTTCATCTAATAATTCTTCTTGTGGAAATGGCTTTTGCATCTCGATTTTTGCATTTTCAAGCTGTTTTTCTATATCTTCTATTCTTAATCTTTCATCTGGTATTTTATCTTTTATAGCTTCCAAAGCATTATTTATTCTTGTAATATTTCCATAAACATCACTACCTAGCATGATATTATAACTATATTTGTTCTTAATAGTCATTGTAAATTCTCTTTCAACTGAATTAAATCCAAGCTCTAATCTAAAACCTCTATATTCTCCTATATCTTCTAAATCAGGATTTGTTTTGGTTTTGCAAGCTTCTAAAATTGCTTTTCCTGCTTGTTCTTTTTCTGTATATTCAATACCTTTAATTATCATTTTAGAAAACCCATCTGCATTTGGTATTGTATTATTTTCTAATTGTTTCATATCATCTTCTAATGCTTGCACTTTTTCTTGCAATTCTTTTATCATGTTAGGATATGTTCTTGCTACTTTATCTTGTAAATCATATATTTGGCTTTGATAACTTTGTCTTACAATTTTTAATTTTGCAACTTCTGAATCTAGTTCTGTTTTTTCTAATATATATTTATTTCCTGTTGCTAGTGCTTTTATTTCTCCATAAGAAAGTGCCTTTTCATCTATATCATCTGCTGTTCTATCTGGAGTCTTTGATGTCATTATTTGTGATATAAAACCTTGTTTTCTTTCTAACATTTGAAATAAATAGGCATCAAAAGTTTGTTCTGTAACATAAGTAAATATGTGAACTTGTGGATTTTGATTTCCTTGTCTTACTCCGTCTTCCGATTTCTTTGCGTTAAATCTGCTGGTCTATAAGGTGTGTCTAAATGGTGTAAAGCAATTATCTTGTCTTGCACATTTGTACCAGCACCGCATTTTACTTGTGCTTCCAATAAGCACCCTTACATCGCCTTTTCTTACTTTAGCAAATAATTCTTTCTTTTTGGTTTCAGTATCTGCCTCATGAATAAAGGCAATCTCCTCTCGTGGAATACCCTTTAATACCAGTTTTCTTCTTAAATCATTATAAACATCAGTAAACACATAATTACCATCTTCGTCATATTTTTCTTCAAATTGCTTTGGTGTAGATAAATCACAAAATACTAATTGAGTAAGTTTTTTCTCTTTATTTTCTTGCCAAATATCATATATATTATTAGCACAAGTTCCAACTTTTCCGTTTTCGTTATCTTCTAGCATTTCGTTCATAAGTCTTTGGTCTAATGCAAGTTTTCTTCCTTCATTTGTGATTTTTAACATATTGTCTTCACTTGGATCTACATTTCCGCTTCTAATTGCCTCAGCTCTTTCTCCTAGTTCTGCTACCATATCTTTTTGCATTTGACTAGGTTTTACTAAAACATCATGTCTTACTACTTCTGGCGTTGGAAGATTAAGTGTTTCTGCTGTTTGAATATCGGCAACTTCTTTAAATAGACTCATCAACTCTGGTAGATTATGAAATTTTGAAAATCTCGTTTTACTTCTATAACCTGTACCTTCTGGACTTAATTCCATAGCTGTTACTGTTTCTCCAAAAATACTTGCCCAGTTATCAAAATTTCCTAGTCCCATTTTTACTAAATCGCCATATTGCAAGTATCTTTGCATAGTATATAATTCTACCATACTATTACTTACAGGCGTTCCAGTAGCAAATACAATTCCTTTACCGCCAGTTATTTCGTCAAGATAGCGACATTTCATAAATAAATCACTACTCTTTTGAGCGTCTGTTTGTGAAATTCCTCCTACATTGTGCATTTTGGTATATAAGAAAAGATTTTTATAATTATGAGCTTCATCTACAAATAGTTTGTCCACTCCTAATTGTTCAAAATTTATTACATCATCTTTTCGTGCTTGTGAATTTAGCTTTTCAAGTTTATTTTCAAGATTTTTTCTCGTTTTCTCCATTTGTTTTATAGTAAAGTTCTCTGCGTTGTTTCTTTTAGCTTCGTCTATAGCTGTTAATATCTCTGAAATTTGATTATCTATTAGCTGCTTTTGCCTTTCCAATGACATAGGTATTCTTTCAAATTGTGAATGACCTATAATTACTGCATCAAAATCTCCTGTGGCTATTCTACTACAAAACTTTTTTCTATTAGCTGTTGCAAAATCTTTTTTTGTTGCAACCATAATGTTTGCAGAGGGATATAATTGTAAAAATTCAGATGCAAATTGTTCAATTATATGATTAGGTACAACAAAAATGGACTTATTACAAAGCCCAAGTCTTTTACTTTCCATTGCTATTGCTATCATTTCAAATGTTTTTCCTGCACCGAACTTCATGTGCTAAAAGAGTATTTCTACCATATAATCCATGTGCTACTGCATTCTTTTGATGTGTTCTTAATGTTATCTCTGGATTCATTCCAGCAAATGTCAAATGACTTCCATCATATTCTCTAGGTCTAATACTATTAAATTTGTCATTATATAATTTTACTAATCTTTCTCGTCTTTCGGGATCATTAAAAATCCAATCTTCAAATGCTTGCTTGATTTGATCTTGTTTAGCCTGTGCAATAGCCGTTTCTTTCGCATTAAATACTCGTACTTTATTCCCATTGATGTCTGTTTCCGTATCAAATATCTTTACATCTTTTAAATTTAAAGTTTTTTCAATAATTTCGTAAGCATTTATTCTTCCTGTTCCATAAGCCTTATATACCTTAACATTTGTATAGTCATAGTTTTTATTTGCAATATACCATTCTGAATTAAAACTACAAAATTTTGTTTTTATTTTCCATTGTGCTTGATTTGGTGTATCTAACAATTCATATATAAAATCATCTATTACATCTGTTGGTATCCATGTAGCTCCTAATTTTATTCCAATTTCAGTAGCGGTTAAATCTTTTGGAATTACTTTTTTCAATGCTTCAACATTTACTTTAAATTCTGGTTGTGTTTCTACTAATGCTTCTGCTAGTTTTAATTTTTCTCTTACATTACCTGACAGATACTCATCAGCTGTAACATATTTATTATCTTCCATAGGAACTTTATAAATAATACCTTCTAGCTCTTTTATTAATTCATCTTTAGCTTTATTTGTAAGTTTCGACATATATTCTAAATCAACATTTGCTTTTTCTGAAAGTGAAACAATTAAAGCTTCATTTGCGGTATCTACACTTGTTATTTCTTTATAGGCTTTTATTGTTCTCTTTGTAAACATATCTGCTTTTCTTACAAATCTTCCTTCACTATCCATCACCTCTAAAGAACACAAAAGATAATAGCTACTATCAGCTTCAAATGCCAAACGATTCCCCCTACTATTTATAAGTCCATACTTTTTAGTAAAATTATCGTAAATTCTATTTAATTTTGCCTGTGCGACTTTAATATTTTCTTCTGGATATTCTTCAGTTTGTAGCTCTATTAAATCTCTTACACAATCTCTTAATTCTATCATTCCTTTAATTCTACTTATTGTTGTAATAGGTAAGTCTTGCTCTGCCATTATACTATTTTCTCTAAAATATACTTTCCCATCTACTATTGTATATGAGAAATTCTTAACATTTGGATCTGCTGGAAGTGTTGTTTCTTCTCTTTCTTCAATATCTCCTATTTCATAATCAGTTATTTCCCCATTTATTTTTGCTATTGCTTCATCCAATAGTGTTTTTAATTCTATTCCCTCATAAGGTTTGCATACTGAATCTAAACCGAAGCGAGTAGTTTCCATCTCCATTTGTCCAAGTATCATGTCTGGATTGTCAACAAAATATTTATTCATTTGTATTCCATCTTTATTAGTATCTAAATACACCCAATCTGGCATAATATCAGTCATATTTTCTCTTTTCTTTAAGAAAATAATATCTGAAGTTACCTCAGTTCCTGCATTTTTTGAAAAAGTATTATTGGGTAATCTAATAGCTCCTAAAAGTTCTGCTCTTTGAGCAATATATTTTCTTACTTCTGGATTTTGTTTGTCCATTGTTCCTTTTGAGGTAATAAAAGCAATTACTCCTCCTGGTCTTACTTTATCTATTGTCTTTCCAAAAAAGTAATCATGAATTAAAAACTTGTTTTTATCATATTTTCTATCACTTACTTTAAAATCTCCAAAAGGGACATTTCCAATAGCTACATCAAAAAAGCTATCAGGTAAATCTACTTTTTCATAGCCATTTACTGCTATTGTAGATTTTTGATATAATTGCTGTGCTATTCTTCCAGATATTGAATCTAACTCTATTCCATACATCTTGCAATTTTCAAGTTCTTTTGGTAACATACCAAAGAAATTTCCAACTCCGACAAGATGGCTCTAATATATTTGCTTCTTTTAGTCCCATATTTTGCAATATTTCATACATTGCATTTATTACAATAGGTGGTGTATAAAAGGAGGTTAATGTTGAACTTCTTGCATTTTTATATTCTTCTTCGTCAAGTAATTCTTTTAATATATGATATTCATTTGACCAACTACTATCATCTTTATCAAATGCTTGTGCTAGTCCTCCCCAACCAACATATTTTGATAATACTTCTTGTTCTTCTGGAGTTGCATATCTATTCTCTTGCTCACACTTTTTTAATACTTTTATTGCTTCAATATTTCTTGCAAATTTTTCTCTTGGTGTTCCAACTCCTAAATTATTATCTGTAATTCTATAATTATTTCTATCATTTATTGGTACTTCTGGGTGTAATATAAAGTCTTGAATTTTATTTTTAACCTTAATAAAATTAGGTTTTATGTTTTCTTTTATTTCTTTATATTCTACTGGTGGTTCTTCTACTTTAGTTTGCTCTATTTGTTCTTTTTCATTGGATAATTGAATTTTATTATCTTCTAAAACTTTTTCATTCTGCCTATTTTCAATCTTTAAATGGTCATTTGAATAGTTTTCTTGAACTTTTTGCTCAAATTCTTCAAAGTCCATTTGCTTATTAAATAATGGAAACTTTGGATCATATAGAGTAATAATATCATCTGTAATTCCTGCTATTTCATATTCTTCTGCACCTATATAGACAGTATCTCCTAAATGATATTCATATTTTGGTAATCTTTCTTCTAATATTGCAAGTAATTCTTTAGCCTCGTCTAATCTTTCACTACCAAGTCCTACTTCATTTATAATTTTTTTGATTGCCTTGACATAGTCTTTTATATTCATTGAATCTTTTATATCTGCTTTTATAACAGATATATTATCTTCATTTGAGCGATAAAATTCTGTATTATCTATATAATTATAGAAATCAAAATCACTTATAAAGTTGTGTAGTCTTTCTGCTATATTTTGTTCTCTATTATCTTCATTAATTTTAATAAGTTCATCAACAAAGTAACTAATTTGTTCTGATAATACTTCATTTGTGTCTTCTGCTTTCTTTACTTCATTTAGATAATCAATTACTCCATCTACATATTGAATATCTTTTAGCTGCACTTGTATTTTATTTAAGTCTTGCTCTATATTTTCGGAATATTCTGTGTCAAAAATATCATGTTCTTTATAAAAGTTTAGTAGTCTTTCTTCAAATGTTTTACTCTTACTTTCTTCAATTAACTGTTTTTTGCTCTCCCTTAATTGTTCCTCTATTTCTTGTTGTTTTATCCAATTTGAATATTCTTCTTTTTCTTTCAAATTTAAGTATCTATCTGCTTTTATTAGTTCACTTATTCTTTTTTCTACTTTATGCCATGGTATTGTAATCTTTGGAGCATCATCTTCATAACCTCTATGAAGTTTTATTCCTTGTCCATCATAATCAATACCAATTCGTGTTCCGATATGAATTGAGCTACTACCACCCCAACCGTATTCGTGCTTTAGAAATTTGATATTTTCTTGACTTGAAAGACTCTGTTCAAATTGATTATATATTCGCATTTTGCTCTCTTGGACATTGCTTCCACCTTGTAAAACATAATCAATGATTTCCTGTGTAAAAGAAAAAGTAGGAGCATTTTCTGCTTCTACTTGTAAAATTTGCATTTGATCATCATAACTTGGAAGTGGTTTATGCAAATCATTAAATTCATTTACCATTATAAGTCCTTCAATGTATTCTGCAACTATATTCCAATTATAATAAACTTCTGCTGTTCTGTTCAAATAATCATCTTTCCATAAATGTAGTACATTTTCATAGGTTTTATAGCCTAGTCTTACATCATTAACTACAATTTCGGTATAAGCATCATTAAATACTTGTTTTATATACTCTGTTCTTTCATTTAAGTCTAGATGTGATTTATAAAACTCTTTAATATCATTTTTAGATGCTTTTAAATTTTGAGTATTACTTAATAATGCACTTACATATTTATCTTGTAAATAGTCTTTGCCTGTTTTTTGTTCTTCTTTAGATAATATTCTTCTTTGAGATGATGTTTCTTCTAAATGTATATTAGCTCGTTCGCTACTATTTCCTCTGCTGTCTGCTGTATGTTGTTCATAAGCCCCACCCATTTCATTTGGTCTTGAGCTTTCAATTCTTCCGTTATTCCCTCTTGTTTCTTCATTTCCTCTACTAGCTTCTGTACTCTCTTGCTCGCTTGTTCTTGTATTTGTGTCAAATGTTCCGTTAGTTTCTTGTTCATTACTAAATTGGTCAATTCGTAGTTCTTGTGATTCTTTAGATAATTGTATCTCATTAGAGAGTATTTCCCTGCTGGTATTTTCTCCTTTTTCATTGTTAGGTTCGGCATATAATATTCGCCCTGTTTCGTGTATTCTATTTTCTCTACCATCTTCAATTCCTCCTTTGATTTTTTCATTATCTTTAGAATACAATTCATCATCATTTTTTGCAAATGTACGATTTTTTAATTTTTCCTTTTTTTGTAGAATTGCAACTGTCTTTGCAATTTCTCTTAAACCCATTTCTGCAATATCACTTACACTTGCTCCTAATGTAGTCAATACTTCTTGATTGTTAAAGTATTTTATATATGAAAATTCTTGTTCTTGAATTTGCTCTTTTGCATCTATTCCACACCTGGTCATAAGCATATAACTAACACTTGCCCATGTTGTAGTAGTAACTATGCTTCTTATTTCTTCATCTGACAAATTTTCAAGCATTGAACCTGCTTTATTATTTATAACTGATGTCAAGTAATCTTCTATGTTATCTACTACCATATTATAACTTGCATCTATTATTGCTTTTGGCAAGTTATCTTTTGAACTTATATCTCCAAAACTAGTTTCTAAACTCTCAATTATATCTTCTTCATAATCTTGTTTTATTGACCATAGTTTGTATTCAGTATTATTATAATTGTGAGTGTCTGATAAGTCAAATACTAATTTGAATGGATATTCACTATATGGGTTTTTATCAAATATATATATTGGTTTTGTTCCACTATTTACCCATCTTTTTAATTTTTTATTCCATTCATCCATTGTAGCACAAGCTCTTGCATCTGGTCTTTGAGCATATATTAAAATCTGATCATCAAAGTCATATTTAAAATTCCATGAACTACTATTTAAAAATTCTCTCCAATTATTCTCATTTTCTGCAATTTCTTTTAATACTTCTTTATAGAGTTGTCTTGTTTCTTTTATTTTTCCCAATTCGCTCCTCCTCTATATCTCTATTGTCTTTTCATTTTCTTTGTATAATCTTCCTCTTCTAGTAATATATTATCAAATGCAGAAAGTAATAATACTATTAGCTCTGCAGCTTCCTTTTGAAATAATCCTATATCTATTATAGATATTTCTCCTTCTTCATCCTTTTGTGGTATAGAATACTTTAGTAATAAATCTTTTAAATTTCTAGCCTTTTCCTTCCATTCTTCTGTTACTATATTTTCTTCTTGAAATGTTAATATTCCCATCAATTTATTAAAATTTCCTTTATTTACAATAAATTTTACTGATGGCTTTTTGTAATATTCTATCATTTATGATCTCCCTTCTGTTTCTTCTTTTCCTGCTAAAAATTTTATTATTTCTTTTTGAGCTATTGCTTCTTTTAAGTCCATAATAAAACTTTTTTCTACTGGACTAAATTGTTTTAAATCTTCCCATTTTAGCGCTTTTATTTTTTTCTCTGAATCTAAATTGTTTTCAAATAATTTTTCTAAAGTTTTTACACTTTGTGATAGTGTATATTGTTGCATTAAAATTCCTCCTAAAATTATTTTAAGGTGGCTATATTGCCACCTTATTTGCTATTTTTTATTTACTAATTTTCTTTTTTTGTATTCGTGTACTCCAACACTAACTAATGCAATTATAGATAAGCCTAATAAACTTACCCATAATGTTAAATTACTATTGTCTCCTGTTTTAGGTGTATCTACTGGTACATTTTCAAATTCAAAAGTATATATAGAATCTTCGCTTTCTACTTTTGCATCATCAATGAATACTCCTTTATCATTTATTTCTACTTTGATTACTTTATCTGATAATACATAACCTTTTGGTGCTTTTATTTCTTTAATATAGTAATTGCCGTATCTTAAATCTGAAAATAATACCGTTCCATCTTCCTTATTAGCTTCTACTTCTTTTATTAGTTTCGTGCATTCTACATCTTCATAAATTCCAAAAGTAAATTTATCTTTTATTGTTTCCTTTGTGTTTGCATCTACCTTTACTAATTTAATAGATTGTAGTATTGGCATATCTTTCATTTCTACTCTTTGTGTTTCCTTATCTTCTGTTACTGTGAAAGATATTTCTTCTGCAATTTCAAAACCGTATGGAGCTGTAATCTCGACTAATTTGTAGTTCTTTCCTTCTTCTAGTCCTTTAACTATATGTGCTTCTTTGGTAGAAGTCCACTCGTCAATTATATTTCCATCTTCATCAATAACTTTAAGTTCTGCACCCTCCACTTCTTCGCCAGTTACAAGGTCTGTTTTTACTATTTCTACTATTTTATCTATCATAACAACTTTTTGTACTTCTTTTTCACTTGTAACAGTAAATTCTATGTCACTTGCTTTTACATAACCATTTACTACAATTTCTTCATGTAAAAGGTATGTTTGACCTTCTACAAGTCCATTAACTTTATGTGGTTCTTTTTCTGAAAGCCATTTATCTACAATTTGTTTAGTTTTTGTGTTTGTTACAATTAAAGTTGCTCCCTCAAGTTCTTCACCAGCAATGTTTACTTTGCTCACTTCAACAACTTTATCAATCATTTCTACTTTTTGAATTTCTTTGTCAGTAGTTACAGTAAATATAATTTTATTTGAAACTACAAATCCATCTGGTGCATAATCTTCATATAAAGTATAAGTTTTATTTTCCTCTAATCCTTTTACATTATGACTTTCTTTTGTAGATGTCCAAGAATCAACTATATTTCCATCTTCATCAACAACTTTTAGTTCTGCTCCCTCTATTTCTTCGCCTCCAATATCTTTCTTTGATATTGTTACGATTTTATCTATCATTTCAACTTTTTGAACTTCATTTGTATTTTCAACTTTGAATTTAACATCAGTTGCTCTAACAAATCCATCTGGTGCAATTTCTTCTCTTAATGTATAAGTTTCTCCTACAATTAATCCCTCTATTGTATGAGCTTTTTCTGTTGATGCCCAAGTATCTACAACTTTATTATTTTCATCTATGACAGTCAATTTTGCTCCTGCAAGTTCTTTATCTCCTGTTATACTTTGTTTTGAAAATTCAACTAATATTGTATCATTTAAAATATCTTTTTCTATTTCATATACTTTTGTTACTAAATCTTTCTGTGTAAATTCAATTTCATATTTTTTATTATTCAAAACTAATCCATCTAATGTTTTAATTTCAACTAATTCATAAGTTCCCATTGGTAATTCTTGAATCTTTAAGTCCCCATTTTTGTCAAGATTATATTTTCCAACTTCTTGATTTGTCTTATAAATGATGCTTCCATCAATAGGGCTTTTTATTTCTTCTTTTGCTGTTAATTTGAATTGTATTCCACTTAAATCACTTGTATCCACTAAGGATGTGTCTATATCTTCTCTTAAAGCAATACATTTATTTACAATTAAAGTTCCTGTTGGTTGTTCATTTTTCACTATAACCTCTTTGATATAATCTCCATCTTGGTCTTTGTCATAATCTCTTAAACCTTTAACATCAAATTGAACAGGTTGTTCTAATTGTAAAAAGCCTTGTGGAATTTTTATTTCTGTTACTTCATAACTACCAACTTCTAATTTTAGAGGTGTTACGATAGTTCCTAATTCTTCTTTGTCATTGTTATAACTTTGATCTGGAACAACTAAATTCTCTGAATTAGTTGTAAATGAAGTAAATGTTGTACTTCCTATTTTTTGAGATATAGCCTCTCCTTTTTTGTATAATATTTTACCTGTTGCTCTATCATAAATATCTCTTGTCGCTTTAATCTGAAATGTAGCACTATTTAATGAAACTACTTTATCTGTTTTTAAGTCTTTTTTGACTAACTTAATATAAGTTTCTAATTGTTCATTATTTACTATTAAGTGTTTAGCTTTTTGAGCAACTTCTTGTATTTCACATTCATCTTTTGTTATTGAAAAAGTAAAATCTACTGCTGTTTCATAATCTTTTGGTGTAGCTGTTTCTTTTACAATATATTTTCCATACGGTAAATTATTTTGAGTATAAGCATTTCCATCTTTATCTGTTGTTATTTTTGCATAACTTGGTGCTATTGCTTGAGCTTCTTTAACTCTATTTTCATCAACTGTTACTTTATTTCCGCTTTCATCAATTCCATTCCATACTTCTTCATAAGTGTAACCTTTTGAATATGCTTCTTCTACATTTCTGTTAAGTTTTATAGTAAATTCTGCACCCTCTAATCCAGGTGTTTCTCCAGAATTAACTTTAATTCCACTTTTAAAAATATGAACTTGCATTTTCTTTACCACTTCGTTACTTGTAATTGTCTCTGAAATAACTTTCGTGTTTTGGTCTTTGTATTTTAAGTCTACATCATATTCTTTTTCATCTAATAGATATCCCTCTGAACTCACTTTTTCTTTTACTACATATTTTCCTAAAGGTAAATCTGTAATATCCTCTGTTGTTCCTTTATCATTCATTGTTCTTGTCGCCACCAAATCTCCTTTAGAATAATATTTTTTTGTTTTAGCCACATTATAAATATCTTCATTTGCATACACCTCATATTTAGCATCTACGAATGTTGCATCTCCTTGTGGTGTTGCACCTGTTTCACTATCTCTTTTGATTATTGTAATAGTTCCTGTTGGTTCTTTGTTTACTACTCCCTCTACTTTTATTTCTACAACTGGTGTTACTGAATTTTTATATTCTAATTTCGCAGTATATACTGTTTCATTTAATAAATATCCTGTTGGTGCTGAACTTTCTTTCACTTCATAACTACCCATTGGCAAATTATCTATTGAAGCAACTCCATTTTCTGTTGTTATTGTTGCTACTACTTGCCCTTTTGTATAATAAGTTTTTGTTTTAGCTACATTAGTTATATTTTCTTTTGCAGTAACTATAAATGTTGCATTATTAACTTTATCTCCATTTTCATTAACTTTATAGATTAAAATTTTTCCTGTTGGTTCATTGTTCATGAAATCAACTGTTACAGTTTGTCCGTTTGCTACATTAACTCTTTTTATTGTATTGTCAATTAAATATCCTTCTGGTACTGATGTTTCTCTTACAAAATAAGTTCCAACTTTTAAGTTATTAAAAGTTAATTCTCCATTACTTCCAGATGTTCCACTTGCTACCTTTTGAGTACAACCCTCATCTTTATATAAATCAAAATTACAACCTGCAACTGGATTTCCTATATTGTTTGTCTTTTTAATTAAAATATTTCCACTTTGCACATCTACTGAAACTAAAAACCTTGATGGATCTACATAGTTTGAAAAAATCAAATTTTGTACTGTTCCAGAATTAAATTGAAAATATACATAGTTTGACATACTTTCCTTTGTATATTCTGCTCCATTTGGCATTAGTTCATATATTCCATAATCACTTGAATTGAATGTTACTTTTCCAAAACTTCCATTAGATGTTATAACTCTTAAATCGTTGCTCCCACTATCATGTTTAAATGTTACTCCATTTATAGTTTTATTAAATGAAGCATAATGTTGTAAAACTCCATTTGTATCTGTAAATGTTGTTTCATCTCCAATATCTATTTTTCTATTCTCTCCATTAAAAGAAACATCTCTATAATATTGATTATAATCACTTTCTGTTTGATTTAACCAACTTGCATAAATTCCTGACGACATATAATTAACATTCCAAGAGTCTCTTCCTGGTACTTTGCTACTTCCATCAATGTTATTGTGAATATACTCCCATACATATTGTTGTGTAGCACATGCTGCTCTTTTAGCCTCTGTACTTGTTGGAAGTCCCATTCCATACTTCATAGTGTAACCAAAATATATCATCTCTGCAATTTTTTCATATTCTGGTCTATTATTTTTATATTGTGCAATAAATTCTCCATTATAAGTATATTCTTTACCCGTCGGAGAAGTTTTTCCATATTGAGTACAAAAAAGTATATAAGTTCCGCCATCATAATTGGCATAGTGTAACTCATGTCCATAAGCACTTAAGCTTCCACTTATAACTCCAAAAGTGGCATTACTATTTATGTCTGTTATAAATGTTGCAAAGCTACTAATTGGCAATGAACTACATAATGTAAGAACAAGTAGTATGATTGCCATAATCTTTTTGGTTTTATTTTTCATTTTATCAATTCCTTTCTTAAAATTTGTATTAAAAAAAGAGCCATAAAGCTCTTTGAAAAATATGTTTATTTATTTTGCTTGAAAATAATATAATCCACAAGCACAAGAATCCACTTTATAATGATATAGTGAATTTTTATTCATATAATCTTTTGCCGCCGCATCTGCCTGTTCCCATGTTGTATAATATCCATGTTCATCAACACCATCTCCTGCTATATGATGTGTTCCCCCATCAATACACCAATAAGCTGTTTCTTGCTTAGTCTGTGTAGTATTTTGGGTTTCAAAACTTTTAGTTGTTTCTTGTTGCTGGACAGCACTTGTATGTGGTTGACTGACTATTGTGGATTTGCTATTATTGCTACTTGTAGTTTGTGAAGTTAATATACTGCCTGAACCACTAGAAGTAGTTGTGCTTTTCTTTTGTTGTTTTTTTTCTTGTACTGATTGAGTTGTAGTTGTTTCTGTTGTTTTTTCTTCAATTTGATTTTCTTCTACAATTGCGTCCTTGTTATCAATACTTTCTATTTCATTCTCTATAATATTTTCTTCTGTTATTGTATTTTGTATCTCCATATTTTCAGCTATTTGATTTATATTGTTTTCCCCAACAACAATATTATCAGTTTGATTGTTTCTATATATTAACATTCCTACAATGCTTAATACAATTAGAACTACTGTAATACTTACCCATATAATTGCTTTCTTTTTATTCATATCAACACATCTCCTTTTTTCTTTATTCTACTATAATGTGTTAGTATTTTCAAATATGCAATTCGCAGTATTATTTTAATTTTGTACTCCCACACAAAATTATCTAATCATTTCTTTCTCTTGCATTCTTCTTTTCCATTTAATTTGGTATTCTTCTAAAAGTTTCTGCATAACTTTTTGCATTTGTTCTACACTATAACCTTTTGGAAAGTAATTTTTAACATTTTCTACTTTAAATTTTATTTGTTCTTTTTGGTTCGGTTTTTCTTCACTTAATATTTCTTCAATTTTATCTCTTTCAAGCAATCCTTTTTCACTTAATTTTCTCAACTCTTTTGCCTGTTGTTCTGATGGTGTTGCTTCATTAAGTAAAATAACGTCTAGTAATTCCTTTTGGTCTTTTTTTGTCATATATGAAATTTCAACTGCGGGTCTTAAAGACATTCCACCTTTTTCTTTATCAACCATTTCTAATAATTCTGGTATTAGTTCTGTTAGTCTTACATATCTTCTTACTTGTTCTCTACTTATTCCAAATTCTTCCGCAATAATATCTACTGATAACTTCTCCTCCACTGGTGTAGAAGTTAAATCTACTCTTTTTCCTTGTTTTTTTATTGCATCTAACTTCATTTTAAAAGCAAAAGCTCTTTCACTTGGTAATATTTCTTCTCTTTGGACATTAGTATCTACCATAAGAATTGTTGCTTCTTCATCTGTCAATTCTCTTACCAAACATGGCATTTCATTTATTTCTGCTATTTGACAAGCCCTTTTTCTTCTATGCCCTGCTATCATTTCATAGCTACCATCTGCTTTTTTTCTTACTATTGCAGGAAATATTACTCCATGTTTCTTTATACTGGCTACTGTTTCTATCATTTTTTCGTCATCTCTAACTTTAAAAGGATGATTAGGAAAATCGGATATTTCTTCTATTGGTATCATTACGACTGTTTCTGCTTTTCCTTTGTTTGTACTAAACTTAAATAAATCATCTACATTCGGAAGTTCTAAATTTATCTCTTTCGCCATTCTTCAGCACCTCCTTCGTAAATTCTTCATAAGCTATCGCTGGCTTACTTTTTTTGTCATAAGCATATACACTTTTGCCCTCTATTGTACTTTCGGCTGCTTTTACTCCCATAGGAATTATTGTATTATAGATCTTTATTCTTCTGCCATAGTTATTTCTTAAAGTTTCTATTGTGGTTTTCGCTAGTTTTGTTTTCATATCTGCAATAGTCAGCAATACTCCTTCTATTTTTAATTTAGAATTTATCTGTACTCTTGTTTTGTCTATTGTTTGCATGAGCTGTGTCATTCCTTTTAATGGTAGATATTGAGCTTGAACTGGTATTATCACACTATCGGCTGTTGCTAGTGCATTTATTGTTAAAAGTCCTAAAGACGGTCGGCAATCAATTAAAATATAATCGTAATCATCTTTTACTTTTTCAACATATTGTTTTAATATTTTTTCTTTATTCATACATTTAATCATTGATATTTCTAATGCTTCTAATTCAATATTTGCTGGTATTAAATGCACACCTTCTTCATTTTGTAATATTCCTTCGTCTTTGTTTATTGGCATTTCTTGTATTACTTTTTCCATTAAGGTCTTAATAGTTGTTTCTATACTATCTTGATTTTTATAACCTAGTGATGTTGTTAAATCTCCTTGTGGATCTAAATCTATAAGCAATACTTTTTTTCCATTTCTAGCTAGCCCATTTCCTAAATTAACTGTTGTAGTCGTTTTTCCTACTCCGCCGTTTTTGATTAGCAATGGCAATTACTTTACACTTTGACACTTTTTTTACCTCCTTCCATAAAAATTAGCCATCAAATAAGATGACTATGTAAAAAACAAATCAACCTAAATTGACTTGTTTTGTATAAATTATCTTTCTTTTAATTCTTTCTCTTTTCTTTTTAAACTCCTTAACTTTTTTTCTATTGTTTGACTATATTCTTCTATTCCCATTACTCTAATTGCTCTTACAGATTGCTTTTTTATATTAAGATTTTCAATCATAGATTCATTGTTATATTCTGCTATAACTTCCTTTACTTTATTTTCAGATGTTATATCTTTAAATTCTATTTCTCCATTTTTTATATTAAAGTCATAACCTTTTCTTAATAAATAACCTAGAAAATATTTTTGTCCCTCTGTATCATATTGTTTTAAATTTTCACTGTTAAACTGTTTGCTTTCATGATATTTTAATGTTTCTTTCATTGTTTTTACTTTTACCTTACCCTTTCTTTGTTCTTGTTTTTACCAAACTGCATACGAACTTTAGAATGTATTTCCATAGCTTTTTCTTCATCAAAATTTTTATCTATTGAAATCGCTTTATTCTCAATAAATTCTTTTGACATTATAAATCTACCTGTATCTATAAAATTATATCTTCCATCTTTGTCTTTTCCCATGTACATTGCTGTAATTGGTATTACTTCATTTCCATAGAGTGGTAAATTTACAGTACAGAACATTCCTGTTTGTAGATTATTTAGATAATCTATTGCTTCTTGTTTCTCCAATTTTCATTCTCCTTTCTCATTTTTGCAATAAAAAAAGCCAATCTTTTGATTAGCTTTTTTCATTTATGTATTCGGTTATTTTTTACTTAATTTCATTATTAGTTCATTTACTGGTTCTACTGGTCTATTTTCTTTTATTTGATTATTTCTCTTTTCAACTACTAATGCTTTCATAATTTTATATTTTGAGTTGAAAAGGGGCTAAAAAAAGATCGTATTATCAAAGTTTTGCGCAAAAAAGTAATAAATAAAATGGCATTTCACTGATTTAAGTCCTTCCCAGTTATTTCAGTACTTTCAAGCCATTTTCATTATATATCATTTTCTATTTTATGAAAAGAATAAATATTTTTATTA
>ERZ827478.16-NODE-16-length-167921-cov-17.836137_pt1 | contig 167921 bp, 174 predicted proteins | sample MGYA00519705_ERZ827478 | MGnify/ENA primary metagenome ERZ827478 (study PRJEB31778, sample SAMEA3449318) | human gut metagenome | biome: human gut; feature: human-associated habitat; material: faeces | place: United Kingdom | collected 2010/2012 ...
AATACTGGTTGTATTTCAAATGAGGACGACACAGTTATGCCGTGCTGTTTGGCTTATAAAACCTTGTGTGTCCTTGTCAACTGATGGTATTATCAGCGGTATAATATGCCGATGAGTATTACGCCCGCAGCGAAGAGCACGGAAAAAACTATAAGGAAGAAGCCGGGGACGCGGTAATCCTTGCCCTGGATCTTATAGAACCTGAACAGGAATATCATAAGCAGCATCATGGCGAGGGAGAACATTGAAACATAGGAGCAAAGGTTTATAAACGGTGTGATCTCTGGCATGGACTGTCTCCTTTATACATTTTCTTCGGCATGGTCTATCATGCGGTAGCCTACGCCGGTCTCTGTTATTATAAATTGCGGGTCTGCGGGGTTCGCCTCCAGCTTGCGGCGAATATTAGCCATATTCACGCGCAGTATCTGGTTGTTTACGGTAGGCCGTGCGCCCCATACGCATCGAATTATGAAGTCATAGGTCAATACCTTGCCTATGTACAGCATGGTGAGCATGACTATCTTATACTCTACCTGGGTGAGATGTACCTCCTGATCGTCCAGGTATATGCGGCGCTTGTCATAGTCGATGGTGAGGCGGCCGTTTTGCGCCTTGCCGGTGGGCGTATCCGGCGTACCGTTGCTTACGTGGCGCAGGGCTATGCGTATGCGGGCCAGAAGCTCCGCCGTGCCGAAGGGCTTTGTAACGTAGTCGTCCGCGCCCAGATCCAATGCCTCAACCTTGTCCCGCTCGCGGGTGCGGGCGGAAAGCACGATTATCGGCACCTGCGACCACTGGCGGACGTTTTTGATTATATCCACGCCGTCCATATCGGGCAGGCCGAGATCCAGCAGCACCACGTCGGGGCAGTGCGAGGATATCGTTGAAAGGGCTTCCCTGCCAGTGCTTACCTGCACGACGCGGTAATCATTTGCGTCTAATATGGTAGACAGGAGGTGGACGATGGCCTTGTCATCCTCCACCACCAGTACGATGGGAAGATTCTTCATACAGCAGACCTCCGTTAATATACGATTAAGAATATTATACATACATTTTATACATAGTTAAATGTAGAAATCGTTCATCGGGCGTTAAGAAACGTTAAGGAATGCTAAAAAATAATAAAAATTCTTGACGAATACTTAACAAACAAAGGACTTAAATATGCGGGTTCTTTTCACGGCGGGGAAAACCGGCATCATTGGGGCAGCTGAAAAAGCCTGCTATACTTTTTTGCGGCGGTGTGTGGTATAATCGTGCTATGAAGGAAAATGCTGCAAGGATAAAAAAGAGAATATTGGCTTTCCGGCTGGGGTGGAGGCCAATGGTGGAAACTCTGCTTATAATGCTGGCGGCTACGGCGCTCAGCTTTGTGCTGCATGAGTTTTTCATACAGAACAACAACGTCTCCATGATATACGCTCTTGCGGTGGTGGTGGTGTCCTGCATTACGCCGGGGTACTTTTACGGCGTCCTCGCCTCGCTTATAAGCGTCATAGGCGTGAACTACTTCTTTACCATGCCGTACTGGGCCTTTAATTTTTCCCTGACGGGGTATCCGCTGACCTTCTTTATAATGCTCATAACCTCGATAATCACCAGCACCCTCGTCACCGGCTACCGCGAGAGGGAAAGGGCGCGGACGGAGAGGGACAAGGAAAAGCTGCGGAGCAACCTGCTGCGGGCCATATCCCACGACCTCAGGACGCCGCTCACCTCCATATCGGGCTCGAGCAGCCTGCTGCTGTCCGGCTGGGAGAATATCGATGAAAAAAACCGCAGCGCGCTGCTCAGCGATATATGCGATAATTCCGAGTGGCTCGTGAGGATGGTGGAAAACCTGCTCTCCGTAACCAAAATGAACGGGAGCGATGGCGGGATACAGAAGGTGCCGGACATGGCGGAGGATATAGTGGCTCATGCGGTGTCGCAGGTACGCCGCAGGTTCCCGGAGCAAAAAATCGACGTCATAGCTTCCGCGGAGCCGTTTGAGGTTCCGATGGATTCAATGCTGATAGAGCAGGTGATAATAAATCTCATAGAAAACGCCATTTATCACAGCGGCAGCGACGAGCCCATAACCGTAAAGGCGGAGCAAGAGGACGGCGGGGCGGTGTTTACGGTAAGCGACCGGGGCAGGGGAGTTGACGTGGGGCGTATGCTGTGGCTTATGGATGGACACGTGGAATCGGACAGGCCCGGAGATAAAGACCGCGGCATGGGCATCGGCCTATCGCTGTGCGCCTCCATAGTGAGGGCCCACGGCGGCGCCATGACGGTCGAAAACGCCCGCGAAGGCGGCGCAGTGTTCAGCTTTGTGCTGCCAATGGAGAAAGGAGAAGAAATATGAAGAAGTACATTATAGCCGCCGCTGCGGCTCTTGCGATAGGGATGGCGCTTTCCGCCTGCGCAAAGGAGGGGGAAGCCATAGTGCCGATCATCATAGAGGGCGGTGCGGAGCAGCAGACTGCCTCCACACCGGAGGTCACGCCGGAAGCCGCGCCGGATGCCGCGGCGCAGGTATCAAAAACGCAGATGGTCGAGGGGACGGGATATACCGCCACGCTGACGGAGGATACGGACGGGGACGGCGGTCTCATATATAGGCTTAAGGCCTCAGCGGGAGGAAACGAAGAAGAGCTTATGGAGTATACCGCCGGAGCAGGAGACGGCATAAGCGCGGAAGTGTACGAGATAGACGACCTGTTTGGCTTCCCGGCCTTCTGCTTTGAGCTGAGCTACCCCATGGGATCCGAGCGTACATATTATATATACGCAAATGGCGGCATCCTCAAGGCGGGGGAGGGCTTCGGCTTTGAATCCGCCGCAGACGGCGACTACCGGGATGACCTTGACGGCGACGGAATAGAAGAACTGATCTGCAACTGCACGTATATGGCGGACGGGGTGGAACGGGTATACGTGTTCCGCTTCCGCGACGGCAGGGTAGAGGAAGGGGAGCTGGACAAATACGAGGATATAGTATCGGAGGAAGAGCTTGACGGCGCAGGGCAGATATCTCAGAGATACGACCCCGACCTTCGGGCGATAGTATTCACCTACTACGCCGAGGACGGGGACAAAACGCTGGAATTGAAGGACTACGAAAGGTTCACCTTCAGCGCCTATGAGGTGTAAAATGCCGGTTTTGCGGCGGCAGACCGCGCTGAGGCCGCCGATGAAACACCCGGCGGCGTGGGCACGATAATATATTTTGAGAAAATTCGGGATTTTTTATAAAAAAGCCTTGCATTGCGGGCCCGGATGCGCTATTATATGTACGTTGCGCGTCCGGGCTCCTGTGTACTCGTGCGCGCCAACGAAATAACCAGCGTCATGCCTTTGCGGGAGGTTGCCGGTTATGCCATCCGGGTAATTTCCGCAGGGCGCCCACGATACGGGCAACGGGCCTATGTGCCCGGCTGAAGCATTTTAGAAAAGAAACGCTCGGCCGCGTGTACAGCCCGCATACTAAAAGGAGGAAAATAACATGGCAAATCAGAAGATTCGTATCAAGCTGAAGGCCTACGAACACAATCTTATCGACCAGAGCGCCAGTAAGATCGTGGAAACGGCCAAGAGGACCGGCGCATGCGTTTCCGGCCCCATCCCCCTTCCAACCGAGAAGGAGATAGTAACCATTCTCCGTTCTCCCCACAAGTATAAGGACAGCCGCGAGCAGTTCGAGATGAGAACCCACAAGCGCCTGATCGACATACTTCAGCCCTCTGCCAAGACCGTGGACGCGCTGATGAAGCTCGATCTTCCCGCCGGTGTGGACATCGAGATCAAGCTCTAAGCCACGGAGGTGTAAGAAAGATGAAGAAAGCTATTTTGGGCACTAAGCTGGGCATGACCCAGATGTTCAGGGAAGACGGCACCATGATCCCCGTGACCGTAGTTCTTGCCGGTCCCTGCCCCGTAGTTCAGAAAAAGAGCGTTGAGCACGATGGTTATGAAGCAGTTCAGGTAGCCTTCAAGCCCATCCGCGAAAAGCTCTGCACCAAGCCCATGCTGGGCCACTTCAAGAAGGCCGGCGTTGAGGCACACCGTTACACCCGCGAGTTCAAGTTCGATGATACCGCTGCTTATGAAGTAGGACAGGTCATCAAGGCTGACATCTTCGCGAACGGCGACCATGTAGACGTTACCGCCACCAGCAAGGGCAAGGGCTTTGAGGGCAACATCAAGCGCTGGAATCAGGGCCGCGGCCGCAAGACTCACGGTTCCCATTCCTACCGTGTTCCCGGCTCCATGGGCGCCTGCACCTACCCCGGTGAGGTATTCAAGACCAAGCACCTGCCCGGCCATATGGGCAGCGAGCGCGTAACTGTTCAGAACCTCGAAGTTGTGCGCGTCGACGCAGACCGTAACCTGCTCCTCGTCAAGGGTGCTATACCCGGCGCCAAGGGCAGCCTCGTAACCGTCCGCGAGACCGTTAAGTAAAGGAGGAAGCACTAAATGCCTAATGTTGCATTGTACAATATTGCCGGCGAAGAGATCGGCAAGGTGAAGCTCAGCGAAGAGATCTTCGGCCACGAAGTAAACGAAGCAGTGCTCCACACCGTAGTAACCGCTTACCTGGCCAACCAGCGTCAGGGAACCCAGTCCGCATTGACCCGCGCAGAGGTCAGCGGCGGCGGCATCAAGCCCTGGAGGCAGAAGGGCACCGGCCGTGCCCGGCAGGGTTCAACCCGCTCTCCCCAGTGGACTCACGGCGGCACCGTGTTTGCCCCCAAGCCCAGGGATTACCGCGTAAGCGTAAACAAGAAGGTAAAGCGCGTCGCCATGAAGAGCGCCCTTTCCAGCAAGGTAAACGATAACGCTATCGTAGTTTTCGATGCCCTTGATATCGCAGCTCCCAAAACCAAGGAGATGGTCAAGGTGCTGGCAAACATCAAGGCTGACAACGCCCTGGTAGTGCTGCCCGAGAAGGACGAGATCGTAGAGCGCGCCACCAGCAATATCCCCAACGTAAAGACTACTCTGGTAGGCACCCTTAACGTCTACGAGATACTGAAGTACAAGACCCTTATCCTTACTAAGGATGCGGTAGCCAAAATCGAGGAGGTGTACGTATAATGAAGTTCGCACACGACATCATCATCAGGCCCGTACTCACCGAGAAGAGCTACGACAATATGGCAAACAAGACCTACGCCTTTATCGTTGACAAGAGGGCTACCAAGACTGAGGTCAAGTCCGCTATCGAAGAGATATTCGGCGTACAGGTTGACAGCGTGAACACCGTCAACAACCTTGGCAAGATGAAGAGGCAGGGCCTGCATCAGGGCCGCCGCCCCGCCACCAAGAAGGCTTACGTGAAGCTGAAGAAGGATTCCAAGGGAATCGAGTTCTTCGACAGCATCGCCCAGTAAGGAGGAACACCAATGGCTATCAGGAAGATTAAACCCACAACCCCCGGCCAGCGCGGCATGACGGTCTCCGCTTACGATGAGATCACCTGCACCACTCCGGAAAGGTCCCTGCTTGAGGATCTGAAGTCCAGCGGCGGCCGCAATAACCATGGCCGTATCACCGTTCGTCATCGCGGCGGCGGCGCAAAGCGCAAGTACCGCATAATCGACTTCAAGCGCAATAAGGACGGCGTACCCGCAAAGGTTGCTACCATCGAGTACGACCCCAACCGTTCCGCCAACATCGCCCTGCTGCATTACGCGGACGGCGAGAAGCGCTACATCATCGCTCCTCTGGGCCTGAACGTTGGCGACACCATCGTCTCCGGCGAGAACGCTGATATCAAGGTCGGCAACGCTCTTGAGATAAAGAACATCCCCGTAGGCACCATGATCCACTGCATCGAGATAAAGCCCGGCAAGGGTGCCCAGCTGGTTCGCTCCGCCGGCAACGCCGCGCAGCTCATGGCCAAGGAAGGCAAGTACGCTCAGGTACGTCTTCCCAGCGGCGAGGTTCGTCTGGTTCCCATGAACGCCAAGGCTACTATCGGTCAGGTAGGCAACATCGACCATGCCAACATCATGCTCGGTAAGGCCGGCCGCACCCGTCACATGGGTTTCCGTCCCACCGTTCGCGGTTCTGTCATGAACCCCTGCGACCATCCCCATGGCGGTGGTGAGGGTAAGTCCCCCGTGGGCCGTCCCGGCCCTGTAACCCCTTGGGGCAAGCCCGCTCTTGGTTATAAGACCCGTAAGACCAAGAACGTAAACGATAAGTTCATCGTACGCCGCAGAAACGGCAAATAGTAGCGAAAGGAGATAAGTATGAGCAGGTCAGTAAAGAAAGGCCCTTACGTTGAAGAGCGTCTGTTCAACCGTGTACAGGCTATGAACGAAAGCGGCAAGAAATCCGTCGTCAAGACATGGTCCCGCGCATCTACCATCTTCCCGGACTTCGTAGGTCACACTATCGCCGTCCATGATGGCAGGAAGCACGTTCCCGTATATGTAACCGAAGAAATGGTCGGTCACAAGCTGGGTGAGTTCGCACCCACCCGCACCTTCCGCGGCCACAGGGGCTCCGAGAAGTCCACCGGCGGAAAATAATAAGGAGGAAGCGTAGAATGGCAACCAGGTCAAGAGAAAAGAGCGCGGCCCGCAAGGCAAACGCCGACAAGCGTCCCCATGCAATAGCCCGCTATGTAAGAATCTCCTCCCGCAAGGTCAAGGCCGTTATCGACCTGATCCGCGGTAAGAGCGTAAACGAAGCAAAGGGCATACTGATGTACACCCCCAAGGCTGCATCCGAGCCCGTGCTGAAGCTCCTGAACTCCGCCGTAGCAAATGCGGAGAACAACCTCGGCCTTTCCGCCGACAACCTTTATGTGGCGGAAGTATTCGCAAATCAGGGCCCTACCCTGAAGCGCTTCAGGCCCAGGGCACAGGGCAGGGCGACTCGCATTCGCAAGCGCACCAGCCACATCACCATAATCCTGGACCAGATGAAGTAGGAGGTAAATCATGGGACAGAAAGTTAATCCGAACGGTTTCCGCGTTGGCGTAATCAAGGACTGGAATACCCGCTGGTATGCGTCCAAGAAGGATTTCTCCGATTACCTCGTCGAGGATAAGAAGATCAGGGACCACCTCAAGAAGGTCCATTATGCCGCTGGCGTTGCCAAGATCGACATCGAGCGCGCGGCAAACAAGGTCACTGTAAGCATTCACACTGCCCGCCCCGGCATGCTTATCGGCAAAGGCGGCGTAGGCGTGGACGCCATCAAGGCAGATGTATCCGCCCTGATCGGCAAGCCCGTAAACGTAAACATCATGGAGGTCCGCAACCCTGACGCTAACGCTCAGCTCGTTGCCGAGAACATCGCCCAGCAGCTGGAGAAGCGCATAAGCTTCCGCCGCGCGATGAAGCAGGCTATGCAGCGCGCCATGAAGGCAAATGCAAAGGGTATCAAGCTGCTGTGCGCAGGCCGCCTTGGCGGCGCCGAAATAGCCCGCAGCGAAGGCTACCACGATGGTTCCATTCCCCTTCAGACCATGCGTGCCGACATCGAATACGGCTTTGCCGAGGCACACACCACTTACGGCCGTATCGGCGTAAAGGTTTGGATCTATAAGGGCGAAGTGCTCAACAAGCAGAAGAAAGCGTAAGGAGGCAGATTACTATGTTGATGCCTAAGAGAGTAAAGCGCAGGAGAGTACACCGCGGCCGCATGAAGGGCGCTGCCCATTGCGGCAACGTGATCACTTACGGCGAGTATGGCCTCGTTGCAATGGAGCCCGCCTGGATCACCAGCAACCAGATAGAGGCAGCCCGTGTGGCTATGACCCGTTACATCAAGCGTGGCGGTCAGGTCTGGATAAAGATATTCCCCGACAAGCCCGTAACCAAGAAGCCCGCTGAGACCCGTATGGGCTCCGGTAAAGGCGCTCCCGAGTATTGGGTAGCAGTTGTAAAGCCCGGCCGCGTAATGTTCGAAATAGCCGGCGTAAGCGAAGAAATCGCCCATGAGGCACTTCGTCTTGCAATGCACAAGCTCCCCATCAAGTGCAAGATAGCAAAGAAAGAAGTAGTAGGAGGCGAGAGCAATGAAGGCTAACGAACTCAGAAAACTTTCCACCGAAGAGCTCACCGCCAAGGAAAAGGCCCTCAAGGAAGAGCTGTTCAACCTCCGCTTCCAGATGGCTACCGGCTCGCTGACTAACCCCCAGAGGGTTCGCGAGTGCAAGAAGGACGTTGCCAGGATAAAGACTCTCCTCTGCGAGCGTCAGCTCAAGGCAGCCGAGTAAGGGTGAAAGGAGGATATCATCGTGGAAATCATCAGAGGTTATCGCAAGACCCGCACCGGCATCGTGACCAGCGATAAGATGGATAAGACCGTTACCGTGGCCATAAAGACCAAGGTTCGCCATCCCCTGTATGGCAAGATGGTAAACCGCACCCGCAAGTTCAAGGCTCATGACGAGGAGAACGCCTGCGGCGTAGGTGACACCGTAAAGATTATGGAGACCCGCCCCATCAGCAAGGATAAGCGCTGGCGCGTAGTCGAGATCATAGAAAAGGCTAAGTAAGCCGGAAAGGAGCAGACAATGATACAGCCTCAAACCAGACTTAAAGTCGCAGATAACAGCGGCGCAAAGGAAATAATGTGCATCCGCGTTCTGGGTGGCTCCAAGGTCAAGAACGCCAACATAGGCGATGTGATCGTGGCCTCCGTCAAGTCCGCTACCCCCGGCGGTGCCGTAAAGAAAAAGGACGTCGTCAAGGCAGTCGTAGTGCGCACCGTATCCGGTGTACACCGTGCAGACGGCACCCACATTCGCTTTGACGATAACGCAGCAGTTATCATCAAGGACGATAAGGACCCCAAGGGCACCCGTATCTTCGGGCCCGTTGCCAGGGAACTGCGCGAGAAGAACTACATGAAGATAGTTTCCCTCGCACCCGAAGTACTCTAATCGTGGAGGACTGAAGAATGAATAAGCTTAACGTCAAGAAGGGCGATACCGTAGTGGTCATCTCCGGTAAGGACAAGGGCAAGCAGGGCAAGATCCTGGCCGCCATGCCTGAGGACCAGCGCGTAATCGTACAGAACGTAAACATGATAACTGCCCACGTAAAGCCCCGCAAGCAGGGCGAAGAGGGCGGCCGCATCTCCAAGGAAGGCAGCATCGACGAGTCCAACGTAATGCTGGTCTGCCCCAAGTGCGGTAAGGCTACCCGCGTAGGCCACGCTTACGAAGGTGACAAGAAGGTTCGCGTCTGCAAGAAGTGCGGCAAGAACATTGACTAAGGCAGGAGGAAAAGAGAATGGCAAAGAAAGAATCCGCCGCTCAGGCACCCGCCAAGAAGAAAAAGGTCGTTGAGGAAGCCCGCCCCTTTACCGAGGCTGCCCGCCTCCGCGTAAAGTACAACGAGGAAGTAGTTCCCCAGCTGAAGGAGAAGTTCGGCTATACCAACGTGATGCAGATACCCAAGCTGGAAAAGATCGTTCTCAACATGGGTTTGGGTTCCGATAAGGATAACCCCAAGGGCATCGAGTCCGCTCTGGAAGAGATGGCCCTCATCGCCGGCCAGAAGCCCATCATAACCAAGGCCAAGAAGTCTGTTGCAAACTTCAAGGTACGTGAGGGTCAGAACGTAGGCGCTAAGGTAACTCTCCGCGGCGACCGTATGTACTACTTCGCTGATAAGCTCATGAACATCGTACTTCCCCGCGTGCGCGACTTCCGCGGTATCCCCGATACCAGCTTTGACGGCCGCGGCAACTATGCGATGGGCGTTAAAGAGCAGCTTATCTTCCCCGAAATCAGTTATGATGACGTAGATAAGATCCGCGGTATGGATATCGTATTCGTAACCACCGCGAAGACCGATGAAGAAGCAAGGGCTCTGCTGCAGTTCCTGGGCATGCCCTTCATGCAGGCTTAATTTTAGGAGGACAACACAGTGGCAAAGACAAGCATGAAAATCAAGCAGGCCCGTGAACCCAAGTTCTCTACCAGGGCCTATACCCGCTGCCGTATCTGCGGCCGTCCCCACTCCGTGCTCCGCAAGTATGGCATCTGCCGCATCTGCTTCCGCGAGATGGCCTATAAGGGAGAAATCCCCGGCGTCCGCAAGGCAAGCTGGTAACTCGGCGAAAAGGAGGAAATTAGAATGGTTATAACTGATCCCATCGCTGATATGCTGACCCGTATCCGCAACGCCTACACCGCCAAGCACGACGAAGTAAGCGTTCCCGCTTCCACCATCAAGAAGGCTATCGCCGAGATACTGCTTGATGAAGGCTACATCAAGGGCTATGAAATGAAGGAAGAGGGCCCCAAGAAGACCATGAACATCGCACTGAAGTACGGTCCCAACCGTCAGCGCGTCATCACCGGTCTCAAGAGGATATCCAAGCCCGGCCTGCGCGTATATGCCCGCAAGGACAATGTACCCAAGGTTCTCAACGGAATGGGCATAGCTATCCTTTCCACCAGCCACGGCGTGATGACCGACCGCGAAGCCCGCAAGCAGGGCGTAGGCGGCGAAGTCCTCTGCTATATCTGGTAATTACCAAATCAATACCCTTCCGCAACCAACCTTGCGGAAGGATATGACATTATTAAAAATAATCTGGAGGTGTAACAAATGTCACGAATCGGAAAACTTCCGATCAACATTCCTGGCGGAGTGACAATCACGGTTGGCGACGATAACACCGTTGTCGTAAAGGGCCCCAAGGGCGAACTTTCCGAGAAGATCTCTCCCAAGATGCATGTTTCCATGGATAACGGCGTTCTGCACGTTACCCGCCCTGACGACATGAAGGAGAACAGAGCCCTTCACGGCCTGTCCCGTTCCCTTATCAACAACATGGTCGTAGGCGTTACCCACGGCTATTCCAAGTCTCTTGAGATAGTTGGCGTCGGCTACCGTGCCCAGAAGCAGGGAAACAAGCTGGTTCTCAACCTGGGCTATTCTCACCCCGTTGAGTTCGAGGAGCCCAAAGGCATCACCTTTGATGTTCCCACCCCCAACAAGGTAGTCGTAAACGGCATAAACAAGCAGCAGGTCGGTCAGATAGCTGCGGATATCCGTGCAACCCGCGAGCCTGAGCCTTATAAGGGCAAGGGTGTACGTTACGAGGGTGAGCATGTCCGCCGCAAGGAAGGCAAGACCGGTAAGTAATGCATAGAGAAGGAGAGTAAATCATGATTTCTAAGATCGATAAGAACTCTGTGCGTAAGGCCCGCCATTTCCGTACCCGCCGCTATATTTCCGGCACTCAGGAGAGGCCCAGGCTCAACGTCTATCGCAGCCTCAACAACATCTACGTGCAGATAATTGATGACGTAGCCGGCAACACTATCGCTTCCGCTTCCACTCTGGACGCTGAAGTAAAGGCTCAGCTGGCCGGTAAGAACAAGAAGGAAGCCGCTAACATCGTTGGCGAGGTCGCAGGTCGCCGCGCTCTGGAAAAGGGCGTGAAGGAAGTCGTATTTGACCGCGGCGGTTATCTTTACACTGGTCGTGTAGCACAGGTCGCCGAAGGCGCCCGCAAAGCCGGACTGGAATTCTAAGGAGGTACAATATGCAGAAACGTATAGATGCATCCACAATGGAACTGCAGGATAGGCTTGTATCCATCAACCGCGTAGCAAAGACCGTTAAGGGCGGACGCAACATGCGCTTTGCAGCCCTGGTAGTTGTAGGCGATGGCAATGGTCACGTTGGCGTAGGCACCGGTAAGGCGGTTGAAATCCCCGAGGCTGTCCGCAAGGGCATCGAGGACGCAAAGCGTCACCTCATCGAGGTACCAATTGTTGGCACCAGCATTCCTCACGCAGTAGAAGGCAAATTCGGCAAGGGCCATGTCCGCATGCTCCCCGCTGAAGAAGGTACTGGCGTTATCGCCGGCGGCCCTGCCCGTGCGGTGCTGGAAATGGTAGGCATCAAGGATATCCGTACCAAGAGCTATGGCTCCAACAATCCCGCCAACTGCGTAAAGGCTACTATGGACGGCCTGACTCAGCTTCGTACCGTTGAGGAGATCGCAAAGCTTCGCGGAAAGACCGTAGAAGAAATCTTGGGCTAATAGGAGGTTGCAAATGGCTAATTTAAAGATAACGCTCGTAAAGAGCACCATCGGCGCCCTCAAGGACCAGCAGGCTACTGTAAAGGCCCTTGGTCTTCACAAGACTAATAATGTAGTCGTAAAGCCGGATAACGAGTGTATCCGCGGCATGATCTTTAAGGTAAAGCACCTTGTTAAGGTCGAAGAAGTTTAATTTCGGAGGTGCACACAATGAATCTTCACGATTTGAGACCCGTAGAAGGCTCCACCAGCGCCCCTAAGCGCGTAGGTAGAGGCACCGGTTCCGGCCTTGGCAAGACTTCTGCCAAGGGTCATAAGGGCCAGAAAGCCCGCAGCGGCAGCAAGAAGAACGGCTTTGAAGGCGGCCAGATGCCCCTTGCACGCCGCCTGCCTAAGCGCGGTTTCACCAATATTTTTGCTAAGGAATACAGCACCGTCAATATAGAAGCCCTCAACTGCTTCGAGGACGGCACTGTCGTAACAGCTGAACTGCTCAAGGAAAAGCGCATAATCAGCAAGATCGAAAAGGACGGGCTCAAGGTTCTGGGCCGCGGCGAATTGACCAAGCGTTTGGACGTTAAGGCTGCTAAGTTTACGGAGACAGCCCAGAAAGCCATCGAGGCCGCGGGCGGAACTGTTGAGGTGATCTGATGTTTAAGACCCTCATTAACGCCTGGAATGTAAAGGATATCCGTACAAAGATGCTGTATACGCTTCTTCTGGTAGTGATATACCGCTTCGGATCCTTTATTCCTGTGCCCGGCGTAGATGCCAGCAAGATAGCGGCTGCTGCGGATACCTACAGCATACTGAGCTTCCTCAACCTGCTTTCCGGCGGCAACTTCGGTCAGTTTACCATTTTTGCCATGGGTATTACGCCTTACATCACCGGCAGCATAATCATTCAGCTTCTAACCATTGCTATCCCATCTCTGGAGAAGATGGCCAAGGAGGAAGATGGCCGTGAAAAGCTCGAGCGCATTACCCGCTACACCGGTATCGGTCTCGCCCTGGTGCAGAGCATCGGTATCGTATCCGGTCTGCAGAATCAGGCGCAGATCGTTACCAACCCCGGCTTCCTTTCCTATGCTACCATCGGCATCGTCTGCACGGCAGGCACCGCCTTCCTGGTATGGCTGGGCGAAAGGATAACCGATAAGGGCATTGGCAACGGTATCTCCTTCATAATCTTTGCTTCCATAGTATCCTCCGTACCTCAGGTAATAGTGTCCCTGGTATCCAACGTGATAATGGGAACCTACAGGTGGTGGATACTGCCCGTGCTGCTCGTGTTCGTTCTGATCATGGTGGCGGGCGTGGTGGCGGTAGACCGTGCGGTTCGCCGCATCCCTGTGCAGTATGCAAAGCGCGTAGTAGGCCGCAAGATGTACGGCGGCCAGAGCACCAACATTCCCCTCAAGGCCAATGCGAACGGCGTTATGCCTCTGATATTCGCAATGACCCTTATGCAGGTGCCCGGCATGATCGGCCAGTTCTGGCCCAACGGCGGCTTCTACCAGTTCTATCAGAAGTATCTGATACCCGGTACGACCGCTGTCGGCGGCATAGTATATTATGTGATATACGCGCTGCTCATCGTCGCCTTCGCGTACTTCTACAGTTCTATCTCCTTCAACCCAATCGAGATAAGCAAGAACCTTCAGCAGAACGGCGGCTTTATCCCCGGCATCCGCCCGGGCAAGCCCACAGGCGAATATCTTGCCAAGATATGCAACCGCCTCACCCTGTTCGGTGCGTTCTTCCTTATGCTGATAGCTATAATCCCTGCGCTGTTCATGGGTTCCTTCGGCCTCAATTCCATGTTTGGCCCTACCAGCATACTGATAATGGTCAGCGTTGCTCTGGAGACCTCGGAACAGCTCGAGTCCATGATGCTCATGCGTCATTACAAGGGATTCCTCGGTTAATACGAAAAGGATACGTCCTATGAAGCTTGTATTTTTAGGTCCTCCGGGTGCGGGCAAAGGCACCCAGGCTGAAAAAATATGCGAGTATTTCGGCATTGCCCACATCTCTACCGGCGACATGCTTCGCCGGGAGATGCGGGAAGGGACGGAGCTTGGCAATGCTGCCAAGGCCGTCATAGAAGCGGGCGGACTTGTGAGCGATGATATCATAATCGGCATGGTCAAGAACCGCGTCAATGAGCCGGACTGCGAAAATGGTTTTCTTTTAGATGGTTTCCCTCGCACCATAGCCCAGGCTGAAGCCCTGGAGGGCATCGAAGCCGTGGATATGGCAGTAAATATCGACGTGCCCGCTGAGGTACTGGTGGACCGAATAAGCGGACGCCGTATGTGCAGCGGCTGCGGAGCAGGCTATCATATATCCAAGTACACCAAGGACACCTGCGAAAAGTGCGGCGCTCCCCTGTACATTCGCGATGATGATAAGCCGGAAACGGTTTTGAACCGCATCAGCGTTTACAACGACAAGACCCAGCCTCTCATAGATTTCTATGACAACAAGGGCCTGCTCAAAAACGTTGACGGCAACAGGACGCCTGAAGAAGTGCTCGCCGACATAAAGGCGCTTGTGGAGAGTATCTGATGCTCACTATCAAAAACGCTGCCGATATCGAAAAGATGAAGGCGGCAGGCCGCTTGACCGAAGATGTGCTTAAGCTAATGGCTGAGATGGCCAAGCCCGGCGTAACTACTGAAGAGCTGGACAAGGCCGCTGAAGAGCTTATACGCTCCCGCGGCGGCTTCCCCTCCTGCCTCGGCTATAACGGATATCCAAAGACAATCTGCACGTCGGTAAACGAGCAGGTAGTACACGGAATACCCGGCAAGTACAGGCTCAAGGACGGGGACATCGTAAGCTGTGATGTAGTCGCAAAGCTGGACGGCTTCCATGGCGACGCTACCAGGACGCTGCTCATAGGCGACGTTCCTGAGGAAACAAGACGGCTTGTAAAGGTAACAGAAGAGTGCTTCTTTGAAGGGCTTAAGTTCGCAAGGGTCGGATACCGCATATCCGACATATCCGCCGCTATCCAAAAGCATGCCGAGTCAAATGGCTACGGCGTGGTAAGGGATATGATAGGACACGGAATAGGGCGGGAAATGCACGAATCCCCCGATGTACCAAATTACGTCGGCGGCAGATACGGCAGAGGAATACGCCTTATCCCCGGCATGACCATAGCTATCGAACCCATGATAAACATGGGCACGTGGCAGATAAAGCTAATGCCAGACGGCTGGACGGCAGTAACTGCCGACGGCAAACCCAGCGCGCATTATGAGAATACCGTTGCGATAACCGACGGCGATCCCATTATCCTGACCCTCAGCGAGGATAACCATGCATAACGACATAATCGGAAGCATAGTTACCTCTAAGGCGGGCAGAGATAAAGGTCGTACCTTTGTTGTGACAGCTACGGAGGGCGAAGAATTTGTGATGCTGGCTGATGGCGAAACGAGGAGAGTGTCGCGGCCCAAAAAGAAAAAGCTCAAGCATCTGAGCTTTGAGGAGGGCCGGCTGGAGGTTAAAAAGCTTCCGGAAGATGCGATGCTTGCGGACGCAGCCATAAGAAAGAGCCTGAGCAGTTTAGGCTATAAGGACAAAACCGTATCCAAGGAGGAATAGCTTGTCTAAGACGGACGTAATCGAAGTTGAAGGCGTCGTTACTGATTCTTTCCCCAACGCCATGTTCGAGGTGGAGTTGGTAAACGGCCATAAAATATTGGCGCACATTTCCGGTAAGCTTAGAATGAACTTCATTCGCATACTGCCGGGAGATAAGGTGACAGTAGAGCTGTCCCCGTATGATTTGACACGCGGCCGCATAACGTGGCGCACCAAGAACTAACAGGAGGAAGATACAATGAAAGTAAGGCCTTCCGTAAAGCCCATTTGTGAAAAGTGCAAGATCATCAAGCGTAAAGGCCGCATCATGGTGATCTGCGAGAACCCCAAGCATAAACAGAAGCAGGGTTAATTGACCCATTCTCACAATTTCCGCCGGGCGCCGTATAAGGCACTATCCTTATGCGGCGGCTTGCGGCGGGGGTAAAAGCCAAACTGACGAAAAAATCGCCAGTTTTTGGTATATTTCGGGCAAAAAAATGCCCGAGTGCTGTTGACAAAACAATATGATAATTGATACAATATTTAAGTTGCCGCAGTAGCGTTGTTCGCTGCTGCAAATGTCGTGTTTTAAGCACGCTAAATCAGATAAGTCCTTGTCTTTCGGGCGGCTGCCGCATTTATGCTGAATGCGGAATTCCGAATCTCAAGTACCTATATATCTCCGACGCGGACCTTTGAGTCTGCCGAGGGGCGGGAATATCCAACCAATATTCCCCTGCGGCGGCGCAAGCCGGCTGCACGCGGCGTCTGACCCGCGCCGTGATAACCCACAAGGCGGGTGCTCATACGGGCGCCCCTGCAAAGGCGAAAGCCTTATGCACACAGCTCGCCATAGCTGTGAAACCAAATTTATTACGGAGGTAAGTAAATCAATGGCACGTATTTCTGGCGTTGACCTGCCAAGAGACAAGCGAATTGAGATCGGCCTGACCTACATTTACGGTATCGGCCGCAAGACCGCTTCGGACATTCTCGCAGCTACCGGCGTTGACCCCGACATTCGCGTACGCGATCTGTCCGAGGATGACGTGAGCAAGCTCAGAGAGTACATCGACCACCACGTAAAGGTAGAGGGCGACCTCAGGCGCGAGACTTCCATGAACATCAAGCGCCTCATCGAGATCGGCTGCTATCGCGGTGTTCGTCATCGTAAGGGCCTGCCCGTTCGCGGTCAGAGCACCAAGCAGAACGCTCGCACCCGCAAGGGTCCCAAGCGCGCTGTAGGCGGAAGAAAGAAGTAAGGAGGGAATTAAGCAATGGCAGCAACTAAAGGCAAAGTCAAGAAGGCCGTAAGCCGCAAGCGCCGTGAGAAAAAGAACATTGAGCGCGGTGCAGCTCACATTCGTTCCTCCTTCAACAACACTATGGTTACTATTACCGATGTGAACGGCAATGCTATATCCTGGGCATCCGCAGGCGGCCTCGGCTTCCGCGGCAGCAGGAAGAGCACTCCCTTCGCAGCGCAGATGGCTTCCGAGACCGCAGCAAAGGCCGCTATGGAGCATGGCCTTCGCACCGTTGAGGTCTTTGTAAAGGGCCCTGGTTCCGGTCGTGAAGCCGCCATCCGTGCACTGCAGAGCGCCGGTTTGGACATTACCCTCATCAAGGACGTGACTCCTATCCCCCATAACGGATGCCGTCCGCCCAAGCGCAGAAGAGTTTAAGGAGGCACTACAATGGCAAGATATACAGAATCTGTTTGCAGGCAGTGCCGCAGGGAAGGCGTTAAGCTGTTCCTTAAGGGCGACCGCTGCTATACCGCTAAGTGCGCGGTAGTAAAGCGTCACACTATCCCCGGCCAGCATGGCCAGTCCCGTCAGCGTAAGATGTCTGAATACGGCATTCAGCTCCGTGAGAAGCAGAAGTGCCGCAGGGCCTATGGTATATCCGAGTCCCAGTTCAGGAAATACTATGACATGGCTACCAACATGCGCGGCGTAACAGGCGACAACATGCTGTTCCTTTTGGAGCGCAGGCTGGATAACGTAGTCTATCGCCTTGGTCTCGCCGACAGCCGTCCTATGGCCCGTCAGATGGTCAACCATGGCCTGATCCTGGTTGACGGCAAGAAAGTAGACATCGCCAGCTACCTGGTAAAGCCCGGTCAGACCGTCTCCGTACGCGACAAGAGCCGCGATATGGAGAACCTGAAAGAGCTCCGTGAGCAGGGCGCTTCCAAGCCCATTCCCAAGTGGCTTGAGCTGGATGCAGATAAGCTCACTGGCAAGGTTGTTGCTATGCCGCAGCGTGACGATATCGACCTCACCGTTGAGGAACACCTCATCGTCGAGTTCTACTCCAGATAATGGAAATCGTAACGCTTACTGCCCTAATCGACTGACCACAAAGCAAGAGAGGGGATATGTAAATGATAGAAATAGAAAGGCCCAAGATCGAGTGCGTAGAGCTTACTGGAAGCTATGGCAAGTTTGTCGTAGAGCCTCTTGAGCGCGGCTTCGGTATAACTCTGGGTAATTCACTCCGCCGCGTGCTGCTTTCTTCGCTGCCCGGCGTAGCGGTATCCTCTGTTAAGATCGACGGTGTGCTCCACGAGTTCTCCACTGTTCCCGGCGTAAGAGAAGACGTAACTGAGATAATCCTCAACCTCAAAGAGCTTTGCATGAAGATGCATTGCGATGGCACAAAGAAGGTCATCATCGATGCTTCCGGCGCCTGCGAAGTAAAGGCAGGGGACATGATAGTCGATTCCGACGTTGAGATCGTAAATCCCGACCTGCACATTGCAACGCTGGACGAGGGCGCTAAGCTCTATATGGAAATAATCGTAGAATCCGGCCGAGGCTATGTTTCCGCCGATAAGAATAAGCGGGACGACATGCCTATAGGCCAGATCGCGGTTGACTCCATATTCACTCCTATCCGCAAAGTCAACTTCACCGTAGAAGACACCCGCGTAGGCCAGATTACTGACTACGATAAGCTCACCCTTGAAGTCTGGACTGATGACACCATTAAGCCAGATGAGGCGGTAAGTCTCGCGGCAAAGATACTCACTGAGCATCTTATGCTGTTTATCAACCTGACCGAGCATGTGCAGGGCGTTGAGATCATGGTGGAGAAGGAAGAGGACAAGAAGGAAAAGATACTTGAGATGACAATCGAGGAGCTTGACCTCTCAGTCCGTTCCTATAATTGCCTCAAGCGCGCAGGCATCAACACGGTTGATGAGCTGGTGCAGCGCAATGAGGAAGAAATGATGAAGGTGCGTAACCTCGGCCGCAAGTCCCTTGAGGAAGTACAGCAGAAGCTGGTCGGCCTTGGCCTCTCCCTCCGTCACAACGAAGACTAAACCCTTAAACGAACATTATCAGGAGGAACTAATATGCCAAACCGTAAACTGGGTAAGGCGAGCGACCAGCGCGACGCGATGCTTCGCAACCTGACCACCGCGCTCCTGTGGAACGGTAAGATCGTCACCACTGAAAAGCGGGCTAAGGAAGTTCGTCCCATCGCCGAGAAGCTCATCACACTCGCTGTAAGCGAATATAAGAACACTACTACCGTTGAGAAGGAAACCCGCAACGATAAGCAGCAGATCGTAAAGGTTGAGAAGACCAACGACCTGCCCAGCAAGCTCCATGCCCGCAGGCAGATCATGTCCTATCTCTATGACATTCCCGCCGCTAAGAACGAGAAGGAGTCTAAGAGCGAGTACAAGGCCCGCACCAAGGGCCACGCTCACCCTGTTGTAGAGAAGCTATTCAACGAAATCGCCCCCAAGTACGAGGGACGCAACGGCGGCTACACCCGTATCCTCAAGATGGGTCCCCGTCGTGGCGATGCTGCTGAGATGGCCGTGATCGAGCTCATCTAAGTGCATAAAAATCAACAGCACTCTGAAGCTCCAGAGTGCTGTTTTTTATTTTCGGTGCAAGAAAGCCTGGCGGCTTAGTAATGCATATAGTCGGAGATACGGCTGAAGATAGCCGTGGTAGTGCCCGCAAGAAGGGCAGCCAGCGCAATGCCGACCACGGTAAATACTATGCCGACAGCCGCCCAGATGAGCTGGGCCCGGGACCAGTTTTTGCGGTTTTCATTGGTATCGGCGGAGAACCCCCACACACAGTACATAACTATGCGCAATATGGGTACCTTTGTTACCAGCTCCATGAGGAAATAATCCCACATGCTCAGAACCCTTCCGTCAGAGGGTGCGCCGGGGGCGGAGGGAGCGCTGTTGTGGTATGCCTCGCCGGTAGGGGCGGTGTAGGTGTGCTGATCCGAGTCAGCACCGGCATCGGTGTTGGGGGCAGTATACTGCTCGTGCAGCCTTATGCCGCAGTCGGTGCAGAAAACAGCGTCATCGCGGTATTCCTTGCCGCATTTAGGACACTTTATCATTATAAATACCTCCGTATATCTTATTCGTTAAGATTATACCACAGCGTGGGGCTGAAAAATAAGGTATTTTGGTGTGAACAAAGAAAGTATTAAGAAACATCTTGAGAATTGCCCGCCTTTTGCCGAACTTTATAATCAAAACGTGAACCTGTGGAATAGTGACGTTAGGTATGATATAATCAATTATTAAAGTGTATGACCAAGGAAGACGGCGGCAGACATGATAAAAATCGACCATGTAACTTACAGATATGATGAGGAGCATACCGCCCTCAAAGATATCTCACTCGAAATAAATAAGGGCGAAATGCTGGCCATAGTGGGCCATAACGGAAGCGGCAAGAGCACCCTCGCAAAGCATCTCAATGCGCTGCTGCTGCCCACGGAGGGGCGCGTCGAGGTAGACGGAATGGATACCGCCGTTGAGGCAAACACCCTGAATATACGCAAAAAGGTAGGAATGGTGTTCCAGAACCCGGATAACCAGATAGTCACTACCATAGTGGAGGAGGACGTTGCCTTTGGACCGGAAAACCTGGGGGTGCTGCCGGAGGAGATACGCCGGCGCGTGAATGAAGCGTTAAAGGCTGTCGGAATGGAAAAATACGCAAGGAGCGCGCCCCATATGCTTTCCGGAGGCCAGAAGCAGCGCATAGCCATAGCCGGCATGCTGGCTATGGAGCCCGAGGTTCTGGTGCTGGACGAGGCTACGGCCATGCTGGACCCTCAGGGGCGGCGGGAGGTGCTGGATATAGTAGGCCGTCTGAACAGGGAGCGCGGCATGACGGTGGTGATGATCACGCAATACATGGAGGAGGCGCTGGCGGCCGACCGGGTGATAGTTATGGCCGAAGGAAGGCTTATAACCCAGGGTACGCCGAGAGAGGTATTCAGCAGGGGGAGGGAACTCCGGGCCAACGGCCTTGATCTGCCGCCCATAGCTATGCTTCGGGATAAGCTTATAGACGGAGGGATGAATATACCGGCGGATGTCATAACAGCTGAGGAGCTTGCAGAAGCAATATGCCCATTGAAGTAAAGAGACTTTGCCATACATACCTTGCAGGAACGGCAGGCGAAAAGGCCGCCCTGAAGGATATAGAATTAAATATAGAAAAAGGTGAGTTTTTCGGAATAATCGGCCATACCGGCAGCGGCAAGTCAACGCTTCTGCAGCACATGGGCGGCATAATGCCCCCGGAAGCGGGTACCGTTATAGTGGATGGCTACGACTTTGCCGACAAAAAACAGCGCATAGAGGGCCGCAAAAAAGTCGGCCTCGTGTTCCAGTACCCGGAATATCAGCTCTTTGAAGAAACTGTGGCCAAGGATATAGCCTTTGGCCCGAAGAACATGAAGCTGGAGCAGGAAGAGATAGACCGCAGGGTAAGGCGCGCCATGGAGCTGGTGGGCCTGGACTGGGAAAGGTTTGCGGAGAAGTCCCCCTTCGAGCTTTCAGGCGGCGAAAAGCGCAGGGCCGCCCTTGCAGGAATAATCGCAATGGAGCCCGGCTATCTCATACTGGACGAGCCTATGGCGGGGCTGGATCCCGCAGGCAGAAGGGCCATACTGGATATGCTTAGCGGCATACGCCGTGAAACAGGCTGCGCCGTAATAATGGTGTCCCATTCCATGGACGACATAGCCGCCTACAGCGACAGGGTAGCCGTAATGCAGGATGGCAGCATAATTAGGACCGGGACTCCTGCGGAGATATTCGGCGGTGAGTTGGATCTTGAAGCCATGGGCCTTGAACTTCCCGCGGCATCCGGATTGGGAAATCTCCTCAGAAGCAAGGGAATGGACGTGCCGGAAATATATACGATAGACGGCATGGCAGAGTACCTGCTGGGAAGGAGGCAAGGTGCTTAAGGATATAACGCTTGGCCAGTATTTCCCGGGGAATTCGTTCGTACACAGGCTGGACCCGCGCACAAAGCTGCTGCTGATGTCAGCCTATATCGTGGCGGTATTCATAGTCAGGAATATGTGGCTCTTCACCCTCGTAGCGGCATATGTCATAGGGGTAACGGCCATAGCCGGGGTTCCTGTGAGCTATCTGTGGCGCTCCCTCAAGCCGCTGAGGTTTATCCTGATTTTCATGTTCGCGATAAACCTGCTGGTGACTGCAACGGGAGATACGCTTTTTGAGTGGTGGATAATAAAGATAACCACTGGCGGTCTCCGTCAGGCGGTATATATATCGCTGAGGCTTATACTGCTGGTGTCAGGCACGTCGCTCATGACGCTGACCACCACGCCTATAGCCTTGACAGACGGCCTTGAGCGGCTGCTTTCCCCATTCGCAAGGATGGGCTTCCCTGCCCATGAGCTTGCTATGATGATGACCATAGCGCTGCGGTTTATACCTACCCTCATAGAGGAGGCGGACAAGATAACCAAGGCGCAGAACGCCCGCGGAGCGGACTTTGAAACGGGCAGCTTAATAGACCGAGCCAAGGCCATGGTGACGATACTCGTGCCGCTGTTCGTATCCGCCTTCAGGAGGGCGGACGAGCTGGCAATGGCCATGGAGAGCCGCTGCTACCACGGAGGGGAGGGACGCACCCGCATGACGGTGCTGAAATATACTAAGAACGACCTTGCCGCAGCCCTTTCCATGGCGCTGCTGATAGGTATGATAATAGCCGTGCAGGCGGTAACATAAGCTTATGAACATGACCAAGGGCACAAGGATAATACTTCTTTCCATAGCGGCGCTGCTGATAGCGGGCGCGCTGCTGCTCAATGCCTCCATTACCGAAAATCACCCCTATTCGGGCGCTGCAAAAACCCTTCGGGAGTACGGCTATACCCTCGATGACGACGACTTCTACAACGCCGGCAGCTTTCCAGATTCCACCATACAGGATATACTGGCGGGGCAGGATCTGAGCGAAGCAGTGGCCGCAAGCATTGAGGGTGGCTTCCCGTCGGATATAAACGCCAGGGGGGATATAATGCTGCTGCTGCTCACTCTTGAAAATAAGGATGTGGTGACTGTGTTCACCCGGGACGGCAAGGCCGAGCTGTGCTTCATACAGCGCATAAGCAGCGGCGAGATAATGCCCCTTACAAAGGAATGAGGACATGCCAAGGATACGCCTTATAATTCAATACGACGGTACGGGCTACGTGGGCTGGCAGACGCAGCCCAACGGCGTGGCGGTGCAGGAGGTGCTTGAGAAGGAGCTTCGGAAGCTCACGGGGGAGAAGACAAGCCTTCACGCATCGGGCAGAACCGACAGCGGCGTACACGCCATGGCGCAGGTAGCCCACTTCGATACCGAAAGCCGGATACCTCCCGATAAATTCGCTTACGCGCTGAACGTTGGCCTGCCGGGGGACATAAGGGTGGTATACAGCGACAGGGCGGAGGGCTTCCACGCCCGGTTCGACGTGATAACAAAGCATTACAGGTATACCGTCAACAACGCTCCCCACGCGGGAGTGTTCAACAGAAATACGGCGCTGCATTATCATTACGCGCTGGATATGGACAGAATGAACGGGGCGGCGGAGTATCTTTTAGGCGAGCATGACTTTTCAGCCTTTAAGTCGGCGGGCACTGAGCTTGAAAACACAGTCCGCACCATATACAGAGCGGAGTGGAGCAGGCAGGGCAATATACTTACCTTCGACATAGCGGGCAGCGGCTTTATGTACAATATGGTGCGAATAATAGCAGGAACACTGCTTGAGATAGGATCAGGCAAGCGGAATGAGGATTCAATAAAAAAGGCCTTGCAGAGCTTGGACAGGCGGGATGCGGGAGCTACGGCCCCGGCTCACGGCCTTATGCTGTACAGGGTGGAATACCCCGGCTTTGATACGGCGAAGTTTTTATAGTTTATTATTTTATATATAAGGAGAATCAACATGAAACAGGACAAGATCAAAACACTTACTTGGGCGGGTCTGATGTGCGCGATAGTGGTAGTTACCACGATGTTTGCCGCTATACCCATACCCGGCGTACAGGGCGCATACGCCAACGCAGGCGACGCCGCCGTATACGCATCCGCGCATTTGCTTGGTTGGCCATGGGGCGTGGCCGCCGCCGCGATAGGCAGCATGCTTGCAGATCTTCTTCTGGGCAGCGCGCTTTACGCTCCTGCGACTTTTGTAATAAAGGGCGTCATGGCGCTGTTGGCGGTAAAGCTTGCAGGCAAGGTGAAGGCGATGATACCCCGCTTCCTCATCTGCGGTGGAGAGATGGTGCTGGGCTACTTCCTCTATGAATGCTTAATATACGGCGCATCTACAGCCTTGATATCCATACCCGCAAATCTCATGCAGGCCGTTGCCGGCGCGTTGCTTGGCGCCATAATAACCAAGGGCATAGATACTGTACGCAAATAAAGGAAGGGAGCATTGATGGAAATACTGCCGTATATCCTGCTGACGCTCATGCTGGCCGCGGTGGCGATGCTTACAGTGATGCTGGTACGCCAAAGCAAGGCCGAGGAACGAATAGTGGACAGGCTAATGGAGGAGCTGGAGGACGACCAGCGGGAGCTTCGCATGGAGCTTACGGACTCCGTGCATAAAAACGTCGGCAACTTGGGCTCGCTCATAGCGGAAAGTCAGCAGTCAGCCTATCGCGCCCAGAGCGAGAGCATGTCTCAGCTCAGGCGGGTGATGGCGGATATGGGTACGAGGATAGAACAGCGGCTCGGCACCTCCTCTATGGAAAACGAACAGAAGCTTGAGAATATCCGCGGTACCGTGGAAAAGCGGCTTACTACCATACAGGAGGACAACAATAAGCGGCTGGACGAGATGCGCCAGATAGTCGATGAGAAGCTTCAGCGCACGATCAACGAGCGCATGACCCAGTCCTTCCAGATGGTAAACGATCGCCTGGAGCAGGTCTATAAGGGATTGGGCGAGATGCAGAGCTTAGCCGTAGGCGTCGGCGACCTGAAACGGGTGCTGTCCAATGTAAAGACCCGGGGCATACTGGGCGAGATACAGCTTGGCGCAATACTCGAAGAAATGCTCGCCCCGGAGCAGTATGTGGAAAATGTAGTGACCTCCCCACGGGGCAAGGAGCGGGTGGAATTCGCAATAAAGATACCCGGGGATGACGACGGCTTTGCCCTGCTGCCCATAGACTCAAAATTTCCTGTCGATGCGTACAACGACCTTATGGACGCTTACGACAGCGCGGATCCGGCAAGTGTAGCTGCCGCCGGCGAGACGCTTAAGGCGAGGATACGCGGCTTTGCCAAGGATATACGGGATAAATACATCGACCCGCCCTACACTACGGACTTCGGCATAATGTTCCTGCCAACAGAGGGGCTCTACGCAGAAGCGGTCAAGCTGGGTTTGGTTGAAAAGCTGCAAAGGGATTACCGCATAAGCATAGCTGGGCCCAGCATAATGGCGGCGCTGCTCAACAGCCTTCAAATGGGCTTCCGCAGCGTGGCCATACAGAAGCGCAGCAGCGAGGTTTGGAAGGTGCTTTCTGCTGTCAAGACCGAGTTCAACCGCTTTGAGGAGGTGCTGACACACACCCAGAAGCAGCTCATAAAGGCCAACGACGACCTGGATAAGCTCATAGGAGTCAGAACGCGTAGGATAAAGTCCAGCCTCAGGAAGGTCACGGAGATGCCGGAGTCCGAGGTGCGGCTGTATATACCGATGAACGAGGACGATGTATACGCAGACACGTCCGCTTATGATGACGACAAGGGCGGCAGCCCAAATGATAATGATAATTAGGAGGAATAACGATGAGCACACCACACATCAACGCAAAGCCTGAAGATTTCGCAAAGACGGTACTTATGCCCGGCGATCCGCTGCGCTCGAAGTTTATCGCCGAGACCTTCCTTGAAAACCCGGTTCTCGTGAATAACGTCCGCGGGGTGCAGGGCTATACCGGCACCTATAAGGGGAAAAAGGTCAGCGTGATGGCCAGCGGCATGGGCATGCCTTCCATGGGCATCTACTCATACGAGCTGTTCAATTTCTTCGGCGTGGAAAACATAATACGCATAGGCTCCGCCGGCGCCATACACAAGGATATTCCCCTCCGCAGCATAGTAATAGGCATGGGCGCCTGCTACAATACCGTCTTTGCCGATCAGTTCCGGCTTCCCGGCCACTTCACCCCCATAGCGAGCTTCGACCTGCTCCGCAAGGCCGTGGATACCGCCGAGGCAATGAACGTCAACTACCGCGTAGGCAACCTGCTCTCCAACGACCTGTTCTATGATGACAGCGGCAGCACTCTGGATTGGCAGAAGCTGGGCGTACTGGCGGTGGAAATGGAGGCCGCGGCGCTGTATATGAACGCCGCCCGCGCAGGCAAAAACGCGCTTGCCATCTGCACCATATCAGATAATATCGTCACCGGCGAGGAATGCACGGCGGAGGAACGCCAGAATACCTTCACAAAGATGATGGATCTGGCGCTCACCATAGCGTAGCGGCAAAAAATTTTTTGGTTTACAATAAAAAAATTGTGGAACCTACTTTACTTATGTTAAAAAAAACGCTAAACTATAAGCGAATAGACAAGCTGCCCATCGGCAGGCGGCGCATGATGAACACTTGACCACTGACTGCTTCAAGGCAGGACAATATCAATCCAATGAGGTGTAAAATGATCAATCTCGAAAAAAACAACGAAAAGCTCCAGCACAACATTCAGGTCGCACGCGAGCACAAGATCGTACTCCCCACCTTCGCCCAGATGAAGAATCCTGATCTGGTTCCCGAGAAGATAAAGGAAGGCCTCAAAAAGGTCGGCCTGTGGGACGTAGATCCTCTGAACCTGTTCCGCATCACCTGGCATAACGAGCCCACTATGCAGGGCGGCACCTATGGCGGCGTAAACTTCATCGAGATCCCCTCCAGCCTGTCCGGCGTAAAGGCCAGGATTATCATCATGATCGGCAAGTGGTTCCCCACCGGCTGTCATAAGGTCGGCGCTTCCTATGGCTGCCTGGTACCCCGCCTCGTGACCGGACAGTTCGACGCTACCTACAATAAGGCCGTTTGGCCCTCCACCGGCAACTACTGCCGCGGCGGCGCCTTCAACTCCAAGCTCCTTTCCTGCGACAGCATAGCCATACTGCCCGCCGAAATGAGCAAGGAACGCTTTGACTGGCTTTCCAAGATAGCCGGCGAGGTCATCGCTACCCCCGGCTGCGAGTCCAACGTAAAAGAGATATTCGATAAGACCTGGGAGCTCCGTAACACCCGTGACGACGTGGTCATATTCAACCAGTTCGAAGAGATGGGCAACTGCGTATGGCACTATCAGGTGACCGGCAACGCCATTGCCGAGGCCTATGAATCCATAAAGACCCCCACCAGCCGCTTTGCGGGCGCCTGCTTCACCTCAGGTTCAGCCGGTACCATGAGCGCGGGCGATCTGCTCAAGGAGAAGTATCCCTACTCCAAGCTGGCAGTAGGCGAGGCTCTCCAGTGCCCCACTCTGCTTGAGAACGGCTTCGGAGGCCACCGCATAGAGGGCATAGGCGACAAGCATGTGCCATGGATCCACAATGTACGCAACACCGACATGGTCATCGACATAGACGATGAGGACTCCCAGAACCTGCTCCGCCTCTTCAACTGCGAGGAGGGCAAGAAGTACCTGAAGGAAGTAGTGGGCGTACCTGCCGAGACCATAGAAAAGCTGAGCTTCCTCGGTATTTCCGGCATCGCCAACATGCTGTGCTGCATCAAGTTCGCCAAGTACTATGAGCTGACCGAGGACGATGTTGTCGCTACCGTAGCTACCGACTCCGCCATCATGTACACCAGCCGTATCGACGAGCTCAACGAGCAGCAGGGCGCATACGATATGCTCACCGCTGCACGCGATTACAGCGAGCATCTCCACGGCGTGCGTACCGACAGCATGCTGGAGCTGTCCTATCAGGATCGCAAGCGCATACACAACCTCAAGTACTATACCTGGGTAGAGCAGCAGGGCAAGACCTACGAGGAGATTAACCAGCAGTGGTACGATACCCATTACTGGACCGACATGCATGCTCAGGCCGACGAGCTGGATAAACTCATCAACGAGTTCAACGATGCTACCGGCGTATTGGCTAATATGTAATAAAGTAATTCCACCGAATAGCAAAATATCCGGCGGGCTTCCGCCCGCCGGATATACTCTTTAAGATTTAATCCAAGCCGGATTTACTTTTTGATTTTGAGTTTTCTTGCGGGTACGCCGTCATCGATGGGTATTTCCGCAGGCGGAGTCATGAGCAGCTCGGGGTTGTTCAGCAGCCGCCTGAGCACCTTCATGGAATCCGCATAGTACTTTCCGTCGCAGATCCTTTCATCGGTTACGAACTTTAGCCCTACGAAGCGCTTTTCCACCCGCGCCCCCTCCCTTGATATGGCGCCGTATTTGTACTTGTTTCCCATGGCGACGAATATGGAGCAGGTGCCGAATTCGTAAAGGTGATGGTAGATGGGTCCTATGCCAACGGAGCCTACGTTGGTCAAGAACGCGCTGCAATGGAAGGGGCTGGCGTCTGCGACGCCCTTGGGCATGAGTCCTATGTTGTCGAGCCACCTGAGGCCGCCTATGACGAACCGCAGGATAAACGCGGGGATATAGCCCAAGATGCTTGCGAGCTTGTCCATACTGTTGTTGGCGTCGTCGTCGATGTTTTCGTTGACTATGGCGTTCATGATGTTCATGACGTCTGTCAGTGTGGCGGAAGGCTCAAATTCGGGCTTTACGTTGGTTTCAACGTTGCTTTGCCTGCGCTTTATCATCAGGGCGATGTCGATGTGGTTGCGTGCGTATATCTTGTTCCACATAACGAAGCGGTTGAGATAAGGCCGGGTGGCTATCATTCGTACCATAGCCGCGATTATGACGTGCATGAAGGCGAGGTCCGGCATATCCTCCCGGTGTTCGCGGATGAAGCTCTCGATGTTCTCTATGGGGATATTCTCCTCAAAGAAGTTCTGAGCGTCGAGACGGGAGCGCATTACGAAGGGAATAACGTTGTAAACGGCGTCGACGTGCCTCACGCGCCAGCCGTCATAGCGGTCGCCAAAGCCTCTTTTGAAAGTATCCTGCATTTAGTGCCTCCTGTGTAAGTCCGGTATTTTAAAGCGAAGCAGTAAGCTCAAGGGCTTAAAATATTGTAACACATCTGCTCCGCCGCAAACAACAAGCTTTGAAAATTTGAAAGATTTTATATAGAATAAACAACGAAACAGCGTCATACCCAATATCTCAAAAAGGAGAAAAACCAGAATGAAGCACATTTTAGGCTATCGCTGCACGATCTGCGGTAAGGAGTTCCCTTATACAGAACTTATGACCTGCCCGGACTGCGGCGAAAAGGGCATACTTGATATAGTTTTTGATTATGACTACATCAAAAAGAGCACCCTCTCCCGCGAAAAGCTGGCAAACTGCCGGGACAACAGCATGTGGCGCTACAAGGCGCTGATGCCCCTCAAGGACAGGGACTTCACCCCCTTCCTGAGGGTGGGCTGGACCCCCCTGTACAAGTCCAACAGGCTGGGCGATGAGCTGGGCCTCAAGACACTCTACATAAAGGACGACGGCCTTAACCCAACCGCCTCCCTCAAGGACAGGGCGAGCGGCGTTGCTGTAGCCAAGGCGGTAGAGCTTGGCTATGATACCATCGCCTGCTCCTCAACCGGCAATGCGGCTTCCTCCTGTGCGGGCAATGCGGCGCGCATGGGTCTCAAGACCGTGATATTCGTACCAAGCCGCGCCCCCGAAGGCAAGCTTGCACAGCTGCTTATATTCGGCGCAAAGGTAGTCTCTGTGCTGGGCGACTATAAGGATACCTTCGACCTTTCCAAGGCCGCTATAGAAAAATACGGCTGGTACAACCGCAACGCCGGCATCAACCCCATACTTACTGAGGGCAAAAAGACCGTAGCTCTTGAGATAGCCGAGCAGCTCAACTGGCAGCCTACCGACTGGGTGGCCTGCTCCGTGGGCGACGGCTGCACCATCGGCGGCGTGTACAACGGCTTCCATGACCTGTACGAGCTGGGCTTTATAGACCGCATCCCCAAGATACTCGGCGTGCAGTCCACCGGCTGCTGCCCCTTTGTGGACGCAGCACGCGAGGGCAGAGACCTTATCCCCGCCGAAGAGAATACAATCGCAGACTCCATTGCAGTTGGAGTGCCCCGCAACCCGAAAAAGGCGCTAAGGGCGGTATCTGCTTCTAACGGCACATGGATAGCGGTGACCGACGAGCAGATACTGGACGCCATGCGGGTGCTGGGACGCACCGAGGGCGTGTTCGGCGAGCCTGCAGGCGTCACCGCGACGGCAGGCGTAAGGCAGGCCGTGGCCGACGGCGTGATAAAGTCTAACGAAACAGTCACCGTCATAAGCACCGGAAGCGGCCTCAAGGACGTCAAAAACGCCCTTAAGGCGGCGGGAAAGCCCACGATGTGCGAGCCGTCGCTTGAAGCGCTGGAGAAGAGCGGCATACTGTAAGCCTTAAATAATACACGGATATGTTATAAAATAGTATTAAGCCTACAACAATATTCAGGTTATTGACATTGGGACAATATTGTTAGACAATATATCTGTGATAAGTTTTGCGTTACGGTTGCAGGCCTGTCATAAGGCGGGCTTAAACATAAAGCAACAAATAATAAGGAGGATCAACCTAAATGAAGAAACTCGTAGCTGTCATTTTGACTATCGTGTTGGCTCTGAGCGTAGCAGCCTGCGCTGCCCCCGCTGCTGAAGAGCCCGCTACCACCGAGGGCACCGAGGCTCCCGCTACCACCGAAGGTACCGAGGCTACCACTGAGGGCACCGAGGCCCCCGCTATCAAGGTCGGTTTCATCATGCTTCACGATGAAAACTCCACCTATGACCTCAACTTCATCAATGCCGCTAAGGAAGCCTGCGCTACCCTGGGCATTCCCGAAGAAAACTATGTTATCAAGACCAACGTTCCCGAGGGTCAGGAGTGCTACAACACCGCTGCTGAGCTCGCCGACGCCGGCTGCAACATCATCTTCGCCGACAGCTTCGGTCATGAGGATTACATGATCCAGGCCGCTAAGGAATTCCCCGAGGTACAGTTCTGCCACTCCACCGGCACCAAGGCTCACACCGAGGGTCTTGCCAACTATCACAACGCTTTCGCCGCCATCTATGAGGGCCGTTTCCTCGCCGGTATCGCTGCCGGTATGAAGCTGAACGCCATGATCGAGGCCGGTGAGTTCAAGGCCGAAGAAGCCAAGATCGGCTATGTAGGCGCTTTCACCTATGCTGAAGTTATTTCCGGCTACACCTCCTTCTTCCTCGGCGCACGCTCCGTATGCCCCACCGCTACCATGGAAGTAACCTTCACCGGTTCCTGGTACGATGAGACCGCCGAAAAGGAAGGCGCTCAGAAGCTGATACAGAACGGCTGCAAGCTGATCAGCCAGCACGCCGACTCCATGGGTGCTCCTACCGCCTGCGAGACCGCCGGTGTTCCCGACGTTTCCTACAACGGCTCCACTCAGGATGCTTGCCCCAACACCTACATCATCTCTTCCCGTATCGACTGGGCTCCCTACTATGAGTATGCCATCACTGCCTGCATGAACGGCGAGGCTATCGACGCCGACTGGACCGGCACTCTTGCTACCGGCTCCGTAAAGCTGACCGACCTCAACACCAACGTTGCCGCTGAGGGCACCCAGGAAGCCATCGACGCCGCCATCGCCAAGCTGGAGAGCGGCGAGCTGAAGGTATTCGATTGCGCTACCTTCACCGTAGAGGGCAAGACCCTTGAGTCCTGCATGGCTGACGTGGACACTGACGCTGATTACACTCCCGATACCGAAGTTATCGAGAACGGCGCCTTCATGGAGTCCAAGTTCCGCTCTGCTCCTTACTTCCAGCTCAACATCGACGGCATCACTCTGCTGGATCAGAAGTTCTAAAGACTGCTATAAAAACGTGCTGCCTTCGGGCAGCCCGTTTTTTTATTAAAAGTGAACTGTATACGGCGCCGGCTGCAATTAATTATGCCGGCCGGCGCTGTTGCCTAAATTACCTAAATCATTTTGGTTTACAAACAAAATTTGTTATGATAATATAAAATCAAACAAATCAAAATTCGGGAAGAATTTCTGAGATTCCTTCCATAAAGAAAGGGTGACCGCCTTGGGAACTGCATGTGCAGTTAAGATGGAGAACATTACTAAAAAATTTGGTTCGATAGTTGCTAACCACAATATCAATCTCGAACTGCATGAGGGTGAAATACTTTCTCTTTTGGGCGAGAATGGCAGCGGAAAAACCACCCTTATGAATATGCTCTCCGGTATCTACTACCCCGATGAGGGGCAGATTTACATTCACGGCAAGCCCGTGACGATTGCTTCGCCCAAAGATGCCTTCGACAACGGCATAGGCATGATACATCAGCACTTCAAGCTGGTGGACGTGTTTACCGCAACGGAAAACATCGTATTGGGTCTTGAGGGCAAGCTGAACCTGGCCGACGCCAGCAAAAAGGTACGAGAAATCTGCGAAAAATACGGCTTCGACATAGATCCCAATCAGAAGATTTACGATATGTCGGTTTCTCAGAAGCAGACCGTGGAGATCGTAAAGGTCCTTTATCGCGGCGCTGACATTCTGATACTTGACGAGCCTACCGCCGTTTTGACTCCTCAGGAAACCGACAAGCTTTTCCAGATAATGCGCAACATGAAGGCGGACGGAAAGTCCCTCATCATCATCACCCATAAGCTGCATGAGGTGCTGGAGGTATCCGACCGCGTTGCCGTTCTCAGGAAGGGTGAATACATTGGCGACGTTATGACCAAAGATGCCGATCAGCAGTCTTTGACTGACATGATGGTAGGCCGCAGCGTTACCCTCAACATCGACCGTCCCGATCCTATCAATGTGACCCCACGCGTTGTGGTGGACGGCCTGACCGTTTACGACGAGCTGGGCGTAAAGCGCCTGAGCGACGTCAGCTTTACCATCAATGCGGGCGAGGTGCTGGGCATTGCGGGCATAGCCGGCAGCGGCCAGCGCGAGCTGCTTGAATCCATAGCGGGCCTTTACCCCATATCCTCAGGAACCGTTACCTATTACGGCCCGGATGAAGAGAAAGGCCGCAATCTTGTCGGCTTGGATCCTATGGATATACGCAAGAAGGGAATAGCGATGTCCTTCGTGCCGGAGGACAGGCTCGGCATGGGCCTGGTGGGTTCAATGGGCATGACCGGCAACATGATGCTGCGCTCCTGGCGCAAGGGCAAAAGCCCCTTTGTTAACCGCAGGGATCCCGAGGCGCTGGCAAAGCGCATCTGGGACGAGCTTGAGGTAGTTACCCCCAGCACTTCCTTCCCGGTGCGCCGTATGTCCGGCGGCAACGTGCAGAAGGTACTGGTAGGCCGTGAGATAGCCCAGTCGCCTTCAGTGCTGATGACGGCATACGCAGTCCGCGGACTCGATATTAATACTTCCTATACTATTTACAACCTGCTCACAGAGCAGAAGATGAAGGGCGTAGCCGTAGTATATGTGGGCGAGGACCTGGATGTGCTGCTCGAGCTGTGCGACAGAATAGTAGTCCTCTGCGGCGGTCAGGTATCCGGCGTCGTAGATGCCCGCAAGACTGACAAGCGCCAGGTAGGCGTGCTTATGACTCGAGTGGAAGGAGGAAAGGCAAAGAATGAATAAGCAGTCTCTATTCCATATCGCAAAGCGCGGCACGCTTCCATGGTACATCTCGGCGGCTATACGCGGCTGTGCAATACTGCTTGCGCTGATAGTCTGCGCGCTGGTTACAATGTTCATGACGGGCGAGAACCCGATAAGCATTTACGGCACCATATTCCACGGTGCATTCGGCACGGTGCGTAAGACCTGGGTCACCTTCCAGAATCTCGCGGTGCTGCTCGGCATATCCCTTGCTGTCACCCCCGCATTCAAGATGCGCTTCTGGAACATAGGCGCGGAGGGTCAGGTGCTCATAGGCTGCCTCGCCACCGCCGCCTGCATGATCTGCCTCGGCGATAAGCTGCCCAACGGCCTTCTCATCCTCATAATGATAGTCGCGGCTATAGCCGCCGGCGCATTGTGGGGCTTCCTGCCCGCCTTCTTCAAGGCGCGCTGGAATACCAACGAAACGCTGTTCACGCTGATGATGAACTACATAGCAACACAGCTTGCGGCGTATTACATCATCGTCTGGGAAGTGCCCAAGGGAGCAGGTAAGATAGGCATAATCAACCAGAATACCAATGCTGGCTGGCTGCCTCAGATAGCGGGTAAGCAGTACCTGCTCACAATTCTTGTTGTGGCAGTGTTGACTGTGCTTACATATATATACCTTAAGTACAGCAAACACGGCTATGAAATCGCCGTAGTGGGCGAGAGCCAGCGCACCGCAAGCTATGCGGGCATAAAGGTAGAGCGAGTGATCATTCGCACCATGGTGCTTTCCGGCGCTATGTGTGGCCTTATGGGTCTGCTGCTCACGGCAGGTACTGACCACACCCTGACTACTACTATAGTAGGCGGGCGCGGATTTACCGCGGTCATGGTATCCTGGATGGCAAAGTTCAACCCAATCATGATGATATTCACCAGTCTCCTGCTGGTAGTTCTGAGCCGCGGCGCAAGCGAAATCTCCAGCGTATTTGGCCTGAACCACTCCTTTGCCGATATACTGACGGGCATCATACTGTTCTTCATCATCGGCAGCGAGTTCTTCATCAACTATAAAGTAAGCCTGCGTAAGGCCGGAAAGAAGGAGGCATAAGCAATGTTCGATTTTGCATCTTTCCTCCCACGTGCAGTCATGCAGGGCATCCCCCTGCTGTACGGCAGCACCGGCGAGATATTGACGGAAAAATCCGGCAACCTGAATCTGGGTATCCCTGGCGTCATGTACGTTGGCGGCATATGTGGTGTTATAGGAGCATTCTTCTATGAGCAGTCGGTAGCGAGTGCCGCGGAGATGAGCGCGGTGCTGGCAATAGGTATACCCATGCTTGCTTCACTGCTGGGTTCACTGATAATGGGCCTCATCTACTGCCTGCTTACTGTCACATTGCGGGCTAACCAGAATGTGACCGGTCTTGCGCTGACCACCTTCGGCGTAGGAATAGGCAACTTCTTCGGCGGCTCACTTATAAAGCTGACCGGCAGCGAGGTGCCCTCCATAGCTCTTTCCGCTACCAGCGCCTACTTCAGCAAGTCTCTGCCAATAGCTGAGACTACGGGCTGGTTCGGTCAGGTATTCCTGTCCTACGGCTTCCTTGCGTATCTGGCGATAATCATTGCGTTGCTGAGCTCTTACTTCCTCAAGCATACCCGCACGGGCCTGCATCTGAGGGCAGTGGGCGAGAGCGCAGCCACCGCCGATGCGGCCGGCATAAACGTAACCAAGTACAAGTACATGGCTACCTGTATAGGCAGCATGATAGCGGGTCTCGGCGGACTGTACTATGTAATGGACTATGCCTGCGGCGTATGGTCAAACAATGCCTTTGGCGACCGCGGCTGGCTCGCCATAGCGCTGGTTATATTCACCATATGGCGTCCTAATGTAAGCGTGCTGGCTTCCATACTCTTCGGCGGCTTCTACATACTGTACCTCTACATTCCAACCGGTACAGAGCTCTCCATAAAGGAGCTGTATAAGATGCTGCCTTACGTAGTAACTCTGGTAGTACTGATAGTTGTTTCCCTGCGCAAGAAGCGCGAGGATCAGCCCCCCGCAAGCCTTGGCCTTGCATACTTCCGAGAAGAAAGATAAACAAAAAGCAGGAGCTTTCGGGCTTCTGCTTTTTTAGTTAAAAGTAACTTATTACACCTTCCGAGCCGGTCTGCAATATGATATAGTTAGTTCATAACAACAGGGAGAATCAGGGACATGAACGCATTTACAATAGTCATAGTATTGATGGCGGCGTTGGCACTGCTGGCGCTGATATTCAGCTTTATAGCGGTGCGCGGCAAAAACGGGCCATGGGGTCTTTTCTCGGCATTGTTTTCGCTGGGGGCGGGAGTGCTGTTCGCCATATGGCTTGGTAAGACCAACTCCAGCCTTCTCGGCAATTTCACTCAGGAGGAAGGAATACTGGGCACAGTGGCTGATTTTGCCTTCACAGCCGTGATGACAGGTCTTGCGCATTTTGCGCTTTGCAGCGTTATAGGCGGCTTTATAAGGCCGTTGATGAAGAACGGCAAGCCGAATAATCCGGTGTGGCGCTTGCTGCTGTACGTGCTGTGTATGGTGCTGGGCATAACACTGGTAGGGTATTTCCTGTACATAAGTGCAACTCACCTGGTGCGAGGCGGCGGCTCCGCAGGAGATGTGGTAATGATAGCCACAGGTATCGCATATCTTCTTAGCGGAATCATAGGTATTGGCCAGTGGAAGGGCAGGAATAGACGCATTGCCAGGGCAAAAGAAAGGGAAGCGGGGAAGCCAGCGGCATAACGAAAGCTATTGTTCATAATTAGTCCATTTACTTTTTACTGGAATATGATATAATAAGCGCCGTTCGCCTGAGAAAGGACAAAACATACAGAAAGGGAGGATACATATGCAGGCATTTTTCACATGGTTTGACGCGTTCCTGAGCAGCGGCAGCTTCTGGGTATATATTGTAATTTTCTTTGGTAAGGTGCTGGAGGTGTCGCTGTGCACCCTCCGGATAGTGCTCATAAACCGCGGCGAAAGGGTAAAGGGAAGCCTGATCGCCATAATCGAGATAACACTCTGGCTTATAATTGCCAGCAGCGTGTTGGACGGATGGAAGAATGACATAGGCAAGGCCATCTCATATGCCCTTGCGTATGCCGGCGGCAATTACGCAGGCTCATGGCTGGACGATATGCTGGCCTTTGGCCTTTCGTCGCTGCAAATAGTCGTGCCTACGCTCGATGAAACAAAAAAGCTGGCCAACTATCTGCAAAGTCAGGGCTACGGCATCACCTCCATAGATGTAAAGGGTAAGGATGCCAACAGTCACTATATGCTGATCATGATGATAAAGCGCAAGCTGCTCAAGTCCGTGATGGAGGAGATACAGCAGACCTGCCCCGCCGCCATGATAACCGTAAGCGACGTAAAAACCGTTCGCGGCGGCTATATGCGTAACGCAAAGCAGAGAAATTCGGCGAGAAAATAAAGCAATAGAGCGGCTTAGGCCGTTTTATTGATGCTGTGGAAAGAGCTCCCGGGGCCCCGGGGGCTTTATTGTATGCGGAGCATGGAACCCGCCCTGTTGTCATATCGGAAAATCGCGTTATATGCAATTCATATCGGAATTTTGAATTTTACTGCAATGGCTTTTGTTGATAGAATGAAATTTGGCAATTATGCAGTAATCAGGAGAAAAATTATGCGTTATATAGGATTCGATGTGGGTTCTACCTGCACTAAGGCAGTGGTTCTGGATGAACAGGGCAGCCTGGTCTTCAGTAAAGTCGTTCCTACGGGTTGGAACTGCATTGAAACGGCCGAGGGCCTGCTCAGTGAGATGGAGACGCAGAATATCCATAAAAAAGACGCGCGAATAGTCGCCACAGGCTATGGACGGGTATCCATACCTTTTGCCCATAAGACTGTTACAGAGATCTCGTGCCATGGAAGAGGCGCGGCCTGGCTGTTCAAAAGCGACGCCTTTACCGTTATAGATATAGGCGGACAGGATACCAAGATAATCGAGGTAAAGGACGGCCGGGTGCAGAACTTTATCATGAACGACAAATGCTCCGCAGGAACCGGCCGCTTTTTGGACATCATGGCGGGAACGCTGGGCGTAAGGCTGGATGAGCTTTGCGAGCTGGCCCGTCAGAGTGAAAACCATGTAAGCATATCCTCAATGTGCACCGTATTTGCGGAATCCGAGGTGGTGAGCCTCATCGGCCGCGGCACGGACAAAGAGGATATCGCATACGGCATAGTGGAGTCCATCGCAAGCAAGGTGTGGGGGCAACTGGGAAGACTCGGAATCAATGGCGGCGACTTCTATCTTTCGGGCGGTCTGTGCGAATTGCCGTTTATACTGGAGATGCTTTCTGAAAAGATAGGAACGTCGGTTAAAAGTGCTCCTCTTGCCCGCTACGCCGGGGCGATAGGCGCCGCTCTTTATGCTCAGAATATGAAATAAACCGGAGGATGGAATATGGAGGAATTAAAACTGCCAGAACGCTTTGAGGAATACTCAGAAGGACGGAAAGCCGGCTTCCTTAAGATGAAGGCGGCAAAGGAAAGCGGACGTAAGGTAGCAGGCTACTTCTGCACCTATACCCCGCTGGAGGTGCTGGATGCTGCGGGCATGCTTTCGGTGAGCCTTTGCGGCATGAGCAACGAAACTATCCCGGCAGCGGAGACGGTTCTTCCCAAAAACTTATGCCCCCTTATCAAATCCAGCTATGGTTTTGCCATTACGGACAAGTGCCCGTATACCTATTGGTCCGACCTGATCGTTGGCGAAACCACATGCGACGGGAAAAAGAAAATGTACGACCTGCTCGGGCAGCGCAAGAGAATGTACGTACTTCAGATACCCCAGGGGATAGACCGCACATATTCCCGCCAGCTTTGGATCAGTGAGGTTCGTCGCTTTATCGATTTTATAAGCAGGAAAACCGGCGTTGAAATAACCAACGAGATGCTGCGCAAAGCCGCTGACAGGCGAAATGAGCTGCGCCGCGCCCGATCGGAGCTTATGGAGCTTCAGCGCCTTTCCCCTGTGCCCATCTCCGGACAGAAGCTTTATAAATTCATGGAAGGGCTTAATTATAATTTTGACCTTGAAGATGCCATAGCTTCCACCCGCGCCCTTACAGCTGAAATACGCAAGGCATACGAGGAAGCTGACGATATAAGAAAAGAAGAAAGGCGGATACTGATTACCGGATGCCCCATCGGGGGAGTGTTGGAAAAAGTCGTGGGCGCCGTGGAACGCAGCGGCGGCGCCGTCGTCTGCTATGAAAACTGCAGCGGCATTAAGGCCGCCCGCTGTTTCGTGGATACGGAACGGGAGGATATGGCGGAGGCCATTGCCGACGCGTATCTTAATATCGGCTGCTCCGTAATGTCGCCTAACACCAGACGCATGGAAAACCTGCCTGAGTTGATCCGGGAATTCGGCGCGGAGGGCGTAATTGACGTAACCCTTCAGACCTGCACTACTTACATGATAGAAACACGGGCCATCCGCAAGCTGTGCGAAGGACTGAACATACCCTACATGTCGCTGGAGACTGACTATTCTCAGGAGGATGCGGGGCAAATCGACACGCGCATATCGGCGTTCATTGAGACGCTATGCTGAAAACCAAAGTAAGCTGTACGGTAGTATCATTTTCCAACATGACCTCTGCCCTTGCTATGGAGGAGGCGTGCCGGAAGTACGATATGCCGGGAAGTATTATACCGGTGCCGAATCAGATCACCGCAAGCTGCGGCTTTGCCTGGCGCGCTTTAGCGGAAGACCGGGAGAAGATAGAAGATTTTCTCAAAGAAAAGGGCCTGACTTTCGACCAGGTATACACACTTGAATTATAACGGTACTTTTTTTGAAAGGATCGCAACTTTTATGGAAAGCTTAAAAGATCGTACCCAGGAATTACAGGATATTATGGACGAATTCGCCGGCGCCAAGAAAAACGCCAGCATTTTCGTCAAGGAGGCCGCCGAAAAGGGGGATATAGTTATAGGCTCCTTCTGCCAATATGCCCCTATGGAGATAATCAACGCAGGCGGCATGTACAACGTGCTGCTCTGCGGCTTCAACTATGATCCGCCGATCCCCCTTGCGGAGACCGAGCTGCCGGCAAATCTTTGCCCCCTTATAAAGTCCAGCTATGGCAACATACTCGGCAAGACCTGCCCCTTCGCCTTCTATTCCGATCTTATAGTGGGCGAGACTACCTGCGACGGCAAGAAAAAGATGTATGAGATGCTCTCGGAGTTAAAGCAGATGCACGTTATTCATCTGCCCAATATCCCTGACCGAGAACGTTCGCTGGAAAGCTGGAGGGAAGAGCTTGTACGCTTTAAGGAGGCGCTGGAGGAGCGCTTCGGCGTGGAGATAACCGACGAAAAGCTTCGGGAATCCATCCACATACTCAACCAGGAGCGCAGCCAGATGGCACAGCTTTATGAGCTGGGCAAGCTGGATCCCCCCGCCGCCACCGGCCTGCAGATGCGCAGCGTTCTTACGGCTGAATACTTTATGCTGGATAAGAAAAACAAGCTGGAAAAGACCGAGCGCATGCTCAAACTGATGAGGGAGCAATGGGAAGCCGGAGAGGGGCCCTACAAGCCGGATCAGCACCCACTGCGCATATTGGTTTCCGGCGCGGGCATAGACGGCGTTGTGGATAAGACCCTTGGCGCTATTGAAGAGCTGGGGGCGGCTATCGTATGCTACGAGGGCTGCTGCGGCATAATGAATATGCGCCGGCCCATTGATGAGAGCCCCGAGGCCGATCCCATGACGGCAATCGCGGATAAGTACCTTGAGGTTCCCTGCGCGGTAATGTCGCCCAATACCCGCCGTTTCGAGCAGCTGCGCAGTACCCTTGCGGAATGGAAGGTAGACGGCGTTATCAGCATCACCGTTCATGCCTGCACCCCCTTTGATGTGGAGAGCAAAACGATAGGAGACATCTGTGCCGAGGAGGGTGTGCCCTTCCTGCATGTACGCACCGACTACTCTCCCGGCGACGAAGGTCAGCTTCGCACCCGTATAGAGGCTTTCCTGGAAATGCTGGAGGGCGGCAGATAGCCGGAAGAATAACAAAAAAGCGGCGTTAAGCCGCTTTTTTATGGTACCCGATAGGGGAGTCGAACCCCTGTTCCCGCCGTGAGAGGGCGGTGTCCTAGGCCACTAGACGAATCGAGCAAGCACAATTAATTATACATATTTTCGGCATAATGTCAACACTTATTTTAAATGATATATTATTTACGCGAATTAAGAGGCTGCTTTGCTCATTTTAAGTGATGTTTAATGATTTTTTCACAACATGGGGTATACTTTTTTTCGATTGGGAAGTATTATATCTATTACCGATATAATTCGGAACGCGTTATCATTAAGGGAAAGGCAAAGTGCAATATGGAGACATCGGGAATAGCGCACAAAAAAGGCGTTATGGACACAATAAAAAGTTGGGTAGCCCACAACAGGCAGGTATGGCTTACGCTGTATGTACCCGCTTATCTTATCGCATTCTGCCTGCTGCAGGCGAGGCAGGTGCCGGTGAGGACAGTACATTTCGCCTTTGATTACCGGATACCCTTCTGCGAGTACTTCATAATACCCTATTGCGCATGGTATTTCCTGCTGATAGGCGTTGGACTGTATACTCTTCTAAAGGACAAAAACAGCTTTATAAAGTATATGCTGTTTATGATCATTGGCTATACCGCCTGTATGCTGGTGTATTGGGTATACCCGATAGCTCAGGATCTCAGGCCCGCGGTGTTTCCGAGGGATAATTTCTGCTCCAGACTCGTGGGACTCATATACTCCATGGATCCGCCGTTTAACATACTGCCCAGTATGCATGTTGTGGGCAGCTTTATGTGCGCCGCGGCAGTAGCTAACTGCCCAACCGTGAAAAGGACAGGCTCCAAGGTGCTGGTGTCCCTGCTTGCCGTGGTGATATCCATATCCACCGTTTTCGTAAAGCAGCATTCCGTGCTTGACACGGCGGCGGCGTTCGCCCTCAGCATTATAATATTCTTCATACTCTACGCACCGTGGGGAAAGGCAAAGAGGGAGAGGATATCCCCAAATGCCCGCAGGAACTGGCTCATAGGAGGCATTGCGGGCTTTGCCGTCAGCGTGCTGTGCATAAAGTTCACCCTTGAAAACCTGCCCTTATAACCTGTATAATACGAACGTCAGAAAAACGAAAGGGTCTGTGTGAAAATATGGTGAAATTCAGCCTGTATCAGCTCGTTTGGATGTTCTTTGTGTACGCCTTCATGGGCTGGTGCGCGGAGGTGGCGTTCGCCGGGCTGCGCCACGGCAAGTTCGTAAACAGGGGCTTCCTCAACGGCCCTATCTGTCCCATATACGGCTTTGGCCTGGTGGGGGTAATATACCTTCTTACAGACCTGAAGGACAACCTTTTCATACTGTTCTTAGGCTCCGTTATAGTTACCACGGTAATTGAATACATCACCGGCTGGGTGCTGGAGAAGCTGTTTCACGCCAAGTGGTGGGATTATACCAATAACCGCTTCAACATACACGGCTATGTCTGTCTTGAGTTTTCGCTGATCTGGGGCTTTGCCGCCACGTTCATAGTGCGCATAATACACCCCATGGTGATGAACCTGATAAACGGCATACCACATCAGACGGGTACCGTGCTTGCGTGTATCATGGTTGGCTTGACCGCCGTCGATCTGGGCGCTACAGTAGCCGCCATATGCAACATGCAGAAGAAGCTGCGGCTCATAACCGCCGCCGCAAGGGAGATACACGAAATATCCGATATTATAGGCGAAAACGTATCCCATGCCGCCATCAATGTGCGCAGGCGTACCGATGAGGCCAAGGAGCTTTACGGCGACCTCATAGATATGAGCGCGGCGCACCGCGCTCAGGAGAAGGAGCTCATAGAAAAGAACCGGGAAGAGGAGCGAAAGCTCTTTGAGAGCATACGGGAAACCGAAAGGAACCGCAGGGATGCCCGCGCCGCCGCAGCTCAGGCTGACAGGCGGGAAAAGGCCAGGGAATTCCGTGAGAACCTACGGAAAAAGAGCTTCACTTATCGCCGTATTTCCAAGGCGTTTCCCGATCTGGGGCTGGATAATGACGAAATGGAAAAGAAAGAAAAGGAATAAACCCTATGTGCGGCGTAGTAGGGTAACATACGGACACTTCTGCCGGGGAGACTGTTCCCGGCTTCTTTTATGTGGTATAATCCAAATATATATATGCCAAGCTGGAGAGTAGGAGATAAGACATGAATTACGCGCCGCTGATGCTGTATATCGTTATAACCTGCATAACCCCTGGACCCAATAACATAATGTGCATGTACCTCGGGGCGCACTGCGGCCTCAGGGGAGCTCGGAAGTTCATGACGGCCAGCATTGCGATGTTTTTCATAAAGATGCTGTTATGCGGCATACTGAATGTGGCGCTGGCCGATGTGCTGCCAGAAATAGTGCCGTACCTCAAGTGGCTGGGGGCGGCATATATGCTGTATTTAGCCATACACATACTTATGGACGGCTTCAGAAAAAAGCAGGATAATGTGGACGAGGCTGTACAGACGGGCGAATCGGGCTATAAGAGAGGCGTGCTGCTGCAGGTGCTCAATGTCAAGAGCTGGATGGGCGGCCTTAGCGTGTTTTCCATATACGTGGTTCCCTACACTACGGAATTCGTAACGATACTGCTGGTGGCCTGTATAAATTCGGCATGCATGATAGCCGCCAGCCTTATCTGGTGTTCCTTCGGCAGGGCGGTGCGGAAGGTTTATTCGGAGCATATAAAGGTATTCAGCGTCATAATGGCAGCGTTGCTGCTGTGGTGCGCGTATACGGCGCTTATCTGATTTAATATTATTTAGCGGAGGGCATGTGGAGTGAAAGAACTGCTTGTTGTGATCGACTACCAGAACGACTTTGTGAATGGAGCGCTGGGCTTTGAGGGCGCGGAAAAGCTAGACGGCCCTATAGTTGAAAAGATACGGGAATACCGCAGGAGGGGCGCCGACGTCATATTCACCAGGGACACCCATCGCGAAAACTACCTTGAAACTCAGGAGGGCCGCAGGCTCCCCGTGGTCCACTGCATAGAGGGAAGCCATGGGCATAAGATATTCGGGGAAACGGCAAAGCAGGTGCAAATCGGCGATATGATAATAGACAAGCCCTCCTTCGGCAGCATGGAGCTCGCCAAGGCCGCCATGGAAAATAACTATGAAAAGATAGAGATGGTGGGCCTTGTGTCCAACATATGCGTGCTCACCAACGCGGCGTTGTTAAAGACCGCGCTGCCCGAGGCGGAGATAACCGTGGACGCGGCCTGTACCGCAAGCTTTGACCCAAGGGCCAATACAGTGGCGCTCGACTCCATGGAGAGCATACAGATAAACGTAATAAACAGAAAGGATGATTAAAATGTACGACGGAAGATGGAACCTTGACGCTTTGTATACCGGATTTGACAGCGACAAATTCAAAAGCGACATGGCGCGGCTCGACGAGGTGAACGCACTGCTCGGCGCGGAGGCGAAAAGGCTTGCGGGACGCAGCCCGAGGGAAAACCTCATGGCGATAGTGCCGCTGCTGGAGGAGCACAAGCTGCTTTCCTGCGCCCTTTCCGATTACTGCCTGTTCCGCCAGACCACGGATAGCTCAGACGGCGCGGCGGCCTCTGCAAACGGCAGGGTCAATATGCTTTCTGGCGCGGCGGCAAGGGCCATGTCCGAGATAACGCGCTATATAGCCTCGATCTCGATAGAGGAGCTTGATGAAGCGATGGCGGGCGAGCCCGGTCTGACCCAATACAGGAATTACTTCCGAAGGGAAAAGCAGAGGACACAGCATCTTCTCACCGGCGACGGCGAGGATGTTGCCGCGAAATACGACGTAAGCGGCGGCAAGACATGGGAAAAGCTGCAGGCTTACGAGACCTCCGGCGTCACCGAGGAGCTAAAGGGCAAGAGCCTGAGCCTGACTGAGCTGCGGAACCTTGCATACGACCCGGATGGCAGCGTGCGAAAGGCCGCATACGAGGCGGAGCTCAAGTGCTATGATAAGATAAAGGGCCCCGTCGCCTTCGCGCTAAACAGCATAAAGCTGCAAAGCATAAGCGAATGTGAGCTGAGGGGCTTTGACAGCGTGCTGGATAAGTCCCTGTTCATGGCGGACATGAAGCGGGATACGCTGGACGCGCTTTGGGGAGCTGTCGAGGAGTACCTTCCGGTGTTCCACAGCTACTATAAGGCCAAGGGAGAGGCCCTGGGATATAAAAACGGCCTTCCGTGGCATGAGATATTCGCGCCTATGGGCAGCAGCAACCGCACCTTCAACATAGAGCAGGCTAGGGAATATATAGTAAACGTATTTTCAACCTTCGACGGGGAGCTTGCGGATACGGCAAGCCGCGCCTTTGCCGAGGACTGGATAGACGTATATCCCCGCAAGGGCAAGGTGGGCGGCGCATATTGCATGCCGGCCTTCGGCACGGGCGAGTTCAGGATACTGACCAACTTCGGCGGCCTGTTCGGGGACGTCGTTACCCTCGCGCACGAGCTGGGCCACGGCTTCCACGAGATGCAGATAAAGAACAACGGCGCGCTGAACAGGAATTACTCCATGCCGGTGGCGGAGACAGCCTCCAACTTCAACGAGAACCTGCTGGTGAGCTACGCCATAGACCACGCGGAGAGCGACGATGAGAAGTTGATGCTCATAGAGAACAGGCTCCAGAACGCGGCATTGGTAGTATGCGACATATACTCCCGCTTCCTCTTTGAAAAGGAGGTATGCGAGAGAAGGAGCGACAGCTTCATGCTGCCGGACGAGCTTTGCGATATAATGCTCGCATCGCAGAAGAGGGCATACGGCGACGGCCTGGACCAAAGCACCCTCAACCCGTATATGTGGGTTTGCAAGGTCCATTATTACAGCACCGACCTCGCCTTCTATAACTATCCCTACACGTTCGGCGGCCTGCTGGCGCGGGGCCTGTACGAAAAGTACCTTAAGGAGGGGGCGGACTTCCTGCCAAAGTATAAGGCGATGCTTCGGGAGACCCCCATGCTCTCCGTGGAGGACAGCGCAGGGATATGCGGCATAGACGTATCCGGCAGGGACTTCTGGCGGGGCAGCTTAGAGGCTCTCAAGAAGGACATAGAGATGTTTAAAAAGCTCGTAAAGCAAGGCTAAAATATAATCTTTTACGGAGATAAGGGGACTATGACTAATCAGGTATTGGAGGCGCTCAAGAGCCGCCGCAGCATAAGGAAATATAAAAAAGAGCAGATAAGGGACGAGGAGCTCAACGCGGTGCTGGAGGCGGGGACCTACGCGCCCACAGGCATGGGTACCCAGTCTCCCCTAATGGTAGTGGTGCAGGATAAGGGCACGATAGCGCGGCTCTCAAAGATGAACGCCGCGTTTACCGCCGATCCTGACGGAGATCCCTTTTACGGCGCGCCTACAGTAGTAATAGTGCTTGCGGACAGTACCAATCGCAACGGTTTTGCGGACGGCTGCCTCGTCATGGGCAACCTTATGAACGCCGCATACAGCATAGGCCTTGGCTCCTGCTGGATTAACCGCGCCCGGGAGATGTTTGATACCGCTGAGGGCCAAAAGATGCTCCGCGGCTGGGGCGTAGAGGATAAGTACGTAGGCGTTGGCAGCTGCATATTGGGCTATGCCGACTGCCCGCACCCGGAGGCCAAGCCACGCAAGGAGGGCTACGTCATAAGGACGTAATATAAAACAGCAGATTTACCAGCATACACAGCGCCCCGCCCATAAGCGCAGGCGTCAGGAGGGAAACCAGCGTCCATTTAAGGCTGCCGGTTTCCTTTTTTATCGTCACGAGCGTCGTGGAGCAGGGCCAGTGCATCAGGGCGAATATCAGAAAGCACAGGGCCGTCTTTGCCGTCCAGCCGTTTTGCACGAGTATGGCTCTGAGTTCGCCAAGTCCCTGATAATCTACCAGCATGCCCTGGGCCGTGTAGGCCATGAGCATGATGGGTATCACTATTTCGTTTGCGGGGAAGCCCAGTAAAAACGCCATGAGTATCACCCCATCGAGGCCGAGAAGGCGGCCCAGCGGGTCGAGAAAGCCTGCGCAAAGGGAAAGAAGCGTACCTCTGCCAATACTTATGTTTGCCATGAGCCATATGACGAGTCCCGCAGGGGCTGCCACCGCCGCCGCTCTGCCCAGCACGAATACTGTCCTGTCCAGTACGGAGCGGATTATCACCCGCCCTATCTGCGGCGGCCGGTATGGAGGCAGCTCCAGCGTGAAGGAGGAGGGTACCCCGCGAAGCAGCGTAGCCGACAGCAGCCGTGAGGCCAGCAGCGTCATAGCGACCGCAAAAACTATGAGGGCCGTCAGCAGCAGGGCGCTTACCAACGAGCCGCTGCCGCCTGCGAAAAACATGGATATGACGGCTATGAGGGCGGGAAAGCGGCCGTTACATGGCACCAGGCTGTTGGTTATTATGGCTATCAGCCGTTCCCGGGGAGAGTCTATTATGCGGCAGCCCGTGACGCCAACCGCGTTGCAGCCGAAGCCCATGCAGGTGGTGAGGGCCTGCTTTCCGCAGGCGTGGCAGCCCTTGAAGCAGCGGTCAAGGTTGAAGGCGACGCGAGGCAGGTAGCCGAGGTCCTCAAGGAGGGTGAAAAGCGGAAAGAATATGGCCATGGGCGGCAGCATTACGGAGATTACCCACGCCAATACCCTGTATACTCCGAGAAGCAGCGGCTCGTATATAAGCTTCGGAACAGATACGGATATGCAAAGGCCGATGAGCTTATCCTGAACTTTGAAAAGTACGTCCGAAAGCAGCTGTGAAGGATAGTTAGCCCCGGTTATGGTGATGAAAAACACCAGCGCAAGCAGCGCAAGCATTATCGGGAAGCCCAGCACGCGGCTGGTAAGTACTTTATCTATCTGCCTGTCGCGCCTGAGCGAATCCGGCCCAGAGAATACGGCTCCGCGGCATATCTCCGCAGCAAGCCTTGAAAGATATTCGGGACTGGTGCTCTCGGGTTTTGGCGGGTGCAGGCCTTCCTTCAGCGCCTTTTCCATTGCGGGCAGCAGCTGCAGCGGGCCTTCCTTGCTCCTGGCGGATATGCCCGTCACCGGCACGCCCAGCCGCTCGGAAATGAGGGGCAGGTTTAGGCTTATGCCCTTGCGCTCCGCCTCGTCCATGAGGTTGGCGCAGAGTATTACATTGTCAGTCTCCGCGATTATCTGCAGGGCAAGATTGAGACTGCGCTCAATACAGGTGGCGTCGCAGACCACCACGATGAGGTCAGCCGTGCCCGAGCGTATGAAATCCCGCGCTGCTTCCTCCTCGGCCGAGCGGGCCATAAGGGAATAACAGCCCGGAAGGTCCACTATTTTATACCTGCTGCCGTTGTAGTCAAAGCTGCCCTCGGCTGTGGATACGGTCTTGCCGGCCCAGTTGCCGGTGTGCTGCTTAAGGCCTGTGAGCCCGTTGAAAAGCGTGCTTTTGCCTACGTTTGGATTGCCTGCCAGGGCTACGGTAAACTCTGCCATGGCTATACCTCCCTTATGAGCACCGTGCCGGCGTCCTCACGGCGCAGGGCTATCACCGCGCCCTTTATGAGATATGCCGCGGGATCGCCCAAAGGGCTTTTCATAAGGCACTCTACCTCCGTACCCTGTACCACGCCTATATCCATAAGACGGCGGGCCATGCTTTCCTCTGCTACGATGCCGCATACCGCGGCGCACTTCCCAGGAGCTATATCCGAAAGTTTCTGCGTCATACGTCCTCCAGTCAGCCCACCCGAGAGGCGGGGTTTACATATGATTAAGTTATTCCGCAGCGGCCCAGTCAGTTACACAAAAAAAGCCCCGCTAAAATGCGAGGCATACAGGCAAACATATTATTCTATTGCAATGAGCTTTGAGCTGCGCACGCCGCGCAGGGACATGAGCTGGTCCATTATGCCGTCAGGAGCCATTGTCATGTTTGTCATATCCACAGAGATAACTACGTTGGCGTTGCCGTGTATGGGCAGGCTCTGGGTTATGGTCAGTATGTTTGCGCCAAGCTCGGAAAACTTGTTCAGCACCTCGCTCAATACGCCCTGCTGATGTGACAGCATGAAAGCGAATACCGCCTTTTTGCAGGCAGTCTCGTTGCTGGGGGCAAATATATAATCCTTGTATTTGTAATAGGTGCTGCGGGATATGCCCACCAGCTTCACCGCTTCGCTTACCTCCTTTACGCGGCCCTCCCGAAGCATGTCTCGGGCCTGAACTACCTTTTCGTAGTAATCCGGAAGTATGCGCCTATCCACTATGAGATAATTGCTCTGCATGGCGGAGTCCTCCTTAAAAATCAAGGGATATGAATTTCTTCATGAGAGTATGCCCCTTCTCTATGAAAAGGCCTGTCTTTTCCGCCTCGGCCTCACAGTAGGAAAGGGCGCTTGGGATGCACTCCCGACGGCTGTCGTACAGCACGAAGGGCACTGGATCCGAGCTGTGGGTGCGTATTTCTATTGGGGTAGGGTGGTCCGGCAGCAGCATGACGGCGAAGTCCTCGCCCCGGGCCTTCAGATTATCCATAAGATAACCCAGAATGTGCCTGTCTATGTTTTCGATGGCTTCCACCTTGCATTCTACGTCTCCCGCGTGGCCGCTTTCGTCCGGTGCTTCTACGTGAACGTATACGAGGTCGAGGCCACTATCGAGAAGTTCCAGCGCCTTTTTGCCCTTTGCGGCGAAGTCTGTGCGCTTTGCGCCTGTTGCGCCGGGCACGAAGGGCACATCCATGCCGGTGCATATGCCGAGCCCCTTGAGAAGGTCTACCGCGCAGATAACGCCGGCCTTTACGCCGTAAAGCTCCTGGAAGGGCACAAGCTCCGGCCTTGTGCCCTCGCCCCAGAACCAGCATGAATTGGCGGGGTTCTTGCCCTCGGCTATCCTCCTCCTGTTTATTGGGTGATCGCGCAGAAGCTCGCTGGAGCGCACCATAAAATCGGATAAAAGCTGGCCGTACCGGCCGGCCGGCATACAGTTTCTTATGGGCTTGCCGGTTATGTCATGAGGCGGAGTAAGGTCGGTGCCAAGCTCAGCGTTGTGTATCACCAGACAGTGGCGGTAGCTTATGCCGGCGTGCAGCTCAAGCTGCTCGGTATTCATGCGCTCCGCAAGGTATTCTACCAGAGCCCTGCCTTCTTCGTTGGATATTTCTCCCGCCGAATAATCTATCATGGTCCTGTCAAGATAATCCGGTTCATCAGACAGGGTGAGTATATTGCAGCGTATGGCTATATCCGTAGGCGCGAGTTCCACCCCCATGCTGACCGCTTCCAGAGGCGAGCGGCCACGATAGTAAACTTCGGGGTCGTAGCCCATTACCGCAAGATTTGCGGTATCGGACTGAGGGGGCATTCCCTTTGGCACCATGTGTGTCATGCCGCAGGCGCCGTGGGCTGCTACATAGTCCATATAGGGCTTATAGGCCGCCTGCAGGGGAGTCCTGTTTCCGAGGGAGGGGATTGGCCTGTCCGCCATGCCGTCCCCCAGCATTACTACGTATTTCATATGAAAGATGCCTTTCGGTAAAAAGTCTGTCTACTTTATAAGCCCTTTGGAGATGAAGGACTTCATATCGGCGGGCTCAATGCAGCCTGTAAAACGCTCGGCCATGTCCCTGAGGCCTGCGAGGCGTGAGGAAATAGTAAGGCCGGATATGTCGGCCAGCCTGTCTATAAGGTCGAACTCGCTGCCGGAGGTATCCTTACCCAACGCCTTCAAAACGCTGCGTGAGAACTTGAAGGGGCTGGCGGTGGAGGCTATGACGGCGGGCGTGAGGTCGCCTGTGCTGCGCTTATATGCCTCGTATACTGCTATGGCAACTGCGGTATGGGGGTCGGCCAGATAGCGCCTTTCCTCGAAGGTGCGCCTTATTGTTTCGGCTGCCCCTGCGTCGTCGGCAAAGCCGCAGGCGAATTCCGCCGATATTGCCCTATGCAGTCCCGGGCTGACTGTGTACTTTCCGTCCTTAGCCAACGCCGCCATATAGCCGCGCACCTCGGCGTCGTTCCTGCCGGAAAGCAGGTACAGGAGCCTCTCAAGGTTGGAGGATATAAGTATATCCATTGAGGGGGAGGTGGTAAGGTAAAATGGGCGGTTCTTATCGTATGTGCCGCTCTGTATAAAGTCAGTCAGCACGTTGTTTTTATTGGAAGCGCAGATGAAGCGCTTTACCGGCAGGCCGCAGAGCTTGGCTATGTAAGCCGCCAGTATGTTGCCGAAATTGCCGGTAGGTACGGCGATGTTTATCTCGTCTCCGAACTTTACGGCGCCGGCGTTTGCCATGTCGCAGTAGGCGGAGAAATAGTAAGCCACCTGAGGCACAAGCCGGCCCCAGTTTATGGAGTTGGCGGAGGATAGACGGATTCCCATCTCTTTAAGCTCATCGGTGTAGGCCTTGTCGGTAAATATCGCCTTGACCCCGGACTGGGCATCGTCAAAATTGCCCTTTACGGCCGTGACGAGGACGTTTTTTCCCTGCTGTGTAGTCATTTGGAGACGCTGTATCTCGCTGGTGCCGCCGTATGGGTAAAATACGCATATGCCGGTGCCGTCGACGTCCGCAAAGCCCTCCAGGGCAGCCTTGCCGGTATCGCCGGAGGTGGCCACGAGTATGGCGATTTTATCGTTTATGCCCTGCTTTTTGGCCGAGGCCGTAAGAAGATAGGGCAGCAGCTGAAGGGCGAAATCCTTGAAGGCGGAGGTGGGGCCGTGGAACAGCTCAAGTATGCTTTCGCCGCCAATGTCAATTACAGGCGCCGGTATCTCGCCGAAGCGTGATTTGGAATATGCCGCTGCGGTATATGCTTTGAGCTCATCGCTTGTGAAGTCGGTAAGAAAGAGGCAGATTATATACGCCGCCCGCTCCGGGTAGGTCATGCTCCGCATTTTTGATATATCGTCCAGCGATACCTTTGGAAATTCTTCCGGCAAAAACAGTCCGCCATCCGGAGATATGCCGGCGAGTATGGCCTTTGAAGCGGAGATGCTGATGCTGTTGTCCCTGGTGCAGGTGTAATTCATTGTGCTACCTTTCCTTTTAAGGCTCTCAAAGAGGGAACCGGATTGTTAAATATTATAAACTGTATATAAAATAAATACAAGTGTTTTCGAAAGAACGACAAGAAACCGGTCTGTACGCGGTTGAAAGAAATCCTTCCAGCCTGTATAATAAATAAAATTAAAGTAAACGGACGGAAGCACTATGCACGATAAGATAAACGTATGTCTCCTGAACGACTCGTTTCCACCTGTGATAGACGGCGTGGCCAACGCAGTGGTGAATTACGGAGAGATAATATCCACAAAAAATCTGGGCAAGGCTACCGTGGTGACGCCGGAATACCCGGGCGCCGTGGACGGCTACCCCTTTGACGTGGTGCGCTACCCCAGCCTCAGCACAGAGCAGCTGGTGGGCTACAGGGCGGGCGTGCCCTTTGACGCAAAGATATTCGGGAAGCTGGAAAAGGCGGGCTTTAACATAATACATACCCACTGTCCCGTAGTGTCTACCCTTATGGCGCGTACCCTCAGGGAAAAGCTTGATATACCGGTGGTATTCACCTATCATACAAAGTTCGATGTAAACATATGCGATATGGTGCGCTCAAAGCTTATACAGGAAGCCGCCCTGCACAATCTCTGCGCCAACATACAGTCCTGCGATGAGGTATGGGTGGTTAGCAGAGGAGCAGGTGAGAACCTTCGGGGTATAGGCTACGAAGGGGAATACATCGTCATGGAAAACGGAGTGGACTTTCCGAAGGGACGGGTAGCGCCGGAGGAGGCTATGGAGATACGCCGGCAATACGGCATAGGGCCGGACGAGCGGGTTTTTATGTACGTGGGCCGCATGATGTGGTACAAGGGCATACGCATAACGCTTGACGGACTGAAGAAGGCAAAGGAAGAAGGCTTCGCCTTTAAGATGATATTCGTGGGCGACGGTGCGGACAGGTCGGAGATGGAGAAGTACGCCAAAGAGCTAGGGCTCGAGAAGGAATGTATATTCCCCGGGGCAATTAGGGACAGGGAGCTTCTCAGGCGGTATTTCTGTGCGGCAGACATGTTCCTGTTCCCCTCCACATTCGATACCAACGGCATAGTCGTCAGGGAAGCCGCCGCATGTGGGCTGCCAAGCGTATTGGTAAAGGACAGCTGCGCAGCGGAGGGCACCACACATCTGCAAAATGCCTATCTCATAGAAGAAAACGCCGATTCGATGGCGGAGGCGGTAAAGTTTGCCTGCCGCGAGGAAGAGGCTGTAAAAAACATGGGCGCCGCCGCAATGGAGGAGCTGTATATCTCATGGGAAGAGAGCGTGCGGCGGGCCGTTGACCGCTACGGCGTCGTGATAGACAACTACAAAAAGGGGAACACCGAGCGCGACCGCATATGGACAGACCCATTCTTTGCGATGATGGCGGAGGTGCAGACCCGCATGAACGCCGCCTATGAGCGCAGAGTAAGCCTTGAGCAGAGGAGCCGGGAAATATACGGCAAGGCGGAGGAGATGGGGCGCGAGGCCATGGAAAAGGGCCGGGAGATGTACGACAGGGCTTGGGAAAGGCTGGAGAGGTACCTGTAATTTACTATGATAAGGCTGCCGGAAAAGTTCATACAAAGAATGAGCCAAACGCTGAGCGGCGATCTGGAGGATTTCCTTGCGAGCTACGATAAGCCTCCCGTGCGGGGGGGTCGGGCAAATCTGCTCAAGACAAGCCCGGAGGAGCTGAAAAGCCTGCTTGCTTATAAAATTGAGCGTTCCAAAATACTGGAGGAGGGCTTTGTGCTCAATGAGTCCCCGGACGGCATAGGCAATGACCCTTACCACATAGCGGGGTTGTTCTATATTCAGGAACCCTCCGCCATGGCGCCCATCGCCGCAGCGGAGATAAAACCGGGCATGAAGGTGCTGGATCTATGCGCCGCGCCGGGCGGCAAGAGCGGCGGCATCGCAGCGCGTATGCACGGCGAAGGCCTGCTCGTGGCCAACGAGATAGTGCCAAGCAGGGCAAAGATACTGGGCTTTACGCTGGAACGGCTGGGGGTGACAAACGCCGCCGTCACCTGCGCCCATCCGGACGCGCTCTGCGAGGCGCTGCCGGAGTACTTCGACAGAGTTATAGTGGACGCCCCGTGCAGCGGGGAGGGCATGTTCAGAAAGGACGAAGGGGCAATAGCCGAATGGTCTGAGGAGCACGTGATATCCTGCGCCCAGCGGCAGCGCGCTATACTCAAAAGCGCGTATAAAGCCTTGCGCCCCGGCGGCAAGCTGATATATTCCACCTGCACCTTTTCAAGAGAGGAAAACGAGGATAATGTCGATTGGCTCGCCTCGGAGTTTCCGGATATGGAGATAGAGCTGACACAGCGGCTGTACCCACATACATGCCAGGGGGAGGGGCATTTTGTCGCACGGCTGAAAAAGGCTGGCGATGACCGTATGTCCCAGCCGGATATGAAGCTTATGCCCTGCAGGGAGAAGGACTATTTCGGATTTATAGAGCATACCTTTGACCAGCCGCCAAAGGGCAAGGCATATATGATAAAGGATGGACGGGTACTGCTGATCGACGGAGAGCTGCCGGCGGGATTGTCAGCGGTAAGGCTGCTCAGCGCCGGCGTGTACGCGGGAGATATGCTGAAGGGCAGGTTTGCTCCCGCCCACAGTCTCTTTATGGCAGCCCACGGCGGCATATACAGGAACGCCATAGAGCTTGCGCCGGACGACCTGCGGCTGGACGCCTTTCTCAGAGGCAATACCATAGGCATATCCGGAGGACTGAAGGGATATATGCCGCTCTGCGTAGGGGGCTTCCCGGTAGGCTTCGGCAAGGCGGTGGAAGGGACGCTTAAAAATCACATTCCCAAGGGCCTGAGAAGGGTATGATTTTAAGGTTTTATTAAATAGGACAAAATGCTATTGAACCTTGGCGAATATAGATATAAAGTGTAAGGTATGGTAAGAAAGACGCAGAATTTATTAACGGAGGAACAATATATATGGAAAACATTAACGACAACGCTGCTCTTAATAACGACGTGGAAAAGTACCGCAATCTGGCGGCGCTGTCCTATGTGCTCATGCCTCTTGCGGCAGTGATGCTCATACTGGACAAAAACTCCAACTATGTGCGCCATCATGTCAACCAGGTGATATGCCTGCTGCTGTGGTTCATGGCGAGCTCTGTAGTGATGATAATACCCTTTTTGGGCTGGATAGCCGGCGTGGCGGGCATGGTAGCCGGCGTGGTATTTATGATAATGGCCATAGTGCGTACCTGCAAGCGGGAGTACTATGAGATACCCTGGATAGGCAAGGTAAGGTTCATACCCGAGGCGTAACGGCGTAATATAATTGCGGGGGCTTGACAAAGCCCCTGCTTTTTTATAAACTAAAGCTACCATCAGTTGACAAGAGCACACAAGCCCGAAAGGCTTGTTTTGGGACGCTCCTGCGTTCTCGTCGCTTGTATTACATCCAGTAGTACTGCGCTCCTCGGCCTTGGATCGCCCTCAAAACAAGCTCTTTAGGGTCTTCGAGTTTTAGAAGCCAAAGAGTATGGCAGAACAAGGAGGACGAGTGCAGAAATACTGGTTGTATTTCAAATGAGGACGACACAGTTATGCCGTGCTGTTTGGCTCCTAAAACCTTGTGTGTCCTTGTCAACTGATGGTAAATAATGGCAAAGATGAAGAGGAGTATGCGCTCATACCGCACAAGAGAGACGGCCCCGCCGGCTGAAAGGGCTGTTTGCAAGGAGAGGGCAGAAGGTCGCTTAGGAGCCCCGGGGGTGAAATAACAGTAGTTCCCGGCGGACGCGCCTCGTTACGGCGCAAAAGAGGAGCGCATTGCGCTCAATAAAGGTGGTACCGCGGGTCCGCTCGTCCTTTGGTTGCAAAGACGGGGCGGATTTTTTATTGCATATTATTTCTTAAAATACAGGAGGAAGAGACATGAGCAAAGAACTGCCCAAGACCTATGACCATTCCGACGTGGAAAGCAGGCTCTACGAAAAATGGGAAAAGAAGGGCTACTTCCATGCGGAAGCCAACCCCGAAAAGAAACCCTACTGCATAGTTATGCCGCCGCCAAACATAACCGGCAAGCTGCACATGGGCCACGCCTTGGATAATACCCTTCAGGATTCCATAATACGCTATAAGCGCATGAACGGCTACGAGACGCTCTGGCTTCCCGGCACGGATCACGCCTCCATAGCCACCGAGGTAAAGATAGTCACCGAGATGGCCAAGGAAGGCATAGACAAGCGCGACATAGGCCGCGAAGCATTCCTCAAGCGCGCATGGGAGTGGCGCCGCGAGTACGGCGGGACCATCGTAAAGCAGCTGCGTAAAATGGGCTCCTCCTGTGACTGGGAGCGTGAACGCTTCACCATGGACGAGGGCTGCAACAGGGCGGTCACCAAGGTGTTTGTAGACCTTTACAAAGAAGGCCTTATATATAGGGACGACAGGATAATCAACTGGTGCCCCGTATGCCAGACGGCGCTTTCGGACGCCGAGGTGGAGTACGAGGAGCAGGCCAGCCACCTCTGGCACGTCCGCTACGACGCGCCCGACAAGAGCTATTCCATAATCTGCGCCACCACCCGCCCAGAAACAATACCCGGCGATACCGCCATAGCCGTGAACCCCGAGGATGAGCGCTATGGGGATCTTATCGGAAAGACCGTCGTAGTCCCCATAGTGGGCCGCGAGATACCCATAGTTGCGGACGAATACGTGGAGAAGGAGTTTGGCTCCGGCGCAGTTAAGATCACTCCCTGCCACGACCCCAACGATTTCGAAGTAGGCGTGCGCCACAACCTGCCCCGCATAAGGGTATTCACTGACGACGGACACCTGAACGAGCTGGGAGCGCCTTATACCGGCATGACTACCATGGAGTGCCGCAAGGCTATCGTGGCCGATATGGAAAAGAGCGGCAACCTTGTGAAGATAGAGGACTACGCCCACAACGTAGGGGTCTGCTACCGCTGCCATAATACCGTCGAGCCCCTCACCAGCCTCCAGTGGTTCGTGAGCATGAAGCCCCTTGCCAAAGAAGCTATCCGCGTAGTGGAGGAGGGCGAGGTAAAGTTCGTGCCGGAAAGGTTCAACAAGACCTACTTCAACTGGATGTACAACATCAGGGATTGGTGTATTTCCCGCCAGCTCTGGTGGGGCCACAGGATACCCGCCTATTACTGCGAGAATAAAGACTGCGGCCATATAGAAGTAACTCTGGACCCGCCCGAAAAGTGCCCCGTCTGCGGCGCAAAGGTCCATCAGGACGAAGACGTTTTGGATACCTGGTTCAGCTCCGGCATGTGGCCCTTCTCCACGCTGGGCTGGCCGGACAAGACCCCTGAGCTTGAATACTTTTACCCCACCAGCACTCTGGTTACCGGCTACGATATAATCTTCTTCTGGGTAGCCAGAATGATAGTGTTTGGAACTAAGGTCATGGGCAAGATACCCTTTGACACGGTTTATGTACACGGCATAGTCCGGGACGAGCTGGGCCGCAAGATGTCCAAATCCCTTGGCAACGGCATAGATCCCCTTGAGATAATCAAGGACTATGGCGCGGATTCCCTGCGCTTCAGCCTGGTGACCGGTAACAGCGCGGGCAACGACATGCGCTTTTCCAACAAAAAGGTGGAAGCCGCCAGAAACTTCTGCAATAAGGTCTACAACGCCTCTCGCTTTGTTCAGATGAACATTGGCGATGAGAAGATAGGCGATATAGACATGGCAAAGCTGGATATCGCCGACAAGTGGATACTCCACAGGCTCAACGCCGTTGCAGGTGAAGTCACCTCCAATATGGACAACTTCGAGCTCAACGTCGCCGCACAGAAGGTATATGATTTCATCTGGACCGAGTTCTGCGACTGGTACATAGAGATGGCAAAGCCCCGCCTTTACGGCGATGACGAGAGCGCCAAGGCAAACGTGAAGGCTATACTGGTCCGGGTGCTGGGGGACTCCATGAAGCTGCTTCACCCCTTCATGCCGTTTATTACGGAGGAACTGTATCAAAGCCTGCCAAACGCGGAGGAGACCATCATGCGCGCAAGCTGGCCCAAGTACACCAATGACTTCCAGTTTGCTGAGGAGGCAGAGGAGATGGAGGGCGTGATGGACGTTATCCGCTCCATAAGGAACCTCCGTGCAGAGATGAACGTGCCTCCCGCAAGGCGCACCGCCGTGTACATGGTAACCCCCGCCGAAAACGCCCCCGCCTTCGAGATGGCAAGAGCATATCTTATGAAGCTGGCAGGCGCGGAGAACGTGATAGTTCAGCAGGATAAGAGCGGCATACCCAAGGGAGCGGTAAACGCCGTATGCGCCATGGGCGAGGCCTTCATACCCCTGGATCAGCTTATCGACATAGATAAGGAAATAGAGAGGGTAAACAAGGAGATAAATCGAATGAAGGGCGAGGTCGCCCGCGCAGAGGGCAAGCTCAGCAACCCGGGCTTCGTCGCCAAGGCCCCGGAAAAGGTCATAAACGAGGAAAAGGGCAAGTTAGAGGTCGCTAAGGATATGCTATCCAAGCTGGAGCATCGCCTTGCGGAGCTGCAGGGGTAACGATTCGGATAAGATCGAGGGGCGTTCATAATGTGGACGCCCCTGACCTATTATTTATAATAATTGCAATATAGTTGCAGGCTGTTAGTGTTTTTGCCGGGAAAGAGGTATAAAATCCTATGAGCGCGTTGGAACTGTTTATTTTAGCCGTCGGCCTGTCCATGGACGCCTTCGCCGTATCGATATGCAAGGGCCTTGCTGTGAAACGCATAGATATCAAAAAGGCCGCCATTGTCGGCCTGTGGTTCGGCGGCTTTCAGGCGCTTATGCCAATGATAGGATACTTCCTGGGCTCCCGTTTCAGCAATGCCATACAGTCGGTAGATCACTGGGTGGCTTTCATACTGCTCTCACTCATAGGCGCAAATATGATACGGGAGGCACTCTCAAGGGACGAGGACGCGGGCAGGGACAGCGGCTCGCTCTCCTTTAAGACCATGCTCATGCTTGCGGTGGCTACCAGCATAGACGCTCTTGCAGCAGGCATAACCTTTGCGTTCCTCGATGTGAACATAGTCGGCGCGGTGAGCATTATAGGCTGCACCACCTGCATCATATCCATGGCGGGGGTAAAGGCAGGCAGCGTTTTCGGGACGAAATACAAGTCAAAAGCCGAGATGACAGGAGGAGTGATGCTCATACTCCTGGGCCTCAAGATACTTCTGGAGCATACCGGCATACTTGCTGACCTTATGGCTTAACTGTTAACTTTTCCCCAAAACGCTCCCTCTTTGTTGACAGCCTTTTTTACGGGACTTATAATCAAATCATGTACAGGAAGGAAAATTTTTCATTATGGGCCGGAATAAAAAAAGGCCCTGTTTATAGGGCGGCCAAAAGGGCTTTGCCGGCAGTGATGGCGGCAGGCTTTTTGTGCTCCTTTGGCTGCGCAAAAAGGGCGGAAGCGGACACCTTCGTGATGGTGGATATAGGATATCTGGACGACGAGCAGTACGGGGATGACACTACGTTCGTCGCCATAACCGGATATGCTACGCCACAGCCCGTCGTTACCCCAGTGCCTACTCCCGAACCTACGCCTGAACCCACAAAGCGGCCTAAAAGGAACGAGGACAAGCAGAGCGGGGGCGGCGAGGAAAAGGACGATAAAAAGAAGGACGAAAAGAAGGACGACAAAAAGGACGACAAGAAGGCTGAAGCTACTCCGACGCCTAAGCCTGAAAAAAAAGTAAAGACGCCCTATGCGGGCAACTATACAAAACAGTCCCTTTCGTACGAGAGCGGCTCAAAGGCTATAAGCTTCGAGACGACTACGCTGGATGGCAGCAGCACCGGCAGCAGCCTGTTCAGCAAGAACCGCATAACCATGGTGAATATCTGGACCCGTACCTGACCGAGCTGTCTGCAAGAGATGGGTGATCTCTCAGAACTGGCAAAGGAATACAAGGGAAGCGGCTTCAGGATAATCGGCCTCTCGGCGGACGCGATGCCGGAGAATCCCGATATGGTGCTCAGCTCTAAGGAGATGTTTGAAAGCGCGGGAGGCAATTTTACCAACATTATTGCCAGCCAGAGCGTGATAAAAACCATGCTCCAGGGCGTAAATACGGTGCCCACGACGAAGTTTTACGACTCTGAGGGCAGGCTCGTAACGGTGGTGCACGGCGCAAAGAGCAAACAGAAATGGATAGATATTATCGAGACGGTGATGAATGAAAAAGCGTAGTATTATATCATTGGCACTTTTAGCGGCAGGTCTGGCCTTTATCGTCATAGGTGCGGTAAGGGGCGAGGCCAATGCCGTCATGCAAAAGGCCATAATGATCTGCATGGAGTGTATCGGCCTTGGATAAGAATAAAAGCAAAAAGAAGAGCCACCCCTTTATTAGGGCGCGGATATACCTTCAGGCCTGCTGGACGCTGCTGACTAACAGCTATGCTTCGGGCTATATAAACGGCACCATATATCAGGGCGGCATAAAGAATATATGCGTTCCGGGATTGAACTGCTATTCCTGCCCAGGCGCATGGGGCGCGTGCCCTATGGGCTCGCTGCAAAACGCATTGGCGGGCAGGTCACATGGATTCCCATTTTACGTATTAGGCACGCTTATAACCATAGGTGCGCTGTTCGGCAGGATAGTGTGCGGCTGGCTCTGCCCCTTTGGGCTGGTGCAGGATCTGCTGTTTAAGATACCGCCAAAGAAAAAGATACGGCGGCTGCCCGGCGAGAAATACCTGCGCAAGACACGCTACGTCGTACTCGTGGTTATGTGCATACTGCTGCCCATGCTTGCCAAGGGCTCATACGGCGTGGGTATGCCATGGTTCTGCAAGTGGATATGTCCCTCCGGCACGCTGCTGGGAGGCATACCGCTGCTTGCTCTCAACGAGGAGCTTAGAAGCGTCATTGGCTGGCTGTTTACCTGGAAGCTTTTCATACTGGTTGTGATAATAACAGGCTCCATACTCATGTACCGCCCGTTCTGCCGCTATATTTGCCCTCTGGGCGCCATATATGGCCTGATGAACCCTGTATCGCTGGTAAGAATGCGGGTGAGCAAGAGCCGCTGTGTGGGGTGCGGCGCCTGCCAGAAGGCCTGCGGATTGGATATACCCGTATACAAGGAGCCTAACTCTACCGACTGCATACGCTGCGGCAAGTGCGTTACCGTATGTCCGTACAACGCTCTGAAGCTGGATGTAACACTGAAGGGCAAGCGCAGGCGCGGGACGAGACAGGAGGATGCGGACGCCTGATGAGGTACGATGCTGAGCTGATACGGCTGAAGGATAAGAGATACGGAGTTCTTCGCAATGCGGAGCCATGCGAAGGCGGCAAGATGCTGGAGCTCATGCGGATCTGCGCAGGGGAGACCGAATACCTTATACACTACCCGGACGAGATAATACGGAGCGACGAAAGCGAAGCGGCCTTTATACAGATGACCAATGAGTCGGATGGCACGCTGATGCTGGTATGTGATATAGACGGTGAGCTTGTGGGCTTCTGCTCACTCAACTGTGCCGGGATGAAGAAGTCCAAGGTGCGGCACAGGGCAAGCGTGGGCATAAGCGTGATAAGCAAATACTGGGGTAAGGGCCTCGGCACTATAATGATGAACGCTTTGGAAAAGCAGGCTAAGACCATGGGCATCAGCCAGATGGAACTGGAATTTATAGAGGGCAACGACAGGGCGAAATGCCTTTACGAAAAGCTGGGTTATCGGGTGACGGGAGAACTTCCCAACGCAATACACAGCCGGGAAGGCAGGCGCCTTGGCATGTTCACCATGATAAAGGAAATATGACATCTAAAAAAAGGCCGGGTTATCCCGGCCTTTTTTGCGGTTATAGCTTATAATTTACCCATTTGCAGTATTCCTCAAGCCCGTCCTTGCTGCCGTCCCAGTCGGTGCATACCTCGGCGTCGGGAAAGACCACCATTTCGTGCAGTATGGTGAGGGGGCCTATTTTGCATATGCTGTAGGGCAGTATCTTGTGGTAATATACCGTCATGCCGCTGTCCGACAGGAAGGATACGTCATCGAAGGAAGTACCCATGTTGTAGTAGTGATATTTGTAGTTCTCGCAGAGTGTCTTCAGGAAGGGGCTGTCCTGTATGTGCAGGTTCTCCGCCGTTACTTCGTTGAAGTTCTCCCGAAAGTGCAGTTCAAGATTGGGCTTGTGATCGTGCTGCTTTTCCCAGCGCCGTACTACGGAATCCACCCATGAAAATGGGGCGCGCCGGTCCTGTATGACGCAGTTTATGCGGACGGGAACCTTCAGATTGCCCAGAACGTCGTCAGTGGCGGGGGCATAGAGGAAGGCGGAGTCTTTTTCGTATGTACTGAGGTGGCGGGAGACGTTTATGCCTTTTACGCAGGGATATTCCACATCGAACATGTGGGTGATGTCTTTTGCGGATTCGGAGGGGAAAAGGGTGTTTACGTAGACGATCTTGTCTTTGAGTATATCCAGCATTTTGCCGAGATAATCAAGATTGTCACAGGGCTCGCCGCCGGTTATCATTATATCCTCGATGTCGGAATCCGCTATGCGGCGGAGCACCTCGAGGGTCTTATCCAATGATACGTTCAGCGTATCGTACATCTTGCGGGATTCGCAGAAGGGGCACTTCCTGCCGCAATTGTAGGGCACGTAAACGTGGGCGGTCTTCTTAGGCCGAACGGTATTTTTTATATTGTCGATGTTGTCAAGGCAATACATTGGCAGTCCTCCGAAGGAATATAAAAAACTATCAATAGGATTATATTTCAACATAGTAATTATAGCATGGGCAGGGGCATTTTCAAGAAAAGTTTATCCTTTAACAAATTCGCCATTTTTCTTTCGCATGACCGTTGAAATGGCGCGGGTAAATATGATATATTTAATAAAATAAACCTATTTTACCCCTGCGGGTTACTCCACTTAAATAATCCGTGAAGGGCTAAAAAAGGAGAGGATCCGCCGCGGCTGGCGGTGCGGCAGTGTGGAGACCTGTCGTAATGGGATAATTGCCTTTATCCCGAGGCCGTTCCTTGCGGAGGCAGAACGGTCGCAGCCGAAAAAAGAATATGGCAAAGGTAAGCCTCAGAAACATCAAAAAGGTCTATCCAAACAGTGCGCCCAAGAAAAGGGCCAAGGACCAGCCTGAAAAGAAACACAATCTTCAGATTACCGACGAGGGCGTCGTAGCGGTGCAGGAGTTCAACCTTGACATTGCAGACAAGGAATTTATCGTGCTGGTAGGCCCCTCCGGTTGCGGAAAGTCCACAACCCTGCGCATGATAGCGGGACTTGAAGACATTACCGCCGGCGAGCTGTACATAGGCGACAAGCTTATGAACGACGTAGCTCCCAAGGACAGGGATATCGCCATGGTATTCCAGAACTACGCCCTGTACCCTCATATGACGGTATATGAGAATATGGCTTTCTCCCTCAAGCTAAAGAAGACCCCCAAGGACGAGATAGACCGCAAGGTAAAGGAAGCGGCGGAGATACTGGATATAACCCAGTACCTCGACAGGAAGCCGAAGGCCCTTTCCGGCGGACAGCGACAGCGTGTGGCCATAGGGCGCGCAATAGTGCGCAACCCTGCCGTATTCCTGATGGATGAACCTCTTTCCAATCTGGACGCAAAGCTGCGCAATCAGATGCGTGCGGAGATAATAAAGCTACGCCAGAGGATAGATACTACCTTCGTCTACGTTACTCACGATCAGACCGAGGCTATGACCCTGGGCGACCGCATAGTCATAATGCGGGACGGATTCATTCAGCAGATAGGCACCCCTCAGGAGGTGTTCAACCACCCTGCAAACCTCTTCGTGGCGGGCTTCATAGGAACTCCGCAGATGAACTTCTTTGATGCAAAACTGGATAAGGACGCTGACGGATATTATGTAGAGCTGGACGGTGCAAGGGTTCACCTGCCCGAAGAAAAGCAGCAGGCGCTTAGGGCCAATAATGTTGAACCACAGGATATAACCCTCGGCATAAGGCCGGAGCACATAATGCTCTGCTCTGACGACGCGGCGGCGCACATCAGTGCAACCGTGGACGTATCCGAGATGATGGGCAGCTCCGTGCATCTCCATGTAAACGCCAATGGCAAAGATGTTGTGGTGATAATCCCCACAATAGACCTGGACGGCAGCGCACAGCAGATGTTCGGCTACGGAAGCAAGGTAAACTTTACATTCGGCGGCAACGTGCTGCATATGTTCAGCAAGGAAAACGAGAAGAATCTCATCTGAACCGTATAACGCTAAAATGCTTACTCCCCCGGATAACCGGGGGATTTTTTAACAGCCGGTTTTTTGACCCAAATTTGTAAATAAATTGTGCAAAAGTACACAATTACCCCGATATATGGTATATTTCTATATAATTCGATACGATTCGATCAATTTATATTTTATATAGGGGTAATGCATGATGAAAAGGTTGATGGCGATGCTAATGGCGACGGTGCTGCTGCTTTGCGCTGTGCCGCAGCAGGCCCACGCGGCGGCAGACTATAGCTGGATAAAGGTAAAGCTTTCCACCAACAATGCTACCGTGCTTACCATGTATGCTTCCGGCAAGTATTTTATCAGGGAAAACGGTGCGGAGTTTACCGGAGGCACAGTAACGGTGCGCAGCAACGGCGACGGTACCATGACGCTTTACCATTCCGGCTCCCAGGGGGAGATATATACCGGCCAGTCGCTTTCAATAATGCGCGAGAGGGTATCTCGTGAGGCGGGTTATATTAAGCTCAACGGCAGATGCTACCTGGGCCATTTTAACTTAAAGGTGATGTCCTCCGGCTATATACGCGTGGTAAACGAGGTGCCGCTGGCTCACTACCTTTACGGTGTGGTAGGGTATGAAATGAGCAATACATTCCCTATAGAGGCCCTGAAGGCACAGGCGGTGGCGGCAAAGTGCTACGTGCTTTCCAACATGACCACATCGGGAGATTACTATATAGGCGACACCTCGGCGGAGCAGGTATACAAGGGATATAACGCCTCTTATACCAATGTGATAGAGGCGGTGGACAGTACGCTTGACGAAATACTTGCAGTAAACGGCAGAATGCTGTGTACCTACTACGCTGCCAGCAACGGAGGCGAGACTCTGCTGCCCAGCCAGGCGTGGCCCTCAAAGCGGCTGAGCGACGGCGGCTACGATATACGTCTCGATCCATACGATCTCGGCAACGCATACAGCAAGATGGAAACCATAAAGCTCCCGGTGAACATGGGCGGCGAGATAAGCCCGGCACTGATGAATATGCTGCTGGACAAGGCTTCGAGGGCGCTGGGCTACCAGGTTAGCCAGATAGACGGCATATATTCCGTATCCGTACATTCACCCAAGTACTCAGGCACCAGCCGCTGTATGTCAAAGTGCAGCATAGAGCTTGCGGCCAGCCAGAACGGAATGGAATCCGAAAGAGTGACTCTGGAGTTCTATACCAGCGAGTTCGAAAGCTATGGCGTGGTGTACGACAAGACATTGCGCGCATACTGGGGCGAAATGGACTCATCGGGGTATTATAAGATATACCACGTGCGCTTTGGCCACGGCGTAGGAATGAGCCAGCGGGGCGCGCAGGCAATGGGAAGCGCGGGCATGAGCTATAGGGAAATACTGAAATTCTATTATCCTGGCGCGTCCTTTGCGAGCATCGATGTATCTGCGCCGCAGGATCCTATCAATAAAAACAGCAGCGTGGAGTTTACCCCATCCGGCAGCTGCGTCGAAGCGGTCACTACCGGCGGCGTGAAACTGCGTTCCGGAGCAGGCACAAAGTACAGCAGCATATGCACCGTTCCCGCGGGCAGCACCGTATACGTATACGGCAGCAACGATGGATGGGCTCAGGCAGTGTATGATGGCAAGAGCGGCTATATATCCGAAAAGTATCTGGAGTATAAGGGCGAAAGGCCGCAGGCTGAGGCAACCCCGGCGCCGTCCGGCAGTCCTGCTGCAGATGCTCCGGAGGGCGTGCGGGCATACGGTACTGTGAACGGCTCCGGCGTAAATATGAGGACAGGCCCCGGCACCTCCTATGAGAGCATCGATAAGCTGGAAAGAGATACGCAGCTGTACATATACGATTCCGCAGGGGGCTGGTATCTGGTATCCACGCCAAGCGGGAGCAAGGGGTACGTCATATCCACATATGTGAGCATAACGGGCTACCCGGCGCAGAAGTCAGATGCCGATGAAGAGCAGGAGGTACCGAAGGCCGATGGCGCAAACGGCGGCGATAATGACAGTGAAGCGGCGGATATAATACTGGTTCCGGAATCTGTGGCCTCAGGCATAGTGACGGGGCAGGGGGTAAACTTCCGCAATGGCCCCGCGGTGTCCTATGCCAGCATAGACAAGCTGGATAAAAACACCAGCATAAGCATATACGGCAAGACCGGAGGCTGGTATTATGGCGAGGCAGGCGGCAAGCTTGGATATATCAGCGAAAGCTACGTAAAGGTCACGGGCGGGGATAAGCAGGAGAATATCAAATCTCAGGACGATACTGTGACTGCCCCGAAGCAGGACGATGGCGGAGATACAGTAAAGGCAGGCCGGGTGACCGCCTCCAGAGTGAATATGCGCATAGGCCCCGGCACGTCGTATAATTCCTTAAAGAAGCTTGAAAAGAACACCGGAGTATACATACTCGGACAGTCCGGAAACTGGTACAGCGTCCAGACAGGGCAGCTGAAGGGATATGTACACAAGGATTACATACAGCAGACGGGCACACAGAGTATGAACGGCGGCTCGGATGCTGCCGGCAGGGGCGTTACCACTGGCAGCGTCAGGCTGCGCAAGGGCAGCAATACCGATTCAGCGATAATAGCTACTCTGAAAAAGGATACAGAGCTTATACTTTATGGCAAAAAGGATGGCTGGTACTCCGTAAAGACCTCTGACGGAACGGAGGGCTTTGTAAGCTCAAAGTATGTAAAGGTGACGGAAGCATATGCGGGGGGCGAGCAGCAGAATGCAGGCAGGGCGGAAAGCGACGACGCCATAGGCACTGGAAAAACCAATACCAAGGTGAATATGAGGCAGGGTCCTTCCTCCGGTACAAAGAAACTCGCGCGTCTGCCCAAGGGCACCGAGGTTACTATATACGCTAATGAAAATGGCTGGTGCCTTGTGGAATACAAGGGTACAAGGGGCTACATATACGCGAAGTACGTCACGGGCACTGTACACGATAAAGGCACAGCCGTAGGCACCGGGGAGAATGATAAGGATACGGCAGCGAATGTGGACAGCGGCTCCGGCGTGGTGCTGCCCAGAGGCGAGACCAATTCCAAAGTGAACTTCCGGAGCGGCCCCAATACGAAGAATACCAAGGTTTACGAAACCCTTAAAAAGGGCGCCGAGGTGGAGATAATAGGCCAGACGGGAAGCTGGTATTACGTCGTATACGGCGGGCAGGCGGGCTTTATCAGTTCTGATTATCTCAAGCCCACAAAGGCGGGTACTGTGGACATACAAAAGGTCAGATCAGGAATAACTCCGCAGAAATGCGTAACGAATTCCGAGGTGAACATCAGGAGCGGCCCTTCCACCGGCAGCAAGAAGCTGGGCAAGCTGGATAAGGGAGAGAATGTGACGGTATACTATGTATCCGACGGATGGTGCTTTGCAAAGTGCGGAAAGCAGTACGGCTTCCTGTACGACAAGTACGTGAGCCTGGCAAATTAATAAGATAAAACAAAGAGAAAAAGGGCCTGCTGCCGCGATAAAAGCGTCAGAAAGCCCTTTTTTCATCAAAAAAAGCGGGGAGAAGCCGTCAGAATCTGTGACCGCATATATCGAGAAGGTATTTGCGGAACATGACGATCTCGGGGGAGCCGGAGCGGTCGGCGGGGCAGATAAAGCTCAGATAAACCAGCCCGGGAGGGTTGAGAGGCACTGCCGCTACGCCATAATATGAAGCGAAGGAACGGGGCCCTATGGATACCCCCTTGCCGCTGCGGATAAGGTTTATGACCGTATGTATACCGTCGGAACGGTATACGCGCCCGGGGGATATGCCGTGATTTTTGAAGGTTTCCTTCAGCGTTCTGTCCTCGATGGAGCCTTCCAGGCCGGTTATCATGGCACTGCCCTGCAATTCCCGGGGGGAGATATACTCCAGCGTACTTCTTGGATCCATAGGAGACATGAGAACGCACTGGCTTTCGCCTATAAGATTGCAGCAATCCAGAGGGGGGCAATCGTTCATAAGGCTGTGGGGCGGAAGCCTGTCCAGCGCCAGATCTATGGAGCCGTCCTTAAGTCCCGCAAGGTAGTCAAAGCCCGCTTCGGTTATGAAGGTTACCTCTAAATCCGGAAGATTATCAAAAAAAGATGCGATATCCTGAAAAAGACCGTTTGAATATACACGTGATCCCATGGCGATGCGAAGATGCTTTTTACACCTGCTGTTCTCAAAGCCTATGCTGCGCTGAAACCGCTGCCAGCTGTCTACTGCGGGCTGTGCCGCATCGCAGAACTGCCTGCCCCTTTCCGTAAGGTAAAACCCATGGGAAGCCCGGGAAAAAAGCTCGTAACCCAGATCCTTTTCAAGCCGGGATATCTGCTGGGAAAGGGCGGACTGGGAGAGGTAGAGCCTGCTTGCCGCCTTGGATACGTTGTGATATTTCGCAACCTCCAGGACATATATTAATTGAAGTATGTTCATTGAACGCCATCTCTCTTTATAATAAGGTTTACTAATATCACTATTATAAGGTCGCGCTTTACACAGCGCAATAAGCTGAAATAAAATATAAGCAGGAAAATAGAAAAAAGTCAGTCAATTCAGCTATGGAACAACTCTTTTAGTATGACGGGAGGCGGATAAATTTGGAAAAGCATCTACTTTACGGAAATGAGGCAATAGCAAGAGGCGCGTATGAAGCCGGGGTGAGGGTATGCTCCGCATATCCGGGAACGCCCAGCACCGAGGTGTTTGAAAACCTGACCAAATATGGAGATGACCTGTATTGCGAATGGGCGCCAAACGAAAAGGTGGCGGTGGAGGTGGCATACGGCGCCAGCATCGCCGGAGTGCGCAGCCTCGCGGCCATGAAGCACGTCGGCGTGAACGTGGCGGCAGACCCTATCTTTACTGCAGCCTATAACGGAGTCAACGGAGGATTTGTAATAATATCCGCAGACGACCCGAGCATGCATTCATCGCAGAACGAGCAGGACAACAGGAACTACGCAAGGGCCGCCAAGATAGCTATGGTGGAGCCGTCGGATTCTCAGGAGTGCCTCGATTTCATGCATACCGCATACGAGATATCAGAGCGCTTCGATATGCCGGTGCTGTTCAGGACGACCACAAGGATAGCCCATTCAAAGAGCATCGTGACCTTCGGCGAAAGGGAGGAGCACAAAGCAAAGGAGTATGTGCGCAACGTGCGCAAGTTCGTATCCACCCCCGCCAACGCATACGCAAACAGGGCGAAGCTGGAAGAAAACATGAAGAAGCTTGAGGAGTACGCATGTGATTGCCCGCTTAATGTAGCAGAAATGAAGGGCGGCAAAATAGGCGTTGTGACCGCCTCCATAGCGTATCAGTACGCAAAGGACGCTTTCCCGGAGGATACGTCTTTTCTTAAGCTGGGGCTCACCAATCCCCTTCCCATCGAGCTGATACGAAGCTTTGCAAAGAAGGTCGATAAGCTCTACGTCATAGAGGAGCTCGACGGCTTTATGGAGGAGCAGATGAAGGCCGCCGGCATAGAGTGCGTGGGCAAGGAGCTCATAGGCGATATGTACGAGCTCAACCCGCAGATACTTAAAGAAAGGCTCTTCGGCGAGAAGGCCGTAAGCGCGGAGCTTGACGTGAAGCCTGTTCCGCGTCCGCCGGTACTTTGCCCGGGATGCCCCCACCGTGGCTTCTTCTATACCATATCCCGCCACAAGAACGCGGTAGTGGCAGGGGATATAGGCTGTTATACGCTCGGAGCGGCGGCGCCCCTTTCCGCCTTAGACAGCTGCGTGTGCATGGGCGGAGGCTTTACGGTTGCCATGGGCATGGCGAAGGCCTTTGAGCGCAGCGGCGTAAAGGATAAAAAGGTATTCGGCATAATGGGGGATTCTACCTTCTTCCATAGCGGGATGACCGGCGCGGCGGAGATAATCTACAACAAGGGCGAGGTTATACCCGTGGTTTTGGATAATTCCATAACAGGCATGACGGGGCATCAGGATAACCCGGGCAGCGGCTATACGCTGCAGGGGGATGTGGCGGAAAAGATAAGGATAGAGGACGTACTTGCTTCCATTGGCTATGAAGAGGTTATTATAGTGGATCCGCAGGATCTTAAGGCCATGGAAAAAGCGGTAGAGGAAGCCACGGCTTCCGAGGTACCGGCGGCTATCATAACCCGCCGTCCCTGCGTGCTGATAAAGAGGATAAAGCACGATATAGGGTTATGCGAGGTGGATGCGCAAAAGTGCATAGGCTGCAAAATGTGCCTAAAGGTCGGCTGCCCTGCCGTCATGGTACATGAGGGCAAGGCGCGCATAGACGCCGCACAGTGCATAGGCTGCACCGTCTGCGCCCAGGTATGTCCCAAGGGCGCTATTTCAAGAAGGGAGAGGTAATTTCCATGGAACAGAATAAAAGCGCGATACTTGTAGGCGTAGGCGGCCAGGGAACGATACTGACGGCGAAGGTTCTGGTAAATGGGCTCATGCGCGCCGGATATGACGTAAAGATGTCTGAGGTCCACGGCATGAGCCAGCGCGGCGGAAGCGTATCCACGCAGGTACATTGGGGCAAAAAGGTATATTCCCCGGTGATAGGCAAGGGCGCGGCGGATATAGTCGTGGCCTTTGAAAAGATGGAGGCGGTACGCTATGCCGACTATCTCAAGCCGGACGGGATAGCCGTCATAAACGATTTTGAGATAGAATCCTCCACCACGGCGGCGGGTATGTGCGAATATCCCAAGGGCTGCATAGAGGCGATGAAGAGCAGATTTAACTGTTATACGCTGAATGCGGCAAGGATAGCGGAGGATATGGGCAATCCCAAGTGCATGAATATAGTGCTCTTCGGCAGCATGGTAAAGGTGCTGGGCATGGACGGCATAGACTGGGAAGCGGTCATAGCGGATACCGTGCCGGAAAAATTCAGGGATATGAACATCAGGGCCTACCGCGCCGGATACGGGGCCGTATAGCCTGATCGGAAGGGATGCTTATGAAGGTTCTGGTGATAAATCCGGGGGCAACGTCAACAAAAATATCCGCATTTGACGAAGAAAAGGAAGTTATGCGCGTGAGTATAAGCCACAGTGCGCAGGAGCTTTCAAAATTCGCCCATATAGCTGAGCAGATGCCGTACCGCAAAAAACTGATACTGGATGCGTTGAGGGAAAACGGCATGAAGGTATCCGACTTTGACGCCATATGCGGAAGGGGCGGACTGCTTCGCCATATTCCGTCCGGCACATACGCCGTAAACGACAGAGTCATACATGACATACTTCATCCCGGCTATGGCGAGCACGCGGCAAACCTGGGCGCGTATATCGCAGAGGAGCTTGCAAAGCCCGCAGGAATACCGGCATATTTTGTGGATCCGGTCTGTGTGGACGAGATGCAGGATGTTGCGCGTATATCCGGAATGAAGGGCATGGAGCGGCAGAGCTTTTTCCATGCACTCAATCACAAATCGGTGGCGCGCAGAGCGGCGCAGCAAATGGGGAGGTCATATGAGGAGCTGAACCTCATCGTTGCTCATCTGGGCGGAGGGGTATCGGTGGCAGCCCACGAAAAAGGAAGGGTAGTGGACGTATATAACGTCAAGGACGACGGCAGTATGGGGCTGGACAGGGGCGGCGCGCTGCCGGTGAACGCCGTAGTGGAGCTGTGCTATTCCGGCCGGGAAAAGGCGGAAGTGAAGCGCATGCTTGGCTCGGAGGCGGGGGTGTATTCCTACCTCGGAACAAAGGATTTCCGCGAAGTGGAAAAAAAGATGAATGACGGTGACAAGGAAGCAACGCTGATATTCCGTGCCCTTGCCTATCAGCTTGCCAAAGATATAGGTTCCATGGCAGCTGTACTGCGCTTCAGGGTGGACGCCATAGTATATACCGGAGGTATGGCATACAGCGAGAGCCTGTGCAGAGAGATAACCTCATATGTTTCCAAAGTGGCGCCGGTTATCTGCCTGCCGGGTGAGGAGGAAATGAGAAGCCTGGCCGAGGGGGCGCTGAGGGTGCTCCACGGCGGGAAATGCTCTGAATACTGATTAGGAGATGTTAAGATGATCACCATAGAAAGCCTGATAAGGATGGCGTCAGGCATGGCTTCCGGAGTAATAGCGGTAGCCGCGGCGCACGATGAGGAGGTACTGAAGGCGGTTTGCGAGGCAAAACGAAAGAATATCGCAAAAGCCATACTGGTGGGAAATGTAATACGGATAAAGAGCATACTCAGTGAACTGGGCGAGGAGGACAGCGGCTTTGAACTTATTCCGGCTGACAGCGATGCGGATTGTGCCGCAAAGGCCGTCAGCGCAGTGCGCAGCGGCAGGGCAAATCTGCTTATGAAGGGAATACTGAATACTGCTGACCTCATGCGCGCCGTATTGGATAAGGAAAACGGCATACGCACCCAAAGGCTGATAAGCCACGTCATGCTATATCAGCCTGCGGGATACAGGCTCATGGCAGTTACGGACGGGGGCATGAACCCCTTCCCCGACCTCGCAAAGAAGACCGAGATACTGGAAAACGCTGCCATCACGATGAAAAGCATAGGCTTTGGGAGGCTGTATGCAGCCTGCATATGCGGCGCCGAGACGGTAAACCCAAAGATACAGTCTATGGTGGATGCGCAGGAGCTTGCGGGTATGTTGGAGCGCTGGAGCAAGTATGATATGCAGGTTTACGGCCCGGTAGGGTTGGATCTTGCGGTGAGCCGGGAGGCTTGCGCGCATAAAAAATACAACGCCCCCGGAGCCGGTATGGCTGATATACTTCTGGTCCCCAATTATGAGGTGGGCAATGCAATGGGAAAGGCCATGTCGCTGTTTGGCGGCGCAAAGAGCGCGGGAATAATCGTTGGGGCAAAGGTACCCATAGTACTGGTATCCAGATCAGACAATGCGGAGACAAAGCTGGCGTCGATCGCCTTTGGAGCGGTTGCGGCGCGGGGTTAACCAAAAAGACGAGGTGGGGATAATATGATATCGGAAAAAATGTACGTCCTGGGATCAAAACAGTCCTGCATACGTGAAATATTTGAGTTCGGACTAAAACGCAAACAGCAGGTCGGCGAAGAAAACGTATTTGATTATTCGCTCGGGAATCCTTCTATACCCACACACAAGCAGGTGGATAATACCATAACTGGCCTTATACAGGAGGGGAACAGCCTTATGCTTCACGGTTATACGCCTGCCGGGGGAGATAAGCGGGCCAGAGAGGCCATAGCGGAGGATCTGAATGAGCGGTACGGCATGAATATAAGCTCAAATAACCTGCTGCTGACCTGCGGCGCGGCAGCGGCCGTTATAGCGTCCCTGAAGGCTATCGCCGTAAAGGACAGCGAGGTAATAGTGATCGCACCATACTTTCCTGAATACCCGATGTATGCAGAAAGCAGCGGAATGAAGCTCGTGACGGTGCCGGCGGATACCGAGGCGTTCCAGATACGGTTCGACGAGCTGGAAAAGCGCATAACCCCCCATACTCAGGCTGTGATAGTGAATTCCCCCAATAACCCCTCCGGCGCGGTATACGGCAGGGAGACGCTGTGCCGGCTGGGCAGGCTGCTTGAGCAGAGAAGCGCGGAGTACGGGCATCCGATATATATAATAGCGGATGAGCCCTACCGCGAGCTGGTATACGACGGCGCCGAGGTCACGTTCATACCCAAGCTGTATGCAAATACCATAGTGTGCTATTCATATTCCAAGTCGATGTCTCTCCCGGGCGAGCGCATAGGGTATGCCTGCGTGACGGACGAGGCGGAGGACAGCCATGAGCTCCTGCTTGCCATATCCGGCGCGTCAAGGAGCATGGGCCATGTATGCGCCCCCTCCACCATGCAGCAGATGCTGGCGCGCTGCGTAAAGCTACGCCCCGACGTGGAGGCGTATGACAGGAACAGGCGTACCCTTTACGACGCGTTGGCGGAATACGGCTACAAATGCGTTAAGCCCAAGGGCGCGTTTTATCTTTTTGTTGAAGCGCCCGGCGGGGACGCAAAAGAATTTGCCGCTCGGGCTATGAGGAAGGATCTTCTTGTGGTGCCGGGAAATGAGTTCGGCTGCCCCGGCCATTTCCGCCTCAGTACCTGCGTTTCACATGATATGATAAAGCGCAGCCTGCCTATTTTCCGCGAGCTTGCCGAGGAAGCGCAGGCATAGCGCAAAGAATCACCCCTTAGGAAGCATGATTGCGCCGCACATCCGCAAGGATCGCCGCGGCGCTTTTTTATTATCCTTGCCCATTGACGCCGCAGGGCTGCCGCACGCCGACTGTGTGAAAAATATGACTCATAAAAATAGGTTTTTATGCATTGACAAAAAATTTAACCGCGATTATCATATAAAGCGGCAATTTGATTGATGAGAATTATTAATGCTAACGATTAGTAATCGTACTGGAAAGAAGGCACGCGAAATGAACGAGACAAAAAAGGTATCTGCCGTTGACTTTTTCTGCATAGGCTTTGGCGCCATAGTCGGCGTGGGCTGGGCTGTATCCATAAACAGCTGGATGGCAGGAAGCGGCGGCCCCCTGCCCGCGGCGCTGGGCTACATACTTGCCCTGGTTATGATGATACCGGTAGCGCTTTGCTATTGCGAGCTTTGTGCAATGCTGCCCGTAACGGGCGGCGGAATGGCATATGCCTTCCGCGCCTTTGGCGATAATACCGCCTTCATATCCGGCTGGACGGCTTTCGGTGCATTCATAACCATAATACCCTGGGAAGCCATATATGTAGTTGATATTCTCAGCATATTGTTCCCGGTGCTCAAGCATGGCGAGCCTTTATATACGCTTGCCGGGGCGGATATATACATAGGTCATATAATCGTTGGCACGGTGATTTCCGTAATACTGTACTGCATAAACCGCAAGGGCGTTTCCGCTTCCGCCATGCTCCAGAGGGTGCTGTGCTTTGTTCTTGTGGGAAGCGGCGTATTGGCTATGATATTTGCCATGGGCAAGTTCAGCTTTGCCAACTTAAGCCCGGTTTACGAAAACGTTGGCAAGGGATCACACAGCAGCTTTTTAGGCGGTATGCTGTCAATACTTGCCTCGGTACCATTCTTTATAGCGGGGTTTGAGACCATACCGCAGGGAATCGAAAGCGCCGGCGGCAACATAAAGTCAGTCGGCAAAACAGTTGTGCTGACAGTTGTAAGCTCCTGTCTGTTTTACGCGCTGCTGCTCTTTACCCTGGGAGGGGCGATGCCCTGGGAGAAGTTCATCGGGTTTGACAGTCCGGCGGCGGCATTGCTATTCCGTGATATTTACCCCGGTCCTCTGGGCCAATCCTTATATCTGCTGATACTTATAGGCTCCATATGCGGCCTGCTAACCACATGGAACGGCTTCATGATGGCCTCCTCGCAGATACTCATGGCGATGGCTCGTGTCAGCATCGTACCTGATGTACTTGCAAAGCAGCATCCGGTCTATAAGACTCCGGTAAACGCGTTAAAGGTTACGCTTATCGCCTCTCTTATGGGCCCCTTCCTCGGCAGTGGGCTTATAGGCGATCTTACCACCTTCTCGGCGGCGGGATACGTTGTCAGCTGGATGCTCACAGCTTTCTGTCTCATAAAGCTTCGCCGCAGCGAGCCCGGCCTTAAGCGCCCTTATACGATACCCGGAGGGGCAAAGACAGCCTGGTTTGCGGGACTCTGTATGGCTGTGCTTCTGGTTCTGCTGCTGATGCCCGGGCAGCCTGTATGGATAGGCAAGCTGGCAACGGTGTTGTTCCTCTGCTGGATGGCCATAGGCGGAGTGCTGTACGTGCTTGACAGTCGCCAGCGCGCACGTTATTCAAAGCTCAAAAGGGCATCGATACTGTTTGCCGGCATGGCTGTAGCTGACGGTATGCCAATGCCTGAAACTATGGAAATATACGACGAGAGCTATAAGATACTCTCCTTTATAGTTCCGGATGAATTCGTGGGCCAATCGCTTATGGATATTGGATGGGGTAAGAACAATGGCCTGTTTGTGCTCAAGATAGAGCGGGATACGGAGATAATGATGCTGCCCGCAGGCCGCACGGTGCTGCAAGCTGGCGACCACATATTTGCCATGGGAGCAGAACGCCATATAAAGAAATACTGCGCTAACCATGACATAGGAAAGCACACTGTAACTCCCTTGAAGGAGTTTATGGGTATGGGCAGGGGCGAGCGGCAGGTGCCGCTCCGTTGTGCCGAGATAAAGCTTAATGGTAGTGAACCCTATTGCAACGTATCCGTAAAGCATTCCGGCATACAGGATCAATACTCCTGCGTGCTCATAGGCCTGAGCCATGGCGGTGTGCAGCCCATAGTACCTGACGGCGACAATGTCATGGAGACCGGCGACACCATATGGGTGCTGGGAACGGACAAGAATGTTGAGAAGCTGCTTGCGTCATAAAGCTCAGGCCCCATAGATGGCCTCGCAGCATTAGTATATTGAGAAAGCCCCCGGATTTCCGGGGGCTTTGAGGTTTTGGCATGTATAAGGCGGAAGAGCTTTGTCCGTGAAGACCGCAGACGCTGCTGCTTCGCTTTTTACAGCTCCAGCTTATAATCCCCCGGTTTGATCAGGCCACGTCTGCGCATAAACTCGGATACGGCCCAGGATACAAGCGCAGGAACCACTATGGCCACCAAAATGAGGCCAACAATATCCCAAGCGGTGGCCCCGTCACCGTTGACCCAGCCCACGATGACGCCAATGGGACCCACAAGGCCGCAGGTCCCCATGCCGGAGGCGATTGCAAAGCCGTTCTGCTCCAGGTGGAACACGCAGGTCGCAAGAGGTCCTCCCACCAGAGAGGCGGCGACCGCCGGAAGCCAGAGCACGGGCTTGCGCATCAGGTTCGGAACCTGAAGCATGGAGGTACCGAGACCCTGCGCCGCAAGGCCCTGGAAGCGGTTCTCACGCCAGGAGGCTACGGCAAAGCCCACCATGTGGGCGCAGCAGCCTGCGACGCAGGCGCCGCCCGCAAGGCCGGTCAGCCCGAATGCAGCGCATATTGCCGCGGAGCTGATGGGAAGGGTAAGCACCGCGCCCATGACGGCGGAGACGAGAAGACCCATGACAAAGGGGCGCATCTCAGTCGCCCACATGATAAAGTTGCCTATAACCGTGCCAATCTTTCCGATTGGCGGGGCGATGAGCATGGCGGCAAGCACGCCAGTCAGGATGGTCACGGCGGGGGTAACGATCAAGTCCACCGGCGTGCGTTTGGAAACCAGCTTGCCAAAGAAGATGGATACAATGCTCACAAAGAAAACGGACAGGGGACCGCCGCTGCCGCCCAGCGCGTTTGCCGCATAGCCGACGGTCAGCAGCGAGTACAGCACAAATGCAGGCGCCTTCATGGCATAGCCGATGGCCGCAGCCATGGCCGCGCCCTGCACCGCCTTGGCAAAGCCGTTTGCATCCGCAAAAAGGCTGTATTCATTGCCCCACAGCGTAAAGCGAAGGTCAAAGAGATAGGTGCCGACGGTACTGATAATGGTGCCGATCAGGAGCGAAGCGAACAGACCGTATGCCATGCCGCCCAGCCCGTCTATAAAGATGCGCTTTGCGGAAAACTCGATGTTCTGCGCCTTGAAATAGGCCCTCATTTTGCCCGTGGAAGTTTTTTCGGTGTTCATTGCTTTTTCATTCCCCCTCTATACTGCGTCAACGAACAGACACATTTGGCGTCTATTTTGATTATAAGGTCGCTTCCGCCTTTGTCAAGAAGGGTTTAGGGTTGCTGGGAGGGAATGATAAGACTACAATATCTCCGAACAGCGCCCCATTACTGTAACCCGGTAATAAAGATTACCAAAGCCGTGATCGCCAAAACTGTCCAGCCCATGTACCTTCCCGCTATTTCCCAGTCGGACGGTTCGGCGTCCTCTGTGTTTCGGATCTGGAACGATAGATTCCATCTGAACAGCTCGTCTGCAAATAATATGGATAGCGTGTTGAGAATACAAACAAAGACTGCACCGAACCATGCGGATGCATCGCCCTTGTGCGTCAGCTTGGGCTGGTTCAGCAGCTCATAAATCGTATAAGCAGACGGCATCATTTTATCTACCTCATTGCCGTCCTGATCCACTTCGAGCCCATAGTCGGGCGCATAGGAGAATTCGAAACCATATAAGGTCCCATCCTCGTTGTAAAGCCAATAAGCATCGCCATAATCTACCAGCCCACCGCGGAACAGCACCTTATCGCCGTTGAAAACTTCAATGCCGATTATGCCGTCTTCGAATTTTTCATCCTCGGGGATCGCGGTAGGGTTCTCCTGTATCATGTAAGGGCCATAGGTTTTATCGCGGTACTGCAACACGACGGACTTGTTTTCAGACACTATGAATTGGGTCTGCCCTCCGTCGATCTTGCCTGAATACACCGTGTTCCCGCCTTCCTGCTGCGGGACGAGGATCGCGTCGTGGTACCTATATCCGACTCTTGCGAGGGTCTTAGGGTAAATCACCGCAAAAATCAGCGCCATAATGACCATTGCGATAATGACACCTTTTTGATAATCATTCAACCTTTTAATTCTTTGCATAAGCACACCTGCAACGTTAGGATCGTCAAGTTCAGGATCGTCCGGCCTGGCAGGCCGGGAACTGTCAGTTCAGCTTTTCGCCGCAATTAGGGCAGTACTTCACATAAAGCGGGCCTAAGTTTTTCCTGCATTTGGGGCAGCGCCAAAATGCGACAACAAGGATTCCATAGAGGCACATGACGGCGATCGCTATATAGCCAAAGACTGCATTGTATGTGAGCAACATTAGCGCCATAAGAGCCGAAAAGATACCGAGAAGTGATTTAGCGATTGCCTTTACTTTTCTCAATTTCATAAAAATACACCCCCGCAGCTTTCGATTTGCCGGCACCTTACCCCTGCGCCAATACCTTCTAACTAATATTATAGATGATATACGCAGGAAAGTGAACGGCGATTTTATGAAGAGCCCCGCTCTCCATAAGAAACACAAAAGGACACCCGATGGGTGTCCTTTTGCATCTGGCGGAGCGGGTGGGATTCGAACCCACGGAACCTCGCGGTTCAACTGATTTCGAGTCAGCCCCGTTATGACCACTTCGATACCGCTCCACGTTGGCAGCGCCAAGTGCGCAAGGAGAATTATACAGCATGGCGAGGGAAATTGCAAATGTTAGCTGAAGCTATCCCCGGTGCAGCATGATTATTGTAAGTATGCTGTACAGCGCCATCAGGCAGCCGAAAAAAAGCATACACTTGCTGGTGGTGCGGAGCCGCTTTGAACCCCGGCAGTATATGCCGCCTGCTATGAATATTATCGCTACCGCGATGCTGAAACCTACCGGCATGGTGTCTCCTCCCAAATAAACCTATTTACATATTTTAATGTATAAATCCCTCTTTAGCAAGTCGGAGGGCAATATACCGGTCCATATGGCGAAGGCGGCAAATCCCTGGCCTATCAGCATCTCTATACCTTCTACGGTGTCAATGCCGAGGGCCCGTGCCGCCTTGAGAAGATCCGTTTCACGGGGCATGTACACCATATCGCACACAAGGGAGGAAGGGTTGAGCTTCTGCAAAAAAGCAAGGCTGTTAAAACTCTCGCAGCAAGACATGCCTAATGGAGTGGCATTTATAAGAATATCGCAGTCCGCGACGTCTTCCATGAGGTGGGAAAGGGGACGCCAGAAAGCTCCTGCTGCTGCGGCCACATTGATGGCGGCAGCCTCATTGCGGGCGAAAAGGGTAACGCTGTTCTGCTTTGCAAGAGAGTAGGCCGCAGAACGGGCCGCGCCGCCGCTGCCTATTATAAAGACATTTTGCCCGACAGCGGCGTGCTTTGGGCGTATGGCGGAAAGCAGCCCCTCACCGTCTGTGGAGTAACCGATATACCCATGCTCCTCCAGGTTAACGATATTTACGCTGCCCATTGCGGCTGCGTCCGGTGAGAGGGCGGAGAGAAAGGGTATTATATCCTGCTTATGGGGCATGGTGCAGGCAAAGCCGTCCAGCCCCATACATACAGCGTCGCCGGCGCGTCCCTTGGGAAGCCGTATGAGAGAAAAGTCTGCGTCGATGCCGTACTTTTCAAAGAGAAAACCGTATATTGCGGGGGAGAGGCTGTGGCCTACAGGGTCGCCTATGAGAGCGTAATGCTTCATTCATTCCTGCCTTTTGAAATAAGTAATTTTATGCTATTATATCATAAAAGAGACAAGGGAAAGGAAAATTCGGTATCTAAATGAAGCTGCTTTTGTTGAACGGCCCAAATCTCAACCTTACGGGCAGGCGGGAGACTGAGATATACGGGAGGACGATGCTTGCCGACATAGAGAAAAAGTGCAGGGATATCGCTGCAGCCCATGGCGCGGAGCTGGAGTGCTTCCAGAGCAACCATGAGGGGGCGCTTATAGATAAGATACAGCAGGTTATGGGTGAATGCGATGGTATAGTGATGAACCCCGGCGCATTGACGCACTATTCTTACAGCCTGCGCGACGCTGTCGCCTGCTGCGAAATGCCCGTGATAGAGGTGCATATGAGCGATATACGAGCCAGAGAGCCCTTCAGGGCGGTGTCCGTGACTGAGGAGGTATGTGCGAAAAGCATAATCGGCCACGGGGCGGAAGGATATTACGAGGCGGTGGAGATGCTGCTAAGCGGCGAAGCTTAACCATTCAGCAGGTATATAACGAGGTTCAGGTAGCCTGCAAAGCACAGCCACAGTATATAAGGGATCTGCAAAAGGGCGGCGGTCTTGTCGCTCTTTTTGAATTCCGCAGTCATGAACAGCACAAGCGTCAGCAGCAGCAACAGCCAGACAAAGGCGAACAGCCGCGCCTCCAGCCTGAAAAAGAATATGCTCCAGCAAAAATTTACGGCAAGCTGGGTGAAAAACAGGGCGAGGGAAACGGATCTGTACGGGCCACCTGCGATATATACCCTTGCGGCTCCGATGCCCATAAGTATGAACAGCGCCGTCCATACTACTGGAAACAGCCAACCCGGAGGAGCGAAAGGCGGCTGGACAAGCCTTGCATAGTTATCCATGCTGTTCCCTGTAACCAGGGCGGAAAGGCCGCCTACAGCCAGCGCCGATCCGACGAATATTATATATGGTTTAAGCTTTTGCCACATAGAGCAGTGCCTCCGGAAATACTTTGTCTGTCTATTTTATGCAAAGTGATGCAAAAAATACGGGCGTTCCGCCCGTATACCGGAAGCAGATCGTTACATCAGGCTTGGCAGGTTGGAAAACTCGAAGCAGCCGTATACCGTTACGTTGGTCTTGCCGCTGCAGCCGCATTGCTCGGTGGAGACATTTACGGAGGGAGTGACGCTGCCGCAGGAGAGCTCTGTGAGGTCGGGCTCGCTTCCGCCGCAGGCATAACCCACCACCTCGTCTACCATGGTGCTGCCGGAAACTGACAGACAGACGCTGCTGCCGCAGCCGCTCTTTACGCTGCCTACATTGATTATGTAAGGGATAGCGCCGGTAAGGCTTATACGGTACACCTGAACGGGGCAGCATCCACCACAGGGAAGCTGTGCACTCATGGTCATCTCCTCTACGGTATAGCCTAAGAAGGAAGTATCGTAGGCGATCTTGGCGGTGGAGGAGCATACGTCGCTGGCGTCGAAAGATTCGTGCAGGGTGATGGTTTCGCAGAAGTTTACGCTTCTGGAGCAGGGGGTGCAGCTTTCGCAGCCGCAGCTGCAGGCAGAGTCGGGTTCAGAGGAGCAGTCGCAGCCGGCGGGCGTATTGGCGGACGCCGCTATGGGTTCGCTGCAGGTACGGCCGGTGTCCTCTGCGGGAGCGGCGGACGGTCTGTTGGGAAAGTCCCTGTTTGCATAATTGATTCTTGCGCTCATATAAAAATCTTTCCTTTCTTGTGCCGCGGCGAAAACGCGGCATGGGGTTGCTATATAATATGACAGGGAATAAATCAGAGTGCCGAAAAAGTGACTGGGTGCCACTTTTTCGACAGTCGCAATAATAATTGCGTCAAAAAGTGCGGCGTAATAAAATTGATATTGACAATGGCGCGGGATTTGATTATAATAATTCCTGTTGCAAAACTTAATATTGCGGCCATGGCGGAATAGGCAGACGCGTACGTTTGAGGGGCGTATGGGAGACCGTATGAGTTCAAGTCTCATTGGCCGCACCAATAAAAAGTGAATACCCACAGGGTATTCACTTTTTATTAGTTCAAACGGCCAACTGAGACTTGAAGGGCGCGACCCCGGGAGGAGGCAAATCGTGCCGGTGACGCGATTTGAGCGCCCCGAGGTGACTGACCTTCATGCGAGAAGCTCAGAGAGCGTAAGGTCACAGGGTATTCACTTTTTATTAGTTCAAACGGCCAATTGAGACTTGAAGGGCGCGACCCCGGGAGGGGGCAAATCGCGCCGGTGACGCGATTTGAGCGCCCCGAGGTGAATTACATTCAGAATGCTTCATTCAAATTGTAAATAAATATATTTTCTTTTTCCGAAAAAGATAATCCCGCGCTGTGCGGGACTTTTTTGTAGATTCATATCTTCCTGTCACTTTTGGCTGTTGTTAATCAATGACGGTTGTGGTAATATAGTCAAACGGCGCAGTAAGGAGCATTGAACAATGAACAAAAAAACAAATATACTTATAGTTAACGATGACGGAATAGAGTCTTACGGCATAGCGAAACTTGCGGCTATGGCGGCAAACTTCGGCGATGTCTGGGTAGTCGCTCCTGAGGGGCAGTGCAGCGGAATGTCACAGAGGCTCACTATTTTCAGCGAACTCAATGTGCAGGAAAGGGAATTCCCGGCGACGGTAAGGGCTGCGTACAGCGTAAGCGGCACGCCTGCGGACTGCGTCAAGGTAGCCCTCAAATCTTTGCTGCCTGTATGGCCGGATTACGTATTCTCCGGTATAAACGCCGGCTTTAACGCTGGCTACGATATTGCCTATTCCGGAACTGTGGGGGCGGCTATGGAGGCTGTGCTGCACGACATACCGGCTATAGCATTTTCGACTCAGCATGACGGCAGCTATGAAATAACGGACAAGTACCTGATGCCTATAGCCGAGGAACTTATGCAGAAGTCCAACGCCGGGGAAATATGGAACGTGAACTTTCCGGGCGGTCAGGCATGCGATTTCAAGGGCATAATACGCGGCGCAGAGGCTGCGCAAAGTTTTTTCTTTGAAAATGATTATCAGAAATTAGAGCGGGAGGGGAAAATAGTGTTTACTCCATTCGCAAAGCTGCTTGGCCCGAACGATGCGCCGAAAGGTACCGATGTATGGGCTGTTTTGAACGGCTATATAGCTATCGGCCGTATTAAAAACGCACTTTATAGATAATGTTTAAGAGCCATATGTGTCACTCATTGCCACTATATACTTTATGTGATATTATATTGACATTGACAAAAAAATCGAAATAATTACCTATCCTTAAGCGATTCATAGGCCATGTGCCATGAATATAAATGTTATGGAGGAAAATACAAAATGAAAAAGATTGTAGCACTGCTTTTCGCACTTGTTATGGCGTTCTCCGTCTGCGCTTGCAGCCAGCCTGCTCCCGCAGAGGAAACAACCGAAGAGACTGCCGAGACTGCTGCCCCTGCTGAGGAGACTTCTGCTGAGAAGCCTCACTTCGACAAGCTGACCCTCGAGTTTGTTCCCTCCAAGGATGCTGACGTTATCATCACCGGCACCAAGAACCTGCCCGAGCTCGTAAAGGCGGAAATGTCCAACCTCGGCTATGATATCGACGAAGTAGACATCACTGTCGGCACCAGCTATGATGCTACCGGCGAAGCTATGTCCGCAGGCTCTATCGACCTCGGTTGGCTGCCCGGCGGTACCTACGCCCTCTATTCCGACGATACCGACGTTATCCTGACCGCTACCCGCAACGGCCTGTCCAACGACAGCACCGACCCCAAGACCTGGAACGGCGAAGCTAACGCCACCCAGAAGAACGGACCTCAGGTAACCTATTATCGTTCCCTGATCTACGCCACTCCTTCCGAGTACGGCAAGAAGCTTGCTGAAAAGGTAAACAACGGCGAGGCCCTGACCTGGGAAGATCTGGACGGCGCAAAGTGGGCAGTTCAGAAGACCTCATCTTCAGCAGGTTACATTTACCCCTCCATGTGGCTTATGGCCAACTATGACGGGAAGAAGATCTCCGACCTTTCAAATGTAATCCCTCTTGACTCCGGCTATGGCACCGCTTTCTCCTATGCCGCTGCCGAGCAGGTAGACATCATCGTATGCTATGCCGACGGCCGTAACGACTACGAGGCAAGCTGGACTTTGCCTACCGACAAGCAGGATGAGACCGGTAAGCAGGGCATGGGCCGCACCGAGTCCATCTGGAACGAGCTGAATGTTATCGGCGTGACCGAAGGTATCTACAATGACACAGTAGCTATATCCAAGGCCAGCCAGTATTACACTCCCGAGATCGTAGCTGCACTTCAGGATTGCTTTATCAACATCATCAACACTGATGAAGGCAAGGCTATCTTTGATGTATACAGCCACACCGGCTACGCCAAGGCCACCGACGCTGATTACGACGGCGCACGCGCTGCCCTCAAGGCTGTTTCCGACTAATTATATCCAAAGCCAAGCGCCCTGCGTAAACAGGGCGCTTTTCCCTTAATTATTTTATACAAGGCATTATTTAGCATTACTTTATTATTTTATTAATACAGAAAGAGTCGCAGCATGATAGAATTCAAGAATGTGTATAAGACTTATCCAAACGGCTTTACGGCACTTAAGAACATAAGCCTGCAAATCGAACAGGGCGAGTTTGTGGCCATCATAGGCCTTTCCGGCGCGGGTAAATCCACCATACTGCGCTGCATCAACCGCATGCACGACATCACCAAGGGTGAACTTACGGTGGACGGTGTGGACGTGGACTCTCTCAGGGGCAAAGAGCTCAGAAGGTACCGCCGCAAGGTAGGTATGATATTCCAGAGCTTTAACCTCGTCTCCCGCAGTACTGCCATAAAGAACGTGCTCACGGCAGATGTGCCCGACATGCCCTTCTTCAAGGTTCTCTTGGGCATATTTTCCAAGGAGCAGAAGATGCGTGCGCTGGAAAGCCTTGATAAGGTAGGCATTTTGGATAAGGCATATACCCGCTGCGACCAGCTGTCCGGCGGACAGCAGCAGCGCGTAGCGCTTGCGCGCACGCTGAACCAGAACCCCAAGATAATCCTTGCGGACGAGCCTGTGGCCTCCCTTGACCCGATTACCGCAAAGCAGGTGATGCAGGACTTTGTGCGCATCAATAAGGAATATAAGATATCCATACTGCTCAACATTCACCATGTAGACCTCGCCCTCAAGTACTGTGACAGGGTAATAGGCATACGCGCCGGCGAGATAGTATTCGACGGTCCTGCCAGTACCATAACTCAGGAGCAGATAGACGAGGTATACAACGGCACGAAGGTTCCCACCATGGGCGAAGGCGAGGGAGAACTTCCCCGAATAAACAAGGTAGAGGGCTGATAATATGGAAAACGAAAACAGCTCCGCCATCATAAAAGAAACGCTGTATGACAAGGTGTTCAAGCCCCAGAAGATAACCCTTGCCAACGGCCACAGCGTACTGCGTCGCAGGAGCCGCACGCCGTTGATAGTGCTGCTTCTGGCTCTGGCCATATACCTTTCACTGGAGATGACCGGCTTTGACATGGGCATTATCGTCAGCAAGTTCAGCAAGATGCTGGACCTGATGAAGAAGATACTCCAGCCCGACTGGACATTCTTCCCAAAGGTGGTATCTCCCCTTATAGATACCATAAAGATGTCCATACTGGGCACTGTAATAGGCTGCCTTCTGGCGCTGCCCGTAGCCATACTTTCATCAAGCAACATAAACCGCAACCTGCCCATAGTGAGCGTTTGCAGGTTCATACTGGCACTTATCCGCACGCTGCCTACACTTATCATAGCGCTGGTTTGCGCTCTGATATTCTCCCTCGGAACCTTTTCAGGCACCGTTGCAATAGCTATATTTACCTTTGGTATCGTAGCAAAGATGCTCTTCGAGAGCATAGAGACTATAGACATGGGTCCCTTCGAGGCCATGGAGGCACTGGGCGCGAACAAGTTCCAAGCCTTCTGGTCTGCATGCGTGCCGCAGATACTGCCTGTTTACCTCAGCCACAGCCTCTATTGCTTTGAGATGAACGTACGCGCCTCTGCCATACTGGGCTACGTAGGCGCCGGCGGCTTGGGTATAACCATCAACGAGCGCATAGGCTGGAGGGATTACAACAGCCTTGGCATGGTGCTCCTTTCACTGTTCGTGGTAGTTGTGGCCATAGACTTCTTCAGCGAATACCTGCGCAGGAAGCTGAGCTGACAGGAGGGGCAATATGGATAAAAAGAAAAAACTCAACATAGAAGAAATAGAGCAGACGCTGGACAGGAAGCTTACCGTAGCGGAGGTATACGCCAACAGGCCGCACGAGTGGATAGTATATACCGCCATAGTGCTTATAATAGTGACGCTGGTGGGCTGGTCCGCCGCCGATATCAAGTTCACAGGCCTTACTGCCACAGGTACCGAGGTAGCAAAGGGCGTTCTCCACGGCGTATTCCACCCGGATACCAACCTTATGTTCGGCACCACGAATACCGACGTGCCTTATCTGCTGCTGCAAACTATGGCCATAGCCGTGCTGGGCACGCTGTTCGGCGCCATACTGGCCATACCCTTCGCGTTCCTTGCTTCCTTCAATATCATGCCTAAGCCCGTGGCATATGTGGTTCGTGTGCTGATATTGATGATACGCACCATACCAAGCATAGTATGGGCGCTGATGTGGATACGGGTTACCGGCCCCGGCGCTGCCTGCGGCGTAATAACCCAGTCAATTTGCTCCATAGGCATGATATCCAAGATGTATATCACGGCCATAGAGGATCTGGATACCCACATACTGGAGAGCCTGGATGCAATGGGCTGCACCCCCTTCCAGAAGATACGCTACGGCGTTATCCCGCAGCTCACCGCCAGCTTTATCTCCACCACCATATATCGCTTCGATATCAACCTTAAGGACGCTACTACCCTCGGTATCGTCGGCGCGGGCGGCATAGGCGCATCGCTGGTGCAGTGCCTGAACAGCCGCCGCTGGGCTATGGTAGGCGCCTTCGTATGGGGACTCATGGTGCTGGTGCTTATAATAGAGCTGGTATCCACGAGGATCCGCAGAAAGCTTGCACACGGCGCATAATAACCGCTGTACCCAATGCCCCGGCGCCATCAGCGCGGGGGCATTGTTGGCCAAAGGGATAAACTTCAGCATAAGATGAAAAAACAGCTTACCATATACTATACCAGCGATGTTCACGGGTACTTTTCGCCGATAGACTACGCCAGCGGAAACGAGATACCCTCCGGACTCGCCAACTGCATAAGCAATTTTGAGAAGGACGGCAACACGCTGATAATAGATGGCGGGGATATCCTGCAGGGCAGCCCATTCACCTATTATCTCTACAATAAGCGTAAGGACGATGGCTGTCTGCCCGCAGAGATAATGAATATTGGCGGGTATGATTTCGTCACATTGGGCAACCACGACTTCAACTACGGCAAAGAAGAGCTGGAAAAGTATATCTCTGCGCTGGACGCCAGGTGCTTATGCGCCAATATAGCCGGCATAAGGGGCGTTGAAAAGACCGCCATAGTCACACTGCAAAACGGGCTGAGAGTAGGCCTGGCTGGCGTTACCACCCATTATGTGAAGCTATGGGAGAAGCCGGAAAATCTGGCCGGAATAGCTGTAACCGACGCATTTACGGCGGCAAAAGAGGCTTATGACCAACTGAAGGCGAAGGCCGACATTACCGTATGCATATACCACGGCGGTTTCGAGCGCGACGTTAAGACGGGGAAGGTGCTGTCGGACACCGATGAGAATCAGGGCTGGCGCATTTGCGAGGAATTGGGCTTTGATATACTCCTTGCCGGGCACCAACACACGGCGGCAGAAAATGTAAGGATAAACGGCACATATACCTGCCAGCCCCCGGATAAGGCGCGGCAGTATATCAAGATGGACGTGATCGTGGACGGCCAGATTACGGCGGAACAGCATCTCATGGATGCGGGAAACGTCACCCAGGCCAAGGCCAGGGCGCTGCTTCTTCCAGCAGAAAAACAGGCCGCGGCGTGGTTTGATACGCCTATGGGGCATCTGGATACGCCGCTGCTGCCCTCCCGTCATATAGACATGGCGGCAAACGGCTCCCTTATAGCCAATTTTTTTAATCAGGTGCAGCTTGAAGCCTCTGGCGCGGACATATCCGCCACCAGCCTGGGCAACAGCGTGAAGGGCCTGAGTAAGGACGTCACAATAAGGGATATAGTATCCACATACGTATTTCCGAATACCCTTAAGACAGTGGAGGTATGCCGGGAGCAGCTAAAGAAAGCGCTGGAGCGCAGCGCGGAGTACTTTGTGCTGGAAAACGGCGGGCTCGCAGTTAGTGAGTGCTTCCTGAAGCCTATAGAGCAGCACTTCAACTACGACTATATATCAGGCGTCGAAGTGACGGAGGATATCCGCAGGCCAATAGGCGACAGGGTGGTGTCAATAAAATACAGGGGCAAGGAACTGCCGGAAGGAAAGCGGCTTACCCTGTGCCTGAATAACTACAGAGCTACCGGCGCAGGCGGGTATGACGTGTACAGGGAATGCCCTCTGATACGAGAGCAGCCTACGGAGATAGCGGAGCTTATAATCGACTATGTGGACAGGCATCGCGATATAACGGTTGATAAGACAAAATGGCTTAATGTAATATATTAAAGTATAAGGAGCAATCATGAAAAACAACGTATTCAAGGTAGTACTTTTGCAGGCCCTGCCGGCCTCCGGCAAGTCCGAGGTGAGAAACTTCATGGCCCATGTGGAGCCCGGAAGGTTGCAGGAGGAATTCCATATCGGTGAAAACCTTCAGCTGGACGACTTTCCCTATGTCCATATGATGCGGCGCATAGACAACGAGCTGCAGGCCATGGGGCAGGAGCGGGTATTTTACCCCGGTGAAGAGCCCTTCAAGGACGGCCGGGATTGGGGCACTTTGTGTAACCTGCTCAATGAGGACTATCACGACCTTATGAACCGCAACGTTATAAAGACCGACTCCGCTGCAAAGCTGCTGTTCGACAGGCTCGACCGGGCAGGTCTTGCCGCCGGCATAAAGCCCAGAATGGGTCTTCTCAAGGAGGAGATACGCGATAAATTGGCAAGCATACTGGAAAAAGAGGCCAGGATCATGCTGAACGAGAAGCATGCAGGGTATCCAGAGAGCTTCGAGAATAAAACAATCATAATAGAATGCGCCCGGGGCGGCCCGGACGGCGCTTCCATGCCCCTTACAGGAACCTTCGGCTATCAGTATTCCCTGCCCATGTTCTGTCCAGAGATACTGGAAAATGCCGTGATACTCTATATCTGGGTCACGCCCGAGGAGTCCCGCCGCAAGAACGCGGACAGGGCGGATCCAAACGATCCCGGTTCCAACCTGCATCACGGAGTGCCAATGGCGGTAATGCTGGGAGACTATGGCTGTGACGATATGGAGTATCTCATAAAGAACACTGATGTGGAGGACACCGTCACCGTAAAGGCTCACGGCACTACCTACCATGTGCCTATAGGAGTGTTCGATAACAGGGTGGACAAGACCTCCTTCCTGCGCAGCGAGCCTGATAAGTGGGATAAAGATAAGGTGGCGGAGGTGACCAAGGCCATAAGGCAGGCCACCGACGCCATGTTCAGCCACTACAACCGTTGATCCGGGAAACAATAAAAGGCAGATGCTTTTTTCGACAGACTGAAGTATAGACTATGCCCATACGGTAGGGTCGGGCAAAAAAATTTTTATCATTGCACCGGCCTATATTGAATTGATTGTTGGAAGGATATATACTTTAGGCATAATCAATAAGGAGGTTTTAACCATGCCCCATATCGATATAACCATGTATCCTGGCCGCAGCGAGGAACTCAAGGCTGAACTTGCGAAGAATGTACGCGATTGTGCCGCCGAGACTCTCAAAATGGACAAAAAATATTTTTCCGTATCCATTGAGGAAGTAGATAAGGACAAGTGGGAGGAGCACTTTAAGAAGTACGAGGGAAATCTTTACGAAAAGCCCAATTATTGATTCAGGGAAAGCCACCTTTGAGGTGGCTTTTGTATAAAATTTCAACCTTAAAATATTAGGCAAATGCCTAATTAAACCTAAACTTTACACTTAACAAGGTATACAAAGTGAGGATAAAATGATATACATGGAAGTTTTTGAAATACTCTGAAAAGGGGCGAAGGCGATGCAATTTGATCTTACCGACCGGAAAATCATATCAATATTGCAGAAGGACGGGCGCATAACCATGAAGCATCTGGGTGAACTCATAAACATGAGCACACCCTCTACTATAGACCGGGTGCGCAGGCTTGAGGAAGCCGGTGTCATAAAGGGCTATGCGGCTGTGGTGGATTATATTGCGCTGGGCTACGATATGCATATTTATATATTTGTGGAGGTAAACCAGAACAAGCGTCCCGGATTGTTAGAGTATATAGCGAAGAACCAGCTTATCGCAGGGGCTCACGGCGTGGCGGGCAGCAAGGATATGGTGCTGGACGTGTACTGCCGCACCAGCGAATTTAATAAGCTTGTGGACGAGCTCCGTTCCTTTGGCGAGACAGAATCCAACATGATAATGGAATTCATAAAGGAAGAGCCCATAATCCCCGTGGACAGCCTTTCCAAATGACGGAGGGGCCGGCCTGCGGGCATACCCTGCCCATGGGCGAATTTGCATAAAGAACCGCCGATGGTGCGGCATAAAGGCGCGGCGACGTAAGGCTGCGCCATTTATTATGGTGACAAAACCAATAATATAATGTAGAATATAAAAACATAAGTACCCGTGCAGAGGTACTTCTCTAATTCAAATGCCATATCGGAGGAATCTGTATAAAATGAAGTGGACTGCGAAAATTCTGGTATTTGTCCTTTGTATTCTTTTGATGGCGCTCCCCGCCTTTGCCGGAGCGGACTTCGGCGATTTCAGCGGCGACAGCGATTACGGCGGAAGCTGGGATTCCGGCTCCGACTGGAGCTCGTCAAGCTGGGATTCGGATTACAGCTCCGGCAGCTACTATGACGACGATAGCGATGTCAGCGGTATCGATATCGGGATAGGCTTAGTTGTTATGGTGGTAATAGTGGTATTAGGCCTGATAATTGACGTCTCAGAGAAGAGGAAGAAGAAAAAGCAGTATGGCGCAGGCAGGCCACAGAGCGCACAGGGCAGGCCCCAGGGCGCGCAGCGCACACCTGATTCCCGGCTGCAGCCCCTCGGCGACCTTGCCGTGACCGACCCGAGCTTTGACGCCAACGCCATGCAGGAGAAGATAAGCAACCTGTATGTTCAGATGCAGAACTGCTGGACGGATAAGAACATAGAATCCCTCAGGCCGTACTTTACGGACGCCTTCTTTACCCAGATGGAAAGGCAGCTCAACGGCCTCAAGAGCAGGGGACTCACCAACCATGTGGATCGCATAGCGGTGCTTGGCGTGAACCTCAGAGGGTTCTACAAGCAGGGCGGCGACGAGCATCTCATAGTCGAGCTCCGCACGAGGATAGTGGATTACACCGTGCAGGATTCCGACAAGAAGCTGGTCTCCGGCGACAGGAACCGGGAGAAGTTTATGACCTACGAATGGGATATGTGCCGCGCGGAGGGCTCCGTGACCACCAGGGAGGGCGCCATGCAGAGCGTATCCTGCCCGGGCTGCGGCGCGCCGCTCTCCATTAACACCACGGCAAAGTGCCCATATTGTGGCCGTGTGGTAACGCTTGACGAGCACGACTGGGCGCTGTGCGCGATAAAGGGAATATCGCAGACAACGAGATAGAAGATGTTTCGCCTCTCCTTTCTGAGTGGCAAGAATAGCGACGCGAGAGCATTAAGCGGAACTGATTTCGCTGAACAGACCGAAACTCCTTGAAGAGAAATAATACGCAACTACGAAGCACAAGGAGAGAATGTTGTGCAAGAGATTTTTAGTAACACCACACTGACCGTAAATCAGCTTATTGAGAAAATCGACACGGGAGAACTCGGCCTGCCGGAATTACAGCGTCCGTTTATCTGGAAAGACTCGAAGGTCAGGGATTTATTTGATTCCATGCTGCGCGGCTATCCGATCGGGTATCTCATGCTGTGGGAATGCCCTGCGCTGGACAAGAAAAAATCCATCGGTGTTGACTCGCATAGCTATGATTCTCCGAAGGAAGTTATTATCGATGGGCAGCAGCGTCTTACTTCGTTGTATGCTGTCATGAAGGGTAAGAAGGTCATTAATTCCAAATTCGATGAGAAAGCGATTGTGATTTCTTACTGTCCGTTGCAGGATAAATTCGAGGTCGGCTATTCCGCCACGAAAAAAGACCCGGAGTGGATTTATAACATCAGCGAACTGTTCACTACGAATAACACCTTCAAGTATATCGGTGACTTCATTCAGCATCTGCATGGTTATCGTGCATCCAAGGGTGAGATGCTTACTGATGAGGAACAAGGTGTTATCGCCGAGCGTATCAATGCGGTGGTCAACTTGAAATCTCATACACTCCCCGTTTTTGACATCAAATCCAATGCCGAGGAAGAGGATGTTTCGGAGATATTCGTCCGTGTGAACTCCGGTGGTGTTTCGCTGAAACAGAACGACTTTATTCTTACCTTGCTTTCTCTTTATTGGGATGACGGTCGCAGGAAAATTGAGGAGTTCAGCAAGAAATCCACCTACCCGACAAAGGGCAAGACCACATCGTATAACCAGATCACAACAGTGAGCGCACAGGACATTATCCGCGTGGTTATGGCATACGCTTTTGACAGAGCAAGATTGAAGTACGGATATAAGCTGCTCCGTGGCGCAGACTTTGACCGCCGTGGTGCTGTTGACGAGGAACTGCGTGCGCAGCGGTTTGACACCCTGAAGGCAAAACTGCCGGATGTGCTTGATGTTCATAGTTGGCATGAGTTTCTTAAGGCAATTATGAATGCAGGTTATTTGTCGGGCGATCTCATTCTTTCCGGTAATGCCATTTTCTACAGTTACGCTTTTTATCTGATTGCCAAGCACAGGTTTAATGCGTCATACAATGATAATATGCACTTCACATCGCTGTGGTTCTTTTATGCCTCGTTGATATCTCTTTACACAGGCTCATTTGAATCCACGGTTGAGAACCATCTGAACAGCATCAAGAAATTAACAACTCTCGAAGAATATAAAGATTTTATCCTGTCGAGAGTTAATGAACGGCTGACAAATGACTATTTTGATATTACGCTCCTTGGTTCTGAAGGCCTGGCGGTTTCTGGTAAAGGCAACAACGCATGGAACGCTTATGTCGCATCGTTGAATATCATGGGTGCGAAGATACTGTTCTCCAAGAGCAGCCTGCTTGTTTCAAAGCTGTTTGAACCGGGAACGGATGGAAATAGAAAGTCTCTCGAAAAGCATCATCTGTTCCCGAAGGCATACTTGAAGTCTCTTGGATACCCGGATTATAAAATCAATCAGATGGCAAACTATGCTTTCATCGATTGGAAGGACAATATGGACATCCTTGATGACGCTCCTTCGGTATATTACCCAATCGTATGTGAAGGTCATTCCAAGGATGATATTTGCCGCATGGAGGAAGAAAACGCTCTGCCGCACGGCTGGGAAAACATGGCCTACGAGGATTTCCTTGAGGAACGCAGAAAGCTGATGGCTGCAAAAATCAAGGCAGCATTTGAGAAGTTAAAAAAGAATGTGGAATGAGATGGTATGAATATGGAAAGTAATAATTCATACCCATGTAAAAGTAGTAAAAATATGTTATTGTTACTTACAAAAAAAGAATCCTTGGCGCAGACCAGCTTATTTGTGCTTAAGTAGATACAAATTATATTAACTGCCAAGCGGCAGGATGGAGCCATATCGTTTCATCCTGCCGCCTTTTTGTTTGTTATTGTTTGTTACCGCAATTATCCCTGCATCATTTCCGTCAGCTTTTCCCTTATCAGGCCCATGAGCCTTTCGTTGTCAGGCATTTCCCTGAACTCGGCGGGGTCGCAGAGCGCGGCCAGATCTTCGGAAAGATAACCTTCCTCGAATACCTCTATGCCGGCGCGGCCAAGTTTTTCGGCAAAGTTCACGAGTTCGGTATTGCCGTCCAGCTCGCCGCGCTTTTTCAGCGCGCCCGCCCATGCGGCGATGGTGGCCAGAGGATTGGTGGAAACCTTTTCGCCCTTAAGGTGCCTTTGGTAGTGGTCCACTACCGTGCCGTGGGCGGCCTCGTACTCGAAGCAGCCGTCGGGGGAGACCAGCACGCTGGTCATCATGGGCAGAGGGCATGATAATGCGCCACCCCAGCCGCAATATAATGAACGAGCTGGAGAGGAGCATTTTGTCCCTGTACTCCTACGATCCGGAGCCGGACAATATCGAAATAGACAACATACTGATGCAATCCGTGAGGCTCATTGGTTATTTCCCCTCAATTATCGCCAATGCCTACGCGGTAAAACGGCACTATTTTGACGGAGATTCCCTGCACATCCATTTCCCGGTGGAGAACCTTTCCACGGCGGAAAACTTCCTCAGAATGATGCGGCCGGACAAGAGCTATACAGACGAGGAAGCAAAGCTGCTGGATATGATGCTGATGGTACACGCGGAGCACGGCGGCGGCAACAATTCCACAATTGTATGCCGCGCCCTGTCTTCAAGCGGCACAGATACCTACAGCGCCATAGCGGGAGCAGTGGGTTCGCTGAAGGGGCCTCTTCACGGCGGCGCAAACGCTAAGGTTATGGAGATGTTCCGCTACGTAAAGGAAAACGTAGACCCACATGACGACGGCTCCATAAAGGACTATCTCAATAAAATGCTGGACAGGGAGGCGGGCGACCGCTCCGGTAAGCTGTACGGACTTGGCCACGCGGTATATACCATGTCGGATCCCCGAGCCGTGCTGCTGAAGAAGTACGCCCGGCACATGGCCGAGATAAAGGGCTACGCCGAGGATTTCGACCTGCTGCAAAAGGTGGAGGAGCTGGGTATCCCACTCATACAGGAGCGCAGAAAGAGCGACGCGCCAATGTGCGCCAACGTTGATATGTATTCCGGCCTCGTATATACCATGCTCGGCATCCCGGAGGACGTATTCACGCCGTTGTTCGCCTCTGCACGCATAGCGGGCTGGTGCGCCAACCGAATAGAAGAAGTCGTCACCTGCCACCGCATAATGCGTCCCGCATACCGTGCAGTGACTATCCGTGACAGGTACGTGCCAATGGAGGAAAGGGTATCAAAACTGAATAAATGAGAATACATGCAGCTTGTCGAAAAAAACGGGGTTGATAAGGGGCCGCAGCCACTTATGTTTACTCCGGCTTTGACAGCGGCTTTTAAATGACGTATGGGTTATAATCGAATTTTTTGTGAACAAAATGAAAATACGGCTAAGGTGTGTTGATTTATTCATATTTTGGGCCTAATATACATTACTTGTCGATGGAATATGAGTCCACCGGCAATAACCTCCCCGGCAGCGCCGGGAGATTTAAGGAGGAAATAGGAATATGAAGAAGATCAGATACATCATATGTGTCGCTATGGCGGCGATTATGCTGCTTGCAGCTGCGGGCTGCCAGGGCGGCGAAGCGCCGGCCGAACCCACAAACACCGCAGAGCCCACGGCTGAAGCACCGGCTGCGCAGAGCGAGTACAACGCAAAGGCTGAGGCAGCCTATAAGGCGGCCGTAGAAAAGCTGGTAAACGACAAGGTATTCCCAAACGGGGAGGACACTGGCTTTGCTGACGACTCTTCCTTCGGCGATATGGGTGAGAACAGGTATGCCATTGCGGATGTGGACAGCGACGGTAAAGATGAGCTTATAATCTCATTCACTACCGCTCCCGTGGCGGGCGAGGTGGAGCAGGTATATGGCTATAATGATGCCGACGGTACCCTTAAGCTGAAGCTCAACGAATTTCCACAGGTAACTTACTATACAAACGGAATCGCTGAGGTGGGCTGGTCCCACAATCAGGGCTGGGCAGGCGACAGACTGTGGCCATATTCATTGTTCTTCTACAATGCCGATAAGGACGAGTACGAGATGCGCTATTCCGTAGACGCATGGGATAAGACCCTTGCCGACAAGGACGCGGACGGCAACCCATACCCTGCCGATATAGATAAGGAAAACGCCGGTTACGTTGTGATACTTACGGAAGGCACGGAAACAAGGTATATCAGCGCATCCGAATATGAGACATGGCGCAGTGATACGCTGGGCGGGGCGCAGAAGATAGACGTAGAATACAAGCCCGTCACCGACAGCACGGAGAAATAACAGCAGAGACCCGCCTAAAAAGGCGGGTTTTTTGCGCCCTAAAATACATAACTGGCAGAATTTGCGCATTTTTGGTAATGACAAATAAGCTCGTCTGTGATAAAATAAGCATACAAAAGGGAATATATTTCCGCTTAATTTTTACAAAGGGTTGACATTGCCATGAGTACGCAGTCTATAATTCAGGCAGGCAGGCAGGCAGGCAGGCAGACAGGCAGGCAGGCAGGCATAGCTATGCTCTTTTAGCGACCCTTGAAATAAATAAGTTCATTTAATACCGTTATGGGATAACCATGGCGGTATTTTTTGTTATCCAAATTCATTTTACCTGAAAAACAAAAAAGAAAGGGAGAAAGATAAACAAATGAAAAAAACACTTGCAATTATGCTGGCGCTTATTATGGTGCTGGCGATGGTTCCCGCGCTGGCGGATAATCCGCCGACTTCCGGCAACTGCGGCGCGCCAGGCAATGAAGACAAAGTTACCTGGAAGCTTGAACAGAATAATGCCGATACGGCAAACCCGACCTATACCCTGACCATCTCCGGCAGCGGAGCAATGAAAGATTTTACTGTAAGTAGCAGTAATGACGACCGCCCTTGGAGTGACTTTATTAGCCGTATAACCAAAGGTGTTGTTACACAAGGTGTAACAAATGTGGGTGACCGGACATTTTATAATTGTTCGAAAATGGCTTCCGTTGAATTGGCTGACGGAATTACTTCGATTACTGGCGGGGCGTTCGAGAATTGTACATCCTTGACGTCATTAGCTTTGCCTAATAGTTTAGAAAAGTTCGGCGGTAATGCATTTAAAGGCTGCGCGGGACTAACGGGAGAACTTGTTATTCCTGATAGTGTTCGTGAAATTAGAAATTGGGCCTTTATGAACTGTAAATCCATTTCAAGCGTTTCCATTGGCAAAAATGTGGAGAGTATTTCTGAATCTGCATTTGAAAAATGCCAGAGCCTTAAAAGTATCACATTCAAGGGCAAGACAAAGACTATCGGGCTAAATGCTTTTAGGGAGACAAGCCTGATGAGTTTGACCCTTCCTGACGGCTTGGAAACAATTGGACCTAATGCGTTTTATGGCATTGCAACATTGTCAGGTATGCTTGTAATCCCAGATAGTGTGACAAAAATTGAAAACCAAGCATTTTGGACAGGTAGGACTAGCGGCGAGGGGTCATTATCCAATATTTCTGGAATTAGAGTTGATAGTCCAAAGATCCATATCGGCAATAGTGCGTTTAAGGCAACGGGAGCAGATTATATTGACCTAACAAGAGTTGATGAGTTAAGCTCTTGGGGGAATTGGGTTCTTGATGAAAATGAAAGCTGCATTATTTACGCAAAGTCTGACAGTGTACTCAATAACGTAAAGAATTCTCAGCATGTAACAAACTATATATATGCACTTACATCGGGCGGCATCTTTGCTGATAATACGGTATTCCCCACAGATACTCTCGCCACGCCGGTAAAGAGCGGGCATATATTCGGCGGGTGGTATGAAAATGCAAATTTTAGCGGTAGTGCTGTAACCAATGCCGTCGACGGCGGTACCTACTACGCCAATTGGGATGTTACCCAAGTCGAGTTCCTGCCCGGCGAAGGCGGCAGAGGCGTAATGCCCGGCGCAAACCTTGTCGAGAATAATACTCTCATCTTCCCCGAATGCATCTTTACCGCCCCTGTCGGCAAGGAGTTTGCAGGATGGAAGATAACAAATCCGGGAGGTTATACCGCGCTGTATCAGAAAGACGACAGTGTGCGGGTTGTGACGGTGGAACCCACCCCCATTCCCGACTCAGCAGGTAACCCCACTGGATGGGCGGTTACCGTTACAGCACAGTGGAAGGACAAGCAGCCGGAGCAGCCCCAGCCCAGCGAAAACCCCAACCCCTCTCCCAGCACCGACCCCTCTGCCTCTCCCACTCCCACCCCCACCCCCTATAATGGCGGCGGCGGTAATGGCGGCGGTTACTGGCACCCCACCACCACCCCCGTCCCCGTGATAGTCATACCCCCCAAGACCGGCGATATGACGGTTTGGCAGAGCATACTGCATTTCTTAGGGATAAGGTAAATAAATAAGCGGACGAAAAAGCCCCCGCAATGCGGGGGCTTTGGTGTTATATCAGGGTTTACTGCTCAAACTGGAACTCGTCGGCGTTCTTTTCCATGAAGAGGTTGAAAACGGCGTTGAGTATTTCCTCGTCATCCACGCCCTGAAGCATGTCCTCCTCGTTGTCCTCCTCCGCCTCCAGAAGCTCCAGAATGACCGCCTCGGGCGAGTCTGATTCGTCATCGACCGGCAGCATGACTACGTACTCATGCTTCTTGTAGGGCACTATATCCAGCACCTCAAAGTCCACATCGCTGCCGTCGGAATCCGTAAGGGTTATGACGTTGGTGTATTCCTCCTGCATGGCTACGCTCTTTACGCCTTTCCATCGCAGCCCAGAACGTCAACCAGCTTGTGCTCTACCATGGCCTTTATGGCGGCGCGGGCGGGCTTGAGATACTGGCGGGGATCAAAGTGATCCGGGTGCTCGTTGAAGTACTGGCGAATGCAGGCGGTCATGGCAAGGCGCAGGTCGGAGTCGATATTGATCTTGCAGACCGCACCCTCGGCCGCTTTGCGGAGCTGCTCCTCGGGGATGCCTACTGCATCGGGCATCTTGCCGCCGTTTTCGTTGATTATCTTAACGAATTCCTGAGGCACAGAGGAAGAACCATGAAGCACGATGGGGAAGCCGGGAAGACGCTTTGCCACTTCGTCCAGTATGTCGAAGCGGAGTGGAGGAGGTACCAGTATGCCCTTTTCGTTGCGGGTACACTGGGCGGCGGTGAACTTGTATGCGCCGTGGCTGGTGCCTATGGCTATGGCAAGGGAGTCCACGCCGGTGCGGTTAACGAATTCCTCGACCTCATCAGGGCGGGTATAGGAGGAATCCTCGGCGGATACCTTTACCTCGTCCTCAACGCCTGCAAGGGTGCCGAGCTCGCCCTCTACCACTACGCCGTGATCATGGGCATACTCGACTACCTGACGGGTCAGGGCGATGTTGTCCTCGAAGGATTTGGAGGAACCGTCTATCATGACGGAGGTAAAGCCGCCGTCTATGCAGCTCTTGCAAAGCTCGAAGGTATCGCCGTGGTCGAGATGCACGACAATGGGAAGGTCAAAGCCCGCGGTCTGCTCGGCGTCCTCTATGGCGGCCTCGATGAGCTTCATCAGGTATACGTGCTTGGCGTAGGCGCGTGCGCCCTTGGAGACCTGAAGGATAAGAGGAGCGCGCTTTTCGATAGCGGCCTCGGTGATGCCCTGAATGATCTCCATGTTGTTGACGTTAAAGGCGCCGATGGCGTAGCCGCCGTCATAGGCCTTTTTGAACATTTCGGTGCTCGTTACAAGTGCCATTCTATTATCTCCTTTTCAAAAAATATCTCAAACTTCAACACTAAATATTATATCCCTAAAAAAGTATGTTTCAATAGTGTCAAAGCCGGTTTTTAGAAAATGCATATTAGAATTGTAGATAGCTGGTGCTTGGGGTATAATAACAAACAGGTAATATATGCCAAAACAGGCCGAAAGGAAAGAAAATGGAAAAGCTTTTATCGCTGGTTGTACCGGCATTCAACGAGGAGGAGGCAATGGAGCAGTCCTTTGAGAGGACGTACAGGGCCATGAGCTCCATAGGCTATCCCTTTGAGATAATCTACATAGACGACGGCAGCAGGGACAGGACATGGGAAATAATATCCCGCCTTGCCCGGGAGCACGAAGAGGTTAAGGCACTGCGATTCTCAAGGAATTTCGGCCATCAGCTGGCGGTTACCGCCGGCATGGACGAAGCGAAGGGCGACGCGGTGATAATCATGGACGCTGATTTGCAGGACCCTCCGGAGGTCATTGCCGATATGGTGAAGGCATGGGAGCAGGGCGCCGATATAGCCTACGGCAAGCGAATGCACCGCAAGGGAGAGACTGCCGCAAAGAAATTTACCGCATGGTGCTATTACAGGCTGCTGAACTTCATGAGTGCGTATCCGATACCCTTGGATACCGGCGATTTCCGGCTTCTCGACAAGGCCGTTGCGGATGAATTCAAGGTGCTCAGGGAGCACAACAGGTTCCTTAGGGGAATGAGCGCATGGCTGGGCTATAACGCTGTTCCCGTGGAGTACGTCCGCGAGGAGAGGTGTGCGGGAAAGACCAAGTACACCCTTAAGAAGATGCTCAGGCTTGCCGCCGACGGCATATTCGGCTTTTCCTCAAGGCCGCTGACGCTTATAGGCTGGGCAGGGCTTGCGGTGCTGTGCATAGCCCTGCTTGGGCTTATTGCTACCATAGCCTGTGCCGCCGTAACAGGCGTTCCCGGGTGGCTTTGGGCGGTGTGCGCCCTGGTGCTGCTGGATGGTGTGATACTGTGCGCAATGGGCGTGCAGGGGGCTTATACGCAGCGCATTTACGATGAGGTAAAGGGGAGGCCCCTTTACATAATAAAAGAAAGGCAAAGCTGAGCCTTTCAAAAGTATGCGAGAGGAAGGTAAAAAAAGATGACAGATCCGAGGATCAAGACACTTGCAAAAAACCTCATAGGCTTTTCCTGCGCCGTAAAGCCCGGTGAAAAGATACTTATCGAGGGCAACGGCGAATGCACCGAGCTGGTCAAGGCGCTGGTCAAGGAGACCTATGCCGCGGGCGGTGTCCCCTTCGTATGGGTAAAGAAGCCTGAGGTATGCCGGGAGCTGGCGCTGGGCGCAACGAAGGAGCAGCAGGAGCTTATGGCAAAGATAGACTGCGAGCTCATGCGCCACATGGACGCATATATCGGCATAGGCGCAAAGCTCAACACTAACGAGATGTCCGACGTGCCGGGGGATAAGCTGGCCCTCATAAGCGCCGTATACGGCAGGCCGCTGAACAACATTCGAATACCCAACACCAAGTGGTGCGTGCTGCGCTATCCCAACCCCAACTTTGCACAGATGGCAGGCATGAGCACCGAGGCCTTCGAGGACTTCTACTTTAACGTTTGCAACCTCGACTATGCTAAGATGGACAAGGCCATGCAGCCCCTCAAGGAGCTTATGGAAAAGACCGACAGGGTTCATATAGTGGGCCCCGGCACCGACCTCCGCTTCTCCATAAAGGGTATGCCCGCCATAAAGTGCTCCGGCCAGATGAACATTCCGGACGGCGAGATATATACCGCTCCCGTAGACGGCAGCGTAGAGGGAACAATAACCTACAACACCCCCTCCATAATGGACGGCTTCACCTACGAGAACGTATGCCTTACCTTCAGTAAAGGGCGCATAGTGGAATCCACCTCCAACGACAACGAGCGCATAAAGGCCGTATTTGACAGGGATGCGGGCGCGCGGGGCGTGGGCGAGTTCGCCATAGGCGTGAACCCCTTTGTCACCTTCCCCATGAAGGACACCCTCTTCGACGAGAAAATATCCGGATCCTTCCACTTTACCCCGGGCTGCTGCTACGACGACTGCAACAACGGCAACAAGTCCTGCATACACTGGGACCTCGTGTGCATACAGACACCCGAATACGGCGGCGGCGAGATGTACTTCGACGACGTACTGATCCGCAAGGACGGCAGGTTTGTACTGCCTGAGCTGGATTGCCTCAATCCCGAGAACCTTAAATAACAGTAACGGGAACACATGGATAAAAACGACCTTAAAGCCGAGATACGCAGGCTTTTAAACGAAAGGGGAGCTGTTGTCGTTGCCATAGACGGCAACAGCGCTTCGGGAAAAACCACCCTGGCAGAGGAGCTCCGGGAGGAGTTCTCCGCCAGGGTTTTCCACTGTGACGATTATTTCCTCCAACCTTACCAACGCACTGAACAACGTCTTAACGAAACCGGCGGCAACTTTGACAGGGAGAGATTTCGGAAAGAGGTGGCGGAACCCGCAAGGCTGCACAGGGACGCGGAATGCCGCAAATATTTTTGCAGGACAGGCGAACTGTCCGCTGCATTTACGGTAAAATTTACCTCGCTGACAGTCATAGAAGGCAGTTATAGCCTGCATCCATATTTGGGAGAATACTATGATATAGCGGTATTTGTATCTGTAGATCCCGAGGAGCAGAGCAGGCGCATTCATCAAAGGAACGGTCCCGACATGCATAGGCGCTTTATGAGGGAATGGGTGCCTATGGAAAACAGATACTTTGAGGAGATGTGCATAAGAGAAAAGTGCGGCTTTGATATAAGCTTAAATTATAGAGAGGGGGCTCGCCAGTAAAAAATGCAGTTTCGCTAAAATTCTCTTGCAAACCTCAAAAAAATAGAATATTATAATAAGCGTTGGTTAATTTATTGTCAACTATCGGTCCAATAAGCCGATTTTATAAATTTAAAAATTTAAACGGAGGAAATATTACAATGTCAGTAAAAGTGGGCATTAACGGTTTCGGCCGTATCGGCAGTCTGGCTTTCCGAGCCGCTGTTGAAAACGATAACGTAGAAGTAGTGGGCATCAACGATCCCTTCATAGCACTGGATTATATGGGCTATATGCTCAAGTTTGATACCGTCCATGGCCGTTTTAAGGGTACCATAGACGTGCAGGGAGACAAGCTGGTGGTAAACGGCAAGTCCATTTCCGTATATTCCTGCATGAACGCGGCGGATATCCCCTGGACCGAGTGCGGCGCAGAGTATATCCTTGAGTGCAGCGGTATCAACACCACCATCGAGCGCGCTTCCGAGCACCTGAAGGCAGGCGCGAAGAAGGTCGTCATCTCCGCCCCCAGCAAGGACGCTCCCATGTTCGTAATGGGCGTAAACCATGACACCTACACCAAGGACATGACGGTTGTTTCCAACGCATCCTGCACCACCAACTGTCTGGCTCCTCTTGCCAAGGTTATCAACGACAACTTCGGCATCGTAGAGGGCCTTATGACTACCGTCCATTCTATCACAGCCACCCAGAAGACCGTAGACGGCGCCTCCAAGAAGGATTGGCGCGGCGGCCGTGCGGCGGCACACAATATTATCCCCAGCTCCACCGGCGCTGCCAAGGCCGTGGGCAAGGTCATTCCTTCCCTCAACGGCAAGCTCACCGGCATGTCCATGCGCGTACCTACTCCCGACGTATCCGTTGTAGACCTTACCTGCCGCCTGGAGAAGTCCGCTACCTACGATGAGATCAAGGCCGCCATGAAGGCTGCTTCCGAGAGCGACCGTTTCAAGGGCATCATAGATTACACCGAGGACAAGGTAGTATCCTCCGACTTCTATCATGATCCCCATACATGCATCTTCGATGCAGACGCAGGCATTGCCCTGAACGACCACTTCGTAAAGCTGGTTGCCTGGTACGACAACGAGTGGGGTTATTCCAACAAGCTGGTTAACCTCTGCGAGCACATGGCCGAGGTAGACGCAAAGTAACCTCAAATAAATTTGCCCCCACGATTTAGGCGGGTGAACCGCCGATGAATACCCCCTGCCCATGCGGACAGGGGATATTTTTTTGCCGGGGCTTTTCTGTATACAAGCCTTTTGCTATAATAAGTATATAAAGATACTTTTAAGTTTTGGTTCTTAAAAATAATATTTTATTGGAGCATACTTATATGGATATTAAACAGCTTGAGGCTTTTTGCATGGTGGTAAGGCAAGGCAGCTTTTCCAAAGCGGCAAGGGTGCTGGGGGTATCCCAGCCCACCGTGAGCGCGCATATTTCCACCCTCGAAAAGGAATTGGGGTGTGAGCTGCTCATACGCACCAGCAAGAGCATACTGCCTACGGATAAGGGAGCGACGCTTTTGGGTTACGCACAGGGCATAATGAGTCTCAGACAGAAGGCGCTGGAGGAACTTTCAAGGGAGGATTCACGCTATACGGGCAGCATCACCATAGCGGCATCATCCGTGCCTGCACAGTACTGCCTGCCGGAGCTGCTCTCGGAATTCAGCCGGGAGTATCCGGGGGTATCCTACCAGCTGCACAACACCAACAGCCTGCAGGCTGTGGAGGAGGTAAGGCGCGGCAAGGCGGATATAGCCCTTACGGGCGCCAGAGTGGAGAACACCAATTGCGAGTTTACCAGCTTCCTCAAGGACGAGCTTGTGATAATAACCGCCAATAACGAGCGCTTCAGGAAGCTGAACGGCAGCTTCCCGCGGGAGCTTCTTAAAAAGGAGCCCTTCATAGCCAGAGAGCTGGGCAGCGGCACCAGAATGGAATATGAGCAGCTTCTGCGCAGTGAGGGCATAGAGCCGGGCGAGCTCAATACCGTTGCCGAGATGAATTACAGCGAGGCGGTAAAGAAGTCCGTAGCGGGAGGGCTGGGCATAGCTATAATCAGCATACACGCCATAAGCGATGAGCTTTCATCAGGAAGGCTGCTGTGCTTTAATCTGGGAGATAAGGCCATGCAGCGGGACCTGTATCTGGTTATACGGAGAAATCGCTCAGAAATGTCCACGGCGGCGCTGTTTTCATCCTTTGTGCTCAGGCATTACAACGTAGAGAAAAATTAAAGGCAAACAAAAAAGACGGCACGCGCCGCCTTTTTCTATTATCGTCAGTCGCCCATGGGCTTTATCTTGTTCTGGTATATCCTGTAGAGGTTTATGCCCACAAAGGTTATGGAGCCAAGCTCGGATATGGGGAAGGCATACCATACGGCAGACAGGCCAATAGTGCGGGAGAATATGAAGGCCACCGGCAGAAGTATCGCAAGCTGGCGAAGGGCGGATGAAAAGAAGGAAAGCCTGCCGTCGCCTATTGCCTGGAACAGGGAGGAGCCCATAATGCACAGGGCCGCGAAGGGGAACGAGTAGCTGATGATCTTAAGGGCGGGAACGCCTATGGCCATCATTTCGTCGGACGCGTCAAACAGCCGCAGCATAAAGTCGGAATGGAGCTGGAATATCAGCATGCCAAGGCACATTATGCTGAAAGCATATATGCAGCCGTATTTCAGCGCTTCCATTATGCGCTTCCTGTTGCGCGCACCGTAATTGTAGCCCATTATGGGCATGGTGCCGGAGTTCAGGCCGAATACCGGCATGAAAACGAAGGACTGGAGCTTGAAATAGATGCCGAATACGCTTACAGCGGTAGAGGAGAAGGCTATCAGTATCTTGTTCATGCCAAGGGTCATTATGGAGCCTACCATCTGAAGGAAGATGCTTGGCACGCCTACATCGTATATGTCGGATATACTCTGCTTATTCGGCCTGAAGTTCCTGAAGCTTATTTTTACCAGGCAGGACTTGCGGCTTAGCATGAGCAGACCCAGCAGCATGCCCACCAGCTGCCCGCCCACTGTGGCTATGGCAGCGCCGGCAATGCCAAGCTTTGGAAAGCCGTAAAGGCCAAATATGAGTATGGGGTCGAAAACTATGTTGAATACCGCGCCAACGAGCTGTACGAACATGGACTTCATGGTGCTGCCCGTGGCTTGCAGCAGCTTTTCGCACATCACCTGAACCGTCACGAATATGGCGGGAATGCCCACCCATGAAAGATAGGTTATGGCATACTCGGTTATCTCCGCGTCCGCATGGAACAGATATATCATGGGACGGTGGAGCAGACCGAAAAGCACCGCGAAAACCACGCCTCCGCAAATGGCCAGAAACATGGCGTTGGTAGCGGCGGTATCCGCTTCTCCCTGACGCTTTTCGCCGAGACGGCGTGCCACAAGGGAGTTTGCGCCTATGGCCGTGCCCACGGAAACGGCGTTTATCAGCATCTGGTACGGGAAAACCAGCGAAACCGCCGTAAGGGCGCTTTCACTTATGCGGGAAACGTAAATGCTGTCAACAACGTTGTAGGTAGCCAGCACCAGCATGGATACCATCATGGGAAGTGACATTTTGATTATGAGGCTTCTTATTGGCAGATAGCCCATCTTGTTTTCGGCGTGTGTGCTTTCCATTTTTTTGACCGTAATTAAAACTATATAACTGTTATATAATTATCCCTTCGTTAATAATAGAAAATACTTTTTGCATTAAAAAGGACCCATGGCGGCATGGGCCCTTTTGTTACTTGTTTAAGCGCCAAAGATTACTCTTCGACAGGAGCGCCAACGGGGCAGACGGAAGCGCAGGCGCCGCAGCTGATGCAGGTACCGGCGTCGATCTCGTAATGATCAGCACCCTGGGAAATAGCGCCAACGGGGCAGCCGGACTCGCAGGAGCCGCAGCTGATGCACTCATTAGAAATTACGTATGCCATTAATGATTACCTCCACACAATTTTTCATGTATATTGTAACATGAATATTTTTATTGTCAACAGATTAAAGCCCATTAACCAGACATTACCTGTTGTTGTCTTTCATGCGGCGCTCCATCATGTCCGCCTTTTCCTCGCTGAGAAGCTCGGCCAGCTCCTCAGGCTCTGCGTCCATCATCATCTGCCGTTCTACCTCGGCCTCTACGTCGATATCCTGAGCCTGCTTGCCTTTTCCGCCCCGGGTATAGGTGAGCTCCCGGAAAGGGTATTCCCTAACATCGATGGTGCCGTCAGGCAGCATGAGTTTGACCTTTGTCCTTTCGGATATGACGTTGTTTTCAATAACGGTTCCGGTGAGCCCTTCGGGAGTGCCGGCCTCACGGCCTACCTTGGGCATTTGCTTGCGCATGTACTCATAGCCGTCCTGTTCGTATTTCAGGCAGCACATGAGCCTGCCGCAAATGCCGGATATCTTGGTGGGGCTGAGGGAAAGGCCCTGTTCCTTGGCCATCTTTATGGATACGGGCTGGAAGTCGGGCAGGAACTGCTTGCAGCAGACGGGCCTGCCGCAGCTGCCCAGGCCGCCCAGCATCTTGGCCTCGTCCCGGACGCCTATCTGGCGCAGCTCTATGCGGGTCTTGAATACCGAGGCAAGGTCTTTCACAAGCTCACGGAAGTCCACCCGGCCATCCGCCGTAAAGTAGAACACTATCTTTGAGCCGTTGAAAGTATATTCCACGTCCACCAGTTTCATGTCCAGGCCATGGGCCTGTATGCGCTCCATACAGGTGGCGTAGGCGTCCTTTTCCTTGGCGCGGTAGCTGTCTCGCATCTCCCGGTCCCGGTCGGTGGCCACGCGGATAACCTCCTTGAGAGGCTGTATTACCTGATCGTCGGGTACGTCGTGAATGCCTACCATCACGTCGCCGTACTCGGTGCCTCGGGCAGTCTCTACTATGACGCCATCGCCGGCGTTTATCTCAAGCTCGCCGGGGGAAAAGTAGTAAAGCCTGCTTCCGCCCCTGAATTTTACACTGATAACAGTTGTCATTTATTAAAGCTCCTCTGTGATTTCGGTAAAAAGTCTCGTAAAGGTGCCGGCTGCCGGCGCGTTGGTGCTGAGCCTGTCCATGGCGTTCGCCAACGATTCTATGATACAGTTTATCCGCCCGGTTGTAAAGCGCGGCGCCATGGAAGAAATATCCTCAGCCCTGTCTGCATTCTGATCTATGCGACCCAGCGTCCTGTATGTGAGCATGTCCCGCATATATGAGAGCATGAAGTGGGCGCCCTCTATGGAGGCGACGGCGTTGAGCCTGTCGAAGGGCAGCTCTCCCCGGAGCAGCGCTGCCATGACCTCCTGCGCTGTACCCCGCAGGATGCGGTAGTCCTCGTCCTGATAAAGCTTCAGTGAGCGCTGCACTGTTCCGCCCATCCTGGCGAAGCGCATAGCATCATTCTTGGTAAGGCCAATGGACATGAGCTCCCTGGCTGTGTCGTCATACATGGGCAGCCCGCAAAGCACTGTAGCGCAACGTGAAAGTATGGTGGGCAGTATGCCCGCGTCGTTGCCGGTAAGCAGGAACAGAACTCCATCGGGCGGCTCCTCTATGGTCTTGAGAAGCACGTTTTGGGTAGCGGGGTCTATTTCGTGGGCATTTAGGAGCAGCACAGACCTTTTCCCGCCGGAAAATGAGCTGCGGCCCAGCTCCTCTATCACTTCCTCACGAATGGTATCCTTTCGGTAGCCGGAGGGGATTATGCAGTTTCCCGTATGGGAAAGCATGGCGGCATCAGCCGAGCCTGTACAGTACAGAGCCGCGGCCCGTCTGGCTATGCCTTCGGCTATCAACCCGTCCGGGCAGGAAATAAAACAGGCGTGGGGAATATGCCCCCGCTTTATTGCGCTAAGGAGCCATTCCTCCGCCTGACTGATGCCTTTTGACATTACTGCGCTCTAATACTTGTAGAATTGCTCCACGTCCACAACAAATACCGTTGCGCCGCCCATAGTCACCTGTACAGGTGCGGGGGAATTGTCGATATATCCGGGTACTGCGGAGGGAACAACCATGTATTCCTTTCGTGTGCTGGATTTTTCCTTGATGATATCCAGCGTCTCCTGAAGCCTGTCGGCCTCAACGCCTATCATCAGCGTGCTGTTTCCGTTATGGAGGAAGCCGCCGGTGGAAGAAATGCGCGTCACGCTTATGCGGTGGTTTGTAAGCTCCCTTATAAGGCGCTTGGAGTCGTCGTTTTGCACTATCGCATATACGAGCTTCATGCCAATACCTCCCTTGCTGTGTTTATAATTATATAACGGATCGCGGCGTTTTTCAATAATTTAGCTTTATGCGGCGTTCACTGCCGCTATTATTTCCTCGAGCATCTTCACAAGCTTATCGCTGGGCTTGAAGGCTATGGCCTGATACCTGCCGTCGCGCTTGAATATCAGGGTGCTGGTTCCGCTCTTTTTGCCCGTGCAGAGTACGGCGGCCTTCTTAACGGCGCTTTGCAGCGGCTCGGGATCCTCGCCTATCACGCTTATCGAGGCAGCCGTTCCGGTGTCGGTCACTATGGCCTGCATCTCGCCGGGGGCAACGGTATCCACTATCCTGCCCTTACCGCCGCTGAACTGCTCGAATACCAGCGTGCCGAGAGGGTAGGGGTTCCTGCGCTGATTGCCGTACTGGTCAAGGTCGCCTTCCTCGGGCTCCATATTGAACAGGGTATAGCGATAGGAGCAGAGCCGCTTTTTGTATATCGCAAGGCATATGAGTATGAGCCCTATGAAAAGGGGTATCTGCAAAATGCTGCCGTGGGGTATGGAGCTTACGGCGTTCATGAGCATCCTTGCCAATATAACTAAGGCCAGCAGCCCGAAAAACAGCAGCAGATCCTGCTTTTTTGTGGCGTTGCCGCCGTTGGTTTCCTGATACATTATTATTGCCTCCGCTTTAAGCTTTAGTATTGTAAACTTTAATATGCCGTACCGAGTACCACAGGCCTAAGCACATCACGAGCAGCAGAGGCAGCATTGGCATACCGTCGCCGAAGGCAGGGAGTATGAAGCTGCCGGTGATGTTGAACGCTATGTGAAAGGCCATGGAAGCAAGCAGCGTCCGGTACTTATCGTATATCAGCGTCAGGGCTACGCCCATCAGAAAAGCGTATATCACCCACAGAAGCTGGCCGTGCATGAGGCCGAATATCGCGCAGGATACAAGTATGGCGGCGGGCCATTTGAGCACCCTCCTCAGAGTTCCGTATATTAAGCCCCGGAAAAGCAGTTCCTCTGCTATTGGGGCAAGCACCGCCGCGGCGATGAAGTGCTCGGCGAATGTGCCGCCGCTGCTTGCAGCCACTGAATCGTTGTAGGAGCTCATTATGTAATCGGGTATGGGCAGCAGCGTAAGCAGCAGCGATACCGCTATTGAGGACGCTACGGCGCACAGCGCACACCACATGTACTCCTTGCCGGGCAGGGGCGCGATGGCAATTATATCCCTGATACTCTGTTTTTTAAAATAGAAGGCGAGTATGACGGCGATTACCAACAGATTGTGCAGCAGCGAGATCAGAGAGGCCTTTTGGGCCAGAAAGCCGCTCATGGCGGACTGAATGTCCCCCTCCGCCCCCGCGCCGCCTACCGCTGCGAACAGCGTCATAATAAGCGCCTGTGAAATAAAATATGCCAGCAGCACTAAAAATATCTTGGCCAGAGTCTTGAGGTAATTCTTCATGCATATACATCTCCTTATTCTATTTTACCATAGAATACGCCGTGCCGTCACTAAAAAATAAAAGCGCCGCGGATACGCGGCGCGAAGGCTGTTTAGCTGATTTTAACTGAAAAACCCGGGCCGGCGGGCGTAATGGAACACGTCCCCGGCGGGGGTGACAACCACATTGTCAAAGCCCAGGGCGCAGTGGGCGAAAACGGGCTTGCCCTTCTCGTTAAAGCCTATGCAGATGCCGACGTGGTTGCCCTTATTGGTGGGATAGGAATTTTGAAAGACAATATCGCCCACCCGAAGCTCCTTCCAGCTTATCTCCTCGCTGTTTTCCCACTGAGCCCATGTGCCGAGACCTACTTGGCTTTCCAGCTCCTCATTTGTCAGCCCCTGCTGGAGGAAGCACCAGGCCACGAAGCCTGAGCAGTCAAGGCCATAGGGGCGCATCTCGCCGGTGGTGCTGCTGCCGCCGCTCTCCACCTCGGTCAGCTCGCCCCATTTTGGGTCGGGCCCTATGGAGTAGCTCTTGCCGCCCCAGAAGTAGTGTACCTTACCCACGAGGGACAGGGCGGAGCGCGCAACGCTCAGCCTTGCAGGGTCTGTTTCGGCGGCCTCGCCCTTTAGCCGGGCTATATCTATCTCATCGGCGGTCAGCGGCACGTACTCCGCCCTCAGGCGAGCCTCATGTATGGCTCTTGCGGCGAATATGCCGCCCAGCGTGACTATTGCCGCAAGCAGCAGCGCGAGCGCTGTCCTGACGGCCTTTTTTGCGGCGCGCCGCCTTTTTTTCGTATACTTCGCTTTTGTTTCCATAGCACAATGATAAACAATGCCGCCCTGATAATCAAGGCGGCAAAAGTTAATATTTTCGGAAAAGTGGCTAACGCCACTTTTCCGAGCTTTTTTCGCGTTTTGCCTCTCGCATTCGCTCCCGGGCGGCAAAACCCGCGGAGTGCGAAAACCTCCGGTTTTCATCCGTTTTGACGCACCTGTCGTCAAAGCCGGAATAAACTTAAGGGGCTGCGGCCCCTTAACAACCCCGAAGCTATCCGGCAGGTCGAAGCTATGCTTTCCCTAACCGCTTCTTCATGGTCTTTTCCACCGCATTGAGTATGTTCTCATAGCCGGTGCAGCGGCAGAGGTGGCCGGAGAGCAGCTTGCGCAGCTCCTCGCGGGTGTATTCCTTGCCGGATTCCAGTATCTCCACGGCGGTCATTATGAAGCCGGGGGTGCAGAAGCCGCACTGTACCGCGGTCTCCTCCATGAAGGCCTGCTGAATGTCCGAAAGCTCGCCGTCAGGGCCAAGCAGCCCCTCGAGGGTGCGGATATGCTTGCCCTCGGCCCATACGGCCAGGTAAATGCAGCTGTTGAAGCATTCGCCGTCTATGAGCACGTTGCAGGCGCCGCACTCGCCTACCTCGCAGCCCTTCTTTACGGAGGTGAGGTGGTAGTCGTTGCGGAGCATGTCGGTCAGGGAAGCCCGGACGTCTACCATCTTTTCTACGTCCTTGCCGTTTATGTTGCAGTGAATAAGCTTATACTGTGCCATTACAGCTCACCTCCCGCGAGAATTATGGATTCTGTCATGCAGCGCTTGGCAGTCTCTACGGCGATATGCTGGCGGAAGGCCTTGCTGGCGCGCCAGGAATCCCGTGGATTGATGTCGTCGAGAACTGTGCGTGCGAAGGCCTCTACCGTTTCCATGGATACGGGCTGACCGTTGGCGGCAGCCTCCGCCCTTTCGGCGCGCATGGGTACCGGGCCTGCCACGCCGTAGGCTATGCGGGCGCGCTCTATGGTCTTTTTATCCGGCGAAAGGCGGACGTTCACGCTGCACCCTAGGGTGGCTATATCCATGGCGTTGCGCATGGAGTATTTGATGTAGTGGCCGTAGGTGTTCTCATAGCTGGCCTTGGGTATTATTATGGCGGTCTGTATCTCGTCCGGGTGTATGTCCACAAGGCCGGCCTTTATGTAGAAGTCGCGTATGGGCAGCAGGCGCTTGCCCTCGCTGCCTGTGAGCTCGACTATGGCCTCCCACGCGTGGAGGGTGGAGGCGGAGTCTGCGGAGGTAACGCCGTTGCAGGTGTTGCCGCCTATGGTGCCTATGTTGCGTATCTGGGGCCCGCCTACCATATCTACCGCCTGACCCAGCACGTTTATGTATTTCTGAATAATGGGATCCCGGGTTATGTGGGAGAAGCTGGTAAGGGAGCCTATGCGTATGCTGTCGTTTTCGTCAATGGATACGCCCCGAAGCTCATCGAGGCCGTATATGGAGATGAGCTCCTTGCCGGCGCGCTTGCCCTCGCGCATCTGCACGAGAACGTCGCTGCCGCCGGCTATTATCTGCGCCTCGGGATGCTCGAGGCGAAGCTCCACGGCGTTCTGAACGGAGGAAGCCTCATACAGCGCTTTAAGATCGTACATATTATTTTTCCTCCTTTGTCCATTCGTCCTTTATAAGCCCGGCACGGCTGAATTCCGCGAACAGCACATGGGGGGTTATGGGGATGGTATTTATGGCTACGCCAGTGGCGTTATATATGGCGTTGCGTATGGCGGGGGCCCCGGAGCAGGCGGGGGGCTCGCCGAGGGCCTTTGTGCCGAAGGGGCTGGTAGGCTCCGGGTTCTGTATGAACTCTGCCCGAAGGTCAGGGTGATCCATGAAGGTGGAAAGCTTGTAGTCCAGCAGGTTGTTGTTCAGCGGCCTGCCGGTCTTAGGATCGAACAGGAGATGCTCGGAAAGGCCATAGCCTATTGCCATGCTCATGCCGCCATGAACCTGCGCCTCGGCCAGCGCGGGGTTTATCAGCCTGCCGCAGTCGTGTACGTTTATTATATCCACCAGCTTTACCCTGCACATGGGTATGTCTACCTCCACCTCTGCAAAGGTGCAGCCGAAGGAGTAGGCGTTGTTGCGTATGGTGTAGGTGGATTCGGCTGTGATATGCTCGCTGTGTACGGGATTGTACTGGGCGGTCATGGCAAGCTCGGAAAGGCTCATGAGCACCCGCCCGTCAGGTACGCGCACAATGTTTCCGTTCACTATATCCATGTTTTGTATGGGCTGCCGCGTTACCTCGCAGGCGTATTCCAGTATCTTTTTGCGGAGCAGGTCCCCCGTCTGGCGTATGGAGAAGCCTGCAACGTAGGTCTGGCGGGAGGCGTAGGCGCCGAGGCCGGTGGGGGTTATGTCGGTATCCTGGCAGCTTACCACGTGTACGTCCCGGTAGCTTTTCAGCCCTATCACCTCGGCGGTCATCTGGGCGTAGGCGGTGTCCGCGCCCTGGCCTATCTCGGTCTCGCCGCACTGCATGGTGACGGTGCCGTCAAGGTTGAGCTGCATGCGGTTGGAGCTGGTCTCGAGAGATATTGGGTATACGGCGGTGTTGTACCAGAAGGCGGCAAGGCCAATGCCCCGGCGAACGGGGCCGGTATCCTTGGCGTATTCCTGAACCTTTCTGCGGTAGTCTATGGCCTCCGCACCCTTTTCAAGGCACATGCGGAAGGAATCGTAGTAGTTCTCGTTCTTGGAGAAGCCGTCCACAAAGCCCTTGGGCATTATTACCTTGTCCCTGTAATCCATGGGATCCATGCCCAGCGCCCTTGCGCACTCATCTATGTTGGAATCGTCTGCGAAGGATGCCTGGGGCATGCCGTAGCCCCTCATCGCGCCGGCCGCAGGGCGATTGGTGAATACGGTGTATGCGTCGCCCTCGAAGTTATCGCAGGGATATATCTGAGGGAATGAGCCCATGGCCTTTGCTACTATGCTGTGTCCGTGGGAGGCGTATGCGCCCTGATTGGAGAAGCACTCCACCTTGCGGGCGGCAAGAGTACCGTCCTTGTGCAGCCATGTTACTATATGGAAGCGTATGGCATGGCGCACCCGGTTGGATACGAAGGTCTCCTCGCGGGCGCAGTCTATGCGGACGCAGCGCCCGCCTACCTGAGTGCAGCACCATGCGCACAGGGGCTCGTAGAGGGCGTCCTGCTTGTTGCCGAAGCCGCCGCCTATGTAGGGCTTTACTATCCTTATATCCGCCCAGGGGCGGCCCAGCGCCTGTCCCACAACGCGGCGGATTATATGGGGTATCTGGGTTGAAGCGACCACGGTAAGCCTGCCGTTCTCCTCGTATGCAAAGCAGCCGTGGTTCTCTATGTGGCAGTGCTGTACGGTGGGCGTCTCATACCAGCCCTCGACCTTGATAAGGCCGGGCTCCTTTATAGCCTCGGCGTAGTTGCCCTTTTGAATGGATGTGTGCTTGAGTATGTTATTCGGGCAGCTATCGTGGAGCTGTGGGGCGCCGTCCTTCATGGCCTCCTGAACGTCAAGCACGAAGGGAAGCTCCTCGTATTCCACCTTCAGGGCGCGGACGCCCTGATTGGCGGCGACCTCATTCTCGGCTATAACCACGGCAACGTCGTCGCCGTAGTAGCGCACGTGGCGGTTAAGCAAAAGCCTGTCTTTTACGTCCTGATGCCCCGGGTCCATGCTCCAGGGATGGCCGGCGGTGGGAAAGGGTATATCCGGCACGTCGAAGCAGGTGAGCACCTTTACGACGCCGGGTATTTTCTCCGCACAGGAGGTATCTATATTCTTTACGAAGCCGTGGGCGATGGTGGAGTGCTTTATGCGCACATACAGCGCGTCGCCCGGCATACGGTCCTCGTAGTATTTGGTGCGGCCGGTCACCTTGTCGAAGGCGTCCACGCGCACTTCACTCCTGCCTACCAGGTGCTCGGCCTGAGCGGAATAATTATCCTTATTCATGACTTGTCCTCCTTATCCTTATTCATTACTTGTCCTCCTTATCATTAAAGCTGAGGGATCAAGCTTCTATAAACTTAAAGCTGGCTGAGTCAAACAGTCCCTTATCCGTAAGGCGTATGGCGGGTATAACGGGGAGCGCCAGGAAGGAGAGGGCCACAAGCGGGTCGCTCTTCTTGTCTACGCCAATGTATGCTGCGGCGTCCAGAAGGGCGCGCTGTATCTCAAGCACGCTGTCAACAGGCGCATCAGTCATAAGGCCGGCTATGGGCAGGGGCAGGCGGGCCAGGACTATGCCGTGGCTCACCACGCAGAAGCCGCCGCCGCATTCCCTGAGGGACTCGGCCGCAAGCAGCATGTCGTCGTCGTTATCGCCCACCATGACCAGATTGTGTGAATCGTGGGCCACGGTGGAGGCTATGGCGCCGCCGTGAATATTGAAGCCCTGAACTATGCCGAGGCCTATGTTGCCCAGGGCGTGGTGGCGCTCTATAACTGCCAGCTTGTTTAGGCCATTGCCGGATACGAAGTTGCCCTCAGCATCGCGGCAGACGGGCAGGTCCCTGCGCTCTGTGACCAGCTGGCCCTCTATCTGGCATATCACCGGCATAATATCCTTGGCGGGGAGCCTGAGGCCGTCCTCGGGTATGGGGGCCATGTTCATGCTGGTGTACACCGCCTGGGGTATTATGGGCATGGGGGTGGGCTTGCCGTCATACGGCCTGCCGAAGCGGGTAAATACCTTGAGCACCCTGAAATCCTTCAGATCCTCAAACAGCACCATGTCGCCCTTGTAGCCGGGGGCTATGGCGCCTATGTTGCGCAGGCCGTAGGCGCGGGCGGCGTTGTAGCTTGCCATCTTTACCGCCTGTATAGGGTCCATGCCGCACTTTACGGCCATGCGGGCTATGCAGTTTATGTGGCCCTCGCGGCGAATGTTCTCGATGTGTTTGTCGTCCGTGCAGAACATCATGTTGTCCGTTGGGAGACCGTGCTTTACTATCTCGGTGATGAGCTCCTCCATGCCGTTGGCGGCGGAGCCTACCCTGAGGAGTATCCTCATGCCGATGCGGAGCTTTTCAAGCACCTCGTCAAAGTTGCTGCACTCGTGATCCGTGGAGGGGCCGGCCACCCTGTAAGCATTCAGTGCGCGGCCGGAAAGCAGCGGCGCGTGGCCGTCTATGGGCCGTCCGTCAAAGAGACGGAGCTTATCCATCATGTCCTTTGAGCAGTTTATGGTGGATACGGCGTCCATCACCTCGCCAAGGCCCAGTATGCGGCTCTTGCGCATGAATTGCTCCATATCCTCGGCGGTGAGCGTCGCGCCGGAGTTTTCGAAGGGAGTGGCCGGCACGCAGGAGGGCATCATGAAAAGCACCCTCAGCGGCAGGTCATCGGACAGCTTGTATATGGCCCGCACGCCTGCCACGCCGCAGACGTTGGCTATCTCGTGGGGGTCGGCGATTATGGTGGTGGTGCCGTGGGGCATTATCACGCGGGAGAAGGAATCCGGTATGACCATGCTGCTCTCTATGTGTACATGGGCGTCTATGAAGCCGGGGCAGAGGTACGCGCCGCCCGCGTCTATCTCTTCCCTGGCGGCGAAGCCCTTGCCCACGCCTATGATGGTATCCTCCGAGAGGGCGACGTCGCCTTCCAGTATTTCGTTTGTAAATACATTAACTACCCTGGCATTCTTTACCACAAGCGTTGCATCGCCCTTAAGGGCCGCAGTGATAAGTTCGGACTGTTTCATCGGTTTCCTCCATTCTTGATTTTAAATGCCGTTGATACGCCAACATGGGCGCCATAGACGCCCGAACAAAAACATTAAGGTTTAAACAAAGTTTGTTAGATAATTGTTTATTGCAGTATAGCACAATCGGGCCTATCAGAAAAGCCCTTTTTTACAGTAAACTATACCATATAAAACAAAAAAATAAATAGGATTTTTTTAAAGTTCGCGTTGCTGTTATTGATTTTTCTTCTTTGGGATGATAATATAAAATCAATAAGAGAGTGTTCATATAATCTCGTGATTTCTATCGGACGGGAGTTTCTACGGGCCACCGCAATGGCCTGCTATGAGCGCCGAGCGTACAGCATACTGTACAGCCGGGCGCTTTTTGTTTTTTATGAATCAACAGCCTATACCATTTAGGAGGAAAAAGGGCAATGCGCATACTCATCAAGAACGGAACCATAGTAAACGCAAATGGCAGGGAACGTAAGGATATACTCACCGACGGCGACAGGATAATCGCCATAGGCGGCAATCTTGACGCTGCGGGCGCGGAAGTGATAGACGCTGCGGGCTGCTACGTCATGCCCGGCTTCATAGACACCCATACCCACTTTGACCTTGATGTCGGGCTCTGCGTTACGGCGGATAACTTCAGGACGGGCACCCGGGCTGCGGCGCTGGGCGGTACCACCTGCGTGCTGGACTTCGCAACTCAGGACAGGGACGGCACGCTCAGGCAGGCACTTGAGACATGGCACAAAAAGGCCGAGGGCAGCAGCTGCAATTACGGCTTCCATATGGCCATAGCCCGCTGGGACGCCGAGACCGAAAAAGAGATGGACTACATGAGCGACAACGGCGTCACTTCATATAAGATGTACATGGTGTATGACGGCCTCAAGGTGGACGACGGCCAGATATATGCCGCCCTCAAGACCGCCCGCGATCACGGCGCCCTCATAGGCATACACTGCGAGAACTGGGAAGTGCTGCTTCGCCGCATTGAGGAGCTGAAGGAGCAGGGCGTGACGGAGCCCTGGGGCCACCCGGTTTCCCGCCCCGCAGAGGTGGAGGCTGAGGCCGTCGCGCGGTATATGCGCATAGCCCAGCTTGCGGGCACCCCTGCGTATGTAGTGCACCTTTCAACCGAGGAGGGCCTTATCGAGGCCCAGCGGGCGAGGGCGAGGGGACAGGAGGTATACCTTGAGACCTGCCCCCAGTACCTGCTTCTCACAGACGACAGGTATAGAGATCCCGACGGTGTGAAGTTCATAATGAGCCCGCCTCTCCGCAAGGACGCAGACAGGGAGGCGCTCTGGCAGGGGCTCAAGGAGGGCGCGCTGGACACCATAGGCACGGACCACTGCTCCTTCACCATGAAGCAGAAGATGCTGGGAGGCGGAAAGTTCTTTAAGACCCCCAACGGCGGCGCGGGCGTTCAGCACAGGGGCCAGCTCATATACACCTACGGCGTGTGCGAGGGCAGGCTCACCCTTGAGGATATGGTAAAGTACCTTTCCTACAACCCATCAAGGCTTTTCGGCATGCCGGACCGGGGCGAGATAGCCGAGGAAAAAGCGGCGGATATAGTTATATGGGATCCCTCCGTATCCGGTACCATAACCGATACCAACCACGCCTATAACTGCGACAATTCGGTCTTTGCGGGCTTTGACGTAAAGGGCGCCGCGCGCCACGTTATTATAAACGGCGAGCATATTGTTGAGAACGGCAGCATAAAGCTTGAAGGCAGGGGCAGGTACATAAGCCGTACCGGCTATATGAAGTTAAGATGAAGCGCACCAGGATAGGCTGCGTGCTTATGGCGGCCGGTAACTCCACCCGCTTCGGAGGAAACAAGCTGTTTACGGATTTCTTCGGAAAGACCCTCATAGAGCGGGCCATGGAGGCAATACCCCGAGATAAGCTTTGCCGGGCAGCGGTGGTGAGCCAGTATGACGAGGCGCTGTCCATGGCGCTGGACTTTGACTTCCTCGCGGTGAAAAACGACAGGCCGGAGGATGGCGTCAGCCGCACCATACGGCTTGGCCTCGACGCGTTGGGGAATGTGGACGCCGCCATGTTCATGGTGGCGGATCAGCCCTGCCTGAGCCGGTGGAGCACGGAGGGCCTTGTGAGCTTTTATTTAAAGGAGCCGGACAAGATAGCCGCCATGGCATACGGCGCCCGCCGGGGAAACCCGGTAATATTCCCCAAGGATATGTTTATAGAACTGCGCGACCTTACAGGCGACACGGGTGGCAGCGCGGTTATATGTAAAAACCAGGATAAGCTCAGGCTTTACCAGGTGGAAGACGAGCTGGAGCTGTTCGATGCGGACAGGGCCGCCGAGCTGGAAAGGCTGAAGCGGGAAAAGGAGAGAACCATATGAACGAGAGGCTGGAGGCCATAAAGGGCAATATAATATACGCCGAAACGCCGGGTGAGCTTACCGTAATGCCCGATAGCTGGATAGTCACGGAAGGCGGCATTATTCGGGGAATATTCGGCGAGCTGCCGGAAAGGTATGCGGCAGCGGAGGCGACGGACTACGGCGATATGATAATCACCCCGTCCTTTACCGACCTGCACCTGCACGCACCCCAGTACCCTATGCTGGGCCTCGGCATGGACCTTGAGCTTCTCGGCTGGCTGAACAAATACGCATTCCCTACGGAGGCCATGTTCAGTGACGCCGGCTACGCCCGCAGGGTATATTCAAAGCTGGCCCATGCTCTTATAGAGAGGGGCACCACGCGGGTATGCATATTCTCAAGCCTGCACAGGGAAGCGACCAATATACTTATGGACGAACTGGAAAAGGCGGGAGTCACCGGCTATGCGGGCAAGGTGAACATGGACCGCAACGGTTCGGAGGAGCTTATAGAGACTACGGAGGAATCTGTGGCCGAAACGAGGCTCTTTATAGAGGAGAATAAAGACAGAAAGCTCATAAAACCCATACTCACCCCGAGATTTACCCCTTCATGCACGAATGAGCTAATGGAGGAGCTTGGGAAAATAGCTGCTGAGTATCCGGATATCCCGGTACAGTCCCACCTTTCCGAAAATACCGACGAGATGAAGTGGGTAAAGGAGCTGCACCCGGACTGCGCCCAGTACTGGGAGACATACGACAAATACGGCCTTTGGAAAAACCGCACGGTGATGGCTCACTGCGTGTATTCAGACGAGCGGGAGCGGGCCGCCATGAAGAAGGCCGGCGTGTGGGCGGTTCATTGCCCCGATTCCAACACCTGCATAGCAAGCGGAATAGCCCCCGTAAGGACAATGCTGAAGGAGGGCGTAAAGGTGGCCATGGGGTCAGACATAGCTGGCGGGGCAAAGCTGTCCATGCTGGATGTGGCCACAGAGGCGATACGTGTCTCCAAGCTGCGCTGGCTGTTTGGCGGAAAGCGGGACGAGGAGCGGTTTTTGACCGTTGCGGAGGCCTTCTATCTCATCACCGGCGCGGGGCAGGAGTACTTCGGGGCACGACCCGGCTTCTGCATAGGCGACAGGCTCCATGCGGTGGTGTTCGATGACCGTGGGATGGCCGACAATCCCAGGATGAATCTTTCCGAGCGGCTTGAGAGGATAATCTACCTCGGTGAACGGCAGGATATAAAGGCCGTATACAGCGAGGGCATAAGGAGGATATGATGGGGAGCCTGCTTATAAAAAACATACATTCACTTGTGACCTGCAACGGGGAGGACAGGATACTGCGCGGTGCGGACGTGTACTGCGAGGACGGCTTTATCAGGGCTATCGGCCGCGGTATTGACAGTAAAGCGGACATTACTGTCGATGGCAGCCATATGCTTTGCTATCCCGGCCTTGTAAACACACATCATCATCTGTACCAGCAGTTTTCCCGCAACCTCCCCGAAGTGCAGGGCTTTGAGCTGTTTGACTGGCTCAGGTACCTGTACGATATTTGGAAAAATATAGACGAGGAGCTTATAACCCTCTCGTCGCTGACAGGAATGGGAGAGCTGATGAAAAACGGCTGCACCACCTGCTTTGACCACCACTACGTGTTCCCAAGGGACGGCGGGGACCTTATAGCCGCCCAGTTCGAGGCTGCGGGCCTTATAGGAATGCGTATGCATGCCTCCCGGGGCAGCATGGACCTTTCCAAAAAGGATGGCGGCCTGCCTCCGGACAGCGTGGTACAGACCATAGACGAGATAATGAAGGACAGCGTCAGGCTCATAGAAAAGTACCACGATCCTTCAAAGGGCTCAATGCGGCAGATAGCCCTCGCCCCCTGCTCGCCCTTCTCGGTATCGGGAGAGCTGCTCAGGGAAAGCGCCGTGCTTGCGAGACAGTACGGCGTGCGGCTGCACACCCACCTTTGCGAAACTAAGGACGAGGAAAGCTATACCCTCGAAAGATACGGCATGCGGCCGTATGCATATATGGAGTCTTTGGGCTGGACAGGCCCCGACGTATGGTACGCCCATGGCATACACTTCAATTCGGACGAATTGAAGGCGCTGGCGGATACGGGCACAGGCGTAGCCCACTGTCCCATATCCAATATGAAGCTGTCAAGCGGCATAGCCCGCATACCGGAGATGCTGAAGCTGGGAGTTACCGTTGGCCTCGGAGTGGACGGCAGCGCCAGCAACGACGGCAGCAGCCTGCTTGAGGAGATGCGCGTAGCGTACCTGCTGCACAGGCTAAACTCCGGAGCTGCCGCCCCCACAGGCTATGACATACTCAAGATGGCCACTGTGGGCAGCGCAAAGCTCCTTGGCCGGGATGACATAGGCAGCATAGAGGAAGGCAAGTGCGCGGATATGTTCATGATAGACAGCCGCCGCATAGAGCTTGCCGGGGCCTGCTACGACCCGGGCTGCGTGCTTTGCACAGTAGGCGTGCGGGGAGCCGTGGACTATACCATAGTCAACGGCAAAATAACCGTAAAGGAGGGCCGCCTTGTGAGTATAGACGAGGAAAAGCTCTCGGCCGACGCAGATAGGAAGATAAAAGATTATTTAGACAAATAAGCACAGGATAAAATGCCCGGCGGCGAGCCGGGCATTGTTTATTGATATAAAAACAATAACCCATGCCTGTCTATACGGCTTTTTGATATACGTATATGCCGGATACCGCATCGTACTCGGCAAAAACAGGCAGTTGTTGACGATTATTTAAAAAAATATTCAAAATTTCGTTACTGTGCTATTGTTCACGTTGTGATAGAATGATACAATAATGTAGAATTTGCACCCGTATGTGCACCTATGCGTAGGCATAACAGTATGAGCGATAGCTTCGCTTGTGGAGGATATACTTTAAAATGGGATTTTTGGAAAACAGCGATGTAGGCATTGACCTTGGCACTGCGAGCGTCCTTGTCTATGTGCGAGGCAAGGGAATAGTGCTGAGGGAGCCGTCCGTTGTTGCGGTAGAAAAGATAACCGGCAACATACTTGCAGTAGGCGAAGAAGCTCGCCGCATGATAGGCCGCACCCCCGGCAACATAATCGCCATGCGCCCGTTGCGCGACGGCGTAATATCCAACTACGACATAACCGAGCGCCTTTTGAACCACTTCCTCCGCAAGGTAGTGGGCAGAAGGATATTCTTCAAGCCCCGTGTAGTGGTCTGCGTACCCTCCGGGGTTACCGAAGTTGAAAAGCGTTCCGTAATAGACGCCACCGAAGAGGCCGGCGCACGCCATACTTATCTTATTGAGGAGCCTATAGCGGCTGCCATAGGCGCGGGCATAGATATTTCCGCCCCGCGCGGCAGCATGATACTGGATATCGGCGGCGGCACAAGCGACGTGGCAATACTTTCCCTGGGCGGCGCGGTACTGTCCGATTCCATAAAGATCGCGGGCGACAAATTTGACGACGCCATCGTTCGCTATATGAGAAAGAAGCATAATCTCCTTATAGGCGAACGCACCGCGGAAGAGATAAAGATCCGCATCGGCTCCGCTTACCCGAGAAAGGAGCAGGTATTCATAGATGTAAAGGGCAGGAACCTTGTTTCCGGCCTTCCTCAGACATTGGTCGTAGGTTCATATGAGATGATAGACGCCCTTGAGGAGCCCCTTCAGATGATACTGGAGAGCGTAAAGGGGCTGTTTGAGCGCACGCCTCCCGAGCTGGCCAGCGATATAACCGAAAACGGCATCTGCCTTACCGGCGGCGGAGCTCTGCTTTACGGCATGGATAAGTTCATAGCAGAGCAGACAAAGGTACCCTGCTATGTGGCGGAGGATCCCATATCCTGCGTGGCCATAGGCACGGGCAAGGTACTGGAGAACATCGACGCCTTCTCCTCCGGCGCCATATACGATTACAAGCGGGGCGAGTACTTCGATTTTCCCACACAGCAGTAATAACAATACGGGCAAGCGGCAACGGCCGCTTGCTCTTTTTTGTATAAGGAGCTTTGTATGCTTGTAAACACTCCCATAGCAAACCTCTATTCAGAGCCTTCGGTTGGAGAGCTGGACGACCAGATACTCTACGGAGAGGAAGCCGATGTGCTGGAGAGAAGCAACGGCTTTGCCAAGATACGCACGGCATACGGCTATGAAGGCTGGATAGAGGAAAGGCATCTTGCTATCCCGCGGTATGACGGCGCAATAATGCGGGTCGTAACTCCCTTCTGCACAGTGCTGGATATACCCAAATATCAGGGCAGGACGGTGGTGACGCTGCCCCGGGGCGCTAAAGTCGAAATGACGGGTGAGGATAACAGCTTTGCCCAGGTGCGGCTGATAGGCGGAGAAAAGGGCTACATACGCCTCAGCCATATAGCGGCCCTGCCGGGAAAGCTGAGGGAGGCTGAGCTGCGCCGGGCCGTGACGGAGACTGCCAAAGCATATCTTGGGGTACCATACCTCTGGGGTGGAAGATCGTCCGTGGGGATGGATTGCAGCGGCCTGTGCCACACGGCATACTGGCTCAACGGCGTGGCCATATACCGGAACTCACGCATGGCGGAGGGCTTTCCGGTGAAGGCGATAGACCCGGCCAATATGAATTCGGGTGACCTTCTCTACTTCAAGGGACATGTGGCTATGTACCTTGGCGGCGGCAAATACATTCACGCCACAGGGAGGGCCGGTGACGACAGGGTGGTTATAAACAGCCTTTTTCCGGAGGACGCCGGTTACAGGGAGGACCTGGCCAATGGCCTCGTCGCCGTGGGCAGCGTATTTTGACATGGCAAACAGTGACGTTATGTTGTAAAATAGACAATATAAACAAGTATTATACGGAGGGCATTTCTATGAAGCAGTTTTCGGATTTTCCCCGTGTGTCATTGGGTATACTGCCCACTCCCCTTTACAGGCTTCCAAACATAAGCGAGGCGATGGGCAAAAATATCTACATAAAGCGCGACGACATGACAGGCGTCGCCCTGGGCGGCAACAAGGTGCGCAAGCTGGAATTTCTAATTGCCGACGCCATGGCGCAGGGCTGCGACTATATGCTTACCACCGGCGGCGCACAGAGCAACCACGCCATGCTGACCGCCGCATGCTGTGACAGGCTGGGCTTGGGCTCGGTGCTGGTGCTCAAAAAGCGGGGCGTATGGCAGAAGCTGGGCAACCAGATAATTAACGACCTTCTGGGCGCGGACGTGCGCTTTGTGGATACCGACGACTATGCCGATGTCTATGCGGAGATGGACAGGATATGCGATGAGCTGCGCGCAAAGGGACATAAGCCCTACTGCGTGCCAGTGGGCGGCTCTGTGCCAATAGGCTCACTGGGCTATGTCAACGCCGCAAGGGAAGCCATAGAGCAAGGGGCGGCGCTGGGCGTAAGGTTCGACGATATTATCTGCTGCACAGGCTCCGGCGGCACCCACGCGGGCATGGATCTGGGCGCAAGGATATATTCCCCCAAAACCCGCGTCACGGGCATTGCTGTGGACGACGAGCGCTTCAGGCCCATAGTGCGGGACCTCGTAAACGAAACCTCCAAGCTGCTGGAGGCGGGCATACACGTTGAGGAGAGCGACATAAACGTATTCGAAAACTTCGGAGCGGGCTACGCCATACCGTCGTCATCGGGCGTTGCCGCGATGCGCATGATGGCAAGCAGGGAGGGCATAATAATCGATCCGGTATACACCGGCAAGACCTTCGCCGGTCTCATAAAGCTCAACCAGCAGGGCTATTTCGATGGCAGGGACAATATACTGTTCCTGCATTCCGGCGGCGCGGGCGGCCTGTTCGCAATAGACATAGACCATACGGAGGATTAAGCGCAGCGCTTTCTCGAAAGTACAAAAAGGACGGCTTGAGCCGTCCTTTCAGAGTGTCAAAAAAGTGGCTAAACGCCACTTTTTTGAGTTTTCTCATTCGGTGCTTGCGCCTATGGCGCGGCCAGCACCTCATGCAGGGAAAGCCTTGCTACGCAAGCGCCTTTTGCGGATTTGCCGCACATGTCGCCAAATCCGAATAAAGCCATAAGGGGCTGCGGCCCCTTATCAACCCCTGGGTTTTTCGACAGTCTCAAAGGACGGCTGAGCCGTCCTTTTTATATGCCGTGAGTTATAACAGCTTCTTTGTCTGCTTATATACGTCGCCGGAGCCGAGGGTGATGACCACGTCGCCCGGTGCGGCGTGGGCGTCCAGCCATTTGCGTATTTCCTCAAAGGTGCCGAGATAAATGGCGTTGCCGCCGCCCGCGTTTATGCCCGCCACCATGTCGCGGGCGTGTACGGTACCGTCGTCCTTTTCGCGGCCGGGGTAAATATCCGGCACCAGCACCGCCGTCGCGTTGTTGAAGCAGGTGACGTGATCCGTGAACAGCGTCTTTGCCCTTGTGTAGCTGTTGCACTGGAATACGCAGTATATGTTCCTGTGGGGTATGCGGCTGGCGGCGTCCAGCGCCGCGGCGGCCTCCGCAGGGTGATGGGCATAGTCGTGGTATATCTTTATGCCATCCCTCTCGCCGTAAAACTCGAACCTGCGCTGGGTGTTGCGGAAGGCCGCAAGGCCTGAGCATACGGTGTGCATTTCCGCGCCCAGGTAAAGGGACACAGCCGCGGCCGCCATAGAGTCTATCACCGTATGGCTGCCGGGAATGTGCAGCGTTATGCGGCCCAGGTTTTCGCCCCTGAACATAAGGTCGAAGGAGGGGCAGCCGTTGCCGTCGTAGACGAGGTTTGCGGGAGTATAGTCCGCGTCCTTCATGCCGTAGGATATCTTATTTCCACGGAAATCGTCGAAAAGGCGCTTTACGCGGCTGTCGTCGGTGCAGCCTATGAACACGCCGTTTTCGGGAAGGAGGCCGATAAACCTGCGGAAGGCGGCAACTATGTTGTCCATGTTTTTATAGTAGTCCAGATGGTCGTTGTCTATGTTGTTTATGAGGGCTACCGTGGGGCGGAGGGTAAGGAAGCTCTCCACGTATTCGCAGGCCTCGGTGATGAACAAATCGTGGGAGCCTATGCGGGTGCCGCCGTGGAGAAAATCCACAAAGCCGCCGATGTGTACCGTGGCATTAGCGCCGCCCTTTTCGGATATCATGGCCAGCATGGAGGTGATGGTGGTTTTGCCGTGACAGCCTGCAATTCCTACTACCTCCTTGTAGCCCTCGGTGAGCTGGCCCAGTGCAACGCTGCGCTCAAGCTCGGGTATGCCCCGGCGTCTGGCTTCCGCCCGCTCCGGGTTATCAGGCTTTATTGCGGCAGAGTACACTACCAGATCGGCATCGCCTATGTTTTCGGCCTTCTGGCCGATGGCGACTGGTATGCCCAGCTCGCCCAAACGCTCGGTGAACGGGGAGGTGGTGCTGTCGCTGCCCTGTACCTGGTATCCTCTGGCCCTGAGTATCTGGGCAAGGCCGTTCATGGAGCAACCGCCTATGCCTATGAGATGTATTTTTTTATGCCCTTCGATATGTGTCATATTTTCCTCCCTGGGAAAAATGTAATTGCAGATCAACTGCCGATAATTATATCACAAACCCGCCCGTACTACAAACGCGGGCGAAGGGCAGATCGCGAAAGCTTTTCTGCGCTTCCGCCGCCTGCTCCACCGTTTTGAATATGCCCACTACCGCCGCGCCGCTGCCTGTCATGAAGGCGTGGGCGCCCAGCGATTGAAGGCGTTTTTTGTTTTGCGCTATTTCGGGCGAAAGGCCGATGGCGGGAATTTCCAGCGCGTTTTTGCATAGGGGTATCAGCCCGGTAATGTCTCCGTGCATTATTGCGGCTATTGCCCCGTCAGTGTCCGGACGCCTTTCAAGGGGCAGCCTTAACTCTTTGAACAGCGCGCCCGTGCTCACTCCCTCGTTGCCCTTTATTATAAGCAGGTTCAGCTCCGGGACGGGCAGCGGCGTAAGCACCTCGCCGATTCCCTCTGCCACGGCGCAGCCGCCCATAAGGCAAAATGGTACGTCCGCCCCTATGGAAAGGCCTATACTATACAGCTCGCTTTCGCTGAGGGGCTCGCCGTATAGCCTGTTCATGCCCCGCAGCACTCCGGCGGCGTCTGCGCTTGCGCCTCCCATGCCGGCCTTGGAGGGTATGCCCTTTTGTATATATATGTCCGCGCCTCTGCCGGTTTTTTCGAAGAAGGCCCGGGCGGCCGTTATGGCGGTGTTTCGGGGCGGCACTGCATCATCAAATGTAACGCTGACGCCTTCCGATCGCTCCATATGGACGGCATCATATACGTCCACGGCGCACATTACGCCCCGGAGCTGATGGTAACCGTCCGGCCGCCTGTACAGCACGTCCAAGGTAAGGTTGATTTTTCCGTAAGCCTTTATATCCATATCCGCATTATACCATCAGATAGGGCAAATGTATATTTCAACGGCGGCGCGGCGATAATTTTTCATATGTAAAATATGCAAATCAACACAAAGGGGAAACAAATATGAAAAATACGCTGTACAGAAAGCTGCTGTACGTCATATCCATGGTGCTGCTGTCGTTAGTGGCGGTGCTGCTGTTCAGGCCGGAGGAAGGCATATTCCGAATGCACGTGATAGCTAACAGCGACAGCGCGGCGGATCAGGCAACAAAGCTTGCGGTACGGGACGCCATATTGGATTACGAGCGCGGCATGGGGAATGTGGGCAGCGCGGAGGAGGTAAAGGCCAGACTCATGGACGATGGGAGGGGGATCTGCATCGCCATAGATAAGGTGCTCCGCGAGCGGGGCATGGATTATTCCGCCGAGCTGCACATAGGCACATATGACTTTCCTGACAGGGAGTATGGCGGCAGGCTGTATCCCGCCGGAAGGTACCAGGCACTCAGGGTGATACTGGGAGAGGGGAAAGGAAAAAACTGGTGGTGCGTAATGTTCCCGCCACTGTGCATACTGGAGGACGAAAATGGAAAAATTGAAGATGAGGCAAAATTTGATAGCCTGATAATGAAGCTTATAAGGGAGGCGAAAAAGAATGAGAGGGCTGAATAGGAGCATAGTCGCCCTGCTTGCGCTGCTGCTTATACTGTGCATCGCGGTGCCGGAAATGGCGGACGCGGCAATGCTAAGGCAGGGCTCCTCCGGCGAGCAGGTAAAGATGCTGCAAAGCAAGCTGAAGCGCTGGGGGTATTATAACGGCAATGTGGACGGCATATTCGGCAGCGGAACGGCGCAGGCCGTAAAATATTTCCAGAAAAAAAACGGCCTTACGGCGGATGGCATAGTAGGGGAGGCCACGGCAAGGGCATTGGGCCTGTCCCTGACGGGCAGCTCTGGAGGTGGGTCGTCAGGCTCCGGTGGGTCGAGCAATTCCGGGGACAAGGACCTGTATCTTCTGGCCAAGCTGGTACACGGGGAGTCCAGGGGTGAACCTTACAAGGGCAAGGTTGCCGTGGCGGCAGTGGTGCTGAACCGGGTAAAAAGCTCCTCCTTTCCCAACAGCATATCCGGCGTGATATACCAGAAGGGCGCTTTTTCCGCCGTCTCGGACGGACAGATAAACCTTTCCCCTGACAACGAATCCATAAAGGCCGCCAGGGACGCCATGAACGGCTGGGACCCCACCGGCGGCTGCCTGTACTACTACAACCCCAAGAAGACCAGCAACAAGTGGATGCTGTCACACGATGTGGTGCTGACCATAGGCGAGCACGCCTTCTTCTAATGGGGCATAACGGCTTTATACGAGGTGAGATAAATGAGCGAAAAAACGCAGAACGCTTTTCAGAAATACATAATACCCGCCATACTGGCCGTGGCGCTCATAGGAGTCATACTATGGGCGGCGCAGCAGAAGGCGCTGGCTGAGAGCTATAAAAACCTGGCAAAGGAAAGCTATGTCAGGGCATACGGCGAGCTTACCGACGACCTTTACGATATGGAGAGCACGCTGTCCAAGCTTACTGCCGTCAATTCCCCCGCACAATACGTTTTGCTGCTGGACGAGGTTTGGCGGCTGTCCGGCTCCGCGGTGAGCCACATGTCCTATCTGCCGGTGTCCCACGTGGACACGGCCGAGCTCAACCAGTTCGTGGTGAGGCTGGGCGATTACGCACATTCGCTTACCAGGAAGGCAGTGCGGGGCGGAGTAATGACGGAGGAGGATACAAACACCATATTACAGCTCCGGGACAGCTGCGCAAAGCTGGCGGAGGAATACGGCGATAAGTACGCCAGGGGCGACGTACCCACAGAGGGTATAGATGCTGAGGGCTACTTTGCGGACAACAAGCCTCAGGACAGCGAGGGCATATCGGAGTTTCCCACCCTGATATACGACGGTCCCTTCTCGGAAAGCAGCGAAAAACTCGAACCCAAGGGTCTGTCAGGCGGAGAGGTGACCATGGAGCAGGCGAAGACCGTGGCCAACATAATTGCCGGCGTGACGTTTGGCGAGGGGCAGGAGACGGGAGGAAAGATTCCTGCCTATCAATTCAGTATGAGCAACGAGGACGGTACGTGGGTTGAAGCGGCTGTGACTAAGCAGGGAGGCAAGCTGCTGTGGTACATGAGCCCCTGCAAGGGAAATACCGAGGGAAAGCCTGACGATGCTGAGGGTAAAAGATACGCTGACACGGCGCTGAAAAAGCTGGAGGAGCTGGGCTATCTGAGCATGACGGCAACCTACGCCCAATATTACGGCGGGGCGGCGCTTATCAACTGCGCGGCCACGCAGAACGGCGTCATATTATATAATGATCTCATCAAGGTTTGGGTAGACCGGGAGACCAATGAGGTGACAGGCGTTGACGCCAGAAACTATCTCTTCAGCCATACCGAAAGGGAGCTGCCTGAGGCCAGCGTCACTATGGCCGAGGCGGAGGGTTATCTCGCTTCCTCGCTGAAGGTTATGGAACGCCAGCTTGCGCTGATACCCATAACGCCCGAGACAGAGCGGCTGTGCTACGAGTTCAAGTGTACCTCGGGCAATGATTCCTATATAGTCTACATAGGCGTGGAGACGGGGGAAGAGGAGCAGATATTCAGGATAATCGACAGCGAAGACGGGCAGCTGGTCATATAGCAGCAAAAACGCTTTGGGCCGTTCTTATGCAGAACGGCCCTTTTGCAGGAAAAAGATTGAGAAATTTCATACAAAATTGCCCTGTTTGCCTTGACAAATCGTAAAAAAAGCCGTAATCTAAATAAACCACTTTTTGGCTGGGGAGTTACCATGACGGCAAATACCGAAATAACAGAGCTTATTCGCAGCGAATTATGCCGTTTCCTGCAAGACGCCTGTGCCGGTAAGACCGGCGTAAAATTGGATATGGACAACCCCGCGGCGGAGGTATCCGCCCCATTGGGCTTCGTTACCGGCTATACCGCCCAATTCTGGGCGGAAAGGCTCACTGACCAACTGGGCAGGCACAAGCCGTCCCTTTTTGGCGTACCGCTAATAGATGGTGTAACCGCCGTAAGAGGCCATGTGGCGTTCCGTATATCCATTCAGGCATATGACGCCATGACCCATCATATAATAGAAAGCTGCAAGCTGCCGGATGTGCCGGATAAAAGCTGCGATGATGTATCCTATGCGCTCATAAAGTCCCTGATGCTTGCGAGAAAGGGCGGGGACGGCATACCGGATACGGCTTCAATAAAGAAAGCTCTGTGGCTCGGCATAAGCGCCGGGGGCTTTAGCGGGGCAAAGCGAGCCGCGCTGAACAGGCGCTGTGCAGCCGCTGTGCTGGGCATATTCGACGGAATGAAAGACGGGGAGAGGGACGCTCTCGCGGCGCGGCTGGGCCTTTTCGGGCAGTGCGCCGCAAGGCTGATTTGGATTAATTCCCTTCAGGAGGTATAAATATATGTTGATTAAAAGATTTGCACACTCATGTTTTCTGCTGCAAAGCGAGGGCGGCACACGTATACTCACGGATCCCTGCGACCCGGCAACCGGCTATAACGTAGGCCCTGTTGAGGCGGACTGCGTGACCGAGAGCCACCAGCACCACGACCACAACTATACCGCAGCGGCAAAGGGCAGAGACGTAAAGGTAATATCAGCCCCCGGCGAGTATACCGTCGGGGACGTAAAGATAACCGGCATACCCTGCTGGCATGACGAAATGCAGGGGGCTAAGCGGGGCGGCAACATCATATTCGTATTCGAGATGGACGGATTGCGCCTTGCCCATATGGGCGACATAGGCCACCTGCCGGACGAAGCTACCCTTAAAGCCATGGGCCATATAGACATACTGCTCATACCCGTGGGCGGCGTATACACCGTGGACTATAAGCAGGCGCTGGAGATAGCCTACGCCATAGCGCCAAAGGTTGTAATACCCATGCACTACGCCGCCGACAAGCTGGCCTTTGAGCTGGGCGAGCTTGCCCCGTTCCTTGAAAACGCAAAGAACTGCGCCATACACCGTATGCGCCAGAGCGAGGCGGTCATCACAAGGGAAAGCCTGGGCAGCAACAGGATAATAGTGCTGGACTGCGCCGTGTAGCGGCGTAAGCAAAGCCCCCCGAAAGGGGGCTTTTTTGCGTTTACTGTACGAGACGGGATATTTCAACGCGAAGGACATTCGCAAGCTGGACCAGCTCTATATCCGTAACGAATCGCTTTCCACACTCTATTCGCTGTATTGCATTCTTATCTATATCCAGTCCGCATACCTGCAGCCTGTCCGCAAGCTGCCGCTGCGACAGCTTCAGTCCCTTCCTCAGAGCCGCGACATTCCTTCCGCATAGATTATTCGAGCCGTCCTGAGATTTATTTATGAACATTTTTTTCTCCTTTTGACATTCAGTGATTGTCAATATCAAAAGGGTATGCTATAATTGAAGCAATAATGACATTCACTGAATGTCAAATTAAAGTAATTTTGAAAGAAGGGAAAAAAATGAAAAGATCACTTGCAATGATGTTGGCTCTGATCATGGTCTGCGCCTTGCCCGGAATCGCATCGGCAAAAGGCAACGGCAGCATCGAGCGCGCCAGTATTACGCATGAGAAAGGCACTCTGAAGAATGCTGTATCCATTGATCTGAAGGACATTACATTTGAAAAAAGCGTACAGGTGGAGCTGTTCAGCGACGAAACTCTGCTGACCACTGCCACCTTGAAGGGAGGCATCTTGTATGCAAACACAAATCATCCATTCGTGACCTGTTGTATACCTACCGTGGGTGAAGATGCTGCCTGGAGCCTGACCTCTTGGATCCCCAGGGACAAGATTGTTCCCAACAAAGCTGTCCTGTTTGTCGATGACCACGAGCTGGATGAAAAGACTTTCACGCTTGATGCCGAAGCATGGGCAGCCTTGCCCGGCACTGTCCCCTATAGCGGCAGCATCGAGCGCGTCGGCATCACTCATGATAACGGAGTCCTGAAAAACGCTGTGTCTGTTGATCTGAAGAATGTTAACTTTGAGTCCAGCGTACAGGTGCAGCTGTACAGTGGTGAGACCCTGCTGACCACGGCTACCTTGCAGGGAGTAACTCCCGGCAGCTATGGTTTCCTGACCTGCTGCATCGCTACCGAGACTGCTGACGCAAACTGGGCACTGACCCCCTGGACTCCCAAAGATGATGTTGTCCCCAATAAAGTCGTGCTGTTTGTGGATGGCCACGAGATGGATATGAAGACTTTTGAACTTGATGCCAAAGAATGGGCAGCCCTGCCCGGCACGGTGCTCCCCTCTAGCGGCAGCACCACCGGCGACGAAAGCCACTGGCATCCCCCGGTTACCCCTGCTCCCGTCCCCGTGGTGGTAATACCCCCCAAGACCGGCGATATGACGATATGGCAGAGCATACTGCATTTCTTCGGGGTAATATAAAAAGATAACGGCATGACAAAGCCCCCGCGAACGCGGGGGCTTTCAGAGTGTCAAAAAAGTGGCTGAATGCCACTTTTTTGAGTTTTACGGGTTTTGCCTCTCGCATTCGCTCCCGGGCGGCAAAATCCGCAAAGTACGAAAACCTCTGGGTTTTCATCCGTTCTGACGCACATGTCGTCAGAGCCGGATTAAACATAAGGGGCTGCGGCCCCTTATCAACCCTGGGGTTTTTTGACAGACTGAAAGCCCCCGCGAACGCGGGGGCTTTGCTTATCTTTTCGTCTTTATGGGGAAGAATGACGACGGTGCTTACGCTTTCTTTGACTTTGCGCTGCGGACGCTCTCCAGCATTATGCTGCCCAGTATCAGCGCGGCGCCTACCGCGCCCATGACGCCCATTTTCTCATGCAGGAGAACGGCACTCATTGCGGCGGTGGAAAGGGGATTGAGGGCGCAGAACTGGCTCGCCCTCTCAGAGGGTATCCTGCGCTGTGCCACGGGCTGAAGGGTGAAGCCGAAGCAGCTGCAAACCAGCGCAAGCCCCAATATCGGCAACCACTCAGAGGCACAGGAGGGCAGCTTGGGAGCCTCGAATATGAAGGAGGCTATGGTGGTGAACAGGCCGATGAAGCCGACCTGCGCTATGCCTATGAGCATGGGGTCGCCCTTTTTGGAAAGCCTGTCAGTGAGTATTATCGCCAAGGCGTAAAGCATGGCAGAGAGTATGCAGAGCCCTTCGCCGAGGCCGAAGCTGAACCTGCCGGAGCGCAGGGTGAGGGCGCCGACGCCTATGAGAGTCAGCCCGGCGCAGAGCAGGGCCCTTTTGCAGGGCAGCTTCCTATGCAGCAGCGCCTCCATCAGCGGCACTATGACTATTGCGGTATTTTCGAGAAAGGAGGTGGTGGAGGCGAGGGTGTGCTTGAGGGCGAAAAGCTCCGCCGCCATCATCGCGGAGAATGCGCCGCCTATTGCCATGCCCATGAGCAGCGTCCTGAGGTTCATCCGATTGAAGAATATGGCGCAGAGTATCACGAAGGCAAGGCAGAAGCGCACGGAGAGTATGTTCAGCGGGCTCATGGTGGTGAGGAGCGCCTTGGACAGCAGCAGAGAGGTGCTGCGCGCAACTATAACGCCCGCGAGAAGGAACTCCGCAGGGTTTACCCGGCAGCCTATCCTTGCCCTTGCGCTGATGCTTTCCATTGTTTCTGTCCTTTCCTGATATTTTGTCGTTTTCTTTGTTTGACATCATTATATTACTGTTATATATTTGAGTAAAACGAGGATATATCATGGCAGCATTGATAAAAAGTCAAAATAGAGGCGCGATATGGATACAGAGAAGTGCAGGGCGCTGATAGCGGCGCTGGAGCTGGGCTCACTTACCGCCGCGGCGGAGAGCCTCGGCTATACTCCCTCCGGAATAAGCCGTATGATGGCGGCGCTGGAGGATGAGATGGGCTTTCCGCTTCTGATAAGAAACAGAGGCGGCGTCGCCCCTACCGAAAACTGCAAAAAAATGCTTCCCCTCATACGCGATTTCGTGTACATGGGGCGGCGCTGCGTGCAGCAGGCGGCCTCCATACGCGGCATAGAGATAGGCAAGCTCACCATAGGCAATACCTACGAGGCCTGCTACGGCTGGCTTGCCCACTTGATCGCCGGCTTTTCGCGGAAGTACCCTATGGTGGAGATAAGCACCCTGGAGGGAACCAGCAGCGAGCTTGCGGCGGCGCTGAGCGAGCACAGGGCGGATTTCTGCGTAATGAGCCGCCGCGAGGGCGACTTCGACTGGCTGCATATAAAGGACGATCAGCTGGTGGCGGTGCTGCCAAAGAGCAGCCCACTCTCCGGCGGCGCGGCCTTCCCGCTCTCGGCTGTAGGCAATTATCCCTTCGTAGCCATACGCCCCGCGGAGGAGACGGACAACTCCCGCATGATCGCCCAGATGGGCATAACCCCGGATATACGCTTCGGCTGCCCTGATGGCCTTGCCGCCATGGCGATGGTGAAGGCGGGGCTGGGAATAGCCATAATGAACCAGCTCATCGTGGACTCGCTGGAGCCGGGCGGCGAGGTGAGGGTCATGCCCCTGGATCCTGAGCAGTATGTGGATATAGGTATAGGAGTTACAAGGAAGGATATGATTTCCCCTGCGGCAGCAAGGTTCATCGCCTACGCGAAGGAGCACATAGAGAAAATGAAGTAAAGAAAAAAGGCTTCCCAATTTAAAGGAAGCCCTTTGCGTTTGCAGCGTTATTCCTCCGCGTCTATGTAGGGCAGAAGCTTGTTGAGGTCGCAGGGCTCACTCAGTACAAGCTCTATGCCTTCCACCCGCTTGTCCTCGAACATCTGGGTGAGCGCTATGTACTGGCACAGGCGGGACTTGAGGTTGAGGCAGTCGCCCTCGGCGGTCATGAGCTCCACCCTGCCGGCGCAGGTGTTTACGGCCTTAAAAAAGCTTGCAGGCTCCGATATATCTCTGATCTTCATTGGGGCGTCCTCCATAAGTTTTTCTGTTATTATACAACAGCTCAGGCTTTTTTTCCACTTCACAATTATTTCAAATTATTATGATGATATGTACAAGGTCTTATATTACAATTAGCACTCGAAAGGTAAGAGTGCTAATAAGGACCATGGCACATACTACTTACGAAATCATCGGTCCGAGGAGGATTTTATATGGATATTAACAGGTTAACGCAAAAATCTATTGCGGCGGTGCAGGATGCCCAGTCCATCGCCAGCCGCAACACCAACCAGCAGGTGGATCAGCAGCACCTTATGAAGGCGCTGCTCGACCAGAAGCTCATAGCCGAGCTCATCACCAGAATGGGCAAGGATAAGGACGCCTTTGACGCGGCCCTGGACAGGGAAATAAGCAAGCTGCCCAAGGTCACGGGCAGCCGGGAGGCGGAAAAGGTGTACATAACCCCTGAGCTGGATCGCGCGCTCAACGCGGCGGAGGATCAGGCCAAGCACATGAAGGACGAGTATATCTCGGTAGAGCATCTGTTTTTAGGCATGCTGGAAGCGCCTAACGGCGCCATGAAGGAGATGTTTAAAACCTTTGGCATCACCCGGGACGAGTTCCTGAAGGTTCTCAACGACGTCCGGGGCGGCGCAAGGGTGACGACCGACAGCCCGGAGGACACCTACGACGCGCTGGGCAAATACGCGCAGGACCTTGTAGAGCTTGCAAGGAAGCAGAAGCTTGACCCTGTTATAGGGCGTGACGAGGAAGTACGCAACGTCATCCGCATACTTTCAAGAAAGACCAAGAATAACCCTGTGCTCATAGGCGAGCCGGGCGTAGGCAAGACGGCAATAGCCGAGGGACTTGCCCAGCGGATAGTATCAGGCGATGTGCCGGCAAACCTGAAGGATCGCAAGATATTCTCCCTTGACATGGGTGCGCTTATTGCGGGCGCAAAGTTCAGGGGCGAATTCGAGGAAAGGCTTAAGGCCGTTCTTAATGAAGTAAAGCGCAGCGAGGGCAGGATAATACTGTTCATCGATGAGCTGCACAATATAGTAGGAGCCGGACGCACCGAGGGCAGCATGGACGCGGGCAACCTCTTAAAGCCCATGCTTGCCAGGGGCGAGCTGCACTGCATAGGCGCGACCACGCTGGACGAGTACCGCAAGTACATCGAAAAGGATCCCGCCCTTTCCAGAAGGTTCCAGCCCGTAATGGTAGATGAGCCTACGGTAGAGGATACCATAAGCATACTGAGAGGGCTGAAGGAGCGCTACGAGGTGTTCCACGGCGTAAAGATACAGGACAGCGCCCTGATAGCCGCCGCTACGCTTTCCCACAGGTACATAAGCGACAGGTTCCTGCCGGATAAGGCTATCGACCTTGTGGATGAGGCCTGCGCCATGGTGCGCACCGAGATGGACAGTATGCCCACCGAGCTTGATGAGAAGCGCCGCCACATAATGCAGCTGGAGATAGAGGAAGCCGCCCTTAACAAGGAAAGCGACAAGATATCCCAGCAGCACCTTGAGGATATCCGCAAGGAGCTGGCTCACGAGCGCGAGGAGTTCGCGGGGCTCAAGGCAAAGTGGGAAAACGAAAAGGACGCCATAAAGAAGGTTCAGTCCCTACGCACAGAGATAGAACAGCTTAACGCCGATATGCAGCAGGCCGAGCGGAGCTACGACCTTAACAAGGCTGCCGAGCTCAAGTACGGCAAGCTGCCCAAGCTGAAGGAAGAGCTGGCCAAGGCGGAGGCGGACATGGAGAAGGGCAAAGCGGACGGCCTGCTCCGCGACCGCATCACCGAGGAGGAGATAGCCAAGATAGTGGGCCGTTGGACCGGTATACCGGTCGCCAAGCTGATGGAGGGCGAGCGGGAGAAGCTGCTGCACCTGGACAGCATACTGCATAAGCGGGTCATAGGCCAGGACGAGGCGGTGCAGACCGTCTGCGACGCCATACTGCGCACCCGCGCAGGGCTTAAGGATCCCAACAAGCCTATCGGCTCCTTCCTGTTCTTAGGGCCTACCGGCGTAGGCAAGACGGAGCTTGCCAAGGCTCTGGCGGAAGCCCTGTTTGACGATGAGTCCAACATGGTGCGCATAGATATGAGCGAATACATGGAGAAGCACTCCGTGTCCCGCCTGATAGGCGCTCCTCCGGGCTATGTGGGCTATGACGAGGGCGGCCAGCTTACGGAGGCCGTGCGCCGCCATCCCTACTGCGTCGTGCTGTTCGACGAGGTGGAGAAGGCCCATCCCGACGTGTTCAACGTACTGCTTCAGGTGCTGGACGACGGGCGCATAACGGATTCCCAGGGCCGCACGGTGGACTTCAAGAATACCGTCATCGTCATGACCAGCAATCTGGGCTCCAGCTACATACTGGAGGGCATAAAGGACGGCAGGATAACCGAGGAGGCACGCGCCCAGGTGAACCTGCTGCTCAAGCAGAGCTTCAGGCCGGAATTCCTCAACAGGATAGACGACATAGTGTTTTATAAGCCCCTGGACAAGGAGGAGATCTTCAAGATCACCGACCTCATGCTGGAGGATATACGCAAGAGGCTCAAGGAGCGCAGGCTGGACGTGAAGCTTACCGACAGGGCGAAGAACTACCTTGCGGAGACCGGCTACGATCCTCAGTACGGCGCAAGGCCCCTGAAGCGGCTGCTTTCCAGCAAGCTTGAGACGCTGCTTGCCCGCAAGATAATCGAAGGCGACCCCGCCCCCGACACGGTGTTCACCGTGGATTACGACGGCGAGAACCTCACCGTATCAGAGAGCAAGGGCGAATAAAGCCGAATAATAATACGGCCCCGGTGAAATTGCCGGGGCACTTTTTTTAAGGAAGCGGCGGGCGGCAAGCCCCCGTAACCTCCGGTTGCGCCAGTCTGTCAAAAAACCCCAGGGTTGATAAGGGGCCGCAGCCCCTTATGTTTAATCCGGCTCTGACGACACAAGGTGAATTGCCCCGCAGGGGCAAGAGAAGGCCCCCTGGGGGGTGTGCGTCAGAACGGATGAAAACCCAGAGGTTTTCGTACTTTGCGGATTTTGCCGCCCGGAGGCCCGCCGCAGCGGGTCAGTTCCGGCCCGTTTCCCGGGGCGGAACCTCATGTTTTTTGCGAGAGGCAAACCCGTAAAACTCAAAAAAGTGGCATTCAGCCACTTTTTTGACACTCTGAGGAGCCGGAATTTTCCGGCTCCCTTTGCTTTAAGGCAGCTTATGCCTTCTGCTTCTCGGGGAAGTGCTCCGCGCTGTACTCCTTGGTCAGCTTGATGACCACGGGGGACAGAAGCAGCAGGCCGATCAGGTTGGGGATAGCCATGCAGGCGTTAAGGGTATCGGAAATGTCCCATGCAAGGCTCAGATCCATGATAGCGCCCATGACTACTACGATGCAGAAGAGGATCTGATAGGGCTTTATGACCTTGGAGCCAAACAGATACTCCGCGCAGCGGGTGCCGTAAAGACCCCAGCTCAGTATGGTAGAGCCTGCGAAGAGGGAGAGGCCTATGGCGACGACCACGGAGGCATACTTGCCGTAGGTCATGGCGAAGGCCGCATTGGTCAGCTCCACACCGGCGGGCTGGCCGTACTCGATGGGAGTGCCGCTCATAAGTATGACCAGAGAGGTCATGGTGCAGATAACGGTGGTGTCGGCAAATACCTCGAAGATGCCGTAGAGGCCCTGCTGTATGGGGCCCGGGGTCTCCGCAGCGGCGTGGGCCATAGGCGCGGAGCCAAGGCCGGCCTCGTTGGAGAATACGCCGCGGGATACGCCGCGCTTCATGGCCTCGATGATGCCGATGCCCAGCGCGCCGCCCACTATCGCAGAGGGGTTAAACGCGCCCACCACGATCTGACGGATGATTTCGGGGAAGTTGCCGATGTGGATAAAGATAAGCACGAGGGAGGATACGATGTAGATCATTGCCATTACGGGGACCAGCTTCTCGGTGACCTCGCCTATGCGCTTGATGCCGCCGATGTAGGTAACGAAGCATACGATAGCCATTATGATACCGGCTATCAGAGCGATGGTGCCTTCCTTACCGACGGTAGCGGGAGCAATGGTGGTAACAGCGGAAGTGACAGAGGAAGCGATGGAGTTCATCTGGGAGATGTTGCCGATGCCGAAGGCGCAAATGCCGCCCAGCACAGCGAACACGCCGCCCAGCCATGCCCACTTCTTGCCAAGGCCGTTCCTGATGTAGTACATGGGGCCGCCTACCCAATCGCCCTTATCGTTCTTTTCACGATACTTGGTGGCGAGGGTGACCTCGGAGAACTTGGTTGCCATGCCCAAGAGAGCGGAAATTTCCATCCAGAACACCGCGCCGGGGCCGCCGAGGGCGATAGCGCCGGTAACGCCTACGATGTTACCTGTGCCTACCGTTGCGGCGAGGGCCGTGGTGACCGCCTGCATAGGAGTTATGGCGCCCTTCTGGGCTTCTACCTTCTGGCTTTTGTCGAGCACCTTTCCGATGGTATTCTTCATCGCATAGCCGAAGTGCCTGAACTGGAAGAAGTTCAGCTTGACGGTCATGTAGATGCCGGTGCCGACGATGAGGATCAGCATGGGGATGCCCCACACAATACCGTTCACGGTACTGTTGATGGCCATAATTTTGTCCATTAAAGTCACAGATGATACCTCCAATTATAAAAGATTCTCCCAAGCGTTTAATGACAGGTTTTGCAAGATAGGAAAGAACGTATTTCGCTTGGTTGAGATAATTATAATCACTTCCCCTCTGATTGCACAATATATGTCAGCTTTTCTGAACACGTTCTTAACGGCTGTGGCTGTATCCTTTACGGGTTGTGTATCTCAAGGGCCGGAATCGTTAAAAATTCCCCATTTATTGATATTTTTCCACCAAATTGATGGCCTTTGCGGCGCTTTTATCCTTCGCCCCCGCTATAATTCTTCTTCAATTCTGCTTTAATCCTTTATACAAAATATACTCCCTTGAATGCATTTCAGAACCCGCGTGTTTTAGTTTAAAATATATCAAATATTGTATTTCCTGCATCACCGTATACACTTATACAATAAAAACGGCAAATCAGCACAGCAGGCGGGTCTAAGCTCGGATTATCGTCCCCGCCGACCTGCGGCACAGTTGTAAAATCAGAGGCGATGTGTTATAAATATTATATCAGTGCCTATCAGGTTATTTAGACAAATACAAAAAACGAATCGATCGGAGAGAAAAGCAATGAGTGACATTAACGGAAAATCCAGACCCGCAGAAGAAAACGATTTCTGCAGGATCGAGATCACCATCGACCGCACGACGGGCAAAAGAACAATAAACATCAGCACCGAAGAGGATATTACGGATTTCGACATCGAGGACACCGAGGGCTGGAGCTTTGAACAGCTTGATGCAAAGTACGATGAGCTTCAAGCCGCTCTCGAGGAGCTGGAGGACAATCCGCCCTCCGACGAGGAAGCCATTGATGCCTGGGACGAAAGGTGCGACAGGATCCGTGACCTTATGGACGAGCTCGAAGATAAGATGGATGAAATGTAAACTGACCGCAAAAGACCGGCACCCATGGATAGTGGGTGCCGGTCTTTATTATCCTGTCAAGCAGTTTTCACCGCTCTTCTGTGCGGTTTAGTACATGCCGCCCATGCCGCCCATGTCTCCGCCGGGAGCGGGCGCCGCGGGGGGTGTGGGTATATCGCATACCAGGCTCTCGGTAGTGAGTACCATGGCGGCGATGGAGGCTGCGTTCTGGAGCGCGCTGCGGGTCACCTTGGTAGGATCGATGATGCCCTTATCCTCCATTACGCAGTATTCGTCGTTGCGTGCATCATAGCCGTAGCCGGTCTTGCCGGAGCGCTTGATGTTCTCGACTATCACGGAGCCCTCAAGGCCCGCGTTCGCGGCGATCTGACGTACAGGCTCCTCCAGAGCGCGGACGACGATCTTCACACCGGTACGCTTGTCGCCTTCGTACTCGCCCTCGAGTTTCTTTACCTTGTCGATGACGTTCACAAGAGCTACGCCGCCGCCGGGGACGATGCCCTCCTCGACCGCCGCGCGGGTGGCGTTCAGGGCGTCCTCTATGCGGAGCTTTATCTCCTTCATCTCAACCTCGGTAGCCGCGCCTACCGCGATGACGGCAACGCCGCCAGCCAGCTTGGCCAGACGCTCCTGAAGCTTTTCCTTATCGTAATCGGAGGTGGTCTCCTCTATCTGAGCCTTGATGGAGCTTATGCGGGCGCGTATCTCGGAGGGATCGCCTGCGCCCTCGACGATGGTGGTGTTCTCCTTATCGACCTTGACCTGACGGGCACGGCCCAGCATATCAACGGTGGCTTCCTTGAGAGTCATACCCAGCTCCTCGCTGATGACCTGGCCGCCGGTGAGTATGGCGATATCCTGCAGCATTGCCTTGCGTCTGTCGCCAAAGCCGGGGGCCTTTACGGCTACGCAGGTGAAGGTGCCGCGGAGCTTATTGACTACCAGAGTAGCCAGCGCTTCGCCCTCTACGTCCTCCGCGATGATGAGCAGCTTTGCGCCCTGCTGTACAACGCTCTCGAGAACCGGCAGAATATCCTGAATGTTGGATATCTTCTTATCGGTAATGAGGATATAGGGGTTGTCGAGTATTGCTTCCATCTTGTCGGTATCAGTTACCATATATGCGGAGGCATAGCCCCGGTCAAACTGCATACCTTCCACGATGTTCAGCTCTGTCTTCATGGTCTTGGACTCTTCAACGGTGATTACGCCGTCATTGCCCACCTTTTCCATAGCTTCGCTGATCAGCGCGCCAACCTTTTCATCGCCCGCGGAAATGGAGGCGACCTGAGCGATAGCCTGCTTGGAGCCTACGGGCTTGGATATCTCCTTGAGCGCGTTTACGGCCTCATCGACCGCCGCCTCGATGCCCTTCTTTACCTCCATGGGGTTTGCGCCCGCGGCTACGTTCTTCATGCCCTCGCGAATTATCGCCTGGGCAAGGAGGGTAGCGGTGGTGGTGCCGTCGCCAGCAACGTCGTTGGTCTTAATGGAAACTTCCTTTACGAGCTGTGCGCCCATATTCTCGAAGGGATCCTCCAGCTCGATCTCCTTGGCGATAGTCACGCCGTCGTTGGTGATGAGGGGGGCGCCGTACTTCTTGTCGAGCACTACATTACGGCCTTTGGGGCCGAGGGTTATCTTGACGGTATCGGCAAGGGCGTTCATTCCGGCTTCCAGAGCCCTGCGTGCCTCTTCTCCGTATTTAAGCTGCTTTGCCATAGTGTTTTTCTCCTTTTACTCTGAATTTGATATTATTCAACAACTGCAAGTATGTCGTTCTGGCGTACTATCTTATATTCCTCGCCGTCCAGCTTTACCTCGGTGCCGGCATAGTTGGAGATGACGACCTTATCGCCTACCTCAACATACATGGTCACTTCCTTGCCGTCCACTACGCCGCCGGGGCCTACCGCCACGACCTCTGATACGACGGGCTTTTCCTTTGCGCTGCCGGTAAGAATGATGCCGCTCTTGGTGGTCTCTTCCGCCTCGGTGCTCTTCAGTACCACGCGGTCAAGTAAGGGTTTGAGTTTCATAATTATAATTGCCTCCTATATGATGTTATGTTGTGCTTCTTTTCTTGTTGTTAGCACTCATTGTCGTTGAGTGCTAACTGACAATCCATAATATAATACATGCCGGATCGTATTTCAATAGTATCCCACGCTTTTTCACATTTAATCCTCATTTTGTCTTTTTGCCTTTCCCGAGCCTTTTGCGGTATTTTTTATATATACTATTTTCCCATAGGATGATATACTTATTCACAAAAACGATGGGAGCGCAGTATATGGCTGAATGGACAAAATGGGATAAGCGCTTCATGGAGCTTGCGGCCACCATAGGCACATGGTCCAGCTGCTATCAGGAGAACCGCCACATAGGCGCTGTCATAGTCAGGAACAAACGAATCATCACCACCGGCTACAACGGCGCGCCCGCCGGGATAAAAAGCTGCTTCGAAAAGGGCGAATGCATGAGGCGCCGCTTAGGCATACCCTCCGGCACGCGGCATGAACTGTGCTATGCCATACACGCCGAACAGAACGCTATAATACAGGCTGCGAAGCTTGGCATATCAATAGAAGGGGCAACCATGTACTGCACCCATCAGCCCTGCGTCATCTGTGCCAAGATGATAGTGAACAGTGGCATATCAAGGGTGGTATACGGAGAGGGCTACCCCGACGAGTTCTCTTTGGAAATATTCAAGGAGGCGGGGGTCGAGCTGGTGAAATTCGACCAATAATATTTCAGGCAGTAAAGGCCAGCGGAAACGCCGGCTCAGTCTGTCAAAAAACCCCAGGGTTGATAAGGGGCCGCAGCCCCTTATGTTTAATCCGGCTCTGACGACATGTGCGTCAGAACGGATGAAAACCCAGAGGTTTTCGTACTTTGCGGATTTTGCCGCCCGGGAGCGAATGCGAGAGGCAAAACCCGTAAAACTCAAAAAAGTGGCATTCAGCCACTTTTTTGACACTCTGGGCCAGCGGAAACGCCGGCTTTTTTTATTTGCCCGTATTGACAACCGGCCCGGTATATCGTACCATATATTTGTCCCGTATGAGACAAATTTATCCGTTGGAGCTGACCATGACCGATATTAAAATTAGCGCCGCCGACCTCAAGGCCATACGCAGCTGTCCGCTGTTTAACGGAATGGGCGATGGGGAGCTTGCGAAGCTGCTCTCCTTTGAGGGCTGCTCCATATGCGATTTTTCCGCCGGAAAAATGCTGCCCGGCGACTGTATGCTCGTTGTGCTTTCCGGCAGCGTGACGATAGAAAAGCTGGCCTCCGACGGCAGATATCTGCTCATGCGCGACGCAAGGCCTTCCGAGGCCCTAAACGTATCCCGGGCATTTGCAGCTGATGAAGACATAAGCAGGCTCACCGCCGGAAAGGGCTGCCGAGTGCTGTTTATGGAGGGCGGCTTCGTTTCGGAGGCATTGAGGCGGGGCGGCGGCTTTGCAGTCAACTTTGCGGAATTCCTGGTGGGCCGGGTGCTGTTCCTTAATAAAAAAATAGCCTCCCTCGCCGGGTATTCCGCCGGGAGTAGGCTTACGATGTACATAGAGGACAACGCCTCTATGCGGGACGGCGTGATGCAGCTCACTCTCCCCTGTAGCCTTACCGACTTCGCGGAGATGCTTGGCGTAGGCCGCGCCTCCCTTTACAGGACGCTGGATGCCATGGAAGCGGAAGGAAAGATCACCCGCCGCGGACGGAATATCATAATAAATAAATAAGTATAAAACAAATTTATACATACTTAAAACCATCAAAAAGGAGAAACACTTATGAAAAAGCTCACCGCACTGATGATGTCCCTGCTCATGCTGCTGCTCTGCGCCGCCTGCGCCCCAAAGGAGCAGCTCACAGTAAACGTTGCCGCAATGAAGGGCCCCACCGGCATAGGCATGGCCCAGCTCAGTTCCCTTGCGGAGGAGGGCAAGACCGAGTACAATTATTCCATAACCTACGCGGGCAGCCCCGATGAAGTCACAGGCGGCCTGATATCCGGCGAGCTGGACATAGCCGCCGTGCCCGTGAATCTGGGCGCAGTACTCTTCAACAAAACTGATGGTCAGATACTCACCGCGGCCGTCAATACCCTGGGCGTGCTGTACGTAGTGGAAAATGGCAACAGCGTACAATCCATAGCCGATCTCGCAGGCAGGAAAATATTGGCTGCCGGACAGGGCAGCACCCCCGAATATATATTAAACTATATTCTGGATAAAAACGGCTTGACCGGCTCTGTGGAAGTTGAATATGCCGCCGAGCATGCGGAAGCTGTGACCAAACTGGCCTCAGGCGAAGCAGATATAATAGTAGTGCCTGAGCCCTTTGTTACCACAGCCCTCAGCAAGGCGGAGGGCGCCCGTATTGCGCTGGACATCACCGCCGAATGGGAAAGCGTATCCGACGCTCAGCTGGTTCAGGGCTGTCTGGTGGTGCGCAAGGCCTTTGCCGATGAGCACCCCGAGGCGCTGAAGGCATTTCTCAAGGAATACGCCTCCTCTGCAGAATACGCAGTCAATTCTCCCGCAGACGCCGGCGCGCTGGTGGAAAAGTACGGCATAATGGCAAGCGCGGCTCTTGCCGAAAAGGCCATACCCAACTGCAACATAGTCTGCATAACCGGCGAGGAGATGCAGGTCATGGTGAGCGGTATGCTAAAGGTCCTGTTCGACGCCAACCCCAAGTCCGTAGGCGGCAAGCTGCCCAGTGACGATATGTTCTATGTGGGATAATACTTAACCCCCAAGGAGATACATGAAGGACTTACTGAAGCACTCCGCCGTAGCCGCCGCATGGCTGGCGCTCTGGCAAATACTGTATCTTACGCTGGGGAGGGCAATAATACTGCCCTCTCCTCTTTCGGTTGCCCGGCGCATGGCGGAGCTTATAATAACGCTGCCCTTCTGGCGGGATATCGCCGCATCTCTTATACGCATACTCATAGGCTACCTTTCGGCCCTCGTAACAGGCGTAGCCATTGGCATACTTACCGCCAAGTCAAAGGTAATGGACGCATTCCTTTCCCCCATTTCCAGAATAGTCCGGGCCACCCCTGTGGCCTCGTTTATAATGCTGCTGTTCCTGTTTCTCACCAAGGAACACATACCCATTGTGACGTCCTTTCTGATGGTCATGCCGGTGGTGTGGTCCAACGTATACGAGGGCATAACCGGAACCGACGTAAAGCTTCTGGAAATGGCAAGGGTATTCAGGCTGAGCTTTTCGGATACTCTTCGCCACGTATACCTGCCCGGCATAATGCCCTTTTTCATGGCGGCGGCCAAGGCGGGCATGGGCCTCGCGTGGAAGGCGGGGATAGCCGCAGAGGTGCTGGCCTCCCCCTCCCTCAGCATAGGCACAGAGCTTTATAACGCAAAGATATACCTTGAGACGGTAGACCTTTTCGCATGGACCGCCGTGATAATACTTATAAGCATCACCCTTGAGCGGCTGTTTGTAAGGCTTTTGAGGAGGATATATGATACGCCTTGATCACGTTTACAAGGGCTTTAACGGCAATGCGGTGCTGGAGGATATATCCCTCGCCCTGCCTGAAAAGGGCTTCTGCGCCATAACCGGCCGCTCAGGCCGGGGCAAGACTACCCTGCTGTACCTCATCGCGGGGCTTTATAAGCCCGACCGGGGCAGCATACAAAGGAACGGCGAAACGATCAGCATGGTATTTCAGGAGGACAGGCTGCTGCCCTGGGAGACCGCGGCGCAGAACGCCGCCATAGCCTCCACACGGGAAATTGCGGCTAAGCTTCTTACCGAGCTTGGCCTTGGCGCGGAGCTGGATAAATACCCAAGGGAGCTTTCCGGCGGAATGCAGCGCAGGGTATCCATCGCACGGGCGTTGGCCGCCAAAGCAGACGTATACATAATGGACGAGCCGTTTAAAGGCCTTGACCCCGAAACGCGCTCCGCCGTATTCGGCGTAATACGCCGCCGCACCGAAGACGCTCTGCTCATCATGGTGACTCACGACCCCACAGACGCCGAGTGTGCCGATATGCGCATCGACCTATAAGATAAGGCCCTGAAGAGGGCCTGTTTATTTGCGGTAAAGCTCGTTCAGCTCCGCCGCAGGGCGCGGCCTTACGGCTATGCGCGGCGACGGAAGGGCATAATCAAAATTGTTATTGTATCTGGGGTCGCCTCTGATGAGCGTATCCCTCACTGTATCGTAGTATCGCATCCTGTCCTGCCCGTCGGCATCCGCGACTTTCTGTATCCTGCCGTGATACTTCATTACGACGTTTGGCGCGTATATGAGGCTGTAGCCCCTCCTGTCCAGCCGCGTGCAGTACTCGGTATCAAAGCCCGTCTCGTTGAAGCTTTCGTCAAAGCAGCCCGCGTTAAAGAATAAGTCCATCGGGGTCATCATGCACACCCACGACAGGGCTGATACGGTGCGCAGTGTGCCTGTAAAGCGAAGCTTTTGCCCGCTTTCCCGGTCGTCCGGCGTCCCTGCGTATGGGCTGCCCTGCCAGCCCCCTATGCCTATTGTTATGCCGGTATATACCAGCCTTCCGTCCTGGCCGATAAGTTTGGGGCCCACCCCTCCGCAGCCGCGGCGCTCTGACTGAGACAGCATGTCGTACAGCCAGCTTATGCCCAGCGCCTCCACATTGCTGTCCATGAAAAGGCAGTTTTCCCTGTCAGCCTCCTTTGCTGCGGCGTTGAGCAGCGCCGGCATTGGCATGCCTTTGCCGCAAAACACTTTCGCCGCGCCGTTGCGCCGGAGTATGTCGTAGTATTTCAGCGTCTGTCCGTCGGTGCTGCCCCCGTCGGCAATTATTATTTCCACCTGCTTCTGCCCTCTGAGCGAACCGTCCATGCTGTTGAGCATCCTCATAAGGGGAATATGTGAGTTTTTATTGTATATAACGATTGCAGCACTGGGTCTCCTTATTATAGCCTCTACCCTGAAGCTTCCCCTCCATTCCCCGGGAAATACCCTTATATCGTCATTTTTTTTAAGGTGGTTTTCCAGTACCTGCCGCCCCTTAGGGCCTATATCCCTCCTGTCGTGCGCCGTGTACAGCACCTGCTGTATATGGCAGGCGCTGCTGCACCTGTCTGCCAGCCTCAGATTATAGGCGTATCTGTCGCAGCCTGTGACCCCCGTCATTCCTCCGGACGCTTCAAACAGTGCCCTGCTCACCATAACGCCGCGGCCCAGCATATCGAAGCTATACTGTGTCACCCTGTCCATGCATGGCTTGAACAGCGGATCGCACCTTTGCCCCTCCTCCAGCCTGTCTTCGTCGCAAAATATCAAATCATTGCCCTCGGTATTTTTTGCGAAGGTATACAGCGCGTCCGGGCGGAGAATATCGCCCGGCCACATATACATGATAAAGTCGAACTCGTCCGTCTTAGGGCTTTTGGAGATTATCCACCGGCTGTAGGTCTGTTCCTTTACGGAGTCCTCGGTGAGCCGTCTCAGTTCATCCCCGCCCTCTCCCGCTATGGCTACGGCTATCACTGGCATTCCGGAAAAATCCTCCCTTCGCTGTGCCGCAAGCTGCTCCTCCGTAGGGGAATTCTCAATGACATACTCATCGTATCTTTCGTCGACGTGACAGACGCCCCCGGGCTTTTGACCCAGGAGCGTCTTTGCAAAGTCGAATATGCTGTTTTTGTTGTTATCGCTCCTGCTCATATGAGGAGTCTGCCCAATTACTTGAGTCCCAATTCCTTCGCCACGTCAAGATTCTTATATGCGTACTGCCAGGGGTCGTCGTAATCGGGCGCGTCGGCATGCTGTATGCCTCGGCACGCACCCATGACGCACTTCATCATAGACTGGGCGTAGTCCCGGTACAGGTCGTTTCTGCAGTAAGCCCTGCAGTTGGCCTTGACTTCCATTTCCCGGCGTTCGTTGCGTATGCCAAGATTGTGCTCGCGCTTGACCGCGCCTATCTCCCGGGCCACATCCATGCGCCGCTCAAAGAGCTCTATAAGCTGACGGTCTATCTCGTCTATCTGGCCGCGGAGCTCGGCTATCTTCTCCTCATGGGATTCCATAGGCTAATCTCCTTATATCTTTTCCGGCTCTTCCACCGGCTCGTCTGCCAAAGTGACGGATTTTATCACCATATCTATCTTGGGCCTGTCCCTAAAGCCTGTGGAAACGGAGGCGATTTCGTCCACTATGTCCATTCCCTCAACCACCCTGCCGAATGCCGCGTACTGGCCGTCAAGGTGGGGCGCGTCCTGGTGCATTATGAAGAACTGGGAACCTGCGCTGTCCGGCCGCATAGAGCGCGCCATGGATATGACACCCCGCTTGTGCTTCAGGGGGTTCTTGAAGCCGTTAGATGAAAACTCGCCCTTTATACTGTAGCCCGGGCCGCCCATGCCTGTGCCGTCGGGGCAGCCGCCCTGTATCATAAAGCCGGGTATGACTCTGTGGAATATCAGGCCATTATAGAAACCCTTGTCCGCAAGGCTTACGAAGTTTTTTACTGTGTTGGGCGCGGCCTGCCTGTCCATCTCCAGCTTTATCTTACCTCCGCCTTCCATTTCGATTATTACCATTATAATATTCTCCTTTTGCTTTTTTGTATTATATCACAGGCTTAAAGCCTCATCAATGCAGCATCGTCATGGCCAGCGCACCGTAAAGGTTGAACATCATTCCCGCAGCCATAATAAACGCCGAAATCCCCCCCGGTTCTTCTTTTTTCAGCAGCAGATACATAAGGGCCATGGGCAGCATGTCTACCGTATACCTTGCGCCGAACTGCCAGCCGCCCAGCGTCTTATGGGCGCATAGCAGCAACAGCTCCGCGAGTATGGCAATCACTATACATAACCGCACCCCATCAAGCTTCTTCTCGCATACGTCCTTTGCCACCCCGGCGAACCATATGAGAAACATCGGATTGGCAATGTAGAACATAAACCCATCGAATAAGGGGTATTCGAGCGTCAGGCCGGCCCTTAAAGTCACGGGGCGAAGCAATAGATTATAAAGATTAGGAAGTATATAGCTCAGGCTGAACTGTCCCTTTTCGCTCCCCGTGAATTCAGGCAGATAGTTATGGCCGAATTCCAGCACATCGCCGAAGCGGGCATAGTTATACAGCATATAGCATAGGGCTATGAACGCGGGGATTATGAGAGGCCGTATCTGGCCGCGTATTCTGTCCGCCCGCGGCCTGTCTTTATCCATCATGTAAAAATACGCCATAAGGGGCAGAAACATACAGACCGAGAAGGGCCTGCACCCAACCGCAAGGGCGGCCATGGAATACGCCGCAACCCGCATTTTTTGCTGCGCGAAATAAACGCAGGCTGTCAGCAGCAGCATATTCAGCCCCTGAGCAAGGAACCATACCCCGCCCGAGGTGCTCATCCAGAGCATGTTGCTTCCCCATACATAGGCTATGGCGAAGAACACAGCCCTGTCCTGCTTCATGCCCGCCTTTTTTAATATCTTATAGGCGATCATAGCGGTAAATATGCCGTAAAGTGCAGATACCAGATTGCTGGGCGTCCTCTCGCCGAAAAGCAGCACGAGCGGCAGCATCACAACGCTGGGCAGAGGCGGGAAGGAAAGGTAGTATTTGCCGTTGTAAACCGCAAGCTCCAGCCATTCGTAATTCTTCCCCATATCCAGCCTCCCGGAAAGCCAGGACATGGCCTGCAGGGAATAGCTGTCCCAGCAGTTATAGGAAAGCAGCGTGCCGCCAAAAAGCATATGTATAAATATATAGCCCAGCAGCATCAAAGCCGGTATGCAGAGCATACCGGCATCGATGCCTCTGAGTTTTTTAAGCAATTCTTTCATAGACCTATGATACTCTCAAAGCCTCAAATTATCAAGCTCTGCGTCCTCCCCGCCCGCAGCACAGGCCCTCCGTCATCACTGCGAGGAACTCCGTTATTGTGGGCATGCAGCATACATCGTACGCGCCAAACAGCTCTTTGAGCTTGTCGTTGCCCGTATCCCACGTGCGCTGTATGGCAAAGCGTATACAGCGCTCCATGGCCGCCCGTTTTATGCCGAATTTTTCCTCCACCAGCCGGTACATTTCCCCAGCCGAGCCGTACAGTCTCTCCGGCTCCATTCCCGTCTTTTCCAGTATGCACAGCACATAGGCATAGCCTTTGTATTTTGGGTGCATACCTACCGCCCTCAGCATATTCGCCGCGCTTCTCTTCTCATACATATTATTCTTCCCCCGATGATTTATATAATTTTGAAATGACAGCGGGTATAAATGAAAGACCTGATTCATTTTGATGTTGTACTTCTACTGTACTTTGCTGCAATATTCCGGTCAATGTATTCGACAAAAGGCAAAAGTTTATTATATAAAAGTGCCATCCAGGATATAAGCTATTATTCATATACCGAATATCATTCATGCGGTTTTCTCATACTAACCATTAGAAAGTAGGTTAAGCATATCTTTCTATGTACCTTGCATTAATCCCTTCACGGCGGTATAATTGATACAATAAAACAGAGAAATGATTTTCCCGCTATTCGTCTGTTCGCATTTATTTTTTTCATTTCCCATCTTCATTTTAGATGGGCTGACTGCAAATTTCAGCTGTTTTTCAGGTTACTGTAGCGTAATAGTTTAAGCAATAACTTTATTATGCTTTTAGGCGGTGTTAATTTTAAGTTAAGATGCCGCTTTGAAGGCGAAATCATTATCGCTTATATTTTTTTGAAAGAGGGTAAATCTATGGAACAGAAACAACAGTGGGGCAGCCGCTTCGGCTATCTAATGGTAGCCGCCGGCGCGTCCATCGGTCTCGGCAACATATGGAAGTTTCCTTATCTGGCCTATCGTGGAGGAGGCGGCGTATTCCTTGTAGTGTATCTTCTTGTGGTGCTTGCTCTGGCCAAACCCATGGTGGAGATGGAAACGGCCATAGGCCGCCACAGCGGCCTTGACACCGTCACAGCCTTCGAGTGCATCAATCCCAAGTGGGGCTTCGTGGGCTGGATAGGCAACCTCTGCACGATAATGATAAATTTCTACTACGTAGTAGTAGGCGGATGGGTGCTTCGCTACCTCTGCCAGTTCATATTCGTGGGCAACTTCGGCGGCGATCCCAGTGCCTTCTTTAAGGGCTTCACCTCTGATCCCGTGCAGCCCATCATCTGGTCAATGATACTTCTGATATTCGTATCTGCCATGCTTCTCTTCGGCATTACCACCAAGGTTGAAAGGCTTGCCAAGTTCATAATGCCTGCACTGATACTCATGCTCATCATCTGCGGCGTGTACGCCTGCACCATAACAGACGGCGCGGCGGGAGGGCTCAAGTATTATCTGCTGCCCGATTTCAGCAAGTTTACCGTCAAGGTGTTCGCAGACGCCGTAACGCAGGTGCTGTTCTCGGTGGGCATAGGCTGGAGCCTTTTCATAACCCTTGGCGCAAACATACCTAAAAAGAACAACCTGAGGAGCGACGCTCTGTTCGTAAGCTTTGCCGATACCTTTGCCGCCGTTCTCGCGGGCTTCGTCATCATCCCCTCCGCCTTCGGCGCAGGCATAGACGTTCAGAAAGGCCCGGCCCTCGTATTCGAGGTTATGTCCGGCATATTCCTCAACCTGCCCGGCGGGCGCATAATAGGCAGCTGCTTCTTCCTTGCGCTGATATTCGCGGTCATCTCATCCCTGTTCAGCTTCTTCGAGACAAATATCCGCACCGCCGAAGTAAAGCTAAAGATGGGCCGCAAAAAGGCCACCTTGATAATCGCCATCATAATCGGCATCGCCAACATATTCGTATCGCTGGGCTTCGGCCCCATGAAGGGCTTCCAGATACCCTGGCTTTATTACGGCAACACCGAATTCTACGGGCTGTATGACTGGCTGGACTGCTTCAGCGGCTATGTGCTCATGCCTCTCGGCTGCATACTGGTCTGCCTCTTCGTCTCCAAGGTATGGGGCTGGAAGAAGTACGAAGCCGAGCTCACCCAGGACGGGCGCGACGGCGGCATAACCCTTTGGGACAAGATAAGCGCCTATGTTATAATCCCGCTGTTCATGGTAATCGTAATACTCAACGTATTCGGGTTCATAAAGTAAAAACAAGATATAAAAAGAAGGGGCGCCACGGTCGTGACGCCCCCTGTTGTTTTTTCTTTGCTTACGCGGTTATCTTGTGAGCCAGGCTGTAACGCTTGCGCTGTATGGCGAATATGGCCGCCAGTATCGCAAAGCCCAGCAGGTCGGAGACAGTGCCGGGTATTATCATTCCCAGGCCGCCCGCGATGAGCAGTATCCGTTCATACCATTTGCAGTGGTCCTGCACAAAGCCCGCAAGGCCGCCGGAAAGAGCGTACATTCCTATGAGCGCCGTTGCAGCATTCTGCACTACCGCCCATACCGTAGTGTCTATCATCAGCATGGCGGGGTTCATAACAAATATATAGGGGACAATAAACGCTCCTATGGCCAGCCTCGTTGCATTCACGCCGGTCTTGAACGGTTCGCCCTTGGCAATGGCGGAACCTGCCATTGCGGCGAGGGCCACGGGAGGAGTAATATCCGCCACTATGCCAAAATAGAATACGAACAGGTGGGCGCTCATTATTATAGCCATGGTGGGCTCGGTCACAGGAACCCCCCGCATCATGCATACCATATTTATTATAGCAGGGGCGCATATGGTAGAGGTTATCAGGTAGTTAGCCGTAGTAGGCACGCCCATGCCCAGCACTATGGATGAGAGCATGGTAAAGAACAGCAGCAGATAGATGCTATTGCCCGCTATCTGTGCAAGGCCGGTAGCCAGCTTGAGTCCGAGACCGGTCAGGGTAACGGTGCCCACTATCATGCCCGCCATTGCACAGGCGACAACTACGGACAAAACGCTGCGGGAGCCGTTTTTCAAGGCATCAACTATCATATCGTAAGGATCGAACCCCAGCGCCGCGTTTATCCATTCCCTGGCAGTAAGCTTTTCCCGTATCCGGCAGCCGCGTATAACGCATATTGCCAGCCATATGCCTATGGCAGCAAGGGAATACACAGTAAAATGCAGTCCCATGTTCATGCCGACCACCATCATCGCAACGGGTATAAGGCATAACCACTGTATGCTGCATGCCATGAGAGAAGCGAGTATCGCACCCAGCGCCGCATAGGTGGGGGTCACCTTTGCGGAAAGCATGTATATCATAAATATCAGAGGCATAAGCAGATGGCCACGTTCCCGCATAACGACGCCTATCTTGGGTATGTCTTTGTCCTCCATGCCCTTAAGGCCTATTTTGCGGGCCTCGTGATGCACGCTTATGAGTATACCCGAGAAATACAGCACCGCCGGTATTATGGCGGATTTTACCACCTGAGCGTATGTAAAGCCGGTGCTTTCCGCCATCAGGAACGCCGCAGCACCCATTATGGGGGGCATTATCTGCCCGCCGGTAGAAGCCGCCGCCTCCACCGCCCCGGCAAATTCAGGCTTATAACCCAGCTTTTTCATTGCCGGTATAGTGAACGAGCCCGTAGATACCGTATTGGCCACTGAGGAGCCGGATACCGTGCCCTGAAGGGCGGAGGATATTACCGCCACCTTTGCAGGGCCGCCTATGTGCTTGCCAGCCACCGCGTTTGCAAGGTCGATAAAGAGCCTTCCCACGCCGGTCTTCTCAAGGAAAGAGCCAAAAAGTATGAACAGGAATATATATGTGGAAGACACGCCCAGAGGAGTTCCAAATACGCCGTTGAGGGTAAAGTACATATGGTTCACTATCTGGCGCACGCTGTACCCCCTGTGGCCGAAGGTGCCGGGTATAAGATTGCCGAACTTGGCATAAAGAAGGAATGCCAGTACAACTATCAATATAGGCATACCTACCACCCGGCGGCAGCCCTCCATCAGCAGCAGTATGCCCACCGCCCCCACAACTATATCCATAGAGGAGTAATTGCCCACATTCTTAATGATATACTCATAGTTGAGAGGGATATACAATATCACGGCCACCGCAAGTATCGCAAGAACGTAATCGTACCACTGCACCTTGTTCTTTGCCATGTGCTTGCCTGCGGGGTAAAGAAGGAATACCAGCGTCAGCGCGAAGGCAAGATGCACCGAGCGCAGCACCTGAGCGGGTATCGTCCAGATGCTTGTATATATCTGGAACAGGGCAAAGGCTATAAGTATTGCGGAAATAACAAGAGAAATTCCCTTGGGCAGCCCATTTCGGAAAGCGGATTCGCGGTCGTACTGTTCAAGCACCTTAGCGGCTTCCATCGCTGCTATTTCTTCCTCGCTCATTCCTGTGGTATCGACGTTCAGCTCGATGCCGTTCGCTTTTGGCTTCTTATCTTTTTTCTTTTTTAATAACTCCATTAAATCCTCTCCGGTGTCAGTATTTGTTAAATATCTTAACGCCCCCATAAACCTCAAATTAGGAGAGCCTTCGCCCTCCTAATTCTTATTAGGCTTACGATGTGCAGTGTTACATGATGCCCTTTTCCTTGTAGTACTTGACAGCTCCGGGATGGAAGTCCACGGTAACGCCCTGAAGTGCGGTGTCCAGGGTAACTTCTCTTCCGTGGGCGTTGCCGGCGATGAGGTCGGTCTGGTTCTCGAAGATGGTCTTGGTAATGTTGTAAACTACTTCCTCGTCCAAGTCGGTAGTGGTAGTGAGCACTGCCATCATGGCAACGGTCTCGGCCTCCTCCACACCGTATACGTCAGTGCCAATGGTAGTCTTGGCATAGAACGGGTACTGGGCGATAAGGTTGTCTGCGATCTCGCCATCGATGGGAACCACTACTATGTCGGTGTAGTTGGCCAACTCGGTTATGGCGCTGTTAGGCAGTGCGGAGGTGGCAAACGCCGCGTCCACCGTGCCGTTCTGCATGGCTGTGGAGGCCTCGGAAAAGCTGAGATACTGCACATCAAAGTCGGAGTAGCTCATGCCGGCGGCGGCGATTATCTGGCTGGCGTTCACCTCGGATCCGGAGCCCTGGTCGCCCACGCATACCTTTTTGCCCTTGAGATCCGCTATGGTCTTGATGCCGCTGGACTTGGTGGCTACCAGCTGCACCGCCTCGGGATAGAGGGAAGCTATTGCGCATAGGTTCTCCATGGCACCGTCGTCCTTCATGGACTCGGTACCGGTGACGGCATACTGGAGAACGTCGTTCTGCATGAATGCAATCTCTGCTTCCTTGTTTTTGAGTTTGCGGGCGTTGTCTATGGAGCCGCCCGAGGTCTGAGCCGTAACTTCAACGTTGTCTATCTTGCTGGTAAGGACGCTGGCTATAACGCCGCCAAAGGCATAATAGGTGCCCGCGTCACCGCCGGTGGCCATATTAAGCCTGTGTATTTCAGAGCCGCCGCCGGCACAGGCGGTAAGGCCCAGTGCCATTGTGAATACCAAAGCTATTGCGATAAATTTCCTCATGAGTTTCTCCTCCTATATCAGAACAAATTGAGTACCCTTGAATACTTGTATACAATAACACAAACATCCATGTATTACAAGCATAGTTTAAAAATTATCACTGATATTTTTCTGCGTTTTTCCCCGCGACTCTCAAGGGCCCCGCCGCCATCAGCATAATCAGCATAAAAAACGCGGCCCGAAGGTCGTCTCCGAGCCGCTTTTGCCGTTGTCTTATTAAATTCGTTATTCAACCCTTGCCCCGCACTGGCTGCAAAATTTCATTCCCTTGGCAACCTCCGCACCGCAGCCGGGGCATACCCTGCTCTGCGGAGCCTCGGCGGCTTCAGGTACGGGGGGCTCTATCCTGGTGCCGCACTGAGGGCAAAACTTCGCGTCTGCGTTAAGGTTAGCGCCACACTGGGAGCATTTCACGCTCTGCCCTTCCGCAGGCATGCTGGTATCAAGCACAGGAATGCCTGGCTGCACGCTCGTCTGCGTTTTGACCGCGGAGGCAGCTTCCTCTGCCGCCGCGGCCTCCGCCGCCCTTCTTTCGCCCTCGGCCTTTATTGCAACTATCTGCTTTTGAGCCTCGTCTATGGCCGCCGTGCGCTGGTCCAGTTGGGAATATATCGCAGCAGCTTCCACGGGCTCGCCCTCGCCGCCGTTAATGCGATGAGCATAGTACGCCTCTCCCAGCTGTCTGTAAATATCGTTCATAGCGCTGCGCTCGGAAGCTATCCTCGCGTTAATCTTCGCCATTTCGATGGCGTCGCCCGTCTTGTTGCCCACGTTCTTGGCTATGGAATTGATCTTGTCAAAAAATGCCATTTCCGGTCCCTCCTTATATTGCTCTTATTTACTTAATAATATTATTATCTCCTGCTGCAAAAATCATATCATCAAAGCCGCCGTATTTCCATACCTTAAGCCCCATGCCCGTGCGTTTTTTCAAATATGTAATATTTTCTTCACTATTTGACACGGTTATGTTGGAATGATACAATTTTAATATATTCAAGCTAACGCTGTCATCATATATCAAAGGGGTATTTTATGCTGGTTTTAATAAAGGGCGCAGGGGACCTCGCCACAGGCGTTGCAGTGCGCTTAAAGCGCGCGGGCATGGATATAGTCATGACTGACCTTGTAAAGCCCAGCGCAATACGCCGCTCCGTAGCTTTCTCCGAGGCCATGTATCACGGTACAGCCAAGGTTGAAAGCATAACTGCCGTTCTTGTTCCATATGCCGAAACCGCAAAGGCTGTAATAACCCAGGGAAATATACCCATACTGGCTGACGAGACCGGCCGCACCGCGCTTACTCTTTGCCCGGACGCAATGGTGGACGCCATAATCGCCAAGCGCAACACAGGAACATCCATCTCTGACGCCCCTGTCGTCATAGCCCTCGGCCCCGGCTTTACAGTGGGCACGGACTGCCATGCCGCAGTAGAGACAAAGAGGGGTCACTACATGGGCCGAGTATACTATGAAAAGGGACAGAGCCCCATACCCAACACCGGCATACCCGGCATAATAGCCGGGCGCGGCGCCGAGCGCGTGATGCACGCTCCTGCCTGTGGCGTGTTCCACTGCATACACGCCATAGGCGACAGGGTGAAGGCACAGGAGACGGTGGCTATCATCGGCGGCAAAGAAGTAAAAGCTCAAATAGACGGCACCCTCCGTGGCCTGCTGCCGGACGGCTTCTACGCTGCCGAGGGCATGAAGTGCGCCGACGTCGATCCCCGCTGCGAATACGAACACTGCTTCTCCTGTTCGGACAAGTCCTTGGCCATGGGCGGCGCAGTGCTTGAGGCCATACTGCACTTGACCGGCGGACAAAGATAAGCGGCGCATCAGCCGCTTTTTTTTCGCTGTGCGGTTGACACTCGCTCCGCTGTCTGATATCATTTAGATATCAAATAGATAGGAGATTGATTGTGATGACTGAAAAAACGCTCAATAATCGAAAGAACGGAATGGTCGTCCTGCTCTTGCTGCTGCTCGTATATGTGGCTTTTGTAGTTCTTTTCATATTCGGGGTTTCGTATGATATACTGCCTCTTACCCTGATCAGCTGCGTATGGTTTGTTTTCGGTTGGATATTCTTCCTCGGGCTTAAGGTGCTAAAGCCTCAAGAGGCGCTTGTCCTTACGCTGTTCGGCAAATACGTCGGTACCCTTAAGAACTCCGGCTTTTACTTTGTAAACCCTTTCTGCACAGCCGTGAACCCGGCAGCGGGCACAAAGCTCAACCAGAGCGGCGATGTAAAGGTTCTGGGCGCAAAGCAGCCTTCCGGTGGAGTCGACGTCTCTATAGATATACCAACAAAGAAAATATCCCTCAAGATAATGACTCTGAACAACAACCGCCAGAAGATAAACGACTGTCTCGGCAACCCTGTTGAAATCGGCATAGCGGTCATGTGGCGGGTGGTGGATACAGCAAAGGCGGTATTCAACGTGGATAACTACAAGGAATATCTGTCCCTTCAGTGTGACAGCGCACTTCGCAACATCGTTCGCATCTATCCCTACGATATCGCCCCTAATGTGGACACCACCGGTGACGGCATTGCCGACGAAGGCAGCCTTCGGGGCTCCAGCGAAGTCGTTGCGGCTCGCATAAAAGACGAAATACAGGATAAGGTATCTGAAGCCGGTATAGAAATACTCGAAGCCCGCATAACCTACCTTGCTTATGCTCCGGAAATAGCCGCGGTCATGCTCCAGCGGCAGCAAGCCTCGGCTATCATAGACGCACGAAAGATGATAGTTGACGGCGCCGTTGGCATGGTAGAGATGGCCCTGGAGAGGCTCAGCGAAAACAGAATAGTCGACCTTGACGACGAGCGTAAGGCCGCCATGGTATCCAACCTCCTCGTGGTGCTCTGTGGCAACCACGATGCCCAGCCCGTAGTAAACTCCGGCAGCCTGTATTAAGGAGTCCCTTATATGGCGAGCGATAAAAAGCAGATACCCCTTCGCCTTTCCTCAAAGCTGTACGACGCTATAGCCGCATGGGCAGAGGACGACTTCCGCTCTGTAAATGGCCAGATAGAATATCTGCTTACGGAATGCGTGCGCCAGCGCAAAAAGAATGGCAAGTATGTTTCAGATGAAATAGATATACCGCCGGAGTTGGATATCAAATAATATAAAAAAAAGAGAGCGGTCCACATATCCGGGTGGTCGTAAGACGCTCGGCTATGCCGTTCTCTTTTACTATATAGGTTATTTATTTCCGTCAATATCGAACTTTATCTCGTCCGGCCTTACGTAGCCCAGCTTTTCACGGGCGTACTGTATGAGGTAGGATTCGCTGCCGCTGTACTCTATCATGTACTCGAGGCGGGCCTTTTCCTCGTTCTGCGCCGCTATTACCTCCTGAAGCTGCGCCTGCTCCTCGGCTATAGCGTCCAGCTTTTTCTGCTGGGATATGAGCACGGCCGCGATTATAAATGCAAGCGCCACAAAACCCACGGCAAACGCCCGCATACGCTTTTTATTCCGTTTTCTTACCCTCTTTGCCATTACCTATGCGTCCTGCTCAAAGTTTTGACCGCTCGCTCCGGAGATACTTCTACTTACTACTTATCCTAATGCATATATAACATCAACGCAACTGTTTTTTTGTAAATTTTGCCTTGTTCGCTTTTTTCGCCCTTATGAGCCTTCCCGGGAAACGTGCATACAGGTATATTCCCAATGCTATCGCGGCAAAAAGATACAGCCGCAGCATGCCGCAATTTATATACAGCAGCGTAAGCGCCACAATAACCATAGCGACGGCATAATAAAGCAGGTCTATAATTCCCGTTATCACCGCGCTTTTGAACGGCTTTCGCAGCAGCGCAAACAGATCATACATAATCCCTATTACCAGCCCGCAGTTAACCGCCGCAACAAATCCGGCAAACTCGGTCAGCTCTCCCGGCGGGAACAGCTCCCTCATCTGAATATCCTTCCCAGCAGGCTTCCTCTCTCTTCGCCTTCGGCGTACTCAAGCGCGGATATCTCCCCTTCCAGCATTACCTGCCCCTCGTCCAGATTCAGCTTTGTAATGTGCAGCTCCGCCCCCTCTATTCTCAGTTCTCCCGCTTCCGTAAGAAGCTGTACGAACTGTTCATTAAAGCTGTCCACGTCCTTTACACCTGTCACGCTAATGAGCCGCCTGTCGTCTATGTGTATGGAATGGCTTCGTATCCTCCCGCCTTCCAGCAGCCGCTGATCCTGCATTTTTGCTTTACCCCCTTGTGAAACTTTCATAGATATATATGCAAAAGCTCTATGGAAAATTTGCCGATACCATAAAAAAACAGGCATTTTTTGTCATTTGTGAATATAAAGTTAATTTATGTCTTTTAACGCTTGACAGCTTCCTTTTTGGAATATACTATTATTATGATATTACATGTTTTCCCGGATAAAACCAATTGTATCAGCATAGCTTTTTCATTGATTAGATCCAGGCCAGGCAGAAAGAAAAACAGTGATTATATTTTTCCACTTTCTGGTAATACTATCGGTATGCGGCTTTTTGCTGCATCAGCAAATGAAAGTTATAGCTAATTCCGTGGTTTTTATAAATTTTTATGCCATATGTCGAAAGGAGTACCCCCACAGTGACCAGAGAAATGCTTCAGGAAAAGAGCTTGAACGATCTCAGGGAGATCGCCAAGCTTCAGGGCGTAAAGTCACTCACAAAATACCGCAAGAACGAGCTTGTGGACATCATAATGAACGGCGGAGCGATACCCTCCGCGGTGCAGCAGCCAGCTGAGCCGCCGGCTCCCCAGCTCGAAGCCCAGCCTGATCCACAGCCCGCCGCCCCTGCATCCGGGCAGCCAATACAGGCCGCAGAACAGCCAGCTGAGGAAGCACACGTGCGGCACAGCGACGTTCTGCACGAAGCTCCTGCACAGCCCCGCTCTCAGTATGTACCTGCGTATCAGGCACAGCAGCCCCGTCAGATGGGCTATCAGCAGCAGTACCGCAAACCCTATCAACAGAATTATCAGCAGCGGCAGGGATACGGCTACAATCAGAACCGTTATCAGCAGCAGGGCTATCAGGCATACAACAGGGACTACTCCCAGCAGGGCTATCAGCCTTCTTATAACAGGGACTATTCCCAGCAGGGCTACCAGCAGCCCTCCTACCAGCAGGGCTATCAGCAGCAGAGCTATCAGGCCGCCTATGAGCAGCAGTCCGAGGAAAGCTTCCGCAGACCAGACCGTCCCGAGGGCTACTACAACAAAGAATACGGCACCAGCAATCCCGCAGTTCCCGGCCTTCTCGAGGGCGGAGAATGCGGCGATTGCGAAGGCGTACTTGAAGTGCTGCCCGATGGCTACGGCTTCCTCCGCAGCGACAACTATCTGCCGGGCAACAAGGACATATACGTCTCCATCGCCCAGATACGCCGCTTCGGCCTCCGCACAGGCGATCTCGTCACCGGCAAGACCCGTCCAAGCAAGGAGGGCGAGCGTTTTCTCGCGCTGCTGTACATAACAGCCATAAATGGCATTGATCCCGAGGAGGCCATGAAGCGTAAGCCCTTTGAGGAGCTTGTGCCCATATACCCCAATGAGCGTCTCACTCTGGAATATGACGACGGCACCGGCGCAAAGGACCAGAATCTGGCCATTCGCCTGGTAGACCTCATAGCCCCCATAGGCAAGGGCCAGCGCGGCCTTATCGTCAGCCAGCCCAAGAGCGGCAAGACTACGCTGCTCAAGAACATAGCAAACGGAATAACCAACAACTATCCCGACGTTACCCTTATAGTGCTGCTCATAGACGAGCGGCCCGAGGAAGTCACAGATATGCAGCGCAGCATAAAGGGTGAGGTACTGTACTCCACCTTTGATGAGCTGCCTGAGCATCATACCCGCGTAGCCGAAATGGCCCAGGAGCGCGCTATGCGCCTGGTGGAGCAGGGCAAGGACGTGGTAGTCCTCATAGACTCCATAACCCGCCTTACCCGCGCCTACAACATTACTATCCCCGCCACCGGCAAGACTCTTTCCGGCGGTATGGATCCGGGAGCGCTGCATAAGCCCAAGCGCTTCTTCGGCGCTGCCCGCAACATCGAAAACGGAGGCAGCCTAACCATAATCGCTACCGCCCTCATCGAGACCGGCAGCCGCATGGACGATATAGTTTATGAGGAATTCAAAGGCACAGGCAACATGGAGATACACCTTGACCGCAAGCTCTCCGAAAAGCGCATATTCCCTGCCATAGACATCTACAAGAGCGGTACCCGCCGGGATGACCTGCTTCTCTCCCCAGACGAAATGGACGCAGTGTACATCATACGCAAGATGCTGGGCAACGGCAATCCCGCGGAGATTACCGAGCAGCTCATCGCCATGCTTGAGAAGACGGAAAACAACAAGGAATTCGTCGCCAAGATACGGGCATGGAACAGCGCCTATGAGAAGGACGGCTTCACCACAGGCAAGACCTTCAACAAATAAACCGCGGCACTCCGTACCCCGGTCTCGGTCGGGTTCATTTATAAAAAAAGCCCGAATATATCAAAATAGTACTTGCACCGGCACCGCAGTATAAGATATAATAACTTCGTTCGGGTTGTATATGCCCGCATGCAGCAGGAGGGCGGCTAATCGCCCTGCGCCCAGCAAATACAGGAGGATAACACGATGAAGAAGGATATCCACCCCAATTACGGTGAGAGCATCGTTCGTTGCGCTTGCGGTGAGACCTTCAAGAGCGGTTCCGTCAAGGGTGAGCTCAAGGTTGAAATTTGCTCCAAGTGCCACCCGTTCTTTACCGGCCGTCAGAAGCTGGTAGATACCGGCGGACGCGTGGATCGCTTTAAGAAGCGCTATGGCATGAACTAATTGCGACAGATAAAAAAAGCAGGGATTTCCCCGCTTTTTTTATTTTTGCAATATTGAACTTGTATGCGCACTTCCCGTATTGTATAATTTATATATTGTCAGTCAAAAGGCCGATATTTGGGCTTGCCGGAAGGAGGGACGCATATGCCGCGCAAACACGGGGATTTTCCGTCTGTACGTGACGCTATACTGTATACCGCATCCTCCCTCTTTACACAAAAGGGCGTCCACGGCACCAGCCTGGGCGATATCGCAGCCGAAGCAAAGCTGAGCAAGGGCACACTTTATTACTACTATTCCACCAAGGACGAACTTATCGTCACCATAACCGATGACTGTCTCTGCCATATGACGGACATACTTTTCTCCTGGGTAGACGGTCTGAACCGGGAGGAAGCCCTCCGCCCGGCGCTCATTCGCCTGTTTGAAAGTCTCATGGCAGACGGGCACAACGCGCGGCTGTACTGCGTACTGTGCGCCGAATGCGCCAGCGAAGATACCCCCATACGCGAGCTCATGACGGAGTACAAGCAAAAGTGGCGGTTGATGCTGGAGCTGGGCGCGCTGAAGCTGCAATCCCGCAACGCCGGGATACTGGGCGAGCGGGCAGAGCTGTTCTTTACGCTGCTATCCGGCCATATGCTGCAAACCTTTGGCGGCATGGGTAGCATATCCATAGAGACCCTCGTGGACGCGCTAATGAGAGAATAAAGCGAATTCATGACCTTTTGGCGCTTTCGCAGCGCCCTCACCTTTCGGTCACGTGCCGTCCATTATAATCTTTACTTACTTGAAAACAGCCTGGTCTGGACGGTCATACGCCGTACCATATCCAGGCTGTTTTTGTTTATACAGTTCTCAAACGTCCTAACCGCGGTACGCCGCTACATGCCTATCATATACTTTTGCTTTTTCCGGCCATCGGCTATCAGGAGCGCCAACAGTCCCGTGAAAGACAATAGCATCATTGCCGCGCCGCACAGCAGCCGTATATCTCCGCCCAGCTCGCCGGTCTTGCCTATGCTGCCCGTCTTACCTGCCCCCCCAGCGGGCTTAGGCGTGCTGCCTGAGCCCGGCGTTGAGCAGGGGGGCTGGGTCGGTGTAGCGCAAGGCTGATTGGATATATTGTCCACCGTCAGCACCACTGTATTGTCCAAGGATATGTAAGCGCCGTTGCCGGATACGCTCATGTCCCCATCACGCTCCACAGTGAGCGTCCATCCGCCCAAAGGCCTTATATATCCGCTGGGCATTGCCGTTTCGGTTATGCCGTAGGTCCCCGGCCTGAGCTTTATGGTCTCGGTATTGCCTAACGCATCCGCGGTAACGGTCTTTGTGTAGCTGTTGCCGGTTATTTTGAACGTCGCACCGGATAGCGCCTTGCCCGTAGAGGCATCCCGCTTATGCAGCGTCAGGGCGAATGTCACGGGCTGATTCTTCAGCGTGACCGTAAACCCTGATACAGCCTTGCCGTTCAGCTTTAATCCTGAGTCGCTCAGGTTCAGCGCCTGCTTTTCGCTGCTGAGCACATACCCGTCCGGAGCTATTACTTCCTCCAGTATGTAATCGCCGTATGGCAGGTTGATCTTTGCCGTACCGTCGCTGCCGGTGGTAAGTATATAGCTCTTTTCGCCGCTCAGCCTGAATGTGGCTCCCGTAAGCGCCTCGCCGGTATCCGACACTTTCTTCAGGGTTATCTCCTTTTCCTCTGCGGTGTTGGTTATCATGGCGGTGTATACAAGACCCTCCGGCTTTAGCTCGGTGCTCCCTACGCTTACCTTCCCGTATTCGTCCACGGTAAAGTCTATGGGGGCGTTCCAAAGCTTATAGCCCTTTGGCGCTTTTGTTTCCTTAGCCCGGTAGCTGCCCATCGTGAGCTCGGTGAATGTCACGAGGCCGTTGTTGTTGGTCACTCCCGTTGCCACAACTTCGCCCTGCTTTTCGCCATTCATCCTGTAGAGGGTGAACTCCGCGCCCGCAAGGCGCAGCTCCTTGTTGTTTTTATCCACCTTTATGAAGCCTACCGCCGTACGCCTAAGCAGATTTTCTACCTTTATTTCAAGCGGCGCCGTCATATTCGCCTCGGTTATAGTGAAGGTTCTGCTGCCGTCCAGTATAGCGTAGCCGCTGGGCGCGTCGATTTCGGTAAGGGTATATGTGCCTTCCGGCAGGTCCTTGAGCGTTACTCTGCCCGCAGTTATTACGCTGCTGCCGCGCTCATCCAACGTGTATACGTCGCCCTCCGCCTTCCACTTGAGCAGGCTGCCATTTTCATCCGTCACGTTAAACTTCGCCCCTTCAAGGAGCTTTTCGGGGTTCTCGTGGTCTACCTTTTTAATGGTCACGCTGCCCAGTATATACTTGTTTGCCGCCTCAATAACTACGGGGCTGCCATGGACAAGCTCTGTCTTTTTTACTGAGTACTCCTTATCGCTCAGCGCATAACCCTTTGGCGCCTTTATCTCGCGGATAGTGTAATCATCGTAAGGCAGCTCGGTAATAGACGCCTTGCCTGAGGCGTCGGTCGTCACCGTCTTGGTAAAGCCCCGGCTATCCGTAACGGCAAATTCCGCACCCGCAAGCTTTTTCTGCTTATCCTCGGAGTCGTGCTTATGTATCTCTATGGAGTAGCTGGTCTTTTCGTTGTTGAGGGTATATTTGAACTCGCCCACCGCTCCCTGTACTGCGTTGACGGTGATCTCCCGCACAAAGTCGCCGCTAAGCTGGTAGCCCGCAGGGGCCCTTGTCTCTACGAGCTTATAATTGCCCTCAGGAACCTCGAATACTGCCGTGCCGTCGTAGCCTGTTACTGCCTTTGCCACAACAGCGCCCTCCATGCTATACAGCATGAATTCCGCCCCAACCAGCAGCTTTCCGTTTTCGCCCGCATCCTGCTTTATCGCCGTGACCTTGTACATGGCCTTGTCATTCTTCAGCCGCAGCGTCACCTCGGTCTGCTGCCTGCTTATGGCTATGCTGTGGCGGTCTCCCTTCAACACATACCCTTCGGGGGCCTTTGTTTCCGTTACGGCATAATTTCCGAACTTCAGCCCTGTTATATAAGCCGTGCCGTTGGCGTCTGTAGCTATGGTGCTCGATGCGCCCTCGCCTGTGGCTGCCTCATACCTGCCCCCCTTCTTTATAAAGGTCAACGGGATTCCGTCGCTTCCGGCTACGGTAAACTCCGCGCCCGCCAGGGCGCTGCCGTCCTTGCCGTCAGTTTTTTCTATGGTAAGGCCACCGTATATCCGGCTGTTTTTCAATGTCAGCGTCAGCAGGCCGCCGTTAAAGCTCCACTCTGTCACCTCGCTGGTATTCGTCACCTGCTGAACTGTGCCCTCCGTTACGGTAAAGCCCCATCCGTTCAGGGGTATGGCATAGCCCTCCGCCGCGGCTACCTCGGACAACGTATATTTCCCTGGCGCAAGGGATATTGTATCGGTGATGCCGTTGCTGCCGGTAATGAGGGAATGCGTACCGCCATCCTTACCCTTCAGGATAAAGGCAACGTTCGCAAGGGGCTGATTTGTATCCGCATCCACCTTCACGAGCCTGAGCTTAAAGTTTACGGGGGCGTTGCGGATGGTGATGGTCTCCCCTTCGTCCAGCTCATCGCCGTCGAGGTATATGCCGTCCGCCTTGACGGAGATATGCCGCCCCGCTCCGTTTATAACGTAGCCCTCCGGCGCTTTCATCTCTGTAAGCGTATATTCGCCTATGGGGAGCGTTATCTGCTCCGTAAGCCCATTTGCCCCTGTGGTATACCTTTTGTCCAGGCCGCCCCCAAGTATGCGGAACTCCGCGCCGGACAGCGTCAGCCCTTCATCGTTTGTGCTTACCTTTTTTACCTGAAAGCCATGCTCGACAGGGCGGTTTTCCACGGTCAGCTTATAAAGCTCATCACCGGCAAAGCCCTCGCCGCTCAAAACGCCATTTGAGTCTATTGTAAAGTCAAATTTCTTATCCGAGAGCTTATAGCCCTCTGGCGCAGCAGTTTCTTTTATATAGTAGCTGCCGGGGTCTAATCCGGTAAACAGCGCCACGCCGGCGTTGTCGGTTGTAACCTCCTTTATCACTGAATCGTCCTTGTACAGCGCAAATTCAGCGCCCTTGAGCCGCGTTCCGTCCGGGCTCTCCTTCAGCACAGCAACGCCCTTTTCATGGGGCAGATTTTCAGCCGTCAGCTCCAGCGCCTTATCGTACATATCCGCCCGCACATGGAAGCTCATATCCTCCATTGGTATATATTTTTCCGGCGCCTTATTCTCCCGCAGGATATAGCTCCCCACCGGTAGGCCGACTATATCGGCATTTC